>WBZM01000022.1_pt1 | contig 320209 bp, 272 predicted proteins | sample 5204271 | NCBI WGS metagenome assembly WBZM01 (sample SAMN12344346, study PRJNA552823) | activated sludge metagenome | biome: Activated sludge suspended growth; feature: Nitrification reactor; material: Wastewater; isolation source: activated sludge from nitrification reactor of wastewater...
GCCCAGCTCGGCCGCACGCGCGCGCCGCCGGTCGCGCCGCCGCACACGTGGCTGCTCGCGAAGGGTTGGCGCAGGCTCGGCTTGTTGCGGGCGACGGACGCGCCGCGGGCCGCAGCGAAGCCGTAGGATTGGGTCATGCGCTGGTGGGCGGTGGGGATGCTCGTCGTGTGCGACTGTGATGCAGGCGAGCCTCCTCACGCGAAGAGCGCACCGTCGGCGCTCGAGACCGTCGACTCGTCGCTCGCCCTACCCGCGAGAGCTCCCGAGCCGAAGGGACCTCGGAAGGACGAGGCGAAGCCGCGCGAGGTCCTCGCGAGCGCGAGCTTGGAACGATTCCTGGAGCTCGCGGCAGACCGATTCGGAGACGAGCTCCACGGCCGAAGGTATGCCGCGCTCCCTACGCCGCCCAACGACTGGGCGAAGCTGCTCGAGAAGTGGGCAAGCGAGCACCTGACGTGGCCCGCGATCGCCCGGGAGCGTGTGCTCGCGGGGCCGCCGAGCACGCCTGGGGAGATCGTCTGCATCGCCTCCGACAGAATCCGCGTATTCCCCAGCGACGCCGCCCCCCACATCGCGCTGCTCCTCTTCGCCCAAGGGCGAGACCCCATCGTCGGAGATCCGTTTGTGCACGCCGAGTCGCACCCGACCTTCTCGAGCTCCTTGCGGGCCTCTGCGGCGAAGGCGCGGTTCACGGTGGTGATGCCGCCGCCGTTGCAGTGGTCGCAGCAGCCGGCCTCGACGATGGCGCAGTCATCCTCGGTGCTGCAGTCCACCCAGGCCTCGGGCACGACGACACCGGGGTAGATCTCGTACTCCCCGGGGCTCACAGCGGGGCGAGCCGTGCCCAGCGCGGCAGCCGACGCTTGCGCCGGCGCAGAGGTGCGCCGACATCGACGCCGACGCTTCTGTGATCGTGGTGGCCGCCGCACCCGAGCAGAAGGCCAGGACCCACGCGACCGTCGTCGCCGCGCTCATCCGATCAGAGCTACCAGAACGGAGCCCCGCGGGGCACCGCCCGCTACCGCGCCGAGCGCCGCCGCGCTGCCGCGCGCACCTCGTAGACGAGCGTCTGCGTCTCCTTCTCGGGCGCGCCGAAGAAGTCCCCCACGAGCTTGTCGATGACAAAACCGTTGTAATGAAGCAACGCTTCGAGCTCTTGTGGGAAGAACTGGCGGTGGGCGAGGGGCGTGACGAACGGGTCGGCGCCGGACACGGGCTCGAACTCCATGTTCACGAAGAGGATCTGCCGGAGCGGGTCGTAGTCGAAGCGCTCGCCGTAGCGGACGCGGCCCATCTCCGGGTAGACGAAGGGCGGCGTGCGAAAGAGCCGCGCGGGCGGGCGCGCGAGCTCGCTCGCGTCGGGCATGGTGACGTCGAAGACGAGGCGGCCGCCGGGCGCCAGGTGCTCGCGCACGCGGTCGAGGAACCGCTCGACGTCTTGCCGCGTGTAGAGGTGGAGGAAGGCGTTGAACGGGCAGATGACGAGCGGAAAGCGCCGCCGAGCCCGGAAGGCGCGCATGTCGCCGCGCTTGATCAACACGCGATCACGGACGGTGTCGGCCTCGTCGGCCAGGCGCGCGCGCAGGTCGGCGAGCATGGCGGGGGAGATGTCGACGCCCACCACCTCGACCCCCTCCTGCGCCATCGCGAGCGTGATGCGCCCGTTGCCGCAGCCGTACTCGAGCACCGGGCCGCCGAACCGCTTGGCCGCGCGCACGTAGAAGCGCACGTCCTCCTTCCGGTCGGCGTACGTCTTCTGGTAATACGCCGGGTCTTCGTAGTGGGCCGTCGTGCCTGCGACCAGCTCGAGGTCGGGACGGCCACGCGATCTGGGCCCACGCGAGGTAGACCCGCGTTTGGCGGGCATCTCAGCCGTAGGTGAGCTTCTGCTGCTTGATGTACTCGTTCACCGCTTCGCTGCTGGGCCGGTTGAACTGCACCTTGCCGGCGGCGATCTCGCGGAGCGCGGTGACGGCGGGCTTGTTCTTCGACCGAACGAGCGCGTCGTTGCCCTTCATCAGCGCGCGGCAGCGCTGGGCGGCCAGCACGACCAGGGCAAAACGGTTCTCTTCACGCTCGAGGCAGTCTTCGACGGTGACGCGGGCCATGGGGGACGGGCTTTCTAGCAAACGCCCAGCGCGACTGCAATCTGACGCCGGCGTTCAGGTGCCCCCGCTCCGCTCGCCTCAAGCGGGGTTGGGGCCCCGCTCGCGGAAGGTTTCAAGCATCGAGCGGGGTTGGGGCCCCGCTCGGAAGGCTCAGACCCCGATGTAGAGCCGGTGCGCGAAGTTCCGCTCGAGCTTGGCCTTGATGACCTTCTCGGCCGCGGACTCGATGTCGTACTCTATCCGTTTGAAAGAAAACTTCTTTTCGTCGGTGTCGAAGATCGTGAAGCTCGCGCGGTTGTCGTAGTCCCGCGGCTGGCCGACCGAGCCGACGCTGACGATGTATTTCTTGTCGCGCTCGAGCTTGAAGTCCACCGCCGGCAGCTCCTCCACGCTGTTCGGCGTGAGGGCGAAGACCTTGCAGAGGTGGGAGTGCCCGATGAGCGTGAGGTGCCCGAGGTCTTCGTACATGGGCAAACACTCACGTGCCTGCTCGGGGGCGAAGATGTACTCGAACTCTTCGAGGCGGACAGGTGAGCCGTGGCAGAGGTCCACGCCGATGTCCTCGAGCTTCTCTTTGTAAGGGAGCGACCGCAGCCAAGCCATGTTCTCCGCGGAGAGCATGGCGGCGTGGGTGTCGAGCGCTTGCCGGGCGGCCTCGTAGTAGTACGAGTAGTCCATGCGGCCAGCGACGGCGGCGTCGTGGTTGCCGAGGATCGTCTTCTTGGCGATCTCTCGAACCAGATCGGCGCACTCGTTCGGCGAGCCGCCGTAGCCGACCGTATCGCCCAAACAGTAGAAGACGTCGATGCGCTCGGACTTATAAGACTCGAGAACCGCGCTCAACGCTTCGTAGTTCGCGTGGGTATCACTGAAGACGCCGAGGCGCACGACGGCAGAGCCTAGCACGATGTTACCTTCGGGAAGGAGCGCTTCCGACAAACGATGTCCTCTCAAGACGAAAACCACAGAAACGGCTCGAATGGCGCGGGTCACCCGCCCGAAATCTCCGACTCGCCTACCGCTGCGGAAGCGGCGCTCCTCTCCGCGGAGCCTCCGCCGGCCATCTCGGAGCTCGCCGAGGCGTGCGTCCGGTTCGTCGAGCGCGCGATCGGCGTGAGGCTCGACTACACGCTCGAGACGCTCCCGCTGCTCGATCACTACCTCGAGGGCGCACGCGACACGCTCCGCGAGACGAAGAAGAAGAAGGCGCAGACCGACGTCGAGACCCCGACCGTCTCCATCATCGCGCAGGCGGCGGGGGCCTACTTCGGCGAGGTCGTCCGGCGCCGCCACGCCTCGTGGTGGCGGCTCGACGCCGATCCGGAGGAGCACCGGCTCGAGTTCCACCACGTCTTCCTGGTGGTGAAGCCGGTCACCCTCATGCTCGACGCGCTCACGCTCGATCCGCTGGGCAAGGCGCCGGCCGGGCTCTCCGGCTTCGATCTGGACGAAGAAGATCGCGGCGCCGCAGCGGCCCGGCTCGCGGAGCTGCCCCCGGTCCCGCTCGAGGAATACGTCTCGCCTTCCACGCGCCTCGAGGTGCTCGACATCGTGGTCGACGCGGTCCGCGCCTATCACATGGCCGAGGGGGTCCCGGTACAGGAGCTCGAGCCGGACGACTACCTGGACGGATAGGACGCCGCCGCTCCCCCCTCACGCCGTGAGGGGGGCCGGGGGGGTGAATCCACAGGGATGAGCCCGACTCGAGGGAAGCGCCCCAGTACCTTTCGCCTCTTCGGTCCATCCTGATACCGTGAGGGAACCGTGTGGTTGTGGATCATCCTGTCGGGCCTGCTGATCCTCATCGCTTGGGCGCTCTGGTGGGTGCTCGGGTGGGGTACGACGATTCCGATCCTCGCGACGACGGTGGTCGTCCTCGGGCTCGCGACGATCTTCTTCGTGAAGTGGCTGCTCGCCCGGCGCGCGGCCCAGAAGCTCGAAGGGGCCATCGCGCAGCAGGGCAACCAGCAGGCGTTGAACGCCCGGCCCGAGCGTCGCGCCGAGATCCAGGAGCTGCAGAAGCAGCTCTCCGCCGGCATCAGCGCGCTCAAGACGTCGAAGGTCGGCCGCTCGGGTAAACGCGGCACCGCCGCGCTCTACTCGATGCCCTGGTACATGATCATCGGCCCGCCCGGCGCCGGCAAGACGACCGCGCTCAAGCACTCGGGCCTCGTGTTCCCGTTCCAGGGCGGCACGGGCGGCGGCGTCCGCGGCGTCGGCGGCACGCGCAACTGCGACTGGTGGTTCACGAACGAGGCCATCCTCCTCGACACGGCGGGCCGCTACACGACCGAACAAGACGATCGCGACGAGTGGCTGAGCTTCCTCCAGTTCCTGCGGAAGTACCGGCCGAACCGGCCCATCAACGGCATCATCATCGCGATCAGCATCACGGAGCTGCTCGACGCGGGGGAGCAGCAGATCGAGGCGACCGGCAAGAAGCTCCGCGCGCGCATCGACGAGGTGATGACGCAGCTGCAGATGCAGGTGCCGGTCTACCTGCTCTTCACAAAGGTCGACCTCATCGCCGGCTTCGTCGAGTTCTTCGGCGACATGAAGAAGAGCGACCGCGCACAGCCGTGGGGCGCCACGCTCAAGCTCGATCTGCCCAAGAACGAGCCGGGCAAGGTCTTCGACGCCGAGTTCGACAACCTCGTGAAGCAGCTCCACGCGCGGTCGCTGCGCCGCATGGTGATGGAGCGGAGCCGAGAGGCGCGCGAGAAGATCTACCAGTACCCGATCGAGTTCATGGGGCTGAAGAAGCAGCTCTCGGAGCTCATCGCGGTCACCTTCGCGCCCAACGCCTTCCAGGGCACGCCCACGTTCCGCGGCTTCTACTTCACGAGCGGCACGCAGGAAGGCAAGCCCATGGATCGCGTCCTCGGCCGCATGTCGGCCGCGATGGGCATCCGTCCGGCGGAGGTGCAGCAGCAGGCCGGCGTGGAGTCGAAGAGCTACTTCCTCCACGACGTCTTCATGAACATCATCTTCCCCGACGGCGACATCGCGGCGCGCAGCGCCTCCGAGATCCGCCGCCAGCTCCTGATGAAGTTCATGGTCGCGATGGCCACGCTCGCCCTCGCGCTCATCCTGGGCCTACCCGCGTATCGGTCCTACTCGAACAACAAGGAGTTCTTGGCGACCGCGGAGGACCGCGCCACGAAGGCCGCGGCGGTGAACTGGACCGACGGCGGGAGGCCGAGCGAAAAGTTCCCGGCCATGAAGCCGCTCCTCGAGCAGCTCCGTCAGCTCGACCGGTACGACACCGAAGGGGTGCCGTGGGGCATGGGCTGGGGCATGTTCATGGCCGAGCGAACGCGCGGTCCGCTGACACGCGTCTACGTCTCCCAGATGCAGACGGCCTTCGTCGTCCCCGTGAAGGCCAAGCTCGAGTCGGAGCTCAAGGTCGCCGACGGCTCGAAGTACCTCGAGCACTGGCGGCTCTTGAAGCTCTACCTCATGCTCGCGGACATCGAGCACCTCGACGTCGAGTGGGCGACCGGCCGCTACACGGCGCGCTGGGTGCAGGAGATGAAAAACGCGGCGCCCGACCTGTCGGACTCGGAGCTGAAGGACCTCGCGCGGCCGCACGTCCAGTATTACTTCGAGCTGCTGAAGGCGAAGCGCGTCGTGCCGATGACGCTCGACAAGGACCTCATCGAGCGCGTGCGCGCCGCGCTTCAGAAGGTCCCCATCCCGCAGCGCTACTACGACATGTTCGTCAACTCGCTCATCGACGAGCGGATCGACGAGGCGGGCGACAAGACGATCGACAACCTCGTCTTCCCCCCCAAGCAGCTGCCGCTCCTCTTCCCCGATCGGACCGAGGTGCTCAAGTACTTCGAGAGCCGCAAGTACCGCGAGACGAAGGAGTACCAGCAGGTCCTCGGGCCCTACACCGAGAAGGGGCGCGCCGCGGTGATGGAGCTCATCAAGAACGCTGGTGGGTTCCTGGAGGCGGAAGCTTGGGTCGTGCCCATGACCAAGGAAGAGGCCGCCGACAAGGTCCCGAAGTACGTCAACGCCGTCTCGAAGCAGTACGAGAACGAGTACATCAAGCAGTGGACGGAGTTCTTCGCCGACATCAAGGTCAAGACGCCGACCACCGCGGAGGAGGCGATCGACCTCTACCGCGTGACGTCCACCACGCCGTACCCGGTCGCCCGGCTCATCGAGATCCTCGAGGACCAGACGCAGTGGAAGAGCGCGAACCCGCTCGAAGGCAACGACGCCATCGCCCGCGAGGCCAACCGGCGGTTCAACAACCGCCTGATGATGTACTCGCAGGGCATCCGCTTCGACATCGATCTCCGCAGCATTTCGAAGGACCTCGACATCATCCCCCAGAGGTTCCGCAAGACGACGGAGTTCATCAAGGGGATGAAGGCGCAGGGCACCGGCGGTGACTCGCGCGCGTTCCTCTACGGAGAGATCACCAAGCGCCTGCGCGAGAAGATCATCCAGGAGAAGAACAAGGACCCGGCGCTCGACCTGCGCAAGCTCAACGACGAGATGGACAAGGCGCGCAAGGAAGCGGAGCAGCTCCTCGAGGGCTACGACGAGACCGCCAAGGCGCTCCTACGACCGCTCCTCCTGGATCCGCTCCAGGTCGGCGTGCGCCCGACGCTCTCGAACCCCGGCGTGGACCCGGGCTCGCTCAAGCCGGGTGAAAGGCCGCCGGGCGGTGTGCTCCCGGCCCCGGGCGGCTGGAAGATGCCGAAGGTGAACTGAACCAGGCTCTTTCCCCTCTCCCGGAAGGAGAGGGGAAGCGCTCGCTCAGGTCTCGCCGACCACCGTGCCGATGTCTTCGCCTTCGCAGACGCGAAGGATGTTGCCACGGTCGCTCAGCTTGAAGACGCGGATGGGCATCTTGTTCTCGCGGCAGAGCGTGACGGCCGTGGAGTCCATCACGCCGATGCGGTCGACCAGGAAGCGGTCGTAGCTGAGGCGCGTGAACATCTGCGCGTCGTGGTGCTTGTGCGGGTCGCGATCGTAGATGCCCTCGACCTTGGTGGCCTTGAAGAGGGCCTGCGCGTTGATCTCCATCGCGCGGAGCGCGGCGGCCGTGTCCGTCGAGAAGTAGGGGTTGCCGGTGCCGGCCGCGAAGATGACCGCGTAGCCCTTGTCCAGGTGCCGCATGGCGCGACGGCGGATGTAGGGCTCCGCAACCTGTCGGATCTCCAGCGCGGTCATCACGCGCGTCGGGCAGCCGTGTTTCTCCAGCGCGTCTTGCAGGGCGAGCGAGTTGATGACCGTCGCCAGCATGCCCATGTAGTCGCTCTGCGACCGGTCCATCCCGGAGCTGGCGCCCTTGAGGCCGCGGAAGATGTTGCCGCCGCCGACGACGATGCCGATCTGCACGCCGCGCTTGTGGACCTCCGCCAGCTCGGCGGCGACCTGCCGCAAGGTCTCGGGGCGAATGCCGAAGCCGCCCTCCTCCCCGCAGAGCGCTTCGCCGCTCAGCTTGAGCAGGATTCGCCTGTAAGCCAGGCGGGGGTGAGGAGCAGGCGGGACGATCGTGTCATCGACGCGGGCCACGGGGACGTAGTTAGATGAAAGAGGGCCCGGACGGAAGGGGACTGGGGATCGTGCGGACCGCGCGCACCCGTGGTAGATCGCGCGCGATGTCGCTTCGTCAAGCGATCCTCGGCGGTCTCGCCGCGTTTGGCCTCCTCCTCGGCGGGTGTGGGGACTCGCAACCTGCCGGCCAGGCGGACGCGGGCGCTCCTCCTCCGCTCGGCCTCACCCCTGAGCAGGCCGCGCGTATCATCGCCCGGGTGGACGAGGAGAAGATCACCCTCGGTGACTTCGCCGAGACGCTCGACCGGATGGATCCGTTCGACAGGCTCCGCTACCAGACGGTGGAGAAGCGTCGCGAGCTCCTGAACGAGATGGTGGACTTGGAGCTGCTCGCGATCGAGGCGAAGCGCCGCGGTCTCGACAAGACGCCGGAGGCGCAAGAGTCCATCCGACAGGTGCTCCGCGACGCCGTGCTGACCGAGGCGCGAAACGCGCTGCCGGCCCCCGCCGAGATCCCGATCGAAGAGGTGCGCGCCTACTACGACGCCCACAAAGAGGACTACGTGGAGCCGGAGCGGCGCCGCGTCTCGGCCATCCTGCTGGACGACGAGAAGAAGGCGAAGGAAGTGCTCGAGGCCGTGCAGAAGGCGCCCGACGCCACCGCGTGGGGCAAGCTCTTCTTCGAGCACTCGGTGAACGCCGCGGCCGACAAGCGGCTCAACGTCCCGCCCGACCTCGCGGGCGATCTCGGCATCGTCGGACCGCCCGGCGACAAGAAGGGCGCCAACGTGAAGGTGCCGGAGCCGGTGCGCGCGGCCGCGTTCAAGCTCGCGAAGGTGGGTGACGTGTACGGCGAGATCGTCACCTACGAGAACAAACACTACATCGTCCGCCTCGCCGGTCAGACGGCCGGGCACGAGCGCCGCTTGGAGGAGGCGGATCGTCAGATCCGCGTCGAGCTCCTGAAGCAGAAGATGAAGAAGCTCGAGGACGACCTGGCAGACGAGCTGCGCAAGAAACACAAGGTCGAGATCGACGACGCGGCCCTCGCGAAGGTGGCGTCGCCGCCGGCGAACTGAGCCGTTCCGACTCGAGGTAGCGAAGTGGCTGCTGATTCACCCCCCCGACCCCCCTCCCTGCGTGAGGGGGGAGAGCGCGAAGCGGGGGGCCTCGTCGAGCTCGGGCGCGGACCGGCGCGCGAGAAGAAGAAGCCGGCGTGGGCGCGCGATCTCGCGCGCTCGATCACGACGGTGGACGAGCTCGCGAAGGCCATCCGGCTCACGCCGGAGGAGCTCGAAGGCGCGCGCCGCGCCGAGAACGAAGGCCTCAGCCTTCGCATCACGCCGCACTACCTCTCGCTGGTCGACCGCGACGATCCGCGCTGCCCGATCCGCAAGCAGGTGGTCCCGCAAGCGGCGGAGAAGGTGACGAGCCCCGGCGATCTGGTGGATCCGCTCGGGGAAGAGGCGCACACGGTCGCGCCGCACCTCGTCCGCCGCTACCCCGATCGCGCGCTCCTCCTCGCGACGGATCGGTGCGCGGTCTACTGTCGGTTCTGCACGCGCTCGCGCCTCGTGGGCGACGGCGGCGGCGCGGTCCCGATGACCGATCTCGAGCCGGCCATGGCGTGGCTCGAGGCGAACCCGGCCGTGCGAGACGTCATCCTGAGCGGCGGCGATCCGCTGGCGATGGCGACACCGCGCATCGTGCGCATCCTCGAGCGGCTCCGGCGCATCGAGTCGGTGGAGACAATCCGGCTGGCGACGCGCGTGCCCGTCGCGCTCCCGTCGCGCATCACGAGCGAGCTGCTCGCGGCGCTCAAGCCGCTGCATCCGCTCTGGGTGATGACCCACTTCAACCACCCGAAGGAGCTCGCGCCGGCAGCGCTCCGCGGGCTCGAGCGGCTCGCCAACGCGGGCTTTCCCGTGATGAACCAGACGGTGCTGCTGCGCGGGATCAACGACGACCCCGAGGTGCTCACGGCGCTCTTCCGCGGGCTCGTCCGCGCGCGCGCGCGACCGTATTACCTCCTGCAGATGGACCCGGTGCGCGGCACCGGTCACCTGCGCACGCCGGTGTCGCGCGGCGTGGAGATCCTCGAGGCGCTGCAGGGCAAGCTGAGCGGCATCGCGATCCCGAAGCTGGTGGTGGACACACCCGGCGGCATGGGCAAGGTGCCGCTCGCGCCGGACTACGTGGTGTCGCGCGCGCCGGGGCGCACGCTGTTCCGCACGCCGCGCGGAGTCGAAGTGGAGTACGTGGATCCGTAAGCGCGGTGGGCGCTCGGGCGGGAGGGGTTGGCCCTTCTCCTTCGCTCCGTCTCGCCGGGCGCGGGGGCGCTCGGGCGGGAGGGGTCCTCTGTCCCTTCTCTCCGTTCCGTCTCGCCGGACGCGGGGCCGCTCGGGCGGGGAGGGGTTGGCCCTTCTCCTTCGCTCCGTCTCGCCGGTCCCTCCGGCGCATAGGGCTCGGCGGCCTGCCACGGCCGCCGAGAGCCAAGCCCGGAGGGTATGGAGCTGCCTTCGGGACATACTCACTGCGCTTCGGAGAAGGGCCAACCCCTCCCGCCCTCGCTTTCGCGAGCCAATGGAGCGGCCTGCCACTGCCGCCGAGAGCCAAGCCCGGAGGGTATGGAGCTGCCTTCGGGACATACTCACTGCGCTTCGGAGAAGGGCCGACCCTCCCTGACAAACCCCCGGCCGAGATCTTCTCCCTGCTCGCGCGGGGAGGGGGGCGCAGTCGCGAATCTGCGAGCGGTCGACTTCGGCGACCGCCGCGAGGATGTGCGGCCGGCGTAAGCTAGACCGACTGCGCGCGTTCTCCGTCCAAAGGCCATGCAGCTCCCGCTCGCTCTGCTCTCGCTCCTGATGAGCCCCAGCGCCGAAGCCCTGACGGACCTCCCCGGGGTCGAGCCGGTGGTGGAGCTGGTCGCGGCGTCGTTCGACGGCGGGACCGATGGCGCGGCGAGCGGCCAGGGCACCGAAGACGAGACGAAGAAGCCCAAGCCGAAGCCGAAGCCCAAGCCGGCTCCTCCGCCGCCCAAGCCCCCGCCGAACCCGGACCCCTGCCCCGCCTGCGGCATGGGCTGACTTCGTGGTCACGCCGAAGGTCGGCCTCTCGATGCTGCCCGAGGACGATCTGCGCTTCGCGCAGGCGCCGCTCTTTGCGGAGGGGATCGTCGAAGCGATCGAATGGACGATCGACTGCGAGCTCGGGCGCGCGCCGCCGCCCTGGGTCGAGCCGCTGCTCGATCACTACGCGGCCGCCGGCGCGCTCTACGGGCACGGCGTTCATTTCTCGCCGCTCTCGGCGATCTTCGAGCCGCGGCAGGCCGTGTGGCTCGAGCAGGCGAAGGTCGCGCTCGCCAAGCGGCGCTACCAGCACGTGAGCGAGCACTTCGGCTTCATGACGACGCCGGGCATGACACGCGGCGTGCCGCTGCCGGTCCCGTACACGAAGGGCGCGCTCGCGGTGGGACGGGATCGGCTCGCGCGCTTGCGGGAGGTGACCGGAGGCGCGCCCATCGGGCTCGAGAACCTCGCCCTCGCGATGAGCCGCGACGACGCGCTCGTGCATGGGGATTTCCTCGACGCCTTGCTCGAGCCGCACGACGGCTTCCTGCTGCTCGATCTGCACAACCTCTATTGTCAGGCGCACAACTTCGACCTCCCGTGGGGCACGCTGCTCGGCGCGATGCCGCTCGAGCGCGTGCGTGAGATCCACGTCTCTGGCGGCAGCTGGTACGAGGTCGCCACGCCCGCAGGCCCGCGGCCGTTTCGCCGCGACACACACGACGACGCCGTGCCGGACGAGGTGCTCACGCTCCTCGAGCTCGCGTTGCCCCGCTGCCCCGGCGTGGAGGTCGTCTTCCTCGAACGCCTCGGCGGCACCCTGAAGGACGCAAGCGCGGGCGAAGCCTACCGCGAAGACTACCGCCGCCTCGTCTCGGTCGTGTCCCGCTTCGCGAAAGGAGCTGCAGCCCATGGATGATCCGGAGCTCGCGGCGCTGCAGGTCGCCATGGTCCAATTGCTGACAAAATCGTCATCTGACGATGGCGCGAAGGCCGCCCTCCTCGCGGCGGGTCTCTCCGAGGAGACGAAGGCGTGGATCCGCGGGTGGGATCCGCGCTCCGTGGAGGTGGCGATGGCGATTCTCGCGAAATGGAGGATCCGCGCAGGTGCCTGAGCGACCGGGCTCTGTCGGAGCCTCGCGCGCTACTTCGCGGCCGGGAGCGTCACCTTGAAGCGGGCTCCCTTCCCGGGCGCGCTCTTGAGCGCGATTGCCCCGCCCATTCGATTGAGGAGGTGACGAACGATGGCGAGCCCGAGCCCGGAGCCACCCTCCTCGCGGGATCGGCCCGGGTCGACGCGGAAGAACCGCTCGAAGATCCGGTTGTGGAACTTCTTGGAGATGCCGACGCCGTAGTCGCGAACCTCGATCGCGATCTCCTTTGGCGTCGCCCGCAGCGTGACCCGCACCTCGTCGCCCATCCTCGAGTGTTTGATGGCGTTCTCGAGCAGGTTGATGAGCACCTCCTCCAGGGCGCGAGCGCTGACTTGCCGGACGACGGGCCGTGACGGCATGTCGAGGACGATCGTGAGGCCCTTCTCCTTCGCCTGCGCCTCGAGGCTCGTCGCGCTGTCGTGGCACACCGCGGCCAGATCGGTCGCGCTCAGCTCGTAGTCTTGCTCGGCCGACTCGGCGCGGGAGAGGAGCGACAGATCCTCTGCGAGGCGCTGCAGACGCTGCGTTTGCCGCAGAATGCCCGCGACGAAGCTCTCTGCCACCTCGGGCTTGGCGAGCGCGCCGTCGGCGAGCGTCTCGGCGTAGCCGCGGATGGCCGTGAGCGGTGTCCGGAGCTCGTGGGTCGCGTTGGCCACGAAGTCCCGGCGCACCTGGTCGGCCACCTTCAGCGCCGTCACGTCGTGCAACACCACCACGACACCACCCGGTCCCGGCATGGGGCTTACCTGCGCACGAAAGGTGCGGGGGCTCTCTCCGATGGCGCCCGCGACCTCCACCTCCGTCGCGACGCGCTGCTTCCGAGCACGGCGAACGGCGAGGCGCAGCTCCGCGCTGCGGATGAGGCTCTTCGGTCTGGCACCGCGCACGTCGCGCTCGAGCAGCTCGTCGAGCGCGCGGTTCGTGAGCACGATGCGCCCCTCGTCATCCACGACGAACACCGCCTCGACCATGCTGTCGAGGATCGTCCGCAGGCCCACGGCGTCGATCTTCGGAGCGCCGCGCCGCTTCTTCGGCTTCTCTTTCATCCCGGTCGATTCGCTCCGAGCCGCGGCAGCAGCCTACCACTCCGGCGGGTGGAAGCTCGAGGGTCGGGGCCGCGGAGGGGCCGCCCGCCCCTGCGCCGACGAGCGCGCACCTGAGACGTCGCGGCGGAAGGTCCTTGCGGGGTGCTGAGCTCGTGCAATCCTCGACATGCACTTTCAAGGGTGTGCGCTTCCGACGGATGCGTGCAGGTCTCCGGTGGTCGGGCCGCCACCTTCTCTGTCGTCAGAGACGACTCGGAGGTGTTGCGTGCGCGTCCTGCTCTCGACCTACGGAACTCGTGGTGACGTTCAGCCCTTCGTAGCGCTCGCGAAGGTGTTGAAGCAGCGCGGGCACGAAGTGGCGGTCTGCACTCCGACCGGCTTTCGCGAAATGGTCGAGCGCCACGGAGTGCCGTATGCGCACATGGGCAACGCCGTCCTCGAACTCACGGAGGCGGTTCTGCGCGCACCCACGCGTCGCGAACAGCATCGCTTGTTCAAGGGTTTTGGCGCCATCATCCGAGCTGGACTGGAAGACGAGTGGCGCGCGGCCAGGGCTCTGCGGCCGGATGCGCTCGTGTACCACTCCAAAGCGCTCGGCAGCCACCACATCGCCGAGAGGCTCGGGGTAACCGAGCTCTTGGCCATGCCGCTTCCACTCACCCGAACGCGCGCTTTCCCGGTGCCAATGCTTCCTTTTCGGACGCTTGGAGGTTGGGGAAACGCTCTCAGCTACAAGTTGGTCGCATTGGGCAGCGCGCTGTGGGCCAACGCCACCAACGACTTTCGCACCAAGACGCTCGGGCTGGGCGCGTTGCCTCGGTTCGCGGATTCGATGCGCAGACCCAACGGGTCGTCGGTTCCGGCGCTGTACGCGGTCAGTGAGCAGGTCTTGCCACGGCCCGACGACTGGCCTGCGAACGCGCACCTGACCGGCTGCTGGTTCCTCGACGAAGCCGATGGCTGGATACCCCCGGCGGGACTTCAAGCGTTCCTCGAAGCCGATTCGCCTCCCGTCTACATCGGCTTCGGGAGCATGGGCGCCGCTCACGCCGAGGAGCGCGCCAGGACCGTGCTGAAGGCCGTTGAGCGCTCCGGCGAACGCGCGGTGCTGGCGACCGGCTGGGGAGGCCTGAAGACGACCGAGCTGCCGTCCACCGTCTTCGTGGTGGACAGCGTACCCCACGATTGGCTGTTTCCTCGTGTGAAGGCGGTCGTTCATCACGGCGGGGCCGGTACGACGATGGCCGGTCTGCGGTGGGGAAAGCCTACGGTGATTTGCCCGTTCTTGGGCGATCAGCCGTTCTGGGGGCATGTGGTCCATCGCGCCGGGCTCGGCAGCGCGGCGCTGCCTCAGAGAAAGCTCAGCCCCGAGCGCCTCGCGTCTGCGATCCGTGATGCCCTGCAGCCGAGCGTAGTGGCGCGAGCGGTCGACGTCGGTGCCCGCATTCGTTCCGAGCGCGGACCCGAGCGCGCGGCTGAGGTGATCGAGCGTGAGGTAGTCAGGTCGCAGGCCAGCTGAGCGCTCGAGGGGCACCGCAGTCCGGCTCATTCGATGGCCGGGTCGCCGCCAGCACCCGCCCGAGATCGAGCGTGTCAGAAAAACGACGAGAGCGTGGATCCGAGTTGGATCCACGCTCCGTCGAGTTTGCGATCGCTATTCGCGCGCGGGGCTCGCCCGCGCGCGGAGCTCGATCACTGCACGCTGACCTGCAGGCCGTAGTCGAACGTGGTGCCGGCCGAGGCGAGATCGCTCAGGCGGACGCGCACGTAGTAGGTGCCGGCCGGGAGGGCAGCACCGCTCGCAGAGGAGCAGAAGTTGCCGCCGAACGGGTTGATGTCGTCGTTCTCGGCCACGACCGTGGTCGCGTCGGCCTCGAAGATGGTGATCAGGCTGTCGAGCGACGCCTGCTCGCAGATGTTCGCGCCGCGGCTGAGCGTGGTCGCCGTGAGGTCGGCCGGGGCCGCCAGGGTGACGACGAACCAGTCCTCGTCGGTGTCGGGGTTGACCGAGCCGGTGTAGACGCCGGCAACGGCGGCGTCGGCCGTCGCGCTCGTGTCGTTCGGCTCCGACTCGGCCGTGGGGACCGAGAAGCTCGCGTTCAGCGTGTAGTCGCCGTCGCGGCCCGGCGCGTAGCCGTCGACGAAGACGTTGACCGTGCTGCCCATCGTGACCTCGACCGCGAGGTTCTCCGTCTCGCCGCCGAGCGCGATGTCCGTGCAGCCGAGCTCGGTCGTGCCGTCATCGCAGGTGCTGCGGACGGCAATGCCGAGGTCGCCGGTCGAGTCGAGCGTGAGGAGGAGGTAGCCGGTCTGCGCGGCCGTGTACTCGAACACGTCCTCCGGGGCGCCGCCGCCGGTGCAGGTCGAGGCGAAGATCGAGTCCCCGCTCGTGGTGCCGGCGTTCGCGCCCAGGGTGAGGGTCGTCGCGCCGTTGCAGGCCGCGTCGATCTCGGTGGCGCAGTCGGTCGCGCAGTCCGAGTCCTCGCAGTTGATGAGGCCGTCACCGTCTTCGTCACCGGGCTGATCGCAGACCTCCGGCGGGATGCAGAGACCCGCGCCGTCCTCGATGACGCAGTTCATCGTCGTCGTGCACTGCGAGCTCTCGCTGCAGCCGCCGAGGCACACGTCCACCGGACCTTCTTCGAGGTCGAGCGTGGCGCACTCGTTCGCGACGCCGGGACAGTCCGCCGGCGACTTGCACTCCTTGATGCAGACGTTGCTCGAGCCCGCGCTGAGGCAGATGCCTTCCGCGCACGGCGCGAGGGTGGGATCGCAGAGGGCGGTGCAGTACCCCTGCGCCCAGCCGAAGATCTCCTCGGTGAGGCAGACGCCGCCTTCACACTCCTCGTTTTCGGCGCACGACGCGCCGAGCGCCTTCAGCATCATGCCGGTGCTCGACGAGGTCACGGTGGTCGACGACGTGGTCGTCGTCATCTCGCCCGTGGTGGTCGAGCCGCTGGTGGTCGTGGTCGTGGTGGTGCCGCCGCCGGTTCCTTCGTCATCGCCGCAGGCGACGAAGGCGGACGTGGCGAGGATGCCGAGAGCTGCAAGCGGACGTGCGTAGCGCATCGAGAGCCTCCGAAGAAAAAGTGGGATGTCGGGCATAGCCGAGGCCTGTCTTGGCGGCTCGCAAAAAACGCCCGGGAAGCGGTGCGCGCCCGCGCCCGCTGCGAGCGGAACGTAGCGGAATCCAGCTGATCGAAGGCGACCGTGGGGCCTAAGATGGAAAGCTCTTTTCGGAGGTGCTCATGCGCAGCTTGGTTCTGGGTTCTTTGACGATTGGTCTGGTCGGCGTGACGGTCGTCGCGTGTGGCGACGACGGCGGCGTCGGCGGCAGCGGCGGCAGCGACACCACGACGACGACGACGACGGGGCCGACGACGACGGCGTCGACCACGAAGGCGAGCGGCTCGACGACGACGGGGATGATGCAGCAGTGCACCGAGATCACGGTCGACTCGCTGGAGCGGCTCATCTCGGGCATCGAGCCCGGGTTCTTCTTCCACGCCACGCCGATGTTCGGCGCAGCCGACGAGGACAGCTTGAACCTCGAGTTCTATGGGGACCCGCTGCCGACCGGCGCCGTGGACCTCGCGACGGCGCCGAACGACAACTACGCGACGTGTACGACGTGTCTCGTCCTCTCGCAGGACATCACGATGGATGGCGCCGCCAAGTACTTCTTCCAGTCGGCGGGAACGCTCGATCTCGGGGCGACCACGGCGCCCTTCATCACCACTTCGCTCGACGTCACGCTCGTCGAGGTGACGATCGATCCCGAGACGTTCCAGAGCACAGTCGTCGAGAACGGCGAGTGTCTGCACGTCACGGGCGGGCCGTTCACCTTCCCCGAGCCTCCCGCGGAATGGACCTGTGACAGCCTGATCTACGCCGACAACGAATACTGTGACTGCACCGACTGCGGCGTCGTCGACCCGGACTGCGAGGGCTCGCTCCCGGTGTACGAGTGCCTCGAAGGGCAGACCTGCAACACGACGACCTTCACCTGTGAAGGCGTTCCCACCGACTGGACCTGCGCCGACGACCAATACAACGGCGGCGCGGGCAACGGCTGCGACTGCAACTGCGGCGCGCCCGATCCCGACTGTGCCCTCAAGGGCGAGGCCGTCGAGGGCTGCGCGATGGGCGAGATCTGCACCGACGAGGGGACTTGTCTGCCGAGCGCCTGGACCTGCAACCCGACCTATTACAACTCGGGCCTGCAGACGGACTGCGACTGCGGCTGCGGCGTCGTCGATCCCGACTGCGACGACGCGACCGCAGCGAGCTGTCACTACTGCAACGACGTGGGCTCGTGCGACGAGGCCGGGATGGACTGCAGCGCCATCGACACGGCGAACAACGCCGTCTGCATCGACTGAGGAGCACGTCGCGCAAACGAAAACCCCCCTCACCGCTGGTGAGGGGGGCTAGGGGGGTGAAACCACAGGGACGAACGTCACAGACTGGTGGACGGCCACCAGTCTTGGCAAGACGTCACGGCCCGCCCTTCTTGAGCTCCGTCAGCACGAGCTTGGCGACCGCCTTCAGCGTGTCGAAGACGCCGACGCCGGTGCGCGCGCAGGCCTCGTAGTCCGGCACGTTGGTGGGGTTGAGCAGCTCCCGCAGCTCCTCCACCGTGGCGATGTCGGGCATGTCGCGCTTGTTGTACTGGACGACGAAGGGGATCTTGTCGAGCGAGTAGCCCTGCTCCGCCAGGTTCGTCCGGAGGTTCTCGAGCGACTCCTGGTTGGCCTCCATGCGGGCGATCTGCGAGTCCGCCACGAAGACCACGCCGTCCACCCCCTTGAGGATGAGCTTGCGGCTCGCGTCGTAGAAGACCTGGCCGGGGACCGTGTAGAGGTAAAACCGCGTCTTGAAGCCGCGGATCTCACCGAGTGCGAGGGGGAGGAAGTCGAAGAAGAGGGTTCGATCGGTCTCGGTCGCGAGGCTGATCATCTTCCCCTTCGCTTCAGGGTTCGTGCGCTCGTAGATGTACTGAAGATTCGTCGTTTTTCCGCAGAGGCCGGGGCCGTAGTAGACGATCTTGCAGTTGATCTCGCGCGCCATCAGATTGATGAAGCTCATCTTGGCGCGCTCCTAGTCGTTGAAGAGGTTGTCGATGTCCTCGTCGGTGATCTCTGCGAAGGGAGAGTCGCCTCCCGGCTCCGCGACCTTCTTCAAGAGGTTCTCGAAGATGTGGTTGAGCTCCTCGCTCGCCTTCTTCACGCGCAACCGGACGAGCCCGAGGCTCGACTTGGCGTCGAAGATGACGACCAGGATGACGCGGTTGCCGACGAGCGTGATGTAGACGTTGGCTCGCTCGCCCTCGTGGAACTGGGTCGCAAACTCGTTCTCTTTCAGGAGCTTCGCCATGCCCCCGGTCGCGGCGATGTTGCCCGCGGTGAGCGACGCGAGGGACGTCGTGTCGAGGTGCTCGACGTCGCCGCTCGCCGCGATGAGCTGTCCATTCTTGTCGACGATGAACACGCTCTTCGCGTTCGCGCTCTTGACGAGGTGGTCAACCACAGTCTGAATCTGGTTGAACTCCTCCTCGTACATGACCATCTGAGGGTTGACCATCATGCCTCCGGGCGCGCTCGACGTGAGCGCGCTACCTCACACTGACAAACACCGCTCGCCCGGTTCTATCTGAGGATCGTAGGGAACTTCAACTCGCTTCAGCGGAGTTTTCCGGGGCGATGGTCGCGGCTTTCCACAGGAGAGCCCGCCGGAACGTGAAGCCGGCGCAGAACCAGGGTAAGAGAAGCGCGCCTTTATGCCGACGCCCGGGCTCTTCTTTCCGCGCCGAGCGCTCGTGGCGGCCCTCGTGGCCGTCGCGGGCTTCGCCTCCCAGGACGCTCGGGCCCAAGGGGCGGTCGACCTCGAGTTGGGCCGCTATGTCGCCGAGCTGGGCCGCGCCCGGGGGCCGCAGGCACACGCGGCGCTCCGGTCCATCCAGTCGCTCTGGGACGCGACCGACCCCGAGGCCCTCTCGCTGGCCCTGGACGAGGCGAGCCGGACGGCGGCCGATCCGGCAGCGCGGGTCTACGCGGAGATCCTGTTCGCCGACGCGCGCAGCCGGCGAGGGGACTTCGACGGCGCCGGAGCGCGGCTGGCGTCACTCGGCTACGTCGACAAGTGGCTCTTCGTCGGGCCGTTCGACGATCAGAACCGGACGGGTCTGAAGGCGGCCTACCAGCCCGAGCTCGAGCTCGCGGAGCCGATCGTGTTCGGGCGGGCCTTCGACGGCAAGGAGCGCGCGGTGCGCTGGCGCTCCGTGTTGCCCGAGCGGGCGAGCGTGGTGCTCGACCTGGGGGACTGGATCCGGCCGCGGCAAGAGGTCTGCGCCTACGCGACGACGATCGTGCGGCACCGCGCCGGGAAGCCGAAGGCGTCCCGCGCGAGCGTGTGGGTGGGCGTGGAGGGCGCGTTCAAGCTCTGGTGGAACGGCGACCCGATCCTGGAGGACGCAGCGTACCGCGGGTTCGATTTCGATCGGTCGGCGGCCCTGGTCGACGTCCGAGACGGAGCGAACCGGCTCACCGTGAAGGTGTGCAGCGACGCGCTGTCGCCCAAGCTCGCGGTCCGGCTCGGGGACGAGCGCGGTGGCAAGAGCGACGCCCTCGAGGCCGTGACCGATCTCGCCCTCTTCGAGAGCGCGGCCAAGCCGTCGAGCAAGCCGGCGACCGGCTCGAAGCTCGAAGGGCCCATCCAGGCGTTCGAGCGAGTGACGTCGGCCAAGACCGCGAGCGCCGCGGACCTGGAGGCCTACGCGCGTTACTTGAAGCTGACGCGCGGCAACCCGCGCGGCGAGCACCGCGCGCGCGATCTCGCGAGCCGCGCGGCGGAGGCCGGGCCGAGCTGGCAACGGCTCCTGCTCGCGGCCGAGCTCGCCGAGGACCGGAACCAGTCCCAGGCCTTCGTGGATCGCGCCGACAAGATCGTGGTGCGAGGGGACGACGAGGGTGAGGTCGCCGTCCTCCTCATGAAGGCGCGGCTCGCGCGGACCGGCATCAACTGGCGCGACGCGATCCCTTTCTTCGACAAGGCGCTCGCCATCGACCCGGCCAACCCGCTCGCCGCGCTCGGCCGCACCGAGCTCTACGCACAAGCGGGCCTCCCGCGCACGGCGCTCTCGGTACTCGAGCGCGCGGTGGAGCGCTCGCCGCGTTCGGTCTCGCTCCTCCGCGTGTACGCCGCGCAGCTGCGCTCGCTGGGCCGGGAGGTGGAGGCGGACGAGGTGGACGCGCGCTGGTACGCCTTCCGGGCGGACGACGCCGCGTTCGCCGCTCGCCAGCTGGACCGAGCCGTCGCCAAGCGCGACAAGGCCACGGCCGAGCGCTGGATGTCGCGCCTCGTCCGCAACGAGCCCGATCTCGTCTTCGCCCAGGCCGCCGCTGCCCGCGCCTACCGATCGCTCGGCGAGACCGTGAAGGCGCGTCGGGCGCTCGAGGTCGCGCTGGAGATCGCGCCTGAGGATCAAGGCACGCTCCGCGCCCTCGCGGATCTGGCCGGCGAGAGCGGCGACCGAGAGTTGCAGCTCCGTCATTTGCGGCGCGTGCTCGCCCTCTACCCGCAGGACAAGGCGGTGCGCTCCTACGTGGAGTACCTGCTGCCGCCGAAGCCGCGGGAGGACGAGGCGCTCGCATGGAACAAGGAGAAGCTGCTCGAGCTCGCCAAGCGCCCCGCCGGGACGGACAAGACCCGCGTCCTGCGCAAGCTGACGGTCACCACGGTGTACCCGAACGGCCTCGCGAGCCGCTTCTACCAGGTGGCCTACCAGCCGCTCACGGACGAGGCCGCGGCCGAGGCGCGGCAGTACCTGACCCAATACGAGGGCTCGAAGCAGACGATCGAGCTCCGCGCCGCGCGCGTCTACCGCGCCGACGGCTCGGTCGCCGAGGCGGTGGAGAGTGGCGAGAGCGCCGCCAACAACCCGGCGATGGCCATGTACACGTCGGTCCGCGCGTTTGCGGTCACGTTCCCGCGTGTGTCGCCCGGCGACATCGTCGAGGTGCGCTACCGCGTCGACGACGTCGCCTCGCGCAACGAGGTGGCCGACGCGTATTACGACATCGAGTACCTGCAGGCGCGCGAGAAGACGCTCTCGAGCGAGCTGGTCGTGAAGGCCCCGAAGTCGCGCACGCTGACCGCGTTCCTCCACAACCTGCCGAACGTGAAGCAGAGCGTGACCGAGACCGCGACGGAGCGCACCTACCGCTTCGTGGCCGAGGACGTGCCGGGGCTCTCGGTGGAGCCCAACATGCCGCCGGACGGCGAGATCCTCGGGCAGATCCACCTCTCCACGTTCAAGAGCTGGGACGAGCTCGCCAAGTGGTACTACGGCCTCGCGCGTGACCAGCTCGACGTCGACGACGAGGTCCGCAAGCAGGCGAAGGAGATCGCGGCCAAGGCCAAGGACGACGCGGCCAAGGTGAAGGCGGTCTACAAGCTCGCGACGGAGCTTCGCTACGTCGCGCTCGAGCTCGGCATCGAGGGCATCAAGCCGCGCCGGTGCGCGCTGACGCTCGCGCGCGGCTGGGGTGACTGCAAGGACAAGGCGACGGTCATCGTCACGCTCCTGCGCGAGCTCGGCATCCCCGCGAACCTCGTCCTCGTCCGCACGGGGCAGCGCGGCGACCTGCCCAAGGGCTCGCCCCCGAGCCTGGCCGCGTTCGACCACGCGATCGCCTACGTGCCCTCACTCGATCTCTACCTGGACGGCACGGCGGAGGGCTCCGGCTCGACCGAGCTGCCGGCCATGGACCGCGACGCCGTGGCGCTCGTGGTCTCGGACGCGGGCGGCAAGCTCGTGCGGCTGCCCAACGCGGCCGCCACGGCCTCGCCGCACGTCCGCAAGATCGAGCTCTCCCTCGCGAGCGACGCGAGCGCGACCTTCTCGTTCGACACGACGGTGACCGGCGTGAACGCGTCGGCCTGGCGCTCGCGTTACCACGCCGAAGGCCAGCAGGTCGATCGCGCCAAGCGCGACCTCGCGACCTTCTTCGGGACGGTGGAGATGGGGAAAGACAGCGTCGCGGTGAAGGACGCCGACGACATCGAGAAGCCGTTCCGGATGACCGCCAAGGGCAAGGCCCTCGCAGCGGCCCGGCGAGAGGGCGACGCGCTCAGCGTGCCGGTGGCCGCCTCGCTCGACCTCGTGCGCACGGTGGGCTCGCTCTCCTCGCGCCAGACGGACGTCGTCGTGGGCGCGCTCACCTCGTCGGAGGAGGAGCGCATCATCCGCGTCCCCGCCGGGATGAAGGTGAAGCGCCTGCCGGTCAACGCCAAGGTCACGACCCCGCTCGGCTACGTCGAGGTGACCGTGGAGAACGAAGGAAACAGGGTCGTCATCAAGAGCAAGCTCGCGATCCTGAAGAGTCGCATCTCACCGAGCGAATACGCGGGCTTCCGCGCGTTCTGTCAGAGCGCGGACGACGCGCTCTCGCAGCGGCTCGTCGTGGGTCCGTGACGTGCTCGGTGTCCGCGCCGCAGCCCCCGGCCTCGTCGTCGCGCTCTCCCTCGTCGTCTTCGTCCTGGTCCGCTGGTTCCACCCCGTCACCGGGGTAGGCAACCCCGACATCGCAGGCATCCTCTACAGCGCGGACGTCATCAACGCGGGCCAGCTCCCGTTCCGCGACACGATCGATCTCAAGCCGCCGGGCGCGTTTTTCGTGTCGGCCGCCATCTTCCGCCTGTTCGGGCGCAGCATCGAGACGTGGCACCGCGGCTACGAGGTCTTCGTGCTCAGCGGCGCGCCGGCGGTCTGGGTGGCGGCGCGCGCGCTCTTCGGCGCCGCCGAGCGCATGGCCGCGGCGCTCGCGACCGCGCTCTACATCGCGACGATCTGCCTCTTCGACGCGAACTACTCGTCGTGGATGGTGCCCGCCTACACGTGGAGCTTCGCGCTCCTCTGTCACGGGCTCATGACCGGCTCGCGAGCCGCGCACGCGGGCGCCGGCGCCATGGCGCTCCTCGCCGTGCTCTTCAAGACGCAGGCGGTGGTGCTCGCGCCGCTCTTCGTCGTCTGCTTCTTCTGGGCGAGGTACCGCGCCGGTCGCTCGCCTTCGTTCCTCACGCCGCTCTTCTGGATCGGCGGTGCCGTCCTCGCCGCGCTGCCCGTCGTGGTCCCGTACGCGGTGGGGCGCGCGCTCCCCGCGCTCGTTCGGGGCATCTTCCCGGTCGCCGAGGCTGCCGAATACGCCGGGCGCATGGTCGACGAAGGCGCGACCTGGAACGCCCTCTACATCCTCGGCAAGCGGCAAGGAGAGGCGTTCCCGCTCATCCTGCCGTTCCTCGTCGCGACGTTGCTCGGCCTCGTGCGGGATCGAAGAGAAGGCCGGCGCGCCGAGCCCCTCCTCCCGCTCGTCGCGTTCTACGCCGTGAGCGTCTGGGGCTGCGGCATCGGCGGCATGCGTTTTTACCTTCACTACTTCCCGCAGGTGCTGCCGTCCCTCGCGCTGGGCGCGGCTCACCCCGCGGCGGTGCGCTGGCTCGGCGCCGTGATCACGCGGGAGCGGAGCCGCTTCGAGCGCGCGCTCGCGGGCATCCACGTCGTCGCGATCGGCGCGGTGCTCGTCTGGTTGGGGTTGCGACTGCCGCAGGGCAAGGCCGCCGCGGCGGAGTACAAGACCAACGAGCGAGCCGAGCAGATCGGGAAGTTCATCGCCGAGAGCTCGCAGCCGACCGACAGGGTCCTCGTCTGGGGCTGGGAGGGCTGGCCGGTCTACTTCTACGCGAACCGCCGATCACCCTCGCCCATCTTCAAGGTGCTCGGCCAGGTGACCGACTTCAACGGCGACACGAAGCGGCAGGGCAAGATCATCCACTTCCGGCCCGGGCCCCACGCCGACCGCCTCCTCCAGGACGTGACGACGACCCCGCCTCTTTTCATCGTGCGCTGCGTGCCCTTTTTCCCGGGCATCCAGAACGACCCGCTCGACGAGTTCCCGGCGCTCAAGCGCTTCATCGATCGGCGCTACACGCTGGTGGCGGAGATCGACGCGCTCAAGGTCTACGAGCGGCGCTGAGCAGACCGGGCTCGGTCAGCCCTCGTTCCACTCCTGCAGGCTGCGCACGGTCGGCGACGCGCCGACGCTCGCCTTGATCGCCTCGGCGAAGGCGAGGGCGCCGGCCACGGTCGTGCAGATGGGCACGTTGGAGAGGAGCGTCTGCCGGCGGATCGAGTAGCTGTCGCGGATGGACTTCGCGCCGATTGTCGTGTTCACGACGAGCGCGATCTTGCCCTCGTGCACCATGTCCACGATGTGAGGCGAGCCCTCGCGGACCTTCTTCACGCGTGTCGCCTGGATGCCCTGCTTCTCGAACGCGTCGGCGGTACCGCCGGTCGCGACGATGCCCCAGCCCATCTCCACGAAGCGGCGCGCGACCTCGCAAGCGCCGGGCTTGTCGCTGTCCTTCACCGAGATGAAGACGTTGCCGCGTTTGGGCAAGGTGACGCCCGAGGCGATCTGCGCCTTGGCGAACGCGTCCGCCAGGCTGGTGGCGATGCCCATGACCTCGCCGGTCGAGCGCATCTCCGGGCCGAGCTGCGTGTCCACCCCGGGGAACTTCGCGAAGGGGAACACCGACTCCTTCACCGAGTAGTGTTGGGTCCGCACCGCGTCGGCGACGCCCTGCTCCGCCAAGGTCTTCCCCAGCATCGCCCGGAGCGCGATCTTCGCGAGCGGGCGCCCCGTCGCCTTGGAGACGAACGGGACCGTGCGGCTCGCGCGCGGGTTGACCTCGATCACGAAGATCTGATCGCCCTTCACGGCGAACTGCACGTTCATCAGGCCGACGACGCCGAGCTCGAGGCCGAGCCGCTTCGTCTGCTCCTCGATGCGCGCGACGATCGCGGGCGGGAGCGAGTGCGGCGGCAGCACGCTGGCCGAGTCGCCGGAGTGGATGCCGGCCTCCTCGATGTGCTGCATCACGCCGCCGATGACGATGGTCTTGCCGTCGCCGACCGAGTCCACGTCGAGCTCCACCGCGTCGTCGAGGAACTTGTCGACGAGGATGGTCTGCGTCCCGGCCTCGCGCGCCGCCTCCACCGCGAGGTGGATGTACGCGCGCAGGTCGCCCTCGTCGTGGCAGATCATCATCGCGCGGCCGCCGAGCACGTAAGACGGGCGCACGACGACGGGGTAGCCGACCTGCGCGGCGACCTGGAAGGCCTCCTCCACCCCCTGCGCGATGGCGCCCTTCGGGCGCTGCAGGTCGAGCTTCTCGAGGAGCGCCTCGAAGCGGCCACGGTCCTCCGCGCGATCGATCGCGTCCGCGCTGGTGCCGAGGATGGGCACGCCGGCCTTGGCGAGCCCTTGTGAGAGCTTGAGCGGCGTCTGGCCGCCGAGCTGCACGATGACGCCGAGGAGCTCACCCTTCGAGCGCTCCTCGTCGCAGATGGCGAGCACGTCCTCGAGGGTGAGCGGCTCGAAGTAGAGGCGGTCCGACGTGTCGTAGTCGGTCGAGACCGTCTCGGGGTTGCAGTTGACCATGATGGTCTCGACGCCGGCTTCGCGCAGGGCGAACGCGGCGTGGACGCAGCAGTAGTCGAACTCGATCCCCTGACCGATGCGGTTCGGGCCGCCGCCGAGGATGATGACCTTCTTGCGGTCCGAGACCCGGGCCTCGCTCTCCTCCTCGTACGTGGAGTAGAGGTAGGGCGTGTGGGCGGGGAACTCCGCCGCGCACGTGTCGACGCGACCGAAGACGGGCCGCACGCCGAGCGCGAGGCGCGCGGCGCGCACGTCCGCCTCTTGCACGCCGCACAGCCGCGCGAGGTGCCGATCGCTGAAGCCGAGCCGCTTGAGATCGCGCAGCCGCGCGCGATCCGCGAGCGCGCCCTTGTCGACGCTGCGCTCGGCGTCGACGAGGCGCGCGAGCTGGGCGACGAACCACGGATCGATCGCCGTGAGCTGGATGATCTCCTCCGGCGAGATGCCGCTCCGGAGCGCGTCGCCCACGTAGAAGAGGCGATCGGCGCTGGGGATGGTGACGAGGTGGCGGAGCGTGCTCTTCAGCTCCTCGCCCTCGAGCGGCTTGCCCGACGGCGGGCGAGGCTCGGGCGGCGCGTCCATGTCGAGGTTGCGCCCGAGGTTCGGATCGTCGCGAAGGCTCGCGTAGTCCACCAGGCCGAGGAGCGACTGGAAGCCGTCTCGGCCGGTCTCGAGCGATCGAGCGGCCTTCTGCAGCGCCTCGGAGAAGGTGCGGCCGATGGCCATGGCCTCGCCGACGCTCTTCATCTGCGTTCCGAGGCGCTGGTCCGCGCCCGGGAACTTCTCGAACGCGAAGCGCGGCCACTTCACGACGACGTAGTCGATGGTGGGCTCGAACGCGGCGCTCGTGCCGGTGATGTCGTTCTTCAGCTCGTCGAGGCGGTAGCCGACGGCGAGCTTCGCGGCGATCTTGGCGATGGGGTAGCCGGTCGCCTTGGAGGCGAGCGCGCTCGAGCGCGACACGCGCGGGTTCATCTCGACGACGATGACGCGGCCGTTAGCAGGGTTGACCGCGAACTGGACGTTGCTGCCGCCGGTCTCCACGCCGATCTCGCTCATGACCGCGCGGGAGGCGTCGCGCAGGCGCTGGTACTCGCGGTCCGTCAGGGTCATCGACGGGGCCACGGTGATGCTGTCGCCCGTGTGCACGCCCATCGGGTCGACGTTTTCGATCGAGCAGACGACGATGAAGTTGTCGGCCTTGTCGCGGATGACCTCGAGCTCGAACTCCTTCCAGCCCAGGATGCTCTCCTCGATCAGGACCTCGCTCTTTTTGCTCTGGTCGAGCGCCCAGAGCATCTTCTCCTGTAGCTCCTCGCGGTTCTTGGCGATGCCGCCGCCCGTGCCGCCGAGCGTGAAGCTCGGCCGGAGGATGACGGGGTAGCCCGTGGGGACGCCGCCGGTCTCGGGCGTGCCCTGTTCCACGATGCGCAGGGCCTCCTCGAACGTGTGCGCGTAGCCGGAGCGCGCGCACGCGAGGCCGATCTTCTCCATCGCCTCCTTGAAGAGGCGCCGGTCCTCCGCCTTGCGGATGGCCTCGGGCGAGGCGCCGATGAGCTCGATGCCGAGCTTGGCGAGCGAGCCGTCTTCGTGGAGCGCGAGCGCGAGGTTGAGGGCGGTCTGCCCGCCGAGGGTGGGCAGGACCGCGTCGGGCTTCTCGCGCTCGAGGATCGCGCGGAGCGTGTCCTTCTCCAGCGGCTCGACGTAGGTCCGGGCGGCGAGCTCCGGGTCCGTCATGATGGTGGCCGGGTTCGAGTTGACGAGGACGACCTCGTAACCCTCCGCCCGGAGGGCCTTCGCCCCCTGGGTGCCGGAGTAGTCGAACTCGCAGGCCTGGCCGATGACGATGGGCCCGGAGCCGATGATCAGGATCTTCTGGATATCCGTGCGGCGGGGCATCGAGCTAGGCGCCGCATGACACCCGCGAGGAGGCGAAGCAAGCGGCATCGACAGGTGGTAAGAAACCCGCCCGCGGCGGCGGCGTTCGGCCCCCCTCGAGCGCGCCCCTGGCTCCCCGGGAAAGGCCCGAGCGCGCGCCAGTTGGTCAGCTTGACAAGGGGGGCGAGAGCCGCCATAACGCGCGCCCCGCATCTTCTTCGGCGCCGAGAACGGCCCTGGCAGTCCAGGGCGGCCGGAAAGAGCGCGGACCCGAGGCGATCATGCCCAAGATGAAGACGAACCGAGCCGCCAAGAAGCGGTTCAAGATCACGGGCTCCGGCAAGGTCCGGCGAAGCAAGGGTGGTCTCAACCACTGCATGCAGGAGAAGAGCAGCAAGCGCAAACGGCGCCTGCGCAAGAACGACATGGTCGACTCGACCATGGAGAAGCGCGTGAAGCTCATGCTCCCGTACGGCTGAGGAAGAGGAGACCCCACAAATGCCCCGCGCAAAACGAGGGTTCAAAGCCCGCCGCCGCCGCAACCGCGTCCTCAACCAGACCGAGGGTTACTTCCTCGGCCGGAAGAACCGATACCGCCAGGCGGTCGAGGTTCTCCGCCACGCCTGGGAGTACGGCTACATCAGCCGCCGCTTGAAGAAGCGGGACTTCCGCCGGCTGTGGATCGCCCGCATCAACGCCGCCGCCCGGTCGGTCGGCACCACCTACTCGCGTCTGGTCTCCGGGCTCAAGAAGGCCAACATCGGCCTCGACCGGAAGATCCTGAGCGAGCTCGCCATCAGCGATCCGGCAGCATTCCAGGCCGTCGTCGCCGCCTCGGGCGTCGCCAAGGCTTGAGCTGTTTGAGGAGCGAGGGCTCCAGCGGGAGAACATGAGCGCGGCAGCGATCGTCGAAGAGAGACTCGCCGCGCTCGGCACCCGCTTCACCGAGGCCTTTGCGGCTGCTCCGAACGAGCAAGCGCTCCGTGCGGAGCACGCGAAGCTGCTCGGGAAAAAGGGGGAGCTCACCGCCGTGCTCGCGCTCATGCGCGACGTGCCGGCGGAGGCTCGCCCGCGCATCGGCGCGCTCGTCAACACCTTCAAAGAAGAGGTGGAGCGCGCGTTCGAGGGGCGCCTCGCCGCCCTCGGCAAAGAGAAGCTCCAGGCGGAGCTGGCCGGGCGGCCTCACGACATTTCGCTCCCCGGGCGCCTCTCGTTCGGGCGGGGCCATCCGCACCCCGTCCTCGCCGTGAAGGACGAGCTGCTCGCCATCTTCGGGGATCTCGGCTTCCGCTCCGTCCCCGGCCCTGAGATCGAGCTCGAGGAGAACAACTTCACGAAGCTGGCGTTTCCGCCGGACCACCCGGCGACGGACATGCAGGACAGCTTCTGGTTCGGTCCAGGGGTCCTCCTGCGCACGCACACCAGCAACGTGCAAGTCCGGGAGATGTCGCGAGCTGCCTCGGAGGCCGCCGCGACTGGGGCGCCGTTGCGCCTCGCCGTCGTGAGCGCGGGCGCCGTCTACCGCCGCGACGACGACGTGACCCACTCGCCCATGTTCCACCAGATCGAGGGCTTCCTGGTGGACGAGCACGTCAGCCTGGCGGAGCTCCGTGGCGTCTTGTCGGCCTTCGCCGAGCGTTTGTACGGGCCTGGGACCCCTGTGCGTTTCCGCCCGAGCTACTTCCCGTTCGTCGAGCCGGGGGCAGAGGTCGACGTCGGTTGTGTGTTTTGCAGCGTCGCCGCCGGGACGCGTGCTGCGTGCCGCGTCTGCAAGGGCACGGGTTGGCTGGAGATTGCGGGCTGCGGCATGGTCCACCCCGATGTCTTCCGGCACACGGGCATCGACCCCGATCGCTACACGGGCTTTGCCTTCGGGATGGGCATCGAGCGAATCGCCATGCTCCGCTACGGGATCCCGAACATTCGCTTGCTTTTCGAGAACGACCCCCGGTTTCTGGCCCAGTTTTAGTCGCCGACCGGCCGAGCCGTAGGGCGCTCCATCACCCCCACGAGGTCACCCCGCGAGGGTGGGCCTGCGGCGCAGATTACTCAGGGCCCTGACGCTGGTGCCCTGGTGCAACGTCACGTTTCCGTGCGTGGAGGGCACATTCTTTCGAAGCCCCCTGGCGGAATCGTTCCCGGCACCCATGTTGCTTCGTGTCGGACCGAAGAACGTCGGGCGGGATGTGTCCGCAACGTGCTCGGCCGCGAAAAACCAGGGAACCGAAACCAACCAAACTCCTCGATCGAACTAGGCATTGTCAGGAATCAAAGGGAGCTGACGTTGGTTTCTCGCCAAGGACCCTCAGCCTGCCAAATCGTAGTCGAGCAAGTTTCGAATTTGAAAGCTCCTCCCGGCACCACCGTTCACAAGCGCAACTCGCTCCCCAGCGTGACCCGCCCGGGACGAGTCGGCAACCTAAAGCCCTCCAAGACCGCTCCCACCATGCCCATGAAGTCCTCCACCCCTGCCCATGCGACGCGCTCCAGCACCTCGCCCAAGAAGGCGTCGACGGTGCAGCGCTCCGTTCGGGGTGGCCGGCCCGGCAGCTCGCGCCAGCGAGCCGCCGCCGCGCCGACGGCCAGGGCATCGCTCTCCGGTTCTCGTTCTCTCCGTAAGAAAGATCCTCAGACCCAGGGGGCCGTCCCCCACGTAGAGGCTGTCATGCCGAAGACGTCGCACGAACGATCCGGGAAGCAGAACAAGGCGCGCGAGGCTCTCGAAGAGAAGCCGCGCAACGTCGTCGTCGGCGCCACCGCGCTGGCGGACGACGCGTTCGACACCGTTCGCCCCGGCCCGGCGAGCGTCGCTCCAGCCAGCGGCGCAGGCGCGGACGCGGCGTCGGCGGACCTCGACGACATGCTCGAGGACGACTCCCTCGACCGAACGGGCATTCGACCGGCTCGCACCGAGCCGATCGAGGGCGTGCTCCCCTCCAAGGTGGACCTCGAGTCCCCGGAGGAAGGCACGCCCGCTCTCTCGGACGAGCCCGGCGTCCTTCGCGATCTCGAGGAGGGCGGCGGAGACTCGATGCTCGCGCGCTACTTCCGCGAGATGGCGATGCACCCGGTCATGGGTCAGGAGGAGGAGATCGCGACGGCCCGCGAGGTGGAAGCGACGGAGGTCGCCCACTGGATGGCCGTTCTCTCGCACCTTCCGGCCGCCGAATACGTGCTCCTGGCCCTCGCGGAGGACGTCGAGAAGGCCGGCCCGGAGGAGGTGCAGGCTCCGCAGATCGCGCAGCTTTTCACGATCCTCAAGGCGTTCAAGAAGCAGAAGAAGCTCACCGCCGAGCAGGAGAAGCAGTGGACGAAGCTGTCGAGCGAGCTGGCGCACGCGGTGCGCCTGCCCGACTCCGACCGCCTCTGGATGGCGCGCGGCGCGCAGATCGCCCGCGACCTCGTCGCCGAGCCCGACATCGAGCACGACGGAGTGGATCTGGAGGACGCGCCTCCGCGGCCGCGCCTCGAGCTCGACGCCGCGTACGACAAGTACCTCGAGCGCATCCGGGGCAGCTACGACGAGCAGCTCGCGGTGAAGAACCGCTTCGTCAAGGCGAACCTCCGGCTCGTTGTCTCCATCGCGCGCCGCTACAACCGCGGTCGACTCCCGCTCATCGACCTGATTCAGGAGGGCAACATCGGCCTGATGAAGGCGGTCGAGCGCTTCGACCATCGCCGCGGCTATCGCTTCTCGACCTACGCGTCGTGGTGGATCCGTCACGCGATCAGCCGCGCCCTGGCCGACAAGGGCCGCGCGGTCCGTATCCCGGTCCACATGCTCGACACCTACAACCGCGTCGCCCGCGCGACGCAGTCGTTCATCGCGCGCATGGGCCGTGAGCCTTCCCTGCAGGAGCTCGAGAAGGAGACGGGCGTCCCCGCCGAGAAGCTCGACAAGGTCCGCGACTTCATCGCGGAGACCCCGTTCTCTCTCGACCGTCCGGTCGGCGACGAGGACGGTCGCAAATTCATCGACTTCCTCCAGGAGGAGGACGCGCTCTCGCCGTTCGATCACCTCGCGAGCTCCAACTGGAGCCAGGAGGTTCGCCGGCTCCTCACCACGCTCTCGCCGATCGAGAGCCGCATCCTCCGGTGGCGCTTCGGCCTCGACGACGAGGACGAGCTCACGCTGAAGGAGATCGGCGACAAGTACAACCTGTCGCGCGAGCGCATCCGCCAGCTGCAGGAGCAGGCGCTCGGCAAGATTCGCAGGCAGATCCGCGATCAGTTCTGATTTTGCTCGACGGCCCGCGCGAGGGCGACGACGGCATCGTCGATCGCATCTCGCGCGGGCTTCGTCTTTCCGGCGGGCGTCTCGGCGATGAAGGAAAACGCGGCGCGCGGCGCGCCGTCGGGGCCGAGCACGTAGCCGGAGAGAGCGACCGTCTTGGCCAGGGTCCCGGTCTTGGCCCGGACGTAGCGTCTTTCTTTCAGCGCGCGGAGGCGACCGCGGAGCGTCCCGTCCACCCCGCCGATCGCGAGGTGAGCGACGAGCTCCGGACCGAGCCGCGGATCCGCCGAGGCGGAGGAGAGCAGCTTGGCCAGCGAGAGCGCGCTCGAGCGGTTCGCGTCGAAGAGGCCCGAGCCGTTCACGACGCGCTCGCCCGCGCCGAGCGCGCCGCGATCACGCAGGACCTTCTCCACCGCCTTCACCGCCGCCTCCGGCGTCGGGTCCTTCTCGGCTGCTCCGACGGCGCGGAACAACATCTCGGCCGTGAAGTTGTCGCTGTCCTTCCCGAGCGCCTGGATGATCTGACCGAGCGGCGCGGACTCGTGCAGCGCGAGCGCGCGTTTCTCCTTCTCGCCGCCGAGCGCGACGTCGTTCGGCGCGCGGACACCTTGCTCGCGCAACACGGCGAGCAGCGCGTAGCCGGCGAGCTTCCGGGGGTCGTCGACCCGGCGCACGTACGTGGCCGGCCGCGATCCTTCGGCGATGCTCCCGGACAGCTTGGCCTCGAGGCGGCCCGCCTTGCCGGCGAGCGACAGGCCGATCCTCTCGGCCGAGCCCTTCTTCCCGGTGGCGACCGAGCCCTCCACCGAGGTGAACCCGGGCGGGCTCACCGATACGCGTGCCGGCGAGTCCTTCGAGGCGCCGGGGTACACGGTGAAGCTGACGGTGTTGCGATCGAGCGAGACGGCGGCGATCGGCGCGCGGAACGCCGCCCACTCGTTCGGCTGCTGATCGTAAGCGGGCGGATCGTAGCGCTCGTCGAAGTAGCCCTGATCGACGAGGACCTCGCCCACCTCGGCCGCGCCCGCGTCCTTCAGCTCGCGGACGAGCTCGGCCAGGTCCGCCGTCCCCAGCGTGGGATCGCCCGCGCCACGCAACACGAGCCGCGCGACCTTGCCATCGTCCAGCTCGCCGTAGAGGCCTGTCACGAACCTGTGCTCGGCGCCGAGGAGCTCGAGCGCCGCGACCGCGGTCCCCAGCTTGGCGTTCGACGCGGGGTTCATCGCGGCGGCCTCGTTGGCGGACGCGACGAGCTCACCCGACGGCAGCGCGATGACGGCGGCGCCGATGCGCCCGCCCTCGTCTTCCAGGCGCCGCGAGAGCTTGTCGACCGCGGTCTTTGCCTCGCGGCTCCAGCCGGGCGCCTGCGACCCGGCGGTCGCCGGGGGGGCGCCATTTGCCTCACCCCCGCTCAGCCCCGAAATCGCGAGCGCGGCGACGAGCATGCAGACCGGGGCACGGGTTCGCACGGCGCTTGGGGTAGCACGGAGGGGTGTAGGCTTGCTAAGGTCGCTCGCGTTTCTTGGTCGAACTTCGACCCCCCGATGAGGACCCGATGCGAACGGCTGCGCTCCTTGCCCTCGGTCTGATGGTCGTCGCCTGTGGCGGCGCCCAGAAGGAAGACGAGCTCCCCCTCACCGACGTCGACACGAGCGGCGCCAAGCCCCCGCCGGTCGAGGAGGCGCCGAAAGGCGACGGCGACGCGTCCGACCTCAACGACGCGCAGAAGGAGCAGATCAAGGTCGCCCTCCGCCGCGGCGGGGAAAAGGCCGCGGAGTGCAACAAGGTCTCCGGCTCCAACGTGACCGGCGAGGGCGAGGTCCAGGTCGTCCTCGACGGCAAGAAGGGCTACGTCGTCGACGCCACCGTCGGCGCGCCGTTCGCCGGCTCGCCCATCGAGGACTGCATCAAGCGCGCCTTCATCGACGAGGTGCTCGTGCCCTTCGAAGGAACGCTGACAGTTCCGTATACGATCAAGATCGAGGCGAAGGCGCCCGCGGATCCGAAGAAAGATCCCAAGAAAGACCCGAAGAAAAAATGAGCGGAGCGAGTGACGTCTTCGCTCTCTGAAAAGCCCATGCCTGCTCCTTCAAGCCCCCGGCCCTCTTCCGCGCTGCTGAGGAAGGCCACGCTGGCGCTCTGCCTGAGCGCGATGGGCGCTCCCGCCGTGGCGCACGCGCAGGAAGCCCCCGCGCCTGCAGCGCCGCCCGCGGCGGAGGAGGAGCTCGTGCTTCGTTACCCGCCGAGCTCGTCGCGCTGGAAGATCATCGTCGCCGGCGCTGCGACCTTCGCCTTCGGCTACGGCGCGTCCGCCGCCTTCGGCGGCATCTGGTCGGACGTCCCCGGGAAGGACTGGCTGTTCGTTCCCGTCGCCGGGCCGTGGGCTGCGGTGGCTCAGAGCGGCTGCGCGGCCGACGAAGAGACGTCGCCGGGGCAGGGTGACTGCGAAGGCATCATGGCCGTCCGCGGGATCCTCTTCGTGGTCGACGGCCTCGTGCAGCTCGGCGGTCTCGGCATCCTCGGCGAGGGCATCTTCATGACGACCGAGTCGGAGGCGCCCGCGGCCCCCAAGAAGGCGTTCCTCGTGCCCACGCCCATCGTGACCGAGCACGCGTTTGGCCTGGGCGTCTCCGGCACGTTCTGATAGCCGAGCGTCACGGGCTGATAGCCGAGCCTCACGGGCTGATAGCCGAGCCTCACGGGCTGATCGCCGAGCGTCAGCGGCGCGGCACGGCCGCGCCGCGCAGGGTGCCGACGCGCTCGACCGCCGCGTGCACCTTGTCGTGATAGCCGACACGCAGGTCGAGCGACGGAGCAAACGGGCCGACGGCGACCAGGTCCCCGGCCTGGAGATCGATCGCGCGGCTCGCGAGCGCGACGGCCTCTTCCGGCGAGGTGCCGAGCTCGGCGACCGTTCCGAGATCGTAGGTCTTCCCGCCCACCGCGACGGACGCGCGCTGCGGAGCGATCTTCGGGAGCGCCGAGGCCGCGACGAGCTCCGGGCCGAGGGACGCGCGCAGGCCCTTCACGGTCTCGTGGGGGCGCGCCGAGCGCTCGAGCTCGCGCGCGCACCACTCGACGAGCACGGCGTAGCCGAGGATCGCGTGGCGCGCCTCGGCCGAGGTGGCGTCGCGCAGATCTTCACCCAGGACCATGGCCAGGCTGACCTCGACCGCGGGCGCGCTCTCCCCGCGCGGGAGGGCGACGAGCGCGTCCTGTCCGGCTAGGGCCCGCGCCGCGCCGAGACGGATGAGAGGCCGCTGCCCGCGCACGTCGACCTGGACGTAGGCCGCGCGCTCGGTGTCGCAGGGCGCGAGCGCCGCGACCCCCGCGCCCCGATCGACCATCGCCGCCCTGGGCCGGCGTCCTTGCAGGAGCGCGGCGTCGAGCTCACGCAGGCCGGCGAAGCCGAGCGCGACCACACGTGTGTGGAAATCCCAGGCGTCGCCGGGCACCTCGATCGCCGCGCCGAGCGCATCTTCCAGCGCTTCCACGTCGTACAACGCGCCGTCGCGCTCGAGGCCCACGCGCGGGCGGGTCGTCGACCTCACGAGGTAACGCGCGATCCTCACGCGGGTCGACTTGCATACCATTTTTCGGCGTGGAAAGCTCGAAACTCAGGCGCGTTGACGCGCCCGTTCTGTCCTCCTACCCATCACCGGGTCGAGAGGAGGTCGAGTCGCCAATGGCCAAGCGGACCAAGTACGTCTTCGTCACCGGCGGGGTTGTCTCCTCGATCGGCAAGGGTCTGGGTGCTGCATCCGTCGGAGCGCTCATGGAAGCGCGCGGGCTGAAGGTCACGCACCTGAAGCTCGACCCGTACATCAACGTCGATCCGGGGACGATGTCGCCGTACCAGCACGGCGAGGTCTTCGTCACGGACGACGGCGCCGAGACCGATCTGGACCTCGGCCACTACGAGCGGTTCACGAAGGCGCGCATGACGCGCCAGAACAACTTCACGACCGGTCGCATCTACGAGAGCGTCATCGAGAAGGAGCGCCGGGGTGAGTACCTCGGCGCGACCGTGCAGGTCATTCCGCACGTGACGGACGAGATCAAGGCGCGCGTCCGCGCCGCGGCCGAGGGTGTCGACATCGCCATCGTCGAGATCGGCGGCACGGTCGGCGACATCGAGTCGCTCCCGTTCCTCGAGGCCATCCGCCAGATGAAGGTGGAGCTCGGGCATCAGAACGCGATCAGCGTGCACGTCACGCTCGTGCCGTTCATCGCCACCGCGGGCGAGCTGAAGACCAAACCGACGCAGCACGCCGTGAAGGAGATGCGTGAGATCGGCATCCAGCCGGACCTCCTCCTCTGCCGCTGCGATCGCCTCCTCTCCCGCTCGATGAAGGAGAAGATCGCGCTCTTCTCGAACGTGCCGGTCGACTGCGTCATCTCCGCGGTGGACGTGGCCTGCATCTACGAGCTCCCGCTCGCGCTCCACGCCGAAGGCGTGGACGAGAAGGTGAGCGAGCTCTTGAACATCTGGTGCCGCCAGCCGGACCTGTCGGCCTGGCAGCGCATCGTCGAGCGCTTCACGCGCCCGCAGAACGGCAGCGTGAAGATCGGCGTCGTCGGCAAGTACGTCCACCTGAAGGACTCGTACAAGTCCCTCCACGAGGCGCTTGTGCACGGCGGGCTCGAGAACGACGTGCGGCTCGACCTCGAGTACATCGACTCGGAGACGCTACTGCAGAAGGGCGCGGACGAGGCGCTCGGCCAGCTCGACGCGATCCTGGTCCCCGGCGGCTTCGGCGATCGCGGGACGGAAGGGAAGATCGAGGCGATCCGCTACGCGCGCGAGAACAAGATACCGTTCTTCGGCATCTGCCTCGGCATGCAGCTCGCCGTGGTGGAGTACGCGCGCAACGTCTGCCAGATGAACGGCGCGAACTCGGCGGAGTTCGCCCCCGACGCGCCGTTCACCGTGATCGAGCTCATGCCCGATCAGCGCGGCGTGCTCGACAAGGGCGGCACCATGCGGCTCGGCGCGTACCCGTGCGCGCTGGAGAAGGGCAGCATCGCCGCCGCTGCCTACGGCGCGCAGCAGATCAGCGAGCGCCACCGCCACCGCTACGAGGTGTCGAACAAACACCGCGATCGGCTCACCGAAAATGGCCTCGTGCTCTCCGGCCTCTCCCCGGACAAGCGCCTGGTGGAGATGGTGGAGCTGAAGGATCACCCCTACTTCGTGGGCTGTCAGTTCCACCCCGAGTTCAAGAGCCGGCCGATGACGCCGCACCCGCTCTTCGTCCGCTTCGTGCAGGCCGCGCTCGAGCGCGCGCGAACGAAGGCGAGGGCGGAGCACGGCGCGGAGGGCGACAAGCCCATCGAAGCCGTGGCGACGCGCGCCGTGAACTGATCAGCACGCGCCTTCGAACGCGGATTCTCAATGATTGCAAGGCCTTGCGTGCCCGGGGTGCGTACGGCGTGTCACCGGACGCGAGCCCGTCGCGACAACAGCTCCGGAGCCGGCGGTTCGGCTCCTGGAGCCGAACATGTCGCCTGCTTTCCCCGAGATCGAACGCCTGGCCGTCCTGCTCGCCCATCTCGAGCACTTCGACGCGGTTGCTCCGGCTCGTGTCCTCGAGCGGTTCGGTGAGACCCCCAGCTCCCTGAGCGCGCTCCTCGACTCGGTGCTTCCTCGCCTGTCGGATCCGGAGGGCGCCGGCGCCCTCACGAGGACATCGAAGACCACGAAGGCCGACCTCGCCGCGAAGCAGCCGCGCCTCGAGGACGTGGGCACCGCCGTGGCGGCTCCGGCCAGCGAGCTGACCGGTGACGAAGAGACCGCGTCTGCCTCCGCGCGGCCCGCCAGCGCCGCGCTCCCGTTTCGGCCGGCCCAGCCGGGCCGCGTGACGGTGCTCGCCGCTCCTCCGATGAGCGCGGCGGAGCAGTCCGGCGACACCGTGGGCCTGGACCGGGAGTTTGCGGCCGGCGCGAGCACGCCCTTCGAGGAAGCGCGCCTCCGCGCGTGGACGGTCGAAAAGTACGCGGCCTTCATCGCAGACCGCAGGACCGCGCCGGCGGACTGGGTCGCCGCGACCTACGGGGCGATGAGCGAGGGCGACGAGGTCGCGCTCCTCGTTCATTTCAACAAGCGCTTTCGCCAGGACCCCGCGCTCCGCGACCGCTGGGAGATGCTCGTGGCGGAGCGCGCGCGCCGATCGCGAGGCCAGTGATGGAGCTCACGAACACGACCCCGCTCGTCGCCGATGTTCGCGTCGGCCGCCGCGCCGCGAGCGGGCGCCGGATGGGGCTCCTCACGGCCAAGGCGACCTATCGCTACGACGCCCGCGGCGAGACATGGCTCGACAGCGAGAGCCCGCTGCCGCTCTTCTGTCCGGACGAGCTGACGCCGCTCGGTCTGCTTCCGCGCGACGATCTACCCAGGAACGACGAGGCCTTCGAGGTCAGCCTGCTCGGCTGCGCGCACGCCCCGGGCGGCCGGCCCGTGTCGCGGATGACGGTGTCGCTCACCGTGGCCGACCGCACGCGAGAGATCGCCGTGTTCGGTGATCGCGAGTGGAGCGGCGCAGGCCCGGGCGCGCGGATCACCGAGCCCGAGCCCTTCGCGCGGATGCCGCTCACCTGGTCGCGCGCGTTCGGCGGCTCGTGTGACGTCGAGGTCGACGTCGACTCGCCCGTCCTCGTGTCGCACGAGGAGAACCCGGAGGGGCTCGGCTTCGACCCGGCGCCGAAGGCCGAGGAGCTCGACGCGTTTCTCTCCTGTCCGGCCGGTTACCCGAGGTTTCCGAAGCGCCGCAGGCTCCCGAACCTCGAGCGGCCGGAGGCCCTCATCCGGGCGTGGGCCGATTCCCCTGCGCCGGTGGGCTGGTCGCCGCTCCTGCCGAGCTCGGGCACACAAGCGCGCCGCAGCTACGAGGTCCGCGAAGACGGCGAACGGAAGATCGTCGTCCCGACCGCGGGCCGGCTCCACCGCGCGCACCCGGATTGGGTCTTCGACCGGGCGCCGCCCGCGCTGTCGCCCATCGTGATGGAAGGCCTGTCACCGGAAGGCCGCCTCTCGCTACGGCTCCCGGAGCTCTCGGTCCACTTCGACTACGTGCTCGGCGCGCGGACCGGATCGCGGAGCCTCGCGCTCCACGCGCTGGTGCTCCTGCCGGAAGAGCAACGGTTCTGTCTTGTTTATCGCCACGCCTTCGAGGTCGACACACCGGACGGCGAAGAGCGCGGCGCGAGGCTTCGTATCGAGCGAGGGAGGAGAGCGTGATGGAAGCGAACAGCGTGAGCATCGCGACGGATCTGACGTCGGGCTCGTCGAACCACACCATGTCGCCGTTCCCGGATTTCTGGGAGACGACGGCGCCGATGAACTGGATGCCGGGCAGCGTGATGGGCAAACACGCGATCGCGGCCAGCGTGAAGGCACACGGGCAGGGCCTCGTGCTCGATGGCCACGATCTCGGGCCGCTTTTGAACCACGCTCCGGCGAACTTCCCCCTGCACTCGGCGAAGTCGAGCAGGAAGACGAACTACGCGGCGTCGACGGTGGTCGTCAGGGGCAAGCCAGCCGCGTGCGCAGACGTATCGAAGCGCTCGTACATGATGCTCTGCGGCGATCCCGTCTGCACGCCGCTCGGGGAGAACGACACGAACCAGACCCACAGCGTCTTCATCGGCATGACCGACCTCGATCGGCTCAAGGGTCAGGTGAACATCGGCGTCGCGGTCGCGACCGACGCCATCACCTGCATCTTCAAGGCCGCCACGGCCACGGGCGAAATGGAGATCGGTGACTTGCTCGGTGACACCGTCAAAGACGTCGTCGGATACGATCCAACAAAGGCTGTCATCGGTGTCGCAGTGGGCCTCGTGGGCAGCGTGGCCATCTCCTACGCCAGCGGCTGGAAGGAACCCATCGTTGTCAAAGGGGAGGTGGGCGGTGGCTATGGCGGTGTATCCAGCGAGTTTTCCTACCAACCGACCACGGGCACCCTGACGCGCAAAGAGTCGGTCTCCGTCGCCGGAATCAAGCTCGAAGCCGAGACCGACTACTCGAAGGTCACCGGTCGATACGAAAACGCCTGGACCGACAAGAAGGGCGAGGAGTCCTGGGGGCCGGCGCTATGAGCCTCGTTCACTTCGAGCTCGAGGCGTCGCGCGGCCGGCACGTGTCGATCCGCTTCCGCGTCGTGTACGCCGCTGGCCGCGGTCGGCTCGTTCCGGGGGACTTCGACCGCCCCTTCGGCCTCCCCGTCGGGGACGCCATCCCTTTCAAGCGTGAGGTCGACGTCTTCGTCGAAGGCGCCGCGCACCCCGCTCACACGGGCGACTACGAGACGACGGTCCGCGTGCGCGCCGGGAGCATCGATCGGTCGGCGCGCGTCTTCGGCGAGCGCCGCATCGTCTGGCATCGCGGCAAGCTGCGGATCGGCGCCCCCCTCGAGCTCGAGCCGACGCCGCTCGCCGCCGCCAACGCGTACGGCGGCGCGGCCGGGCACGTTCGGTACCCGCGCAACCCCATCGGAAAGGGCTACCTGCTCGATGAGGCCGCGGCCGAAGGCGTCGTCTTGCCTCCGATCGAGGACCCGGACGATCTGCTCGATCCCGAGCGGCTCGTGCTCCCCGCCGACGAATGGTGGGCCTCGCCGCGGCCGGTGCTCTTCGAGCCCGCGCTGGTGACGAGCTTCCCGCGGGTCGCGTTCCTCGGGATTGTCCGTCCCCCTCCGCACCCGACCGGCGACGAGCTCCCCGAGGTACGAACCGGCGACCTGCCGCGTGGCTTCGCGCTCCCCCGTTCGCCGGCGCCCGAGCACGCCCAGGAGGCGGAGCGACGCATGCGCCTCGCCGAGCTCTCGCCGGGCGCAGACGTCGTCGTCGACGGCTGTCTGCCTGGTGGGCGCACCTGGCGCGCTCGAACCCCGCCGGTCCTCACCGCTTCGCTCGAGGTGGACGGCCGGTCCGAGGTCGTCGAGCCCCGGCCGCAGACCGTCCGGCTCCGTCCCGAGCGCGACGAGATCGTCGTCACCTACGCGATCGAGAAGCCGCTCGCCCGGGCCTTCATTCCGGGGATCCACGCGCGGATTCCGATCGCGATCGATGTCCTCGGCGAGCGACTCGCCGCGACAACACCGGAGCCGGTCCTCGCCGCCGTCCGCGGCGCGGGAGGCGTGATGCCGGAGAGGAGCGCGACGTGAAGCCCGAGAGCACCAACACCAACACCACCACCCCGGACGACGGCGTCGATCTCGAGTCGATCCCCGCAGGCACGGCGCCAGCGCCGACCGAGGTCGGCGTCTGTGTGGCCGAAGAGCACCCGACCCTCGCGGGCCGCGTCCTGGTCCGCTTCGAGCGCGAACGAGGCACCTCCGAGCAGTGGCTGCCGTGCCTGCTCCAGGTTCGCCCGCGCGAGGGCGATCGCCTGCTCGTGATCCGCGCGGCGGGGAGCGCCGAGGCGATCGTGGCCGGCGTGGTGGACGGGTACCGGCGTCGAGTCGACCCCGACGTCCGCGTGGCCAACGTGCGGACCGTCCAGGACGACGAGTCCGTCCGCATTCAAGGGCCTGACGGGCGCGGCCTGGTCGAGGTTCGTGCGTCGGAGCGCGGCTGCGTTGTCACCCTGCTCTCGCCCGACGCGACTCTATCCGGGCAGAGGTCGCTCGCGATCGAGGCGGACGAGGTGACCATCCGCGCCCGGCAGGGCGGCGTATCGGTCAGCGCGACGGACGACGTCGTCGTGCGCGGCGAGACAATCAACCTGAACTGACGAAGACGGACGAAAGGCGAGGCGAACGTGGATCAGGCAATCGGCTTCTTCTTCGCGTGGGAGGGCGCTTCGGCGCCGCGAGGACCCTGGGCGCACCTGCTCGTGGCCGAGGCCCGAGGCGCGGAGGGGATGAACACCCTCTACGACTACGAGATCGATCTCGTCCGCGCCGCGGACGCGCCCGAGGTCCGCACGGAGGATCTGCTCGGGTCGCGCGCCACGCTGCGGATCCGCACGCTCGTGAGCCCCGGCTGGCGGCTCGTCCACGGCGTCCTCTCCGAGGTAGAGCAGCTCGGCGTGCATGGCGAGAGCCGGTTCCGTGTCCGGCTCAGCCCGCCGTTCGTACGCGCCACGATGATGCGCAAGTCGGTCATCTGGGTCGACAAGACGCTCGAGCACATCCTCACCTCCACGCTCCAGCGCGACGAGCTTGGCATGGGCCTCACCCCCAGCCAGGCGGAGGAAGCGGAGGTGCACGACGACTGGGGCAACCACTACCAGGGCTTCCGCGCGACGTTCGCCTGGCGCTGCAGCGACATGTCGCGCCTCGCCGACGAGAACGCCCGGCCGTATTGCGTCCAGTACGAGGAGACAGACTTCGCGTTCGTGTCGCGCCTGCTCGAAGAGGAGGGCATCGCCTACCACTTCGAGCACACGACGGACGAGTGTGTTCTGGTCCTCTCCGATACGGATCTCGCGAAGCGATTCCTGGCGAACGAGCTCACCCTCGCCATCGACGCGAAACATCGGGAGGTGCGCGACATGCGCCTCGGCGGGCGGCTGCGGCCGCAGAGCGTCTCGCTCTTCGACTACGACTGGCGCAGGCCCGATCTCGATCTGACGGCGTTGTCTCCCTCCGGTGCGGCTCCTTTCCTGACGGCCGAGCAGCCCGCGCGCTACGGCTACTCGCGCGAGCTCGGTGAGAAGCTCGCCGCGATCCGCGAGGGCGCCGAGGACACCGAGCGGCTCTTCGCCACGCTCGTCACGAGCTGCCGGGTCCTCTCGGCGGGGACCACGTTTGCGATCGGTCACCCGACCGACCGCTTCTCGGGCAACTACCTCGTGCGGCGCATGCGCGTGCACCTCGTGCACAGGAGCAGCTTCTCCGCTGGGCAAGCGGAGGGGCCGAGCTACGTCGCGCAGATCGAGGCGCTCTGGTGCGGCGCCCCGGGCGCGGAGCTCGACTCGCGCTACAGGCCCCTGCGCGCCACGCCGCGCCCGCGCGTGATGGGGACGCAGACGGCGGTCGTGACGGCCGACTCGCCCGAGCAGGAGATCAACGTGGGCGGGCCGAGCGATCTCGGCTGCGTACGCGTTCGCTTCCACTGGGATCGCGACACGCGGCGCCACCAGACGGAGCCGACCTCCTGCTGGGTCCGTGCCAGCCAGATGTTCGCGGGTGGTCGAGGCCACGGAGCGATGTTCCATCCGCGTGTCGGCGACGAGGTCCTCGTCGAGTTCCTCGAGGGCGATCCGGATCAGCCGATCATCGTGGGGCGCGTCTACAACGGCCGGAACCTCTCGCCCGAGAACGCGACCGCGCGGCCGACCTACAGCTGCATCAAGAGCATGACGAGCCCGTTCAACGGCAACTACAACATGATCGCATTCGACGATCTCCAGGGAGAGGAGAAGTTCATCGTCCACGCGGCGCGCGACTACATCGAGGAGATCCTCCACGACTCGTCTCGCTCGGTCGCGAACTTCGACACCGTGAAGGTGTTCGGTGACCAGGTCACGTGGATCAAAGGGCACCAGACCTACACGGTGCTCTCCGGGCTCGACCTGACGGTCGTCGGTGTGTTCCGCGAGCAGACCGACGGCATGAAGATCGTCGAGGTCACCGGCGTGCGGCTCTCGACCATCGGTGTCCTCGACTCGACCGAGTCACCGATGATCGTGCGCAAGGCCACGCTCATCACCGACACCGGCAAGGTGATCACGATTCAGGGAGACGACGTCTTCGTGAAGGGCAACGACGTCACCATCACCGCCAGCTCGGACGTCGTCGTGCGCGGTGGATCGGTGACGGTCGAAGGCAGCGCCGAGGTCGATGTCCGTGCCGGGAAGGTGAACGTGGAGGCCAAGACGGTGAACGTGAAGGGCGGCTCCATCAACCTCAACTGCTGAGGCCGCCGAGCGCTCCGGCAGCGTGGCTCAGGTCGGGTCGACGCAGGCGGCCACGCCGTCGACGATCTCGCAGGCCTGGCCGAGCCCGCTGCAGTCGGTGCGCGTGACCTTCTGCGGGCCCTCTGCGTCGCTGACGCAGCGGACCGCCGTCGTGAACTGCTCGCAGCGTCCTGCGACGGGGATGCCTTCGCACGGCCCGGTCGCGAGATCGATCAGCGGCTGCACGGTGTCGCCGAGCGTCGCATAGGACTCGCCGACGGTGCTGCACGGGTAGGTCGCGCCCTTGAAGGAGCCGGACACGACGGCGACGACCGTGAGCTTGCCGTCGATGTTCTGCACGAGCGGCCCGCCCGAGTCCCCGCTGCACGGCTGCGCGTCGTTTTTGCCGGCGCCGAGGTACGCCTCGTGTCCGGCGAGCAGCGTGAAGTCGTAGAACTCGTCGAGGCGCGCCGTGTTCGCCTCCACCCACTGCTTGGTCTCGTACTTGGCCATGTGGGCGTAGAGATCTTCTTTGGCGGGGAAGAGCGCATGGAGCGGCTGACCCTCGACCGCCTGCAAGGTGAGCGTGCCGGCCTTGCGGGTGCCGGTCGTGCGGTCGCGGTCCTGCACGCCGTAGCCGACGGCGGTGAACGTCTTGCCGACCGAGGCCGCGTCGAGGTGCGCCTTCGCCCAGGGCATCGGCGTGACGTCTTTCACCGGCTCCGCGAGGATGTAGATGGCGACGTCGCTGCCGTATTGGATGAAGCCGCCCTCGTTGATCGGCGCGAGCAACACGTCGACCGCTTCGATGACCTGCTTCGGCTCCTTCACGTCGGCGCCCACGGCGAAGTAGATCTTCTCGTTGGCGAGCCGGGGCGTCTCGGTCGGTCCGTACGTCGCGCAGTGTTTGGCGGTCAGCACGACCTTCGGACCGATGAGCGTCGCGGTGCAGAAGAAGTCGTAGTTGCCGTCGAAGTCCTTCGTGCCGACGGTGCCGATGGCGTCGAGCTTGGCGCTCTTCGCGTCGACGCCACCCACGATGTCCTGCTCGTCGCTCGTGGGCTCGCTCTCGCCGAGGCAACCGATGGCCGTCAGGGAGAGGAGGGTCGAGCCGATCAGGATCGTGGAGGCGAAGGTGCGCATGGCGCGGCCAAAAGCACACCACGTGCCTGCCGTATGTTCCTTTGCGTCACCCTGGTTCTGCCGGGAAAAGCCGAGCTAGCTCGCCTCCCTGGGCCGTCAGGCCGGGACCTGGCCGGCCACCCTTGGATGAGTCGTGATCCACCCGAGGCTCACTCCCCACCGCACAAGCGGCGGCGCGAGGCGTGCGGGACGAGGTTAACAATCGCTAACCCGTCCGACGCTTGCTGCTCATCCAGTTCCGTTACATCAGGTCACATGCAGAGCGACGACAAGCGGGACATCTCGAGGCGTGCGGCGGTCGGTGGCAGCGCGGGCCTGCTCGTCGCTGGCTTGATCGGATGCAGCGACGATGACGTCGGTACGAGCGGCTCCGGCGGCGCGGGCGGCTCGGGCGCGGGCGGGCAAGGCTCGACGACCGGCACGGCCACGGGCACCACGACGAGCGGCGCCACGACCGGAAGCGCGTCGACCACCGCGTCGACGGGTACGGGCTCGAGCGGTGGCTGGGCGAGCGGCGGCACCGCGGGCATGACCGACAAGGCGAGCTACCCCGATCCGTTCCAGGATCCGCTCGGCAACGCGTGCACGCTCACTCAGGCGATGACGCTCGGGCCTTGTTACGCGCAGACGATCGAACGTGAGGACATCAGCGAAGGGTCGCCGGGCCTGCCCGTGCGGCTCGCCCTCCTCGTCGTCGACACCAGCTGCAACCCGGTGGGCGGCGCCGTGGTGGACATCTGGCACACCTCCTACGAGGGCTTCTACTCGGGCGAAGACGCCCCGAGCCTGTGCACGCTGGACGACCCCGAAGCGGAAGCGGGCCGGTGGTTTCGCGGCGTGCAGACCACCGGCGCCGACGGGAAGGTGTTCTTCGACACGTGTTTCCCAGGCTGGTACTCGGGCCGCGCGATCCACATCCACTTCCAGGTCCGCAGCGGCAACCAGACCTACGTCACGTCGCAGCTCTTCTTCGCCGAGGACCTCGTGCAGGAGATCTTCGCGACGCACCCGGACTACTCGCCCTTCGGACAGCCCGACACGCCGAACGCGACCGACGGCATCTACGACGTGTCCGGCGAGCTCACGACGGCGCAGATGACCGACGGCGCGATGCTCGCGTCGAAGGTCGTCGTGGTCGACTGAGCGTCTCGGGCGCCGACCGGCGCTTGGCTGCGCGTCGAAGCGAGAGCCCCGACAGGAGCACGAGGACACCGAGCGCGCCCGCGGACGGGTGACCGACGCCGGAGCAGGCGCAGCCGGAGCTCGCGGCGCCGTCCGCCGATTCGCTGCTGCCTCCGGTCGCCGAAGCCGAGAAGCCGGAGGCGGCCGATGACGTGGCGCCTGTGCCCGCGCCTCCGCTCCCGCTCCCGCTTTGCAGGCACGTATCGGTGCCGAGCAGATCGGCGATCTCGGGCCAGAGGCTGGGGCACTCGTCGCCGATCGACGTGCCGGTCGGGCACTCGAGCATGCCAGCGAGGCAGGCCTGGTCGAAGAGCCCCTCGAAGGTCGCTCCGCCGTCTCGCGACACGAGCGCCGCGAACCCGTCCTCGGCCGGGGTGCCACACGCGTAGACGCGCGCGCCGTCCACGTTCACGCAACGAGCGGCGATGGAGGAGAGCGGCTGGGCTTCGAGGGTCGTCGTGTCGAGCCGGTACAGACCGTCCTGGTCGCCGCCCATCAGGGCGAAGGCGCCGTCGGCGCTCAGATCGAACGCGCGGAAGAAGCCGAGTGTCTCGAAGGCCTGTTCGAACGTGACACCACCGTCATCGGATACGAGCAGGCGCCCCGGGGCTCCGTTCAGGCGCACGTAGAGCCGATCCGGGTTGGACGGGTCGACGCCGCCCAGGAAGGGACCGCTGCTCGCCGAGCTGCCCGGGACGACCGTGCTCGACCAGGTCGCGCCGCCGTCCGTCGTCCGGCACAACATGCCGACGGGCGTGTCCCCTTCGCTGATCGCGGTGACGTAGATGCGCGAGGGGTCGGAGGGGGCAGCGTCGATCGTGAGCGGGACGAGCTTGGCGGGCAGATCGACGCCGACCTGCTGCCAGGACGCGAGATCGTCGGTCGACGCGTAGACGCGCGCCGGCGCGGGACTGTCCGGCAGCGCGATCGCCAGCGCCCGACCGGTCGAGTCGACCGAGACGTCGGGGACGAGGAGCCCCTCGAGCTCGGGCGCACGCACGAAGATGCAGGTTTCTCCGCGCGACGAGGAGAGGCCGTCCGGCAGGCCACCGAAGATCGCCCCGGACGGCATCACCGCGAAGAACGGATGGAACCCCCCGAAGTAGCCGATGGCCGGCTCACAGAGCAGGCGAAACGAGGCTCCGCCGTCCGAGGTCTTGGCGACGCCGAACGTGGAGCTGATCCAGAGCACCGCGGGGTCGGTCGGGTCCGAGAGGACCTGCCCGGCAGCCGGGAATGCGCCGTTCGCGTGGGCGGCCGCCGGGAGCAGCGCGCACGAGAGACAGAGGGACGCGATGAGCCGGCGCACGCCCCATGTTCTCATGGAACCGGCGTGGGCTTCCCGATCAGGCCGGCGCGACGATCGGGATGAGCGGACCCGCGGACACCTCGAAGGACTCCGCCTGGAACGAGTCGCCGTCGAGGACGTAGGGACCGACGCCTCCCGGAAAGCGAACGACGAAGCGGCCGACGAGATCGTCCACGTGGTTCTCGCCGCCGATCGACCGACCCATCATGACGAGCGGAGCGCGTGGCCCCAGCTTCGATGGCGGGAGCCCGCTCGCGACGAGGTGAAACCGGTCCGGGTGCTCGGCCGCGCGGTAACAGACCTTCATGCCCAGGCCGAGATCGCGGACCACCGCCGCGCAGAGGAGGGAGACCCCCTCGAGCGGGCGACGCTCGCCGTCGACCTCGAGCTCACACGGGATGGGCGTCAGCACGCGCCTCGCCATCGGGCCACCCGTGAACGACTCGGCGAAGATCCGCGCCACGAGCTTGCCGGCGAGCGGGATGCCCCCCGCGCCCCCTGCCTCGTAGAGCTCGAAGAACCGCGCCACGAGGCCCGTCCCGACGATGAACCCGATGCGCTCCTCCTCCGCTCCGTTTCGCCGGGCGCGCACGCGGAGGGTGGGGCGCGGGACCGCGTGCGCGGCCCGAGGTGCGTCCAGCCACTCGCGCAAGAGGACGTCGGGCCGACGCCGATCCCCCAGGTTCCGCGCCACGGTGCCGACCGTTCCCATCGGCAAGAGACCGAGCCGGGGCCAGCGCCCCTCCGCCACGTGCGGCGCGAGCGCGCTGACGCCGCTCATGAAGGTCCCATCGCCGCCCGCCAGGATGAGAAGGTCCGCCTGGTGCGTTACGACCTCTCGCATGACCCCGCCGAGCTCGCTTACGCTCCGCGTCTCGTGGACCGTCGCGCGCCCCCGGCAAATGTCACGAAGCCTCTCGAGACGGTCACCCGGGATCGAGAGGCCCCGGGCCCGGAGGTTCGCGACGACGTGGACGCGCATGGATGGAACTGGAGCGAGAATGCTTTGTCGCTGGTCCTGGGTGCAATAGAGAGATGCTGATGAAATCGTGGCATGCCTTGGCGCCACTTTTGGCCGTCTTGGGACTTACCGGCTGCGCGTCGTCACCTTTGCTCGATGCCGCCGAGGCGCGCGATTTCACGCGTCTCTCGAAGGAGATCGAGGCTGCCCGAAAGGCCGGGGAGCTCGATGACGGCACGGTGCGTGATGTCGCCGCCGTCGTCGCTTCCGGCGAGATCGAGAACGCCAAGGGCCTCGAGGGCGAGAAGCTCGTCGGAGGCTTGGTCGGCTGCGCTCCCGCGCTGGAGAGCGCGCTGGACGATCGCGCCGAGAAGGACGACGACGTGGCGGCGACCGCCTCCTGGGTGCTCCTGTCGGCCGGCCTCGAAGACGAGGACGAGTTCGCCGACTACGCGCTCGACAACGATCCGCGCGCGGCCTTCCGCGCGTTGGGCGCTCGGTCCCTCGTGGACCTCGACGACGCGGACCTGCGTCGCAAGCTCTTCCTCGATCTGGACGAGCGCGTGCGCCTCGGCGCGCTGAAGGCCGCGCTGTCGTCGCCCATCGACGCGGACTTCGACGCCCTGCTCGAGGCTGCCCGGCTCGATCCGAGCTCGCAGGCCCGCTCCACCGCAGCCCGCGCCCTCGGCCAGATCGGCGGCACGCGCTCGGCCTACGCCCTGAAGGACCTGTGGCTCCGCGCGGATGGTCGGCTGCGGGAGGCCGTGGCCGCGGGCTGGGCCGCGCCTGCCACGTTCGAAGCCGGCGGTCGCGACCAGCTCCAGAACGCTGCCGAGGCGGGCGGGGAGGGCAGCGTTCACGCCGCGCTCCTCCTGTCCCGCATCCCGGAGCTCGACGCCAAGGCCAAGGCCGCGCGCGCCTCCGCGATGGGCGTGCTCGTCCGCGTCATCAAGCAGGGTACCCGCGAGGACCGCTCGGTTGCCATCCTCATGGCCCCGACCTCGACGGAGATCCTCGACGCGGTGCGTGAAGCGAAGGACACCGGCGACACCGCCGTGGCCATCCTCGCGCAGGCGCGCCTGGTCCGCGAAGGCAAGCCGGACGAGCAGAAGAAGGCCAAGGAGAAGCTCTTCGAGCTCGCGAAGAAGGCGGATGACCCGGACGCGCCCCGCGCTCGCGCGGAGCTCGCGACGCTCGGCGACAAACGCGTCGTCCCGATGGTCGAGAAGGAGCTCTCGTCCAAGAATCCCTTCGCGCGGGCCTACGCGGCTCGCACGCTCGTCACGCTCGGGGAGTCGCCCCGCGCGGCGGGCCTCTTGGCCGACAAAGAGGCGCAGGTCCGGGTGGACGTGGCCTGCGCCATCGTCTCGCGCGAAGACTGACCTTCAGCTGTCCCCGGGCCGAGCCGTATGGGGTCCGTGGGTGCTGGGCAGCGCTCTCTGTCGAGCGTCATCGCGATGCTCTCGCCGACGCTCGGCGAGGAGACCGCCAAACAGCTGGTCGAGCGCGAGGCCTCGGCGATGGGGCTCGGGCCGATGATCCCGACCGTCGCGGCCGTCGCGCTCCTGACCCGCCTCGAGCAAGGGGACGGGTCGGGGAGCCTGGCCGCGCAGCTCGCGAAGCGACGCCTGCAGCGTTCAGTCGTGAGCGACTCGATCCCGCCGCCGCCTCGCCCGCGGCCGATGACCACGGCCAGCAGGGCCCCTTCGAGCGCCGTGCCTCCCAGCGGCCCACGCGAATACGTCCCGACGGAGCTCCTGGTGTCGCTCTTCGCCAACTCGCTCGGAGAAGAGAAGGCGTCCGAGCTCGTGGCCCGCACCATCACGCGGCTCGGGCTCCGCGGCTCCCAGCTGACGAAGGCCGACGCCACGAACCTCCTCTCGTCGATCGAGTCCGCTGGAGGGATCGCCGCGGCCGTGGCGCGCTTCGCGAAGGTTCGATTCGTGCTCGCCTTCCGCGGCTGACGCCGCGTCAGGCCGCGTGGTGCTCGCGCGGCACCCGGGAGAGCATCTTCACGCGCAGGCCCTCCGAGGGCATCAACGTGATCGAACGCCTCACCGGTTTGATGGGCCCGCTCGAGTCGAGCTTCATTCGCGTCCGCCGGAACAAGCGGGCCAGCACCATCTTCATCTCGAACAGCGCGAAGGCCATGCCGATGCAGCGACGGATGCCGCCTCCGAACGGGAACCACTCGGCCGGCGTGAGCTTCTTCTGGAGGAACCGATCCGGCCAGAACCGCGTCGGGTCTTCGTACGCCTCGGGCCTGCGGTGCGCGAGGTAGATGGAGCAGATGACGCCGACGCCGGCCGGCAGATCGCAGCCGCCGAGCTTCATGGGCTCCCGGAGGATGCGCCCTACGATGGGGATGACCGGGCAGAGCCGGAGCGCTTCGCGCGCGGTCGCGTCGAGGTACGGCAAGGACTGCACCTTCTGCGGCGTGAGCTCGCCGGCGTGGTCGAGCTCCGAGCGGAGCTTGTCCTCCACGATCGGGTCGGCGAGCACCCAGCGCATCGCCCACGTCAGCGCGGTCGCCGTCGTCTCGTGACCGGCGACGAGCAACGTCACGAGCTCGTCGCGCAGCTCGGCGTCTTCCATGGGCTTGCCCTCCTCGTCGCGGGCGTCGATGAGGAGCGACAGGATGTCCTGTCGTCCGGCGTTGTTCGCGCGCCGCGCGCGGATCTCCTCGTAGAGGCCGTCGTCTGCCTTCTTGAGCAGCCGCAGGGCGCGACCCCACGGCGACAGCGGCCCGAGGTCCGTGCGCATGAAGGGGATGAGCAGCGGCGGCCAGGTCATCACCTCGAGCAGCTCGGTGATCGACTTCTTCATCTCGCGCTCGCGCGCCCCGCGCTCGACGCCGAAGATGCTGCGGATGATCACGTCGAGCGCGATGCCGTTCATCCGCTCGTGGAGAGAAAACGAGCCGTCCTCCGGCAGCGCGTCGATCGCGTCGTCGGCGAGCTCCATCATCAGGTCGCCGTACGCAAGCATGCGCTCGCCGTGGAACGGCGGCATGAGGAGCTTGCGCTTCCGCATGTGCGCCGCGCCGTCGACCATGAGCACGCTCTTGTCGCCGAGGAAGGCCGAGAGCGACTGGTTGAACGCGCCGGCGTGGAGCGCCTCGCCCGGCTCGGCGAAGACGGTCTTCACCACCTCGGGGTTGGAGAACACGACGAGCGGGGGCAGCTGCGGCAAGCGGAACGTGAACGCCTCGCCGAAGCGCTCCTGGCAGTCCTCGAGGAACTCGAACGGACGCCGCAGCCAGTGCATCGTGAGGAGCATCGGAGGCCCTTTGGGGCCGGGAGGCAGCGCCATCAGAACCTCGACGTGAGCTCGAGCTTGGCCCCTTGGAAAGGGGGGAAGTTCCGGCAAACGCCGGACACACATCGGATCGCGCCGCGGCGCTGTCCGACGAAGAGGTTCACCGTGTCGAAGATCTGCTCGACGACGTGCTCGCGGTCGGCTGCCTTGAACTGGAGGCCGCCGCTGAAGAAGTTGCAGAGCTCGACGGTCTCGTCCGGCACGCACCCCTTTCGGGTGAGGTACTCGTAGCCGAAGATGAAGGACATGTACGGGGCCCACCGCAGCGCGAGGTAGTTCTCGCCCTCGTTCCACGCGTTCGCGGCGAGCTGCGGCTCGTAGCGGTGGCGGTGGAAGCCCTGGGACTGCAGCGTGAAGTCGCCGCCGAGGTGGACCGCGACGTCGTAGCGGAGGTAACCCTCGCGGTAGAACACGTCGCTCGGCGCCGCGAGGTTCACGCCCGTCACCTCCTCGGCGTGTGTGGTGTGGCGGATGCCGGTCCACGCCTTGAGGTACCCCTTGCCCTCCTGGAAGGAGACCTCACCGCCGCTCGCCCCGTCGATCGTGTTCGTCTGCTCTTCGGGCTTCGAGGTGTCGCACTCGTAGTTGAGCGGGTTCACCTCCGTGAAGCTCGTGTAGTAGCCGAGCCACCCGTACGCGAGCACGTCCTTCGAGAAGCGGTAGTCGACCTTTCCGCGCCCGCCGGTGACGCAGATGTTGGGAGAGCCGATCTGCTGCGTGTAGAACGGCTCGGCGATCGGCGGCTGGTTGTACGCGACGGGGTCGTATTCGGGCGCGCTGAAGGTCGGATCGGCGGCGGCGTTGGCGTTGATGTTCGCCGCGAGCGGCAGAAACGATCGGTAGTGTTTGCCCTCGAGGTTGACCGTGAGCTCGTCGACCCGGAGGTTCCCGCCCAGGTACACGGCGTAACCCGTGTTGTCCGGCGTGCGCTCCACCGCGCCGTCCGCGCCGAGGGCCACGGGGCGGCCGTCGGTCGCGTGTTGGCCGACGACCTCCACGTAGGCGTCGCCGTGATCGAAGATGTTCGGCACGCTCAAGGAGCCGCTGGCAGTGATGATTGTGTCGCGGAGGCGGGCCTGGTTCGGGGTGTCGAACGTGGGGAAGAGCGCGCCGCACTGCGCGCCGCCCGCTGCCTGGCAGCGCAGGTTCTCCTCCGCGTAGTCCTTCCGGCTGAGCAGCGTCGCGTGTGTGCCGAAGAGGATCTGGCGCGGGCCACCCTCGATGCTGAGACCGAAGATGGAGTCCTCGAGGTAGCTCGGTCTCGCGCGCTCGACCACGTAGGCCGTGTTGCCTCGATCATCGAAGCTGTACGAGAGGAAGTCGTTTGCGGTCGGGAAGCCGAAGAAGAAGGGGGAGCCGTCGCCGTTGAGGCGGCGGCCGCTCTGCTCGTCGATGCGGATGGGGTTCATCTGGCCCGCGAGCGCCGAGACCGAGAGCGACGCCGACTCCCAGCTCTTCTTGAACGACGCCTTCGCGCCGCGGATCGTCGTGTCGGTCGCGAGCTCGTCGATCTTGCGCACGCTGAGGACCAGGCCGCGGCCGAACTGCGCGTAGAAGTCGCCGATCGTGAAGTCGATGCCGGGCGCGGTGTAACCGAGGAAGAGCTTCGACGGGTACACGGTGGTGCGGTAGCGCGTGTTGAGCTCGCGCTGGAACGCGTTGACGTAGGTGTTGCGCTCGGGGCCGGTCGCGTCCGGCAGGCGCTCACGCGCGATGTCGATGAGGTCGTCCTCGTCGAGCTGCGCGTAATACGCGGCGAAGTCCACCCGGATGCCGGCGCGCAGGCGCCAGTAATACAGCTGGAAGTTCAGCCGATCGTAGAACTCGCCGAAGGTGTCGTTCACGATGGTGCCCGGGGGCGGCACCACCGTCTGGCTGTCGTCGCGGTTGTCGAACAGGTAGGACGTCGTCGCGGTGTTCGTGACGTCCATCGTGAGCGTCTCGCCGCCCACGTCCTCGATGTCGACCGCGCGCGCGACCCGCGGAGAGACCACGACGGCGGCGAGGGCGAGCAGCGCTGCGCTGCGGCCCACGAGCCGGCTCATGACAGCGAGCTCATGGCAGGAGGTTCATTGGAGGAGCTTCTCGACCTCGGCCGCGAGCTTCGCTTCGTCGCCGGGGTTGTACCCGCTCGTCTTCTTCACGATGTTGCCGTTCTTGTCGACAAGCACCGAAAACGGCATGTCGCGCTTCGGGTTGTACCGCGCCACGACGGAGGTCTCCTCGTCGAGCAACACGGGGAAGCTCATCTTCTTGTCGTGTACGACGGTGCTGACCTGCGAGCGCGTCTCGGGGCCGTCGAGCGAGACGGCGAGGATGACGAAGCCCTTCGCTTTGTACTTCTCGTACATCGCGACGAGGTGCGGCATCTCTACAAGGCAGGGGTCACAGGTGGTCGACCAGAAGTCGAGCAGGACGACCTTGCCCTTGTAGTCGGACAGGCTGATGTTCTTCCCGTCGAGCGACGGGAGCGTGAAGTCGGGCGCGCTGCCCTTTCCGCTCGAGCTGCCCCCGTTCGAGCTGGCCGAGTCGGTGCTGCCGCTCCCCGAGCCGCTCGTCTCGTTCGATGAGCCGCCCGAGGGCGTGTTCGAGTTTCCTTGTCCGCCGCTGCAGGCAGCAAGAGACAAGACGAGCGCCCCGGCGAGGGCGGCGGCCCATTTCCTCCCGCTCACGGGAGGAATCAGGAAGCGGTTGAGCATCGGTGGGCGAGAGCTTACTGCGAAAGGAGCTGCTCGAGCTTCGCAAAGATCGCCGGGTCGGCGCCGGCCACGCGGTCGACGATCGTCATCGTGCGCGTGTCGATCAGGATGTTTGCGGGGAAGGCCGGCTCCGCCGCGAGGGCGAAGAGCTTGTCCTGGCCGTCGACCACGCCCGGCCAGCTCTGGTTGTACTTCGACTGCCAGGCGGACAGAACGCTGAGCTTGGGCTCTCCGCCCGAAACGTTCTGCGCCATGACGGTGAAGAACTCCGCGCCCATCGGTGCGTAGTCGGCGTACTCGCCGGGGAGCGATTGCGCCTCGAGCTTGCACGGGTCACACCACGCCGCCGAGATGATGATCATCAGCGCCTTCGGCTTCGGCTTCTCGCCGTATATCGAGGTGGCCGCGAACATCTCCGCGCCGGTCGGGTTGTAGAAGTCCGCCATCTGGACGACCTGCGCCGAGTCGAAGTTCCCGTCTTGCGGGCGCGCATAGCCGCGGAACTGGTAGTTTCGGATGATCGACCCTTCTTGATCGCCGAACGGACCGGCCGGGTAGGCGAGCGCAGGGCGGTCGACGGCGGCCTGCCCCTCGTCCTCCACCTCTTCCACGTCATCCCCGCCGACGATCTGGGTCTCTTCCTCGGTGGCGCAGGCGGAAGCGAAAACAGAGAGAAGGGCGACGCTCGAGAGGAGGAGCTTGCGCATGGCTACACCTGATGGGGAGGAAAGGAGGGACGATGCTACCCCGGGCCGATGAGGCAGCTACGTAACTATCCGGGCAGGAGGGGGTTTCGTCAAGGCACCTGAAGGGAGTAGCCTGGAGGTGGATCGGGGCTGCACCAGATGCGCCGCTTTCCTTCGGCCGGCGCCCGAATGCTGCTACGAGCCTGTCCGCCTCACCCCTCTTCCATCAAGCTCACAGGACTTCGAATGGTCTCCTTCGCCCGCTTCCCCCGCGTCACCACGCTTTGCTTCGCCCTCGTCTCGGTCCTCGGCTGCACGAAGACCGAGGTGAAACAGAAGCCCGGGCCCACCTGCGAGGAGCAGGGCGGGGTCAAGGTCGAGGTGGACGGGGAGGAGGTCTGCGAGGAGAAGTGCGACGCGTCGAAGTGCGCGGCCAACAACGTCTGCGTCGGAAACCGCTGCAAGCTCGCCTGCGAGACGGACGCCACGTGCCAGAGCGTCCTCCTCGGCGATGCTGTCACGCAGCGCTGCGAAGCCGCGACGGATGACGGAGGCAACGCCGTCAGCATCTGCGCTGACTCGCCGCTGGTCCCGCAGATCGGCCAGGCCTGTCCGGCGGGTGACGAGTGCGCCGCGATCGGGCTGGCTTGCCCCAACGGTACCCCCTGCGACGCAGGCGGCTGCCCCGCGGAGCAGTGCAAGCCGCTCGCGTGCCAGTCGCTCGGGCTCGAGGACGCCGAGGCCTATTGCACCACGGTGGACTGCGTCGCGGATACGGACTGCCCCAACGGCTACTACTGCGGCGTGATTCGCATCGGCAACCCGCCGTGCAGCGACCCCAGCAAGGGTGACCCCTCGTTGCCGTGCATCGACCCGGCGAACAACGCCGCGGTCGGCGGCACCTACCAGGAGGGCCCCTCCTCGCTCGTGCAGAACGCCTGCTTGAAGCGCGAGCCCTGTGCGCCTTGCGTCGACCAGAAGGACTGCGCGATCCGCACCGACATGGCCTGCGTCGGCGTCGGCTCGTCCGGGGCGACCTACTGCGCCGAGACCTGCTTCAGCGACGACGACTGCCCGAACGACTTCTCTTGTGTCGCGGCGGCGCCGCCCACCGCCGGCTTCTGCGTGCCCAAGTCTCAGACCTGCGAGACGCCGGCCACGAACAATTTCTGCTTCAACTGCTTGAACGACCTCGACTGCGGTCCGGCCGGCCCGGACAACACGATGGCGTGTATCGAGCTCGACGGCGGTCAGCGCGGCTGCTTCGACACCAGCTTCCCCGACACGTGCACGGTCGACGGCGACTGCCCGACCTCGCCTTCGGGTCGCTCGGGCGAGTGCCTCGACGAGGGCGAGGGCCTCTCGCCGTCCGATTCCGTCTACCACCGCTGCTACGTCCCGTACGTCTCGGGCGGCTTCCAGTGCTGGTCGAAGTGATGTCTTGAACACACAGGATCTCGCGCTCGAGCCCGAGCGCGAGAGGGGGGAACGGGGAGAGAGAAACTAGCCGTTTGTCGAGGGGTGTGATTCTCTAGGCCCGCCTCTCGTCCAACGCTGGCTTAGCCTGCGCGGCCACCTCGCAGGCCAGTGGACTGGGATTCACGGGGCTCGCTCGGACTCGAGGGACTCCGCGCTTCAAGAAAGGGTGCTTTCGCATGGACACGAAGAAGAAGAAGCAATTCCGCTTGGCGGGGGTTCCGATCGCTGCGCTCGCGCTGGCTGCGCCGGCACTGGTGCTCAGCGGCTCCGGTTGCACCGACGACCTCTGCTGCTCCGATTTCAAGCCCGGCACCGACATGACCGCCATCGACTGGGGTCTGGACGGCTCGGCCAACATCGAGTTCGGCCTCGCGCTGCAGGCCATCGGCGACTTCTCTGCGGCCGCGACGGCCATCACGACGGACCTCGGCGTCGCTTGCCGCGGCATCGCGGTCGATCTCGGCGCCGATCCGAACTCGGTCACCGCGACGGATCCGAACGAAGTGACGAGCGCGTGGTGCAGCGCCGCGGTCACGGCGATCGGCCAGATCAAGGCGCAGGCGCAGCTCTCCATCAGCGTGCAGCCCGCCAAGTGCTCGATCGACGTCAGCGTGCAGGGGAGCTGCGAGGGCAAGTGCCAGGTGGACGCGAGCTGCGACCCGGGCACCATCGAGGCCCGCTGTACCGGCGGCGAGATCAGCGGCAAGTGCGAGGCGGCCTGCACCGGCAAGTGCGAGGGGTCGGCCAGCGTCGCCGTCACCTGTGAGGGCGCTTGCGAAGGCACGTGCTCGGGCACCTGCTCGGGCGCCTGCAACGGCAAGTGCAACGTCAACGGCACCATCACCGAGGTCAACGGCCAGTGCGCCGGCACCTGCGAAGGCACCTGCGACGCGAACTGCGGCGGCAGCTGCCGTGGCTCGTGCCAGGCGTCGGGCAACGCCAACGTCACCTGCGAGGGTGAGTGCACCGGCAGCTGCTCGGTCGAGATGAAGGCGCCGAAGTGCACGGCCGAGCTCCAGCCGCCGAGCTGCGAGGCGTCCGCCGAGTGCCAGGCGTCCTGCAAGGCGAGCGCGAGCGCCAAGGCGGAGTGCACGCCGCCGGCCGTCACCATCGAGGCTTCCGGTGGCGCCGACATCAAGGCGAAGATCGCGGTCCTCGAGAAGTGGCTCCCGCAGATCTACCTCATCGCCGAGGCGCGCGCCGAGCTGCTCGTCGGCAACGCGACGGCCATGCTCGAGGTCGCGGGCAACCTCGACGCCTCGCTCGAGGGTGACGGCAAGGCGATCTTCTGCATCGTCCCGGCCCTCTCGGCGATCGAGCAGGCGGTGACGAACATCGAGGCGAGCTTCAGCGCCTCGGTCAGCGTCGCGGGCTCGCTCACCTCGGGCTGAGCTCTCGCGCTCACGAAAGAAGAAGCCGCGCTCCTCCGGAGCGCGGCTTCGTTTTGTCGGCGCGTCGTCGTCGGCGCTCCGCTCAGGTCAGCGTGCGCCCGCGGAGGACCTCGTCGACCAGCGTCATGAGCTCCTGCACGCGGAACGGCTTCTGGAGGAAGCCCGCGAGGCCCTTGCCGGCGAACTTCGACACGGCCTCCTGCTCGCTGTAGCCGCTCGAGAGGATGACTCGGACGTCGCTCTTGATCCGGCGGAGCTCGCGGTACGTCTCGGAGCCGTCGAGGTGGGGCATCGTCATGTCCAGGATCACCAGCGCGATATCCGGCGCGTGCTCCTTGTAGACCTCGACGCCGGCGCGGCCGTCCGCTGCGGTGAGGACCCGGAAGCCTTCGTGCTCGAGGAGCCTGCGCACCGTCGCCCGCACCGTCTCTTCGTCGTCGACGACGAGGACGGCGCCCTCCGAGCGCGGCAGGTTCGGACCCTTTCGGTCGGTCGTCGCGGCGGGGAGCCCGGGAACGGCGGGAAAGAGGACCTTCAGCGTCGAGCCGCGGCCCGGCTCGCTGTAGACCTTCACGGCACCGCGGTGTCCGCGGACGATCCCGAGGACGGCCGCGAGCCCGAGGCCGCGCCCCGGGAACTTGGTCGTGAAGAACGGATCGAAGATCTTCTCCCGCGTGCCCGGGTCCATCCCGCAGCCGGTGTCGGCGATCTCCATGTAGACGTAGACGCCCTCGGGCAGGTCGTCGTCCAGGTAGGACTCACGGAGGTAGCCGCGATCACACTCCATCGCCCCGGTGGTGATGGTGACGACGCCGCTCCTCTCTTCGATCGCCTCCGACGCGTTGGTGACGAGGTTGAGCAAGACCTGCCGGACCTGCAGACCCTCTGCCTCGATGCGCGGCAGGTCCTTCGCGAGCGCGAGCTTGAGCACGGCCTTCTTGGAGAGCGAGACCTGGAGCAGGTGGAGCGTGTCCTCGACCAACGCCGAGAGGTCGATCGGCTCGACCACGAAGCGACCGCGGCCCGAGTATGCGAGCATCTGCCGGCAGAGGTCCGCCGCGCGCTGGCCGGCCAGCTCGCAGTCGGCCAGGTAGTCGTGCACCGGGGACACGGTCTCGAGCTCCATGCGCGCGAGCGACACGTTGCCGAGCATGGCCACGAGGAGGTTGTTGAAGTCGTGTGCGATCCCGCCCGCGAGCACGCCGAGGCTCTCGAGCTTCTGCGCGTGCTGCACCTGCGCCCGGAGCTTCGCGTGCTCGACCTCCGAGCGCTGCCTCTCGGTCACGTCGCGCGCGTGCATCACGAGCGCCGCGACCTCGGGCACGTGGAGGAGGTTCATCATGACGGGCTCGAGGACGACCCACCGGCCCTCGGCGTGGCGCGCGCGGGCGGGCGGCCCGAGCACGCGTCGACCCGGCTGGCCCAGGACGTCGCGCATGGTCTTGTCCGCCACCGCGACGTCGTCCGGGTGGGGCGGCGGGAGCGGCCTCCCGAGCACTTCGCTCGGTTTCCAGCCGAGCACGCGCTCGACCGAGGGGCTCACGTAGGTGACCGAGCCCGAGGCATCCAGCATGAGGATCACGTCGCTCGTCGACTCGAGCAACGCGACCATCCTCCGCTCGCACGCGACGAGCTTGCGCTGCGTCTCCTCGAGCGCGCGCGTCGTGGCTTCGAGCTCGCGGCGGAGCCGCTCCTCCTCGGTCATCGCCACCGATGGTAAGCCAAACCGAACGTTTGGGTGGAGCCGCGTTTGACGGACGGCCGAACAAGGCCTAAGCCCACGCAAATGGCCCTCTCAGTCGAAACGGTTCAATCGGCGGTCGGCGCTCTTCTCGAGCCCGAGCTCGGCAAGACGCTCGCGGAGATCGGTGCCGTCCGCGGAGTCGAGGTTCATGGCGCGGACGTGACGGTCGAGGTGGTGCTGGGCTCTCCCGCGTATCGCCCACGGCAAGCGCTTCTCGAGCACGTCGAGAAGGTCGTGAAGAACCTCGGCGCGTCCAAGGTCGCGGTTCGCTGGGGCTACGAGATGACGAGCCGCGAGATCTTGCAGGACGATCCGTGCCCCGCGGTCGCGAACATCGTCCTCGTGATGAGCGGCAAGGGCGGGGTCGGCAAGAGCACCGTCGCGACGAACCTCGCGCTCGCGCTCAAGCGATCGGGCGCGAGCGTGGGGCTGCTGGACGCCGACATGTACGGGCCCAGCCTCCCGACGATGCTGGGCGTCGCCGGCCGCCCGGTCTCGGCAGACGGCAAGAAGTTCCTGCCGCTCGAGCGCTTCGGGGTGAAGCTGATGAGCCTCGGCTTCATGCTGGAAGATCCGCGCCAGGCGGTGATCTGGCGCGGCCCGATGCTTCAGGGGGCGCTCCTTCAGTTCCTGAAGGACGTCGACTGGGGCGAGCTCGACTACCTGGTGCTCGATCTGCCGCCCGGGACGGGCGACATCGCCCTCACGATCTCCCAGAAGCTCCGCTCGACCGGCGCGGTCATCGTGACCACGCCGCAGGAGGTCGCCCTGCAAGATGTTTACAAATCTGTCAGCATGGCGAAGAAGGTGGGCATCCCCATCCTCGGGGTGGTGGAGAACGAGAGCTTCTTCATCTGCGACGGCTGCGACAAACGCCACGAGCTCTTCGGCTCCGGCGGCGGAAAGGCCGTCGCCGACTTCTCGGAGGCGCCGCTGCTCGGGCAGATCCCGCTCGATCGGAGCATCCGGGAGTGGGGCGACGCCGGCACGCCGGTCGTGCAGGCGTCGCCCGAGTCGCCTGTCGCCAAGGCCTTCGTCGACGTGGCCGAGCGGCTCGCCGGCCGCATCACCGCCGCAAACACCGAGCGCGAGGGCGCTGGTCTCGTCATCGACCGCACCGGCGGCAAGAACCGACACCTGCCGATTGCCCGGTAAACCCTGAAAAAAACTGTACACCCGGCCCACTAGCCCTGGACCCCGCCTCGGGGTAGGCTCCGCCCCCTTCCTCGGCCGCGCGCGTCGCCTGTCATGCGCGCCCCCTCGCATCCGTCCATCGCAGCCCTCATCCCCATGAACCCCGAGAACGAGTCGAACACGTCCCCCTCGCCCGAAGCCGCCCCAACGCAGGGCGAAGGAGAGGGCGCGCCCTCCGAGACCACACCTCGCGAGCCGGCCGAGCCGGTCGCCGCCGCTGCCGAGGCGGCGCAGGCTGGGCCCGAGGGAGAAGCCGCCGAGGGCGGTGACGAAGAAGAAGGCGAGGGCGAAGAGCCGGCAGCCGAGGGCGCAGGCGCCGAAGGCGCGACCGCCGAAGGCGCGCCCAAGAAGAAGCGCCGTCGTCGACGCAAGAAGAAGCCGGGCGCCGCGGCCGAAGGCGCGGAGGGCCAGCCCCCCGCCGAGGGTCAACACGCCGAAGGTCACGAGGGCGAGCACAAGGAGCGCCGCCCCAAGCCCGAGCCGCTCCCGTTCCGCATCGGCGAGGAGGTGTTCGGCAAGGTCGAGGGCGTGACGGACGACGTCATCTGGATCGACGTCGCCGGCAAGGCGCTCGGCATCTTCGACCGCCGCGAGCTCGGCGAAGGCGAGCCGCCCCAGCCGGGCGATCAGTTCATCGCCACCGTCGCCAGCCACGGCGTCCGCGGCGGTGTCCTGCGCATGGCCCGCGCGCCCTTCGTCATCGACGACTCGAAGGCCAAGGTCGAGAAGGCCAAGGAGGCAGAGGAGCTGGTCGAGGGCTTCGTCACCGCGTCCGTGAAGGGCGGCGTCGAGGTCGACATCGACGGGCTCCGGGCCTTCGCGCCCGCCTCCCACGTGGAGCTCCGGCCTGGCGGCGACCTGTCGCACCTCGTCGGGCGCCGGCTCAACTTCGTCGTGCTGCAGTACGAGAAGAAGGGCCGCGACATCGTCGTGTCCCGCAAGAAGTTCCTCCAGGAGGAGGCGCAGCAGGCGCGCGCGGGCGCGCTGAAGAGCCTCGAGCCCGGCAGCGTTCACAAGGGCGTTGTGCGCACCGTGGTGCAGTGGGGCGTCTTCGTGGCCCTCACGGACGCGAACAACCTCGAGGGGCTCATCCACGCGACCGAGGCGAGCCACGACCGCAGCGCGAAGCTGACGGATCTGTTCAAGCCCGGCGACCCGGTCGAGGTGAAGGTCCTCAAGGTCGACGAGAAGGGCAAGATCTGGCTCAGCCGCAAGGCGATGACAAACGACCCGTGGGACGCCGTCGCGCAGAAATACGCGGTCGGTACGCGCCACACCGGCAAGATCGTCCGCCTGCAGCCCTTCGGCGCGTTCATCGAGCTCGAGCCGGGGATCGACGGCCTCTGTTACACGGCCGACATGTCCCTCAAGCCGATCGCGCACCCGAAGGACATGGTGAAGATCGACGACACGATGGAGGTCGTCGTCGCCACCTGCGACAGCGCGACCCGGAAGATCTCGCTCCACCCGGCGCCCCCGGAGGACGAGGCCGGCGAGCCGCGACCCAAGGTCGGCCCGCACCGCGTCGTGAAGGTGGCCGTCGTGCAGCAGAGCGACGCCGGCTTGCTCGTTCGCGTCATCGGCCTCACCGGTCGTGCGGCGCGTGGCTTCATCCCCGCCGGTCACACCGGCACGCAGCGCGGGACCGACCTGCGCAAGGTGTTCCCGGTGGGCACGAAGCTGGAGGCGAAGGTGCTCGACGTCGACACGCGTCGCGGCGAGACCAAGCTCTCCATCCGCGCGATGAAGGAAGACGCGGAGAAGGCTGCCTACCAGGAGTACCGCGAGCAGGTGAACCGCGAGGCCAAGTTCGGCACCTTCGCGGACCTCTTGAAGAAGGTCTGAGCTCGGCCCAGCCCTCAGCCCCGGCCCCTCTCTCGAGGGAGAGGGGGGAGCTGAGGGCTACTCCCTTCCCAGGGCCTTGATCGGATCCAGCTTCGCGGCGCGGCGCGCGGGGAGGAAACCGAAGAGCAGGCCGATGCCCGAGGAGACGCCGAGCGCGACCAGGAGCGAGCTCGGGTCGATGCGCATCTCCCAGCCGAGCGCCTTGCCGAAGCCGGTGACGGCGAGCAGGCCGAAGGCGGTGCCGAGGATGCCTCCGAGCGTCGCGAGGACGAGCGACTCGAGCAGGAACTGCGTGAGGATGTCGGCCTCGCGCGCGCCGATCGCCATGCGGATCCCGATCTCTCGCGTCCGCTCCGTGACGCTGACGAGCATGATGTTCATGACGCCGATCCCGCCGACGATGAGCGAGATCGTGGCGACGCCCACGAGCAGCAGGGTCAAAGTCCCGAAGATCGTCTCCTGGAGCTTCTGGAACTCAGCCTGGCTGCGGACCATGAAGTCGTCCTCCTCGCCCTCGGCGATCTTGTGCCGGTCGCGGAGGATCTGCTCGGCCTGGGTCTGCGCGCGTTTGGTCGTCTCGGCGCTGGTCGAGTTGAAGAGCAGACCGTGGACCTCCCCGGGGCGGGTGCGGATGACGGACGAGCGCATCGTGTTGATGGGCATGATGACGACTTCGTCCTGGTTCTGACCGAAGGGGCTCTGGCCCTTCTCCTCGAGCACGCCCAGCACCTGGTAATAAAACCGCCCGATGCGGATCTCGTGGCCGACCGGGTCCGCGGAGCCGAAGAGCTGCTTGGCCGTCTCCTTGCCGATGAGCACGACCTTCTCCCCCACGCCCTCCGCGTTCGTCGTCCACGCCTCACCGGAGTCCAGCTTCCAGCTGCGGATGGTGAGGTAGTCGAGCTTGGTGCCGATGACCGAGGTGTTGGCGTTCTCCCCCTCGTAGACCGCGACCGCGCTCGCGCGCAGGAACGGAGCGGCGGCCGAGATGCTGGTCGAGTCGCGGACGAGCGCGCGCCCGTCGAGCTCGCTGAGCTTCGAGCCGACGTTGTCGCGGGCCCCCGACGATCGGGACGAGCGAGGGAAGACCAAGAGGGCGTTGTTCCCCAGCGCGCTCACCTGGGCGGTGACGGCGTTGCGCGCGCTCTGCGCCAGGGACGTGACGGTGACGACTGCGGCGATCCCGATGGTGATGCCCAGCGTCGTCAGACCGGCGCGGAGCTTGTTTCGGGCGACGGATCGGAGGCCCAGCGCGAGCGAGGCGAAGATCCGGATGACGAACGTGATCGCGCCCATGTCACTCGTAGCGGAGCGCTTCGATCGGGTCGAGGTTCGAGGCGCGCCGCGCGGGCAAGAAGCCGAAGACGACCCCGACGGTGCCGCTCGTGACGAGCGAGGCCACGACCGCCTGGACCGGGACGGCGAAGGGCCATCCGAGGGAGCGGGCCAGCGCGGCGATGCCACCCAGCCCGAGCGCGAGGCCGAAGAGACCTCCCAGCATGGAGAGCGCCACGGCCTCGATCAAAAACTGCACGAGGATGTCGCCGCGCCGGGCCCCCACGGCCATGCGGATGCCGATCTCGCGCGTCCGCTCGGTGACGCTGACGAGCATGACGTTCATGACGCCGATGCCGCCGACGAGGAGCGAGATCGCCGCGACCGACGAGAGGAGCGCGGTCAGGGTGGCGAACGTCGCCTCGTTCGACTTCCGGATCTCCGCCTGCGTACGCACGCCGAAGTCGGGTTGGTCGTCGGGGTCGATCTTGTGGCGCTGCCGCAGGATGGACTCGATCTGCTTCACGGCGCGATCGACCGTGAGATCGTCGCTCGCCTGCGCGAGGATCATTTGCACGCGCCCGGGCGGCGACCGGAGCACGCGCGCGCGAAAAGCGCCGATGGGCATGATGACGCGATTGTCTTGATCTTCACCGAAGGGCGACTGGCCCTTCTCGGTGAGCAGGCCCACCACGCGGAACGGGTACTTCCCGATCCGGACGTATTCGCCGATGACGTCCGACGAGGGCCCGAAGAGCTCGTCTTTCACGGTCTTGCCGAGGATGACGACCTTGGCCTTGGTCCGCAGATCGGCCGCCGTGAAGGGATCGCCGTCGGACAGGTCGAAGCCCTTGATCTGCAGGTAGTTGTCGCCCACGCCCATGACCTGCGTCGCGATGTTGCGATCTCCGGCGATGACCTGGGCGGCCGTCGCGCTGTGCACGGTCACGGCGGAGATGCTCGTCGCCTCGCGCAGGAGCGCCTGCGCGTCGTCCTCCGTCAGCCTGGCGCGCGGCTGCGTGCGGGCCCCCGAGCTGCGCGTGTCCTCCGGGAAGATGAAGATGATGTTCGCGCCCAGGCTGTTGATCTCGCCGATGACGCGGTCGCGGACCGCGTTGCCCAGCGCGACGACGACCACCACGGCGGCGACGCCGATGAGGATGCCGAGGATCGTGAGCGCGGCGCGCACCTTGGCGCGCGTGATCGCGCGCACCGAGATCCGGATGGCCGCGAAGAGCGCCCTCACGACCCCTCGACAGGGGGGAGCGCCGCGAGCGCCTCGCCCGCGTTTGTCGGCGACTCGTTGCGGACGTCGCTCTGCACGCGGCCGTCGCGCATGGTGACCACGCGCTTGGCGCACGCGGCGATGTCGTGCTCGTGTGTGACGAGGACGATCGTGATACCCCGCTGGTTCAGGCCCTGGAGCAGGTCGAGCACCTCCAGGCTGGTGCGCGTGTCGAGGTTGCCCGTCGGCTCGTCGGCGAGGAGCAGCGGCGGATCGGTGACCAGCGCGCGCGCGATGGCGACGCGTTGCTGCTGCCCGCCGGAGAGCTGGTTGGGGGTGTGGTGGAGCCGGCTCGCGAGGCCGACCGACTCGAGGGCGCGCAGCGCCCGGGCCCGACGCTCGCGCCCCGACACGCCGCGGTAGACCAGCGGGAGCTCCACGTTCTCGAGCGCGGTCGTGCGCGCGAGCAGGTTGAAGCCCTGGAAGACGAAGCCGATGAGCCGGTTGCGGACGATCGCGCGTGCGTCGTTCGAGCGCTCCGTCACGTCGATGCCCTCGAGCTTGTACCGGCCGCCCGACGGGCGATCGAGGCAGCCGATGATGTTCATCATCGTGCTCTTGCCCGAGCCGCTCTGCCCGACCAGCGCGACGAAGTCCCCGTGGTCGATCTGGAGGCTCACCTCACGCAGGGCGCGCACCACCGCCGCGCCCGTCCCGTAGTTCTTCGACACGGAGGCGAGATCGATGAGGGCGCTCACGCTCGGGTCCTCCGGAGGCTCAGAACATCCCGCGGCGGCGGCCTTGGCCGGAGCCACTGCCAGGGCCTGCGTCCGTCTCGTCGCGCACGACCTTCGCTCCTTCGAGGTCGGTCTTCACCTCGGTCCAGATGCCGTCCGTGATGCCGACGTCGACGATACGAGGCTCGATCTTCTCTTTGCCGGGCGTCTCGTCCACGAGGACCCAGACGCGGCCTTGGCCCGACTTGAGCTTGGGGAGCGGCTCCTGAGGGACGGGCTTGCCGCTGTCGTCCATCGGCGGCGAGGGACGGAACCTGAGCGCGGCGTTCGGGACACGGCTCACGCCGGTGACCTTCGCGCTGGTGATCGTCACCGTCGCCGTCATGCCGGGGCGCAGCTTGAGATCGGGGTTGTCGACGTCGATCACGGCGGCGTATGTGACGACGCCCTGCTGGCTGACCGGGCTGAGGCGCACCTGGATGACCTCGCCTTTGAAGATCGACCCGGGGAACGCGTCCACCGAGATCTCGGCCGCCATCTTCTCCTTCAGCTTGCCGACGTCCGCCTCGTCGATGTCGGCGAACACCCGCATCTTGCGGAGGTCCTGCGCGAGCACGAACAACGTGGGCGCCTGGAAGCTCGCCTGCACGGTCTGCCCGACGTCGATCGAGCGCGTGATGACGACGCCGTCGATCGGCGAGAGGATCTTCGCGAACTCCAGGTTCGTCTTCGATTGTTTGAGCTGCGCCGAGATCTGCGCGACCTGCGCCTTGGCTGCGGCGACCTCGGCGACCGAGACGTCGTAGGTGCCCTGCGCTGCGTCGAGGTCCGCCTGCGACCCGACCTTCTCGGTCACGAGCTTCTTGGCGCGATCCAGCCGCAGGCGCGCCGCCTCGAGGTTCGCCTCTGCGCGCTTCACCGAGGCCGACGACGCGGCGAGCTGCGCGTTCGAGGACTCGATCTGCGCGGAGTAGAGGGTCGGATCGATCTCCGCGAGGACCTCCCCCGCCTTCACCTGGCTGTTGAAGTCGACGAACACCTTGGTGATGCGGCCGGACACCTGGGCGCCGACCTGCACTTCCGTCACGGGTTTGACCTGGCCGGTCGACTGGACCGTCTCCGCGATCTCGCCGGAGGTCAGCTCGGCCAGGACGAACCGAGGCGGCGGCGGAGGGGCGTTGCGGGCACGGTAGACGAAAAAGCCGGCCACCGCTGCGGCGAGCACCAGGAAGATCACCGCGCGGCGGAGCCATTTCCGGCCCCCTTCGGTGCTCGCAAGCTCCTTCTTCAGATTCTCGCGCTCCTTGGCGCTGGCGCCCGATCCGTCCATTCGCCCCCACCCCTTTAGCACTGGTGGCGCCCGAGGGAAGCCGAGGGGCGTTGCCTCGCGCCACCGTTCGCAATACACCCTCGTTCACCCGTGTCCGCCACCTCTCCGATCACACCCGACACCCACGTCACGATCCGGTACGCGCTGTTCGAGGCAGTTTCCCCCGCCGAGAGCGCGGCGGACCCGGCCGAAGAGCCGATCACGGTCTCGTACGTCCACGGCTACGGGCAGGTGCTCCCCGCCATCGAGCGGGCGCTCGAAGGGAAGGCCCAGGGCAGCCACCTCTCGGTCACGGCCGAGCCCGAGGACGCGTTCGGTCCTCACGACGAGGACGGCGTCTTCGAGATCGAAAAAGACGGGCTCGACGGCGCCGCCGATCTGACGGCCGGAGAAGAGGTCGTCGCGACCGGCCCCGAGGGCGAGGTCTTCATGCGCATCGTGGAGGTCCGCGACGAGACGCTCCTCGTCGACACGAACCACCCCCTCGCAGGGAAACGCGTCCGCTTCGAGGTGGAGATCCTCGAGGTGCGCCCCGCGACCGACGACGAGATCGAGGAGGCGCAGGCCGAGCTCGACGCCCACGACGACGCGTGTGGTTGCGGCCACGACCACAGCCTCGTCCAGCTGAAGAAGTCACCGAACTAGAGCTTTTTGCGCGTGCCGCGCGCGCGTGCCAACGTAACAAGGCGACAATCGATCATGAGCAAGAACAACAACAAGAGCGCTTCCGTCTTCGGCCCCAACATCCTCGATACGCGCGTGCGGGAGCGCTTCCTCGCCGGTGGCCAGCTCGATGCGAAGACGCTCGAGAAACACCTCGGCGAGCTGCCCGACATCGCGGACGCCGCGGACAACGTCGGGCTCCGCCAGCCCGCGCTCTCGGCCACGGTCGAGGTCGAGGACGACGAAGATGAGGACGAGGACGAGGACGAGGGCGAGGGCGGCGAGCCGTGAGCGAGCCCGTCCTGCCCAAGCTCGACTTCTCGACCTTCGTGCTGGGGATCATCGGGACGGCGTACGTGCATCTCGGCGATGCGCCTCCGCCCGAAGGCACGGAACCGGAGCTCGAGTTCGCGCGTCAGAACATCGACTTGCTCGAGCTGCTCCAGCAGAAGACGAAGGGCAACCTCTCCGGTGACGAGGAGCGGTTGCTCGCCCAGGCCCTGTCGGACCTGCGGGCTCGCTACATCGAGGTCGAACGCCGCGGGGGGCCCGGAGCCGCGTGAGCGGAGAGCGCCGCCGCTTCACCGGGCTGGGGGCCGTCGTCGGCGTCCTCCTCGGAGCGTTGCTCCTGGCGGTGCTCACCCTCGCAGGGTGCGAGAAGCTGGGGCTGGGCGGGTCGTCTTCGAAGTCCTCTCAAGCGAAGGAGTCGGACCAAGGTCCGCCTCCGGTCCCGACCGTGCTCTCGAAGCCTCCCGAGCCTCGCACGGTCCTGGTCGACGCGGCCGGCAGGCCCATCTCGTTCGCCCCGATCGTCCAAGCCTCCGATGCGTCCGTCGTCAGCGTGAAGACGATCGTGCGGGAAGGAAATCGGCGAGGCGAGGGAATCGGCACGGCGTTCATCTACGATCCGGCCGGCTACCTCCTCACGAACCACCACGTCATCGACCACGCGATCGACATCACGGTCGGCTTCACCGACGGCCGGCAGCTCCCCGCTCGGGTCGTGGGCTCCGATCGCCGGACGGACGTCGCGGTCATCAAGGTCGACGCGACCGGCCTGCCCGCGTTGCCCCTCGGCGACTCCGAGCAGATCGTGGTGGGCGACTGGGTGGTGGCCATCGGCAACCCGTTTGGTCTGGCCCACACCGTCTCGGCCGGCATCGTGAGCGCGAAGGGCCGAACGGAGCGCGACGTGGTCGGCCTCGACCCGGCCGGGTACTTCGACTTCTTGCAGACCGACGCCAGCATCAACCCCGGAAACTCGGGCGGCCCGCTCTTGAACCTGAAGGGCGAGGTCGTGGGGATCAACGCCGCCATCCGCGCGAACGCGAACTCCATCGGGTTCGCGATCCCCATCAACATGGTCAAGCAGCTCTTGCCGCTGCTCCTGCGCGACGGGAAGATCCGCCGCAGCGCGATCGGGGTGGTGGTCGCGCAGCTCCCTCGTGACCAGGCTTCGCGCCTGGGCTCGCCGGACCTGAAAGGGGTCTGGGTCAAGGCGGTGCAGGGGTCGGGCCCGGCTGCCAACGCCGGGATCGAGGTGGACGACGTGATCGTGAGCTTCGACGGCAAGGCCGTCGAAGACCCGAACGCCCTCCGGTTCTTCGCCAGCATCTTCGGGGTGGGGCGGACCGCCGCGGTCAAGGTCAACCGGGGCGGCAAAGAGATGGAATTCAAGGTCACCCTCTCCGAGCTCCCCGAGCAGGACGAGTAGGACCCCGCTGGGTTAGGCTACCCCCGTGCCGAGCTCTCCTTCCCCTCCCAACGGCGGACCGCCCCAACCGGCGACCGGGTCGGTGCAGGTGAATAGGGCCATGGCCGAGGCGTCCAAGGAGCAACGGTCACGGGAAGCCGAGGAAGATCGTGCTCTCATCGCTCGAGCCCAAGCCGGAGACCAAGGCGCCTTTCGGTCCTTGGTCGAGCGGCATCAACGGCGCGCCTTCGCGATCGCCGTCGGCCTCGTGCGAGACGAGAACGACGCGCGCGAGATCGTCCAGGAGGCCTTCCTGCGCGTCCACAAGGGCCTCGCGACCTTCGAAGGGGGCTCGTCCTTTTTCACCTGGCTCTATCGGATCGTCACGAACCTCTCGATCGACCTCATGCGCAAGCCAGGTCGGAAGGGCGCCGAGCTCGATGAGACCCGGGACCTGTCGGAAGAAGGTGGGGCAGGCGATCTCGCCCTCGTGTCCCGCATCGACGGCGCCGACCCGATCGACGTCGTGCGGCGCAAAGAGATGGCCGCCCGCATCCAGGTCGCGCTCGACGCCCTGCCTTGGTACCACCGCGCGGTCATCCTCATGCGCGAGGTCGAGGGCTTGTCCTACGAAGAGATGGCCGAGTCGATGGGCGTCTCGAAGGGCACGATCATGAGCCGCCTGTTCCACGCTCGCCAGAAGATGCAAAAAGCCTTGGCCGACGTGTACGCCGAGCTGGACGGGGCTGGGCCGCCGAGCGACGCCGCCCCCGCGGAGGAGCCGGTGCGGCCTCGCCGCCAGGAGCGCGCCTCGGCCCCGGATCACCAGAAGGAGGAGCGGTGAGCGCCGGCAACAACGCTCCGACGGATTGGGAGCTCATGCTGTTCCACGACGGCGAGCTCGAGGAGCCCCGCCGGTCGGAGGTCGCGACCTGGCTCGAGCAGAGCCAGGTCGGGCGCGGCAAGCTCGCCGGCCTCGGCCTCGGAGGGGAGCTCCTTCGCGAGTCCGCCTTGGCCAAGGCATCGAGCTTCGACATCGCGGACGTGGTGATGAAGCAGGTCGGCTCGGCGAATGCCCAGTCTGCTGCGGTCCAGCCCGCCAAGGTCATCGAGCTGCGCAAGGCGGGTCGGGCAGGGCAGCAGGCGGGCGTGCCCGCAGGCGGTCAGGACAAACCCGCCGAGCGGCAGGACGGCGGTCGGCTCCTCTTGCCGCTCACCGCGCTCGCGGCTGCAGCGGCCGTGGCCCTCTTCGTCTGGGGCAAATACGGGACAGACGAGACGCCGGTCGCGCGAACCCAGACGACGGAGCAGGCGGAGCCGGTCCAGCCCCTCCCCAGCAGCAAGACTGCGGCTCCCCCGTCCTCCGCACCCCTCTTCGCGCAAGCCTCGGACGACGAATCGGAGCCCAGCGTCCAGGTCGCTTCGGTAGACTTCGGCTCGAGGACAGGAGCCGTCTATTACGTCGGTGGCGCCTCGCAGGGGGCGACCACCACGGTCGTGTGGGTGACGGAGGAATGAGGTCTCGATGACGTCCCGGCGCTCGGTTCTGAAGATGCTTGCAGGCTCCGGCTTCGCCGTCGTGGCGCCCTCGTTGCTGGCGAAGAAGGCGTTCGCAGGGGATGCCCCTGCTGAGATCTCGACCGAGGTCATGGTCCTGCACGCGACGAACGAGGGCAAAGGCATCGACCCGGGCATCGGCGACATGCCCGAGCTGAAGAAGCCTCCGTTCTCCGCCTACGACACCTACAAGCTCCTCGGGAAGAGCACACACAAGCTCCCGAAGGACAAAGAGCAGGACAAGAAGCTCCCGAACGACTCGAAGCTGCTCCTGACCTACAAGGATCTCGTCCCCGCGAAGAAAAACGAGCCCGAGAAGTTCGTCGTGGGCGTGAAGATCAAGAAGCCGGACGACACGGAGTTCATCGCCTCGACGTTCCACTCTCCGAAGGGGCAGGTCTTCTTCGTGGCCGGACCCAAGTACAAAAACGGCGTCTTGGTCATCGGCATCAAGATCGTCTGAGGGTGGCGCAGGTCGCCTGAGGGCGGCGCAGGTCGTCTGGCGCGGCGCCCGGCGTGACCGGTCACAGCACGCTTCCCCTGGTCGGCGAACTGGCGCGATCATCGGCGGTGGTGCGCCCTCTTCCTGCCGGCCGCTTCGCGCCGCTCGTGCTCCTCTCCCTCGGTTGGGTGGCGCTGGACGATTGGCTGGCGGCGCTCGAGACGAGCTCACGCGCGGGCGCGGCGACGGCGTTGGCGGTCGGCGTCGCGTGTCCCTTCGCGCTCGCGCTCGGCGCGGTCGCGTCGCCGGCCGCGCAGGGGCTCTTGCAACTGCGAGCGCTCGCCGCGCCCGCCATCGAATCGAGCGCCAAGCGCGACCGTGCGGCGCTCGGCTGGGCGACCGTGCTGGGGCTCTCGCTCGCGCTGGCGGCGGCGCTTCCCGCGGTCGTGGCCGTCATCTCCGCCGTTCGTACTCCCGTCTATGCGGCGGTTGGAGCCGTCATCGCGTTCGCCGGGGCGGTCCTGATCGGCGTCGTCGGCGGTCTGTCGATCCTCCCGCCCATGACGCGCGCGATCGCGGCCGTCGAGGCTCGCTTTCCCGCGCTCGGCTCGCCGAGCTTGCCCGTCGTCTTTCCTGTCGTGATCGGCGTGCTCGCGCTCGCCGCTCTGGCCTTCGGCCCGCTCTCGTCCGCGCTGCCCTGGCCCCGGCTCGGCGCGGCCGTGGTGGCCGGGCTGATCGCCGTCGCGGGCTGGCGGCTGGGCGGAAGGTCTGCGCGGGCGGTCGCCCTCGCTCGCGCCGCGCGCTGGCCCGTCGTCGTTCTGTGTGTCGGTCTCGCGATCTCTGCCGCTTTCGCTCCCGCCTTCGCTCCCGCCGACCAAGCTCGTCGAGATCTCGCGCAGAGGCGCTCGATCGGCTCGTTGCTCCTCGCGGTGAGCATCCGCGTGGTCGACGTCGACGGCGACGGTCATGCTTCGCTCTACGGAGGGATCGACTGCGCCCCGTGGGACGCGGAGCGCGGGCCTCATCGGCTGGAGGTCCCCGACAACGGCGCCGACGAAGATTGCTCCGGACACGACGCCCGGCTGGCGACGTTGCCCTTCTCCACCGGCTCCACGTCGCACAGGCGCGACGACAGGCTCCGTCTGCGCGCGCGACCGCACGTCGTGCTCGTCACCACCGACGCGCTCTCGTTTGCGCACACGACGCTCGGCGGCTACTCGCGAGACGTCACGCCCCACCTCGCCGAGTGGGCCCGAAGCGCGACGAGCTTCGAGCGAGCCTTCTCCACGTCGTCGGCGACGTGCAACGCGCTGCCGTCGCTCTTGGCCGGCGTGTTGACGACGGGGGCGCCCGGCCTCCTGCCACCCCAGAACCAGGGGCCGGAGCCGGGCCCATCCGCGACCACCCTCGCCGACAGGCTCTCCGATGCGGGGTACCGCACCGTCGCGCTGCCCGGCACGTCCATCCTCGATCGCGAGAGCTGGCCCGCGCTGGTGGGGGGGTTCGACGAGGTCGATGGCTCCGCGTTCGAAGCCGCCGGCCGCGGGCGGCGAGGCGACAAGGTCTATGCCGCCCCGCACCTGACCGAGCGTGCGCTCGCCGCGCTCGACGAAGCCGGCAGGCGGCCGACCTTCCTCTGGCTCCACTACTTCGACCACCACCCCGTTTACGGGATCCCACCCGGAGAAGCGCCCTTCGGAGCGTCCGAGGTGGACCGATACGACACCGAGCTCCGGTTCACCGATCGGCAATGGGGCGCGCTCTTCGCCGGCATCGACGCGCGGTTCGATCAGGACGAGGTCGTCATCGTCTTCACGTCGGATCACGGGGAGGCGTTCGACGCGAAGCACCCCCGCGCCCACCACGACCAGAGCCTTCACACCGCCGAGACACACGTGCCCTTCCTGATCCGGGCGGGCGCCGGTCGACCGGCAGTCAAACATGGGCTCGCGAGCCACCTGGATCTCGTGCCGACGATCCTCGACCTCGTCGGGCTGACCCCCGAGCCGGGGCTCCTGGGGGAGAGCCTGGTGGAGGCGCTCTCGGGGCCGGCGGAGCCCGAGAAGACCTTCGTCATCGGAGCCCACTTCCAGCCGCGCGGCGCGCCGTTCGGCTCGCCCGCGCTGAGGAGCACGATGTTGCGCACCGCCGATTGGCTCTGGATCGAGGACTACGAGCACGACACGCGGGGGCTCTTTTCGCCCGGGGCCGATCCTCTCGGTGAGCACGACCTGTCGCGGGAGCACCCGCTGGAGGCCGAGTGGGCGCGTTATGTGCTGCGCAAGCGGCTTGCCAGTGCCGGCTCGGTCACGCCCTGATGGGCAGCTCGACCGTGAACACGGCGCCGCGCTCGAGGCCGTTCGCCGCCGAGACGTGGCCGCCGTGGCTCGCCACGATCGTCTGGACGATGTTGAGGCCGAGCCCGCTCCCGCCGCCTTCTCCGCGCGTCGTGAAGTACGGCTCGAAGAGACGATCGATCGCGTCGGGGCGAATGCCGGGACCTTGATCGATCACGCGAATGAGGACACGTTCGCCTTCGATCGCGGTCTGCAAGACGAGCTCCCCGCCTCCGGGCGCCATCGCCTGGCAGGCGTTCGTGATGAGGTTCACGAACACCTGCGTGAGCGGCCCGTGCAGCCCGTGCAGCGGGACGATGTCGCCGAACTCCCGAACCACCTCCACGTGGGAGTCCGCGAGCACGTGATCGCAGAACACGAGCGCGCGCTCGATGACGTCGTGGATCGACAGCGCCGAGGGCACCGCGGTGGACGGACGCGAGTAGGCGACGAGATCGCGCGTGAAGGCGAGGACGCGACCCGCCGCCTCGCTGATGCGCGCGAGCCGCTCGCGATCTTCAGCGGCCACGTCCTGCACCTCCAGCCTGCGGCGCAAGAAGTCGGCGTAGGCCACGATCGACGTGAGCGGGTTGTTCAGCTCGTGCACGATGCTCGCCGCCATGCGGCCGAGCCCCGCGAGCTTGTCGCTCTGCACGGCCTGGTCGCGCAGCCCACGCGCCTCGGCCGCCTCGTTTCGCAGCCGCGCCACGTGACGCGCGCGGCGGATCACCGAGCCGATCGCCAAGGCGAGACGCTCGACCTGCTTCAACGTCGTCGCGTCCAGGGGCTCGTCGCCGCCGATGTGCATCGTCGACCCGTCGTCGTACGGGATGCCGATGATCTGCTCGTGGAGCACCTCGGGGAAGAGCCGCGCGGCGTCCTGCACGCGCGGCCGGCTGGGCCGCGGCGCGTGCCGGACGATGAGCTGATCGCCCTCGACGTCGGGCACGCAGACGCCCACACACAGATCGTCGACGCCCTCCGCGTACGCCGAGACGAGCGCCCAGATCGCGTCTTCGAGGTCCGCGTCCGGCGCGAGCATCGCGAGCTGCTCGAGGATGCGCTCGTACGGATCGGCGCTGCTGAGGACGATCGTCTCCTCGAGCGACGGCGACGGTCCGCTCTTGGGCGCCTCCTTCATTTCACGCCCTCGCTCTCCTTCGGCGGCTTGCTCGAGCGCCGGCTCGACTCCTCCGCGCTCGAGCGATCGAGATCGATGATCTTGGCGTCGCCGACGTAAGCCATCGTTTCGTATTTGGTGATCTTACCGATTTTTCGGACGATCTCGGCCATGCGCTCGGCCTCGGCCGCGAGCGACTCCATCTCCCGGAGGTGGGGCTGGCCCTCCTTCGCGCGCCGCCGGATGATCTCCGCGTAGCCGAGCACGCTCGTGAGGGGCTGGTTCAGCTCGTGTGCGGCGGCGCCCGCCAGCTCGGCGATGAGCGCCTGCTTCTCCCTCGTCCGGAGCTCCTCCTGCGCGGCAGCGAGGCTCGCTTCCATTCTCAGGCGGTCGCGCAGATCGGTCATGACCCCGACGGAGCCGATCGGCCTGCCTCGATCGACGATGAGGGCCGCCGAGATGGAGACCGGGATGCGGGAGCCGTCGTGTGCGACCACCTCGGTCTGGAATCGCTCCAACCGGCCCGGCCCGCCGTGATCGGCGCCGCGAATGAGCTGCATGATCTCGCGCGACACGCCGAACGGGTAGAGGTCGCGGACGTTGATCTGGCCCACGACCTGGCTGGCGCTGTAGCCGAAGACCTTCTCCGCCGCGTGGTTGAAGAGCAACACGGTGCCCGTCATGTCGACCGAGATGATCGCGTCGACCGAGCTGTCGATCACGCGCTCCAGGAACTCCTTGGTCTTCGTGAGCTCCGCCTCGGTCGCGCGCTCCTGCGTCACGTCCCGGAAGGTGAGCAGCGCCGTCTCTTCGGCTTCCATCACCACGCAGCTCACCGCGAGGATGCGTCGCTCGTCGCCCACGAGCGCGACGAGGTCCTGTGTGGCGGGTTGGCCGAGGCGCCTGGGGCGGCTGCCGAAGAGGTCCGCGAGGAGCGACCGGAGCTTCGGCTGATCGTCCTCCGTCAGGAGATCCGCGAGCGACTTGCGCGACAGCTCACCCTCCGTCCGCCCCAGGATCTCCCTCGCGCGTGGGTTCGAGAACAGGACGATCGCCTCCGCGTCGAGGACGACGATGCCGTCGGCCGACGAGTGGAAGAAGTCCGCGTACGGCTCGAGCGCGCGGATGCGCCGCTCCGCCTCGAAGCGCGCGTATGTGCTCTCGCGCGTCTGCTCGCGGAGGTTCTGCATGATGCTGGCGTTGCGGAGGGCGATGGCCGTCGCGCTGGCCACGGTCTTCGCGACCCAGAGCTCGTGCTCCTTGGCTCGGTGCGGCTCGCGGCGCCGCAGGAAGAGGACGCCGAGCGGCTTGTCCTCGTACATGAGCGGCAGGCAAGCGAGCCACCGGAACGACCCCGGCGGCAGGGCCGAGCGCACCAGATCGAAGACGGGGTCCGTCGACGTGTCCTCGACGAGGAGCGGCTCCCCGGTCTCGAGCACGCGGCGGATCTCGGGGTACTTCGAGAGATCGATCGGCAGGTCGCGCAGCTCTCTGTCGTCGCTCGCCGCCACGACGTATCCCACCTGGCTCGCGTCGCGGACGAGGACGATGCTGCAGCGATCCACCCGGGCGACGTCCGCGATCCGCCGGACGACCGTGTAGAGGATGTTGCGGAAGTCGAGCGTGGACGAGAGGGTCTGCGTGAGCTCGAGCACGACGCGCGCGTCACGCTCTCGTTGCTCGAGGGCCTCGACGAACTCCCGCATCCTCAGCTGGCTCCGGATGCGCGCGACGAGCTCCGCCGTCTTGAACGGCTTGCGGACGAAGTCGTCCGCGCCCATGTCGAAGGCGCGTGTCACCTCTTCGTCTGCGTCGACCGCCGTCAGCACGACGACCGGCACCTCGCGCAGCTCGTCCGACGCCCGCATGGCCCGGAGGACCGCGTAGCCGTCCGGCGGAGGCATCACGAGATCGAGCAGCACGATGGCGGGGACGTTGCCGCCCATCAGCCAGGTGAGCGCCTCCTGTCCCGAGGTGAGCACGTCCGTCCGAAAGCCCGCCTTCTCGAGCGCCTGTGCGAGGACGCGCCGGGAAATCGCGTCGTCGTCGACGATGAGCACAGACTGACTCTTGGGCACGACCCCTCGAAGCTACCGCAAACGACGTCGATCGCCCCAAAAATGGCGTGCTTTGGCCGGGAAGGTGGCCTTTCCGATCAGCCGCACGCGCTCGCGCACACGTCCAGGTAGAGGCAGGTCGCCCACGCGAAGTAGCGCTGCCCGCCCACCGGCTCGGCGCCGAGGCAGGTCCCGTCGTCCTGCTCGTCGACGCAGTCCGTCCCGTCGTTCGAGCAGGCGCAGTCGAGGAACTCGTTTTTGTCGGTCCCGGGGTCGTCGTCCGGGCAGGCGAGCAGGCACGAGAAGAAGGCGCAGCAGTCGGGGTGGCCGCCCTCGTCGCACGACCCGGTGGGGCCGAAACACGCGGTGTATTCGTCGAGGCAGGCGCCGCCGTTCAGCGCGAGGGTGTCGTTGCCGAGCACCGCGCACTCGACGCAGCCCGAGTTGGCGTTCACGGCGTCGCCCTCGCAGACGCCGATCTCGTCGCAGGTCGACGACGGGCCGTCGGTCGGGGTCGGTCGTACCGAGCCCGTGCTTCCACCTTCGCCGCCGCCACCCGTGATGTCGCCTTCGCAAGACGCGAGCAGGAGAAGACCGAAGAAGAGGGCGGGCGCTGCCCGGAGCAACATGGCAGGGATAGTACCCGGTTTTAGCCGGACCACCCCCGGTGTAGTCCCCAGGGTATGTCCGAGCGAGTCCTCTCCCCCACGGGTCTCGGCGACGACGATCGGTTCGATCGCCTGTTCCGCCCGAACACGCTCGACGAATACGTCGGCCAGACCAAACACAAGGAGAACCTGAAGGTCTTCGTGGAGGCGGCCCGCCGGCGCAAAGAGCCCCTCGATCACGTCCTGCTCTGCGGCCCGCCCGGCCTCGGCAAGACCACCCTGGCGTGGATCCTCGCGAAGGAGATGGGCGTCACGCTCCACGCCACGAGCGGCCCGGCCGTGGAGCACAAGGGCGCGCTCGCCGGCCTGCTGACCAAGCTCGAGCACGGCGACATCCTCTTCATCGACGAGATCCACCGGCTCTCGCCCGTGGTGGAGGAGAGCCTCTACCCCGCGATCGAGAGCTTCCAGATCGACATCGTCACGGGGGAGGGACCCTACGCCACGACCATCCAGCTCTCGCTCAAGCCCTTCACGCTCGTCGGCGCCACGACGCGCACCGGGCTCCTCACCGCGCCTCTCCGATCCCGGTTCGGCTACGACGTCCGGCTCGACTACTACCCGGTGGAAGATCTCGAGCAGATCGTCACGCGGAGCGCCAAGCTGCTCGGTGTCCCCATCGACTCGGGCGGCGCCGTCGCCATCGCGTCCCGATCGCGAGGCACGCCGCGCGTCGCGAACCGATTGCTCCGGCGCGTGCGCGACTTCGCCGAGGTGCTCGGCAAGGGCGCGATCACCGCCGACATCGCGAGGACGGCCGCCGAGAGGCTGGACGTCGACGAGGCCGGGCTCGACGCCATGGACAGGCGCCTGCTCTCGATCCTCGTCGAAGACTACGACGGCGGTCCGTGTGGCCTCGACACGTTGGCTGCCGCGCTCAGCGAGCCGCGCGACACAATCGAGGACGTGTACGAGCCGTATCTGCTCCAGCAGGGGTTCCTCGGGCGCACACCACGTGGTCGGATCGCCACGCGCAAGGCGTTCGAGCATCTGGGGCGGGCCTTCGTGAACAAGGAGAAGGAACAAGGGAAGCTCTTCGAATAGGGGCAGTCTGCCCCCCAGGGGGCGACGGGTCTCCCGGTTGCTTCCGGGCGTGACTCAGTCCAGCTACGACCGTCGCGCGCCGCTCCGCGGCGCGATTCGCCACCAAGGACCGACATGGCTCGCTCACAAGAACCACGGTCGCGGGAAGCGCCCGCCGTCTCCTGGCACACGTTGCCTTCCGAGGAGGTGCTGTCTGCCCTGCGCTCGACCCACGACGGCCTGTCCACGGAAGAGGCGAACGAGCGCATCGCCACGCACGGCCCGAACGTGCTGGACAAGAAGGGCGGCGTCTCGGTCCTCGAGCTGATCTGGGGGCAGATCAACAACCCCCTCATCTGGGTCCTCCTCGGCAGCGCGGTCGTCGCCATCTTGGTGGACCCGGTGGACGGCCTGAAGAACGGGCTCGTGATCCTCGCGGTCGTGATCATCAACACGGTGATCGGATTCGCGCAGGAGTACAAGGCGAGCAAGGCGATCGAGAGCTTGAGCGCGATGGTGCCCGAGCTCGCCACGGTGCAGCGCGACGGCAAGCGGGTCCAGCTCGCCGTCGCGGAGATCGTCCCGGGGGACGTGGTCTTCCTGCAGAGCGGCGACAAGGTCCCGGCGGACATTCGGCTGCTGCAGCTGCGTACCCTCCAGATCGAGGAGGCCGCGCTGACGGGTGAGTCGGTTCCGGTCGAGAAGACGACCGACCCCGTGGCCGCCGACGCCGGCCTGGGCGACCGCAAGAACATGGCGTTCAGCGGCTCGCTCGTCACGTACGGCAGCGGCGCGGGGGTGGTCACCACGACCGGCAACGGCACGGAGCTCGGACGCATCAACACGATGCTCAGCGAGGCGACCGAGATCGAGACGCCGCTCAGCATCGCGCTCAAGAAGATCGGCGTGGTGCTGACGGTCGGCATCGCGGTGATCTCGGTCGTGATCCTGGCGGTCGGCACCGGCCGCGCCGTGAGTCAGGGCGGCGTGGACGTGGCGACGGGCCTGCGCGAGTCGGCGATCTTCGCCATCACCTTGGCAGTGGGCGCCATTCCGGAAGGGCTGCCCGCCATCGTGACGATCGCCCTGGCGATCGGCGTGCAGAGAATGGCGGCCCGGCGGGCCGTCGTGCGCAAGCTCCCCTCGGTGGAGACGCTCGGCAGCACGACCGTCATCTGCTCCGACAAGACCGGCACCCTGACGCGCAACGAGATGACCGTGCAGGGGCTCTATCTGCCGCAATCCGGCGTGTACCGGATCGAGGGCGTGGGTTATGAGCCCACCGGCCGATTGCTGAAGGAAGGTGAGGCGGCCGCTTCTGTGCCCGAGGACGTGCGCCAGCTGCTCCTGGCAGGGGTGCTCTGCTGCGACGCAACCCTCGAGCAGAAAGAAGGTCGTTGGCACATCACGGGAGACCCGACGGAAGGAGCGCTCGTGACCGCGGGCGAGAAGCTCGGCATCCGCACCTCCGACGCCCGCGCGGAGCACGCTCGGCTCGACGCGATCCCTTTCGAGAGCGCGAACCAGTTCATGGCGACGCTTCACCATTGGGGGGAAGAGGGAAAGAAGGTCATCCTCAAGGGCGCTCCGGAGGTGGTGCTGAGCCGCTGCGCCGAGGTGGATCGGCGCGCGGTGATCCATCGGGTGGAAGAGCTGGCGAAGGAGGGGATGCGTGTTCTCGGCTTCGCCGAGAAGCGATTCGAACGCGCCGAGCTGGCGCTCGAGGACTGCGAGGACGGCTTCGTCTTCCTGGGCCTACAAGCGATGATCGATCCACCTCGCACCGACGCAATCGACGCGATCGGTCTCTGCCATCGGGCCGGCATCACCGTGAAGATGATCACCGGCGATCACAAGGGGACCGCCCAGGCGATCGGTGAGCAGCTGGGTATCGCCGCGCAGGGCGCCCAGGCCGTGACCGGCGTGCAGCTCGCCGAGCTCGACGACGCAGCCACGCGCGAGATCGTCGAGAAGAACAACGTGTTCGCCCGAATGGCGCCCGAGCACAAGCTGCGCCTGGTCCGCGCCCTCCAAGAAAATGGTCACGTGACGGCCATGACCGGGGACGGCGTGAACGACGCTCCGGCGCTGAAGCAGTCCAACATCGGGGTGGCGATGGGCATCACCGGCACCTCGGTATCCAAGGAAGCCGCCGACATCGTGCTCACCGACGACAACTTCGCGTCGATAGCCGCTGCGGTCGAAGAAGGTCGAAGGGTCTACGACAACCTGATCAAGTCGCTCGCGTTCGTGTTGCCGACCAACCTCGGCCTGGCGCTGATCCTCATCTACGCGGTCGGCTTCTTCCCCTTGGTGGAGAGGACCGTGGACGGCGTCGTCGTGAAGGACCTTCTCCTGCCGGTTCTGCCGACGCAGCTCCTGTGGGTCAACCTTGTCGCGGCCGTGGCGCTGGCGCTGCCGCTGGCCTTCGAGGCCAAGGAGCCGGACGTGATGAGCCGGCCGCCGCGCGACCCGAAGGAGCCGGTGCTGAACCGCTTCGTCGTGATCCGCACGCTGGTGGCCGCGACCTTGATGACGGCCGGATCAGTCGGGCTCTTCATCTGGAAATACGAGCAAGAGATGGCCGCTCGCGCGACGACGGGCCTCACCGAGGCGCAGATCGTCAGCGAGGCGCAGACGATGGCGGTCACCACCGTCATCATGTTCCAGATCTTCTACATGCTGAACTGCCGCTCGCTGAAGGACTCGATCTTCCGGATCGGTGTGTTCAGCAACAAGGCTGTATTCATCGGGATCGGGGCGATCTCGGTGCTGCAGGCGCTCTTCATCTACCTGCCGGCGATGCAGGTGGTGTTCGGTACCTTCCCGCTATCGCCGGAGTCGCTCTTCTTCAGCGTGCTCGCCGGCGCGATCATCCTTCCCGTGATCACGGTGGAGAAGCTCGTTCGCAATCACAAGTGAAGGCGCCGGGGATGGGGCGAAAAATCTGCGTCGCGTGAACGACGTACCGGCATCTTGTTGGTCGCGGCGCACGGCGATACGCACGACCCCATGACGCGCAAGCCGACGGCGTATTGGGAGTACATCAAGCTGGAGGAGCTGCTCTCCCTCCAGCGCGGCCTCGATGGGCACGACGGCGCGACCTCCAACGACGAGGTCATGTTCATCACGATCCATCAGGTCGAGGAGCTCTGGCTGCAGCTCGTGCTCCGCGAGCTCGTGGCGGCACGTGATCTGTTCGTCCGCGTGCCGGTCCCCGAGCAGTCGCTCGCGGCAGCCGTGAGGGGCGTCGATCGGATGGCGCTCGTGCTCCGGCAAGCAGCCGATCATCTCGGCCTCATGGAGACGATGACGACGCGCGACTACCTCGCCTTTCGCGACAAGCTGAGCCCGGCGAGCGGATTCCAGTCGGCTCAGCTCCGCGAGATCGAGATCCTCGCGGGGCTGCCGGAGGCGGACCGAATCCCGCTCGGGCAGGAGAAGAGCTACATGCAGATGCTCCGCAACTCCGACGGCACGCCGTCGAGCGCGTCCTCCAGGGTCGAGTCGCGGCTCACGGACACACCCACGTTGCTCGACGCGATCGGGGAGTGGCTCTTCCGCACCCCCATCCAGGGCTCGTCGCCGGGCCAGCCTGGTGACGCGGCGGAGGTCACCGCGTTCATCGAGCAATACGCGCAAGCGCACGCGGGCAGCGCCAAGGAAGCGCTGGCGATGGCGCTCGAGACCGCGCCCGGGGCCCAGGACGCCGAGCGGCTCCGGGGACGCTACGAGCGAGAGGTCGCGGACGCGCGGCGATTCCTGGCCGCGGAGGACGCTCCCTCGGAGCGGCGCGCGCGCGTCTCTCGCATTCGAGCCGCCCTCGTCTTCATCGAGAGCTACCGCGAGCTCCCGCTGCTCGCGTGGCCGCGGGCCGTCATCGATTCGCTCGTCGCCTTCGAGCAGGCCTTCGTGATGTTTCGCCAGCGGCACGCGCGGATGGTCGAGCGAATCATTGGGAGGCGAACCGGGACGGGTGGGTCAGCCGGGGTGGAGTACCTCGACCAGACCGCGTTGCGCTACCGGATCTTCCGCGACGTGTGGGCGGTGCGGACGATCCTCGTGAAGGAGGGTGCGCTCCCGCCGCTCCGCAACGCTCACCTGTACGGGTTCGCCAGCGAGCCGCGGCCCCGAGCTGGGGCGTGAAGGGACACATGGCGGAGAAAGACATGCGCATCGTCTGTCTCGGTGGCGGCCCGGCGGGCCTCTACTTCTCGATCCTGATGAAGAAGGCCAACCCGTCCTGCGACATCACGGTCCTCGAGCGCAACCGCGCGAACGACACGTTCGGCTGGGGCATCGTGTTCTCGGACAAGACGATGGAGGGCTTCAGGCAGGCGGACGCGAAGGTAGTCGACCAGATCGAGCAGAGCTTTCATCATTGGGACGATATCGACGTCCACTTCCGTGGTCGCAAGATCACGTCGAGCGGGCATGGGTTCTGCGGGATCGCACGGATGCGCCTGCTCGAGATCCTCCAATCGCGCGCGCGGGAGCTCGGGGTACGTCTCTCGTTCGAGGCCGAGTTCACGAGCCCCGATCCATTCGCCAAGGACTACGATCTCGTGGTCGGCGCGGACGGCGTGTTCTCCGCCACGCGGGCGGCTCACGAGAGCCATTTCAACCCGCGGATCGATGTCAGGAAGAACCGGTTCATCTGGCTAGGCACGAAGAAGAAGCTGGACGCCTTCACGTTCGCCTTCCGGGAGACGAAGGCGGGCTGGTTCAACCTCCATGCCTATCGATTCGACTCGGACTGGTCGACCTTCATCGTCGAGACCCCGGAAGAGACCTGGCTCGAGGCGGGTATCGATCGGATGAGCGCGGCGGAGTCCGTCGCGTTTTGCCAGGACATGTTCGCGGACCTGCTCGATGGGCACGAGCTCGTCTCGAACGCTCGCCACCTGCGTGGGTCTGCGGTGTGGCTCAAGTTCAACCGGGTGCTCTGCGAGCGGTGGTTCAAGGACAACATCGTCCTCATCGGCGACGCCGCCCACACGGCCCATTTTGCTATCGGCTCCGGGACGAAGCTCGCGATGGAGGACGCGATCTCGCTCTCGAGCGTCCTCGCGGGAGCCTCGGGCGCTTTGCCGGAGCGCCTCGCTCGCTATCAAGAGCAGCGAGAGGTGGAGGCGCTGAGGCTGCAGAGCGCGGCGCGAAATCGGATGACCTGGTTCGAAGACGTGCGCCGTTATGTCCACTTCGAGCCCGAGCAGCTCGCGTTCTCGCTGCTCACGGGCAGCCAGCGGGTGGGGCACGCGAACCAGAAGCTCCGTGACCCCGCCTACGTGGAGGGGGTCGACCGATGGTTCGCCGAGCGCGCAGGCGTCGTGGGGCGCGCCGTTCCACCGATGTTCACCCCGTTTCGGCTCCGCGGGATGGAGCTCGAAAATCGCGTCGCTGTCTCGCCGATGTGTCTGTACTCGGCCAACGAGGGCCTGCCCTCGGACTTCCACCTCGCCCATTACGGCGCCCGCGCGCTCGGCGGAGCGGGGCTCGTCTTCACCGAGATGACCTGCGTCTCGCCGGAGGCGCGCATCACGCCCGGCTGCGCCGGTATCTGGAACGACGAGCAGCTCGAGCGCTGGAGGAGGATCGTGGAGCTCGTGCACGGGTCGAGCTCCGCGAAGATCGCGCTCCAGCTCGGGCACGCTGGCAGGAAGGGAGCCACGAGGCTCGCGTGGGAAGGCGTCGACGAGCCCCTCGAGGCCGGGGCATGGGCGCTCGTCGCTCCGTCACCGCTCCCGTATCGACCCGGTGTCTCGCAGGTCCCCCGGGAGCTCACGCACGAGGTGATGGAGCGGATCAAGCAGGAGTTCGTCGACGCCGCGCGCCGGGGCGCGGCGGCAGGCTTCGACATGCTCGAGCTGCACGCCGCGCACGGGTACCTGCTGTCCTCGTTCATCTCGCCCCTGACGAACAAACGTACCGACGGATACGGCGGCAGCCTCGAGGCGCGGCTCGTGTATCCGCTCGAGGTGTTCCGCGCCATGCGTGAGGTCTGGCCGGAAGAGAGGCCGATGAGCGTCAGGATATCCGCCCACGACTGGGTGCCGGGAGGCACGACGCCCGGGGACGCGACACGCGTGGCGGAGCGGTTCAAGGAGGCGGGCGCCGACATCATCCATGTTTCGTCGGGGCAGATCAGCCCCGATGAAGAGCCGGTGTACGGTCGAATGTTCCAGGTGCCGCTCTCGGATCGCATTCGAAACGAGGCGCGTGTCCCGACGATCGCGGTCGGAAACATCACCGACGCGGATCAGGTCAATACGATCGTGCTCGCGGGGCGCGCCGATCTCTGCGCGCTGGCGCGCCCTCACCTGGTCGACGCCGCCTGGACGCTGCGGGCGGCGGCCGAGCAGGGCTACGGGGGCGTGGCATGGCCGAAGCCCTACGAGCGCGGCAGGCTCCAGCTCGAGCGGCTCTTCGAGCGCGCTGCGCAGGAGGGCACCGTGGCTCTCACCAAGATGGCCTGACGAGGCAGACTGCCCGGCGCGGGCGGTGCGGTGCTTGCAGTCTGCCTGGCGCATGTCGATCGCCAGGGTCGCCGCCGCGGCGGTGAGCGTCGCAACCTTGCAGCCTGCCCCGGCGGTCCACGCGACGCCTCAGGCGCGCGACGCGCCGCGCGCCTCGCATGAACGCCCCGATCACGTGCGGCCCCGCGGAGGGCTGAGCCTCGGCGGCGGGGCGGTCCTGATCCCCGAATACGACGCGGTGGGCGCCGCGGTGCAGGTCTCCGCGCGGCTCGGCGTGCAGATCAACCACTACTTCGGGGTCTATTACCAGAACGCGCCGACGCTCCTCTTCTCGCAGGACAATCAGCGAGGCATGCGGTTGCTCGCGGGTTTCTCGGACCAGAACGCCCTCCTGGCGTCGTTCACGGTGGGCGACTTCTTCGAGATCGCCGCGGGGCCGAGCCTCGACTTCACGATCCTCGCGGAGTGCACGCAGCGGCTGGGTTGGGAGAAGAACACCAAGCTCATCGACTCGCCCAGCCTGGATGTCTCGCCGTGTGAAGGACGGAAGGGGCTGCAGCCGGGGGCGCACGCGAAGGTCGCGTTCCACCTGATGGGGTGGAAGGGGAAGGACGCCGAGCGCACGGGCCTGTCGTTCGTCGCCGAGGTCCATCCGACCTTCGTCGAAGGCGTGGCGATGGTTCTGGTCACCGGCGGGGTGGGGATGGAGTGGTTCTGAGCCGGCTCCCGCGATGGCGAGCGCCGCGCGCGCGCGGCATGTCGCTCGGGCGCGGCAGCGGAAACGCCTAGTTTCGCCCCGAAACCTCGCGGCACACATCTTGGAGTGCGCCTCCGCAGCGCCGCTCTCGCGGCACGCGGAGGGAGAGTGTCATGTTTCGTCGATCGTGGATGGTAGGGGTCTGTGTGGCGGCGCTCGGCGCGGTGGGTTGCTCGGCCAGCTCCGAGTTCATGCGGCCGGTCGCCGCGCCCAGCGCGGTGAAGGCTGCCGCGGACGAGGCGACCGTCGTCTTCGTCCGGCCGTCCGGCTTCGGGGGCGCGTTGAAGCAGACGATCCTGGACGGCAAGGGTCGGTTCCTCGGTGACGCGCTGCCGTCCTCGCGGTTCGCGGTGAAGATGGCGCCGGGCGAGCACACGTTCATCGTCTGGGCCGAGAACACAAACGCGGTGAAGGCCAGCCTCGCAGCCGGAAAGGTTTACTTCGTCGAGGTGTCGCTCAGCATGGGCGCGCTCTCGGCGCGCGCCGATCTCTTGCCGATCAAGCCGGGCACCGAGGCCTGGAGGAGCCTGGACGAGTGGCTCGCCGACACGGAGGTTTTCGACCCCGATACGGCTGGCGGCCAGGCGTACCTGGAGGAGCGCAAGGAGGACGTGGAGGAGCGGATCAAGCGCGCGCGCGAGCACCTCGCCGAATACGACGCCGAAGATCTCGCCCTGCACACCATGGGGCCTGGCGATGGGCGCTGACCCCAAGGTCATGAAGTCCAGAGCCGTTCGCTTGCTCGTCGGGCTGGGGGTCCTGGCCGCGCTCGGCGGCTCCGCGCTGGCTCAACCGGCCAAGACCGCAGCCTCGGGGACGGGCGCGGCAAACCCGGCTGCCACGGCTCCGGCGCCTTCCGCGAGCACCTCCGCCGTGCCCGACGCCGGCGCTCCTGCGGAGCCTCTCCAGGAGGCTCGCGGCGACGTCGGCGAGAGCTGCCGGGCGCGGAGCGACTGCGCCGAAGGTCTGAAGTGCGTCGACAAGACGTGCCGTGACCAGTTCGAAGGGACATCGTGCGAGTCGCGCCGCGACTGCGGACCGCGGCTCGGCTGCTTCGCCAACGTCTGCTCGGCGTCGGCCGACGCGGCCGTTCCGCGCGGCGGCGATCCGGCCGGGCGAGAGGCGTCGAACGAGTCGCCCGATGCCGAGAAGGGCAAGAGGGTCGAGTCTCGCCGCAACAAGAGCTCCGGCCGCGGGCTGATCGCCGGCGGCGCCGTGCTCACCGCGGTCGGTTGGGCCGGCGTATTGGTCGGCGTCCCTGTCATGATCCTCGGCGCGCTGGGGGCTGGTAACGACAACGACTACCTCATCGCCGGCGGGGTCGGGGTCGGCCTCGGCGGGGCGCTGGGGATCAGCGGGAGCATCATGCTGGGCGTGGGCGTGCGGCAGCGCCGCGAGTCGCGCTACCTCGAGCGCGACGAGACGGGGTTCCTCGAGCCCGCCTTCGCTCCCACGCCGGGGCTCACGCTCACGTTTCCGATGCAGTGATCAGCGGAAGAGGAGTGCCTCATGAACCACACATGGCTCGCGATCGGTCTGGCGATCTCGCTCGCGTCGATCGAGGGCACCACGCACGCGCAATCGAGCACGACCAAGGTGAAGCTCAAGAGCGGGCAAGTCCTGGAGGGCACCGTCCTCGAGGACCTCTCCGGCGGCGGCGTGCGGTTGATCCTGGTGACGGGGGGGACGCGTGATATCGCTGGCGGGGAGATCATCACCATTGCGCGGCCCGGGCAGGAGCCCATCGCGGTGGTGCAGCCGGCCGCAGCCGAGCCAGCCGTCGCGCCGGCGCCGCCCGCGCCGGCAGACGGCACGCTGGGTGGCCCCGGCGAGAGCTGTCGGGCTCGTTCGGATTGCCGGGAGGGACTGGGCTGTTTCCACGACGTCTGCGCGACGGGGGAGACTGCAAACGAACGCTCACCCTCCGTCGGCCTCGGATCCGATGACGCGGCGGACGAGGTCGAGCCGAAGCCGCGCGGCGATGGAATCGACGGGCTCTATGGCGGAGGCTTCGCCGGTGGCGCCGTGGCGCCCGCCCTCCCCGGTGTCGCGGGCGTCGGCGGCGCGACGGGCTTCTTCGGATGGCGCAGCGGAGTGTTCGACCTGCGTGTCGGCTTCGGCGGCTTCGGCGCGACGTTTCCCAACGGCACGCTGGGGTTCGCAGCGATACGGCCCGAGGTGCTCTTCTTCGTCGCCGGACCTTATGGGTTCGGCTTCGGGCTCGGCCCGTGTATCGGCTACTACGAGGACAGCTGGTTCGGCGGCGGGCTTCTCTATGGAGGTTTCACCACGGCGACGCCGGTGGCGCTCCGCTTCGAAGCCGGCTCGGCGTTGATCGAGCCATCGCTCTCGGCCGGCGCGATATTCGGCTCGATCGAGCAGGCGAACGGCGAGCTCCTCGCGCGGCCTGCCGTGTTGCTCGGGCTCGCGGTCTACTCGAAGTAGAGCAGCGCGAAGGCGCGCGCGACGATGGTACGTCCTCGCGCAGCGAAGCTCGCGCTCAACGATCCTCAAAGCTCCGGCGCGTCGGCATGCTCTTCCTCGCGCCGAAGTTGTCGCTCGACGAGGTGCCTCGCAATCGGTTCATGACAGTCGTGTCGAGTTGTGCCGCGGGTGGTCTGGCCTCATGTTTGAGAGGCGCGTTCTGCGGGAGAATCGCGCAGCGGCGACGTGGCATCACGCTTGATTGAGTGGACGCAGGAGGAAGTGCATGTCCATTCGATCGATCGTCTCCCGGGGGGGATTCGGGCTCGCGTTGGGGCTCGGCCTGATCATCGGTCCGCCGGGTTGTTCGGAGGACCCCGAAGAGCGCCCCAGCTCGGCCGACCCGGCGGAGATCGACCTCGCGCTCGCGTCGCTCTCGGTGTCGGTCGGTGATCTCGAGCCGAGCTTCGGGCCCGAGGTGGGGGCTTACGCCGTCGCGTTCGAGGGCAGCGCGACGGCGACGCTCGTCGCCGTCGCGCGTAACCCTGACGCAACCGTCACGATCAACGGGGTCGCGGGCGGCGAGCAGCGGCTCCGCACCCCGCTCGGGACGACCGAGGTTGTCGTCACGGTCGCCGTCGGCGCGGCGTCCCGCGACCATCGCGTGACGTTGACGCGCTCCGGGGACTACGTGGCCGAGCCGGCGATTCAACCTCCCGACGAGCCGCCGATGGATGAGGAGAACCCGAACCTCAAGGGCTACGGCTTTCCGACGGTGTCGCCCGACGGCAGGTTCATCGCCTTGCAGCTCTCGGCTCCGACGACCTTCGTGTTCAACCGATACATCGACGTCTACCGGGCCGACGGCCCCGACATCGTCTTCGAGAAGCGACTCGAGAACCCCGACCTGCCCGTCGCGTTCTGCGATCGTGACCCCGGTTGCCTCTGGACCTACGCGGAGCCCTTCGACGACAAGCCGGGGCGTTGGCAGTTCACGCTGTGGGGGGACGGCGGCTGGTCCGAGAAGGGGCCCTCATGGGAGTGGTCGTCTTCCGATCCTTCTCCCTTCCTGCTCGACGTCGACGCTCCGTACGAGGCGCTCTCCTTCGACCCCGAGAACGGCGGCGAGACCGTCCCTCTGCTCGCGGATGGAACCATCGGGACGGCAGGCGATGCCGTGCCGGGCCTGGTGTGGATGGACACGATCGGCGGCCACGTGGTCTCGAAGGACAGATCCGTCCTCATCCACACGAACTGGGACGACGAGCTCGGCGCTGGCCCGGGCCTGTCGGTGTATGGCCGCTCCCCCTCCGGATGGACCCTCGAACAGACAATCGCGCCCGCGGAGCCCACCCCGTATTTCGGCTCAGCCATGTTGCTCTCCGACGACGGCAAGGAGCTCTACGTGGGTGACTCCTGGGCGATCGTGGATGGTCTGCAAGAGGCAGGCGCCGTCTATCACTACACGATGGGGCCGAGCGGCTTCGAGCTCGCCGAGACGTTCGAAGAGCCGACGCCGCGCGCCGGGGCCGGGTTCGGCGGCTTCCTCCGCGGAGACGCCGCGACGGGAGTCGTCTTTGCGGGCGCCGTGGACGCCGAGCCCTTTGCCGCCACCGAGTGGAGCACGCTCGTCTACTCGCTTCGCGAACCGGACGCTGCCCATCGGCTGAAGCACCCGGGCGGGGTCTTGAAGGCGCCGCGGGACGTGCGCTTCTTCGCCGGCGTGTCGCACGACGACCGCGGGCACGGGGTGCTCAACGTCTACCGCTGAGCGCCCGGAGCCGGGTGGCTCAGTCGAACTTCGGCAGGGATGGCGGCGGCGGCAGGGCCACGTCGAGCTCCGCGTCGTCGTCCGAAGGCGGCGCGGGCTCGGTCGGGCTGAACGACTCGGGCGAGAAATCCCCCGTCGTGGGCTCCGCACGCTCGCCGCCCTTCTGCTCGGCCTTCGCGTAGATGCCCGAGCCGGGCTTCACCGCCGCCGCTTCGGGCGTGTCGGCCTCGGGCTCCGCGTCCATCTCCCAGCCTGAGGTGTTGACGAGCACCTTCACGGCGGAGGGCGTAGCCCAGGGTCGAAACGGGCGTCAATGGTGGCCGGCTCGTGGTCAGGCCGCCGTCGTCTCGGGTGTGGCGTCAGGGCATCAGACAGGCAGGAGCGCGCTGACCACGGTCGACTCGCCGGTCGCCCCGGTGACCTCGATGCTCCCGCCGTGCATCTCGATGATGCTGCGCGCGACGCTGAGCCCGAGCGTGAGCCCCTTGGCGCGTGAGGTCTGCTGCTGGGTGAACAGGGCGCGGAGCTCGGCCGCGTCGGTCTGGGCCTCGCCGTGATCGACCTCGACGCGGATCTGCTTGCCGCCTGCGGCGACGGATGCGCGAACGGCCACGCCGCTGCGCCCGGCCGCCGAGCGGAGCGCGTGGGCGATGACGACCGCGATGGCGCGCGAGACGTGCGTCGCGTCCACCGTGACCGCGGGGAGGCCCTCGGCCATCTCGATGCGGAGATCGCCGACGTCGCCCACCAGCTCCCGCGCGCGTTGGTTCGCCAGGTAGACGAGCCCGGCCACGCTCGTCCGCTTCTTCACGAGGCTCAGCTGCCCGGCCTCGACGCGCGCGGCATCCAGGATGGTCTCGATGAGGGCGACGAGCTCACGCCCGCGGGTCGAGATGAGATCGAGGCTCTCGCGCTGAGGCGGCGAGAGCGCCTCGCGATCGAGCGCGTCGGCGAATCCGACGATGGCGTTGAGCGGCGTCTTGAGATCGTGGCTGACGCTCGCGAAGAGCAGGCCCCGCATGCGGCGGGCCGTCTCCTTCGACTCGAGCGCGCGCTCCTGCGCCGCGGCGAACACGCGGAACCGGTCGGCGAGGGCGAGCGCCGCTTGCTCGAGCTTCGCGACGACCTCGAAACGCGCGGAGATCGTGGCCTCGTCGTCGCCAGTGAGCACCCGCTCGGTGCCGAGCGTGCGCAGGTGCTCGGCGGCGACGACGAGATCGCGCGACACGAGCTTCGCGAGCGCGACCGCCGCGGCGCTCGCGAGCAGGACGAACCCGAAGGCGACGGCGGCGAGCGGGATGGTGCTCGAGAGCGGCAGCTCGCTCGAATACGATACGGTTGCGCTGCCGCGTTCGATGACGATCGTGTGGACGATGGTCTCGGGGCTCCGGTTGGGGAGGGGATCGAAGCCCGTCTCGTGGAGGACGACGTCGTAGCCGCGTTTCTTGGCGACGCGCATGGCGGCCTGCTGGCCCGCGCTCGTGCGCGTGGTGCCGGAGCCGATCACGCCTCGCGCGAGCACGAGCGCGGTCACCGTGCGGGCCTGCTCGGTCAAGAACCGCAGGTGGGCGTAGCTCGCGAGCGCGCCGCCCACGCCGACGAGCGCGACCGGCACGACCACCGCGTAGACCAGGTTCTGGCGGCTGCGCCTCCGCGGGACGTCTCGTTCGTCGAGCGCCTCGAGCTGCGCGGTCACGGTGTCGATCGGCGCGAACTCGAGGACCTGCCCCATCAGGCGCTGGGCGAGCACGAGCGAAGGGACCGCCACCGCACAGGCGACCGTGGTGCCGAGCGTGGCGAGCTCGCGAGCGAGCTCGCTCGAGTACGAGAAGGGTCGCAACCAGGTCGTCGCCAGCGACATCGACGCGGCGATCATCGTGGCGAGCTGCAAGACGATGGCGCGATAGGAGAACCTCCGCAGGGCCTCGAGGTCGGCGGGCTCGATCGCGCTCGAGCCCATCGCCACCGCGCGGAGCGTGAACCGATGCCGTCGAGCCATGAGCGAGGTGAGCACCGCCACGAGCGCGGCGGCCAGCGCTCCGACGCCCACCGCGTGTGTCGCCGTGTCGATGCCCGCCTCGGGGGTGAGCCGCAACACGAGCGGCGCGAGGAGCGCGAGCACCACGAAGGCGCCGAACGTGAAGAGCCCCTGGCGGGCGACGAGCTGCTTGGTGTAGCTCGCGGCGGCGTTCATCTCATTCGCTCCGGTTCTCCGGTGGGAGGGAGGGCACCGACGCGCGGCCGCCCTGCGCGTCGAGCAGATCCTGGTCGGTCGCCAGGGGGAGGGTGAAGCGGAACGTCGAGCCCTTGCCCCGCTCGCTCTCGACCGTGATCTCGCCGCCGTGCAAGACAACCAGCCGCTTGACCGTCGCGAGGCCGAGGCCGGTGCCGCCCTGGCGGAGCCGGGCGTCCGACGACTGTTTGTAGGCCTCGAAGATCGCGTCGCGATCCTGGGCAGGGATGCCCGGGCCGGTGTCCGTGACGCGGACGACCGCGTCATCGTTTTTCGTCCGAACGTCGACGCGGACCGACCCGCTCGCCGTGAACTTCACTGCGTTCGCGACCAGGTTCGTCAAGATCTGCCGGACGCGGCGTCGATCCGCGTAGGCCAGGACCGGCCCCGCGGCGTCGACGCCGAGCACGAGGCCTTTGTGCCGCGCGATGGCCGTGGCCTCGCGCACGACCTCCTCCGCGGCGGCGACCAGATCGAGCGGGCGTCGCGAGAGCTTCAGCTCACCGGTCTCGAGCGCGGAGAGATCGAGGATGTCGTCGATGAGCGTCCGCAGGTGCTCGCCGCTCGTGTGGATGATCTCGATGGACTCGCGCGCGTCCGCCGGGAGCGGGCCGTCGACCTCGCTCTCGAGCACGTGCGAGAACCCGAGCACCGCGTTGAGCGGCGTCCTGAGCTCGTGGCTCAGGCCTGCGAGGAACTCGAGGCGCTCCTGGTCCACCCGCGCCGCTTCGGCGAGGTCTGCCCTGTAGCTCTTCTCGGCGGCGATGAAGCGGCCGACCAGCGTGTTGAACGAGGTGGTGAGGACGCCGACCTCGTCGAAGGCGCGTATGGGGATCGGCTGCCCCGCGGGGTCGCGCTCGGGGTCAGCGAGCTTGGCGATCCGCTCGCCCGTGACCGCCACCTCGTCGTGCGCGGCGCGGGCGTACCCGAGCGACACGGCCGCGGCGATGCCGACAAGGAGCACGGCGAGCGCCGCGACTGCCTGAACGAGCGCGAGGGTCTCCGCCGGCTCCTCGGGCGCCGCGGCGAAGGAGATGACCGAGAGGTGCTCGAGCGGAGGGCCGAGCGGTCGTGAGGCGAACCGCTGCCGGCCGGACACCGTCTCCACCACGCCCTGCTCTTCGATGAGCATGCCGAGCACGCGATCCTTCGAGAACTCTTCGAGGCTCGCGCTGACGACGACCTGCCCGTCCTGGTTCACGAGCAAGAGCTCGGTCGTCGCGCCGTCGGCCGCCTCGGCGACGAGCGGGCCGCGGTCTTCCACCGAGGTCAGGCGGAGGCGCGCCGCCATCGCCTCCGCGATCGTCGCGGCGTGCAGCGCCGCCTCCTCGTCGCTGACGCGGCGGATCTCCGAGACGCCGAGCGCCACGATGGTGGCGGCGGTCGCGATCGCCATCACCACCACGATGAGCGGCGGCAAGAGCAGGAGCGGGAGGCGGCGGCGCACGGGACCCTGGAGGATAGATCGCGCGGGACCGGTGCCCGAGCCCGGCCTCACGCGTTCGTGGGCTGGCGCTTGAGCTTCTTCGCGACCCAGGCGAACGGCGCGACGAGCGCGACGAGGATGAGGCCGGCCACGACGCCGAGGAGCCCCGTGCCCAGCATGGAGACGAGCCAAGCGAGCGAGCCGGCCTTGCCTGCGACGCCGTCGATGGCGTGCTCGACCGCGGGCACGCCGTGGGCGAGGATGCCGCCGCCGACCAGGAACATGGCGGCGGTGCCGGCGATCGACAGAAAGCGCATGAGGACGGGCGCGCCGAGCAGCAGCGCGCGTCCCAGCGCCCGCGCGGCAGCGCCCTTCTTCGAGAGCGCCAGGCCGGCGTCGTCCAGCTTCACGATGCCCGCGACGAGCCCGTAGACGCCCACGGTCATGAGGACGCTGACCGCGACGAGCGAGGCGAGGCGCGTCGTGAACGTCACCTCTGTCATCGCGCCGAGCGAGATGATGACGATCTCGGCCGAGAGGATGAAGTCCGTCCGGATCGCGCCCTTGATCTTCTGCTTCTCGAGCGCGACCAGATCCACGGATGGGTCCGCGACGGCCTCCACGTGCGCCTTCTTCGCTTCCTCCTCCTCCTCCTTCGAGTGCAGGAGCTTGTGCGCCAGCTTCTCGGCGCCCTCGAAGCAAAGGAACGCACCGCCGATCATCAGGAGCGGAACGACCGCCCACGGCGCGAACTGGCTGAGGAGCAGGGCCGTGGGGACGAGGATGACCTTGTTCACGGCCGACCCCTTGGCCACGGCCCACACGACCGCGAGCTCGCGATCTGCTTTCACGCCGGCGACTTGCTCGGCGTTGAGCGCGAGGTCGTCGCCGAGGACGCCGGCCGTCTTCTTGGTCGCGACCTTCGTCATGGTCGCGACGTCGTCGAGGACGGAAGCGATATCGTCGAGGAGGGCGAAGAAGCTCGAGCCGGCCATGTCGGGACTCCCGGTCAGTCCGACGACAGCATGGCAAAGACCGCGTGATCGAGCCAGCGCCCGTCACACCACTCGGCCTGCCGCGCGATCCCTTCGAACCGGAAGCCGAGCCGTCCGATGACGCGCAAGGAAGGGTGGTTGTCCGTCGCGGCGGCCACGCGGACGCGGTGCACGCCGAGGCGGCGGAGCGCGAAGTCCACGCAGGCGCGGGCTGCTTCGGTCATCAGGCCGCGGCCGTGCGCCTCGTTGCGGAGCCAGTAGCCGAGCTCACAAGACCGGTGCAGGTGCACACACTGCTCGAGGCCGACGATGCCGAGCAGTGTGCCGGTGGAGCGCTCGCGGATGACGAACCGGACGGCGCGGCCCTGATCCCAGTCCGCCGCGCAGGCCTCGGCGAAGCGCCCGCTCGCGACCGGATCGGTGTGGTACTGCACCCACGGCAGCCAGCGCTGGAGCGTCGCGCGCGAGCCGTTCACCGCGAACCAGAGCTCGTGACCGTCCGCCGGGTCGACCGGCAGGAGCAGGAGCCGCTCGGTCTCGACCGGGCGCTTCTGCACCTCCGCGCGCGACGGGATGCTGAGGAGCGTCATGCCCTCGCCCTCATTTGCACTCGACCCGGGACGAATACGCCTCGAGGTGGCCGCCTTCGTAGTCGAGCCAGGCGACGTACCACTCGCCGGGCTTCTCGCCCGGGCTGACGCTCGGCTGGGGCTGCTCGCTGCTCGAGACCCGGGCGATGACGCTCGGCTCACGGATGCCGTCGCGGTCGAGCTTGCTCGTCATCACGCGGCCGCGCTCGAACCAGACGAGCTGGGCCTCGCCCGGCGCGCCGCTCGTCCCGATGGCCGGGTGACGGCCGGCGTTCTTCACGACCTGCCGCTTCCAGAGCGGGGTCGCGGCGGCCTTCTCGAAGAAGGCCGCCCACACGCCGTCGCGGCCCTCCTCGTTCCAGGCGATGTAGCAGTTGTCGCCGACGCACCCGAGGCTCGGCCAGTCGGCGCGCGTCTTGGGGGCGTTGATGGTGACCATCTCGCCGATCGTCCGGTCCTTCGAGGAGCTCGTCATGCCCTCCGCCGAGACACCTTGCGCCATGCCGTTCAACGGGATGCGCAGGTGCTGGACCTGGCGGTCGGGATCGCGCTCGAGGCGGAAGGAGAGGTGGAGGGCCTCCGGATCGATCGCGGCGACGGGAAAGCGGATGCGCGTCTTGCCGACGCCGGGGCGCAGCGCGGTGACGCGGGTCTTCTCGCCGGCGGCGGTGAGCCCGTTGAACTTCTGGATGTAGAGGTCCTCCGTGTTCTTGTCGGTGGGCTCGATCCAGCTAAAGATGACGGAGTTGTCGGGAAGCTCCACCGCGGTCGGGGAGCTGGCTCCGCCGACGGCGCGGGCGACCAGCGTCGCCGTGCTCGCGATGCGGCCGTCGGCGTCGAGGAAACGCGCGTAGACGCCGGCCTCGGGGCCGCGTGTGTCCCAGTAGGTCAGGAGGAGCTTGTCGCCCACGCGCAGGATCTCGGGCTTCTGTACGTTCTGCCCCTCGGGGGTGACCGGGAAGACGTCGGTCTTGGCGCGCATCGAGTCGTCGAGCGCGACGGCGTAGGCCTGCTCCGTCCCTCCGTCCGCTTCCGTCCACACCATGACGGGGCCGCGCGGGCCGAGCGCGATCGACGGCCGGCCGGCGGCGATGACCCGCACCTTCTCCGCCATGAGGTCGTAGGTCCGAGGGCGGCCGAGGCCGGTCAGCTTGCAGAGCGGCTGGCCCTTCGCCCCCTTCACGGTGTCGATGTGCTGCAAGAAGGTCTGCGGGACGTAGTGATTGCCGAGCTCGACGGCCTCCTTCACCTTGGCCCGCGCGCCGTCGAGGTCGCCCTTGGTGATCGACTCCTGCGCGGCGGCGATGAGGGGCCGGAACGGCAGGCCGGTGTCGTGCGGGAGAGTCTGCGTCGAGGCGACCGGCTGGGCGGAGCCGGAAGCGGTGGCGCTGGGGCCCGCGTCGAGGCTGGCGCTCGTCACAGTCGTCGAGCTCGGGCCCAGGTAGGTCCGGTAGGCGAAATACGAGCCTCCCGCGAGGGCCGCGGCGGCTGCGAGGGCGACGAGGGCTCGGCCAGCGGAGCGAGGTTGCGCCGTCTCTTCGCTCGCGAAGTGCGCGCGCGACCCGCGGATGGCCGCGTCGTCCGGGCGGGGGCTCACCTCGCCGGTCGGCGGGGTGTCGAGGCGCGCCTGGGAAGGCTGGGCCTGGGAGGGCCGCGCGCCGCCGCCGTTGCTCCGCGGCGTGAGGAGCATGACGTCCGACGCCTCGGAGCCTCGGATCGACGCCGCCGTGACTTCCATCGCGGCCGCGAGCTCCTCCGCGAACTCCTTGGGGGTCTGGAACCGCTGGTTGATGTCCTTGTGCAGCGACCTCTGGAACCAAGCCTTGAAGCTCGGCGGGATGCCGGCGCGGTAGGCGTTCGGATCGGGCAGCGTGCCGTTAGCGATCTGCGCGAACGTCATCGCCACGCCCTGGTCCGTCGCCCACACCGTGCGGCCGGTCAGGCACTCGTAGGTGATGCAGCCGAGCGCCCACAGATCTGCGCGGGCGTCGACCGCACCCTGGCCGCGGACCTGCTCCGGGCTCATGTACGCGGGCGTCCCGAAGACAGCGCCCTCGCGCGTGAGGCGCGCCTGCTGATCGTTCGGCGTGTCGACCGGCGCGTAGAACTTGGCGAGGCCGAAATCGAGGACCTTCGTGAGGAGGCGCCCCTCTTCGTCCTTCGTGAGAAAGAGGTTCTCGGGCTTGAGGTCGCGGTGGACGATCCCCGCGCTGTGCGCCTTGGCGAGGCCGCGGCAGGCCTGGGTCATCACGGCCACGGTGGTCTCGACGTCGATCTGGCCCACCCGGACCATGCGCTCGTAGAGCGACTCCCCCTCGAGGAGCTCGAGGACGAGGAACGGGCGCCCGTCCTCCAGGCGCCCCGAGTCGTAGACGTCGCAGATGTACGGGCTTCGGATGGCCGCGACGGCGCGCGCCTCCCGGAGGAACCGCTCGACCACGGTCGTGGACGACGTCAGCTCCTGGGCCAGGATCTTGATGGCCACACGCTTGCCGATGTCGACGTTCTCGGCCTCGTAGACCGCCGCCATGCCGCCGCGACCGAGCTCCCCCGTGACTCGGTACTTGCCGGCGATGACGAAACCGACCGGAATTTTGGCCTTTTGGGTCGCCGCCATCGTCAAGGTGAAGGGGCCTCTCGGGGTACTGCCTTTCCGGTCACGCAGCCTATTCGAGTAGGGGCCAACTCACAACCGGCCACCTGCAGGGACGGCGGCCGAAACCCTCCGGAAACGTTCCCCGGGTAGGTTGCCCGGGTCGCAGAGAGGGCTGTCGGAACTATGAAGAGGATCGTTGCCATCATCCGGCCGTTCAAGCTCGACGAGGTGAAGGACGCGCTCGCCGAAATCCCCATCGGAGGGATGACGGTGACGGAGGTGAAGGGGTTCGGGCGGACCGGCGGAAAAAAAGAAGTCTACCGGGGCTCGGCCTACGTCGTCGACTTCGTACCGAAGGTCCAGCTCGACATCGTCGTGGCCGACGGCCAGGTCGAGGCGGTCGTGGAGGCCATCGTGAAGAGCGCCAAGACCGGCCGGATCGGTGACGGCAAGGTGTTCGTCTACGGGGTCGAGGACGTGATCCGCATTCGCACGGGCGAACGCGGCGAGGATGCCATCTGAGTTCAGGAAAAAGGAAGGACTGGTTCTGACATGACGCCGAAAGAGGTCATCGAGTTCGCCGCGAAGAGCGGCGTCGAGTTCGTGGACATGAAGTTCGTCGACCTTCCGGGGACGTGGCAGCACACCACCATCCCCGCCGACCGCCTCGACGAGAAGGTCTTCGAGGATGGGCTCGGCTTCGACGGGTCCTCGATCCGAGGATGGCAGCCGATCAACGCGTCCGACATGGCGATCATCCCCATCGCGGACACGGCGAAGCTCGACCCGTTTTACCAGCGCAAGACGCTGAGCCTGATCTGCAAGGTCGTCGACCCGATCACCGGCCAGCCTTACGGCCGTGACCCGCGCTACATCGCGCAGAAGGCCGAGGCGCACCTGCGCTCGACGGGCATCGCCGACACGGCGTTTTTCGGGCCCGAGGCCGAGTTCTTCATCTTCGACTCGGTCCGGTACGAAAACACGCAGAAGGGCGCCTCCTACGAGATCGACAGCGAAGAGGCGCACTGGAACACCGGCAAGGCAAGCCTCGGCCACAAGGTCCGCCCGAAGGAGGGGTACTTCCCCGTCCCGCCGAACGACACGCTCGGCGATCTCCGCCAGGAGATGATGGTGGTCATGAAGGAGACCGGCCTCACCGTGGAGCTCGGCCACCACGAGGTCGCGAGCGCCGGTCAGTGTGAGATCGGCATCAAGTTCAACACGCTGACGAAGATGGCCGACGATCTTCTGTGGTTCAAATACTGCGTGAAAAACGTCGCCAAGCGGTTCGGCAAGAGCGCGACGTTCATGCCGAAGCCGCTCTTCGGTGACAACGGCAGCGGCATGCACACGCACCAGTCGCTGTGGCGCGAGGGCAAGCCGCTCTTCGCCGGCGACGGGTACGCGGGCATGAGCGAGATGGGCCTGCACTACATCGGCGGCATCCTCAAACACGCGAAGGCGCTCGCCGCGCTGACGAACCCGACGACGAACAGCTACCGCCGTCTCGTCCCCGGCTACGAGGCTCCCGTCAACCTCGCCTACTCGAGCCGCAACCGCTCCGCGTCGATCCGCATCCCGGTCGTCGCGGGCAGCCCGGCCAAGGCGCGCCGCATCGAGGTCCGCTTCCCCGACGCGACGTGCAACCCCTACCTCGCGTTCGCCGCGATGATGATGGCGGGCCTCGACGGCGTCATCAACAAGATCGACCCGGGCGACCCGCTCGACAAGGACATCTACAGCCTCTCGCCCGAGGAGCTGAAGGACGTGCCGCACATGCCGGGCTCGCTCTCCGAGGCGATCGAGCACATCGAGCGCGACTACGAGTTCTTGCTCCGTGGCGACGTCTTCACGCGCGACCTGCTCACCACGTGGATCGAGATGAAGCGCGAGCGCGAGCTCGACCCGGTCCGCCTGCGCCCCGTGCCGTACGAGTTCTTCCTCTACTACGACGCGTGACCTGGTTGCCAAGACCAGACCGTCGTGGTGACTGGTGAGGTGATCCTCGTGGATTCACCCCCCCGCCCCCCTCGACTTAGGTCGAGGGGGGTGTCGCTTTGTGGGCTCCCTCCGCGCGCGCTTTGACGCCGAGGAGCATGCGACGATCCATCGCGAAGCCGATCGGCTCGACCGCGCCGGCGCCGAACGCGAGGCGTGTCTTCAGATCTTGCGAGAGCGCGCAGCGGTATCGGCTGATGAAGCGGCAGCGCGTCTCGGTGATCGGCTCCACCTCGAAGACCCAGGTCACAGCCACCCAGGGCTTGCCAGCTGCGCGAGCGGCCTCGTCGGGCGCGCCATACGCCACGACGTGCCGTCCGCGCTCGACCTCGACGACGTCGAGCGGCGGCGCGTTCGGATGGATGGAGAGCTTGCCGCCGGTGCGCGCCTCCCACTCGGGGTGCACGCGCTCGGCGTTGCGAACCTCGCAGCCGGCGATGTTCTCGAGCCACTGGTAGCTGTAGAAGCCGGCGCGGTCAGCGCCGATCTGGGCGATCCAAGGCCACACCGACGCCGCGGGCGCGTCGATCTCGATGCCGTGGGTCCAGGCCCACGCGGGGTCGGGGACGAGATCGTCTCCCGGGTGGGGGCGCGCCGCGGTCGCCTCGTCCACACCCCAATGGCTGCGCGCGCCGCGGAGGAAGGAGGTGGCGAACGCGAGGGCGATGAGGAGCGCGCCGCTCACGCCGTCGAGCACGTCGCGCCAATCGTCCTTGGCGAGCGAGCCCTCCGCGCGCGCCTTGATCCCTTCGAGCTGCGCCGACTCCATGAAGTGGTGCACCGGGCGGATCCACGCGAGGTGGAGCGGGGTCGAGCCGACCGCGCGAACGCGGACGTACAGACGTGAGCTGCGCTCGTCGAGCGGCTCGATCTCGAACGCCCACGTCATCTGCGTGAACCGATCGGGGCGAGGGGAGGCGAACGGCACTTGCCGCTCGGCCGCGACGTCACGCAAGCCGCCGAGCACGAGCGCGCGGGGAGGATCGATCGAGAGCACCTCGAAGCCGTCGTCTCCCTCCGGCGTCGCCGGCAGGACCTCGCCGATATGCAAGGTCTGCAGCTCGGGGTGCAGCTCGCGCGCGCTCCGCTGGTTGCCGTTGTCGAGCAGATCGTAGCTGTAGTAGCCCGCGCGCCGGCAGCCGAGCTGGACGAGCCACGGCCAGATCACCTCGGGCGGAGCCGCGATGTCGATCGCGTGCGTGAGCTGCCCCTGCGCGTCCACGAGGAGGTCGTCCCCCGCCAAGCCTCGCTGCTCGGGATCGTCGTCGAGAGGACCGAGCTCTCGCGCGAGCTCGGCCAGCAGCAGCTTGCGGATGAGCCGAGACGCCGGGCCGATGAAGCGGAAGTAACGTCGGAAGCTCCGCAGGGCTTCTTCGTCGGTCGTGTCGACCCGCACCTCGAGCTCGAGGTGGGTCCCGTCTCCTTTCGGCGTGTGGACGGGCGAGAGCCGGATGGCCCAGGCGACCTTCGCGTAGCCGGGCTCGTCGAACGCCGTGAAGGCGTCTGCCCCGCTCACGTGCACAAACGGGATATCGCTGATCCACACCTTCCCGATGGCGCCGACCGCGACCTCGTGGGGCTCGTCGTCCGAGAGGACCGAGAAGCCCGGGTGGTCCGGCGTGCTCACGAGCTGATCCAGGCTGAGGACGGGCGCAGAGGTCAGGTTCCCAGTGAGCCGGCTCGGCAACGTTCGCAGCGCGAACAGAGCGCGGATGAACGGGGACTTGCCGAGATCACCGTGCCTGACCGCCTCCCAAACGCGAGCGGGCGGAACACGGAGCTCGAGCCTGTCGATCTCGACGAGGCGCGGGGTGGGGATGAGGCGTTCGAGGGCCGTCATGCTCCGCGCCCTGGCAAGCGGCGTACCTCCGCAGTCGGTGCGGGAGGATTCGGCGCGAAAGCGCAACGAGCCGTTGCCCTCGGTTTCGCCGGGTCTGGGAAATCCTCCGTGCGCTCGGGCGACTCCACCCCGCTGAAGGTGACGAGACCACCTTCTCTCTTGGAGGAGACAATCATGCGAGCACAGAAGAGCTTCGTCCTTGCAACCATCGCCGCGCTAACGTTCGCCCTGAGCGCGCCGGCCTGCTCCGACGACGAAATCGATCCTGCCGGCGGAGGCGGCTCCGGGGCGGACGACTCGGCGGGTGGTGCAACGGGCCAGGGCGGCCAGGTGGGGCAGGGAGGCGAGGGCGGCTCCGACATCGTTCCCGACATGGACGTCGTGGAGCTCCGCCTCGCGGTCCGCGGGCTCTTCGAAGACCGCGTCGTGTGGACGCGCGCCTACCTGATCGAGTCCATCGAAGGGCTGCCGGGCCGAGAGAGCGCCGCAGCTCGTCTTCTGAAGAACGGCGACGATTTCGGCGCGGCGATCGCGCCCTTCTACGGCGACGCGGCAGGCTCGCAGCTGTCGGGCCTCATGAACGCGGCGGTGGGGCATGCGGCCGACGCCGTCGACGCGGCCATGGTCGGCGACATGACGGGCTTCGAAGCCGCCCGCGACGAATGGTACGGCGCGGCGGACGACGTCGCGGCTTTCCTCGCGTCGGCCAATCCAGCGTGGGTCGAAGCGGACGTCGCGTCGCTCCTTCGCAGCTGCATCGACGACGCGGTCGCGGAGGCGGTCGGTCGAATGAACGGAGACTACGAGGCGGAGCTCGAGGCCTTCGAGGGCCACAAGGCGACGTCGCTCACCGTGGCCGACGCGCTCGCGAGCGGGATCGCGCAGCAGTTCCCGTCGAAGGTCGGCCCGAAAGGTACGACGGCGAAGGCGGAGCAGCTCCGCTCGGCGATGCGCGGCCTCTTCTTCGATCGGGCGAGCTTCGTCCGGTTCTTCCTGACGGACAGCATCGAGGGGCTCGCCTCGCAGCCCGACACGGTCGCCCGCCTCATGAAGAACAACCAGGACATCGGGCAAGCGATCGCACCCTTCTACGGTGAGCCCGCGGCGGCCCAGCTGACGGGGCTGCTCGACCTGGGGCTCGCCGACGCGGCTGCCGCCGTCGAGGCGGCGATGGCGAACGACTCCGTCGCGTTCGAGGCCGCTCGCGACAGCTGGTATGCGCACGCGGACGAGACTGCCGAGTTTCTGGCGGCGGCCAACCCGGCCTGGCCGGTCGCCGACCTGAAAGCGATGTTGCGCGGCTGTGTCGATGACGCGCTCGCGGAGGCCGGTGCGCGCCTGGCTGACGATTGGGCCGCTGACGTGGCCGCTCACGACACGCTGCGGACCCAAGCGCGCGCCGTCGCCGACGCGCTCGGGAGCGGCGTCGCGCAGCAGTTCCCGTGAGAGCAACTCTCGCCTGTCCCGCTCGGCGCCATGAAGCCGAGCGGGAACAAGGGTTGCACGAGGTGGAGCGTGCTGCGCGCCGACTGGGCTTCGACGATCGGGAGCGGCTGGATGGTCGTGGCGCTCGTCGCTGGATGTCGCGCAGATGCAAGCCGCCCCGCTGGCGGCGCCAGCGGGCAGGGCGGGAGCCCCTCTCCCCGTGACGCTGCATCGGGCTCGGGCGAGGCGAGCGGCGCCGGCGCTCGCGGCGTGGCGCCCTCTCCGGATTCGCACGAGCTGGTGCTGAGCGGCACCGTCACGGCTGCGGGCGGCGCGCCCATCGCGGGCGCCTCCGTCTCGCTCGCGGCCAACCCGGCGGTCGGGGTCTCGACGAGCGCGGTGGGGACCTTCTCGCTCGTGTCGGAGTTCCCGATGGGCAAGCCGCTGCCGCCGCGCTGGCCCGTGAGCAGACCCGTCGAGCACACGATAGTCGTCGAGAGCCCTGGATATCTCGCTGCCTATCGCGGCGTCTCGGGCGCGCTCGCGACGGATGAATCGATCGTCATGCTCACGGCCGTCTCGGCCGGCACCGCCAGTGCGGCGCCAGCCCTGGAGCCGACGGTCGCGGAGTACAGAGGGGACAAGCTCGCTGCGGTCACGATGACGTTCGACGACACGCATCTCAGTCAGCTGACCGTCGCCCGGCCGCTATTCGACCAATACGGCTTCAGCGCCACTTTCTACGTCAACAGCGCAGGTATTGGTCCTGACCAATTCACGACCTGGGCGATGTGGAAGGACGCGGCGGACGGCGGCTTCGAGATAGGCAATCACGGCCGGTCTCATTGGATCAAGCCCGAGTGCACGCCGGAGAACGACGCCTTCAACTGGGATGAGATGCGCGGCGGCTTCGAGGATATCGCGGCTGCCATTGGTCGGCCTCCGCTCACGTTTGCGTTCCCGGGCGGGGGCTACAGCCTCTGCTCGGAGGCGCTCGTTGTGCCGGCGGGGCACGTCGACTACCGCCGGGACAACCACCTGGCCCAGGCGGACCGGCTCTATCCCGAGGGCGATACGCTGACCATCGAGACCGGAGTCGCGGCGATCGAGACCGTCATCGCCCACACCCCGAGCTGGAACGGAGCGATCCTCTCGTGGCTCCTCTTCTACATGCACGACGTGACGCCCGAGCGCGCTGCGGTGCTCGAGGCCATGCTCGATTTCATCGCAGAGCACGACGCGGAGGTCTGGTGCACCGGCTACGGCGAAGCGACCGTGTATCAGCGCGAGCGCGAGCAATCCACGCTGGAGGTGTTGGGTCGGGGGGCGCGCAGCCTCACGTTCCGGCTGTCGAACTCGCTCGACGCCGCAACCTTCTCCGAGCCTCTCACGGTCGTCATGCCGATCCCTGTCGACGCGGGAGAGATCCATGCGACCGCCTATCGCGACGCCGCGGGCGGCCCGATCGAGGTGCGCGTGAGGCCAGCGGCGATCGAGGTCGACGTCGTCCCCGGGGACATACCCGTCCACGTCCGCTACTGATTCAGGCAGGAGGACGCGCGGGCTCGAGCCCCTCGGCGCGCCTCGCCGCCGCGACCCGCGAGGAGATGGTGAGCGTGAGCGTGCGGATGTCGACGGGCTTGGACAAAAACGCGGTGTGCTCGTCCAGATGAAGCCTGCTCTCCGCCGACTGGTCGGGGTAGCCGGAGTGGAGGAGGACCGGCAACGTCGGTCGGGTTCGCCTGATCTCCGCGAGCACCGCCAGGCCGTCCATCGTGGGCATGGAGATGTCGAGCAGCACGATGTCGACAGGCGCTGCGCCGGGCTGTGACAGGCGCTCGAGCGCGCTCGGCCCGTCGGCCGCGACGTCGGCCACGAAGCCCCGACGCTTGAGCAGGCGAGCCATGGACCCGCGGACGAGCGCGTCGTCATCGACGACGAGGACACGCTCCCCCGAGCCTTGGGGGGTGGCCGCTGGCTCCTCGGGAGCGGAGCCCTCCCGGGCGAGGGGCAAGCCCAGGAGCACCGTCGTGCCCTCACCCACGCGGCTCCGGATCTCGGTCCAGCCGCCGTGGCTCTTGCCGACGCCGTAGACCATCGAGAGCCCCAGTCCCGTCCCCTCTCCGCGCGGCTTCGTCGTGAAAAACGGCTCGAATGCCTTCTCCGTCGTCTCGGAGTCCATTCCGATCCCGTCGTCGGTGACACGCAGGAATGCGCTCCGCCTATCGCCCTCGGTCGCGTTCCCGACCTCGACGCGGATGTGGCCCTTGCCGTGGACGGCGTCGATGGCGTTCACGCAGAGGTTCATCAGCGCTTGCGCCACCTGGCTGCGGTCCCCGAGCACGGGACACGGCACGTCGGCTTTGTCGAGCGAGAAGCGGATGTTCTCCGGCGCGCTCCGCTCCAGCAGCCCAATGACCTCGGACGCGACCTCGCGCAAGTCGAAGCGCTCTCGCGTGACGCTACCGCTCCGAGCGAAGCCGAGGAGGTTCCGCGTCAGATCCGCACCACGCCGAGTCGCGGCCAACACCGAGTCCAGATCCCGGCCCGCCGGGTCGTCGGTCTTGAGCTCGTCCCGGCGGGCGAACACGACGGCCTGAATCGCCGTCAGCACGTTGTTCAGCTCGTGGGCGACGCCTCCGGCGAGCAGGCCGAGCGCCTCCATCTTCTGCGCTTGGGTCAACCTTCGCGCGAGCCGCGCGCGCTCGGTCGCGACGGTGGAGTGCTGGTGCACGCGAACCAGGACGCAGGTGGAGCCCCGGCTGGGCACGGTGTCGAGGCTGCCCTCCAGCTCCGGCTCGCCTGCCACGGCCTTGGTGCTGAACGCGGCCTTCGGAATCGACCCGCGCTCCCGGACCTCCTCGAACAGGCGCTCCCAGGTCGTCTGGGCGGGCACGAGCACCCGCCACAGCGCCGTCCCCTCCGGGGCCTCGCCGGCCTGTCCGAGCAGCTCCTTTGCGGCCGTGTTCGCGCGCACGATCGTCCCGCTCGTCGGATCGACGAGCAGCAGCGGCTCCGGGCTCATGGCGAAGACCGTCCGGTAGAGGTGCTCGCTCTCGCGGAGCTCGCGGTTGGCGCGCGCGACGGGCGTGACGTCGATATGGGAGACGACCGCCCCTTGCCCAGGCCCGAGTGCCTGGGCGTGCATCAAGAAGTACCGCTGCTCCGTCGGTGAGTCGCACCGGTACTCGTGGGCGAACTGACGCGCCTGGCCAGCCAGCACCGAGCGCAACCCGACCGCGACGGCTGCGGCGTCCGGGTCGTCCGAAGCGATGGCGTCGGCGACGGAGAGGTAGCTCGAGCCGAGCGCAGCCTCCTCGGAACCGCCATTCTCGACCGAGAACCTCCGCCAGGCGTCGTTGATCTGGACGATGCGGCCTTCGCCATCCAACACGGCCACCTGCTCGGGGAGCGAGTTCATGACGCCTTCGAGCCGGGCGCGCGCGGCGGCGAGCTCGCTGATGTCGATGAAGCTGATCACGACGCCCTGCGTGCGGCCTCGAACCTGGTACGGCACCGCGCGGAGGAGGACCTCGCCGCTCGGCGTCCGGCAGGTGCGCTCCACAAAAGCCCCGGTCTCGAGGACGCGTCGCCCCACGCCGTCGAGATCGGTGCCCTGGAGGTGGTGCTGGAGGTGGGCCAGGGGGCGGCCGATATCGCGGTCGAGCAAGGGGATCATTCCGACGACGCTCGGGGTGAAGCGCCGCACAGCGAGCGTGTGATCCAAGAAGAGCGTGCCGATCCGCGTGCTCGCCAAGAGCCCGTCGAGGTCCGCGTTCAGCTCGATCAGGTCCTGGATGCGGTGCTCGCGGTCGGTGTTGGCGGTCGCGAGCTCCTCGTTCATCGACTGGAGCTCTTCATTTGTCGACTGCAGCTCCTGGTTCGACGCAAGCAGATCGTTGTTCGTTCGCTGGAGCTCTTCGTTCGCGGTCTCGAGCTCCTCGATCACGGCCTGGAGGTTCTCGCGCGTGGCGCTCAGCTCGTTCTGAAGGTGCTCGAAGGCGCCCTCTGGGGCGGCGAGCGCCGCCTCTCCGGGCAGGATCGCTTCGTTCAGCCTGCGGATGCTGACGAGGTAAAAGATGGAGCAGGCCGCGTCCGTGAAGGGTGCCACCCGCAGGTAGACGCGGACGCTCTCGCCCTCGTCGGTTCGAACCTCGACGTCTTCGTACTCCACCGCCTCGTTGCCGCGTCGTGCGTTCGCGAGGGCCACCGACAAGATCGTCCCGAGCGAGCCGCGCGCGAGCTTGATGATGTTGAGCGAGGCCGACCCGATCGGGAGTCGGAAGAACTCGTTCACCGGTGCGGTGGTGTGGAGGAGCACGCCGGACTCGTCCACGACGAGCGTGGGGGGCGAGTCGAGCCGAACCAGCGCCCGCTGCGCGACGTCGACCAGGCTGGGCGCGTCGGAGGGGTTGGCGCTCCGACCGACGCTCGCCCCGAAAGAGAGCGCGCGCAGCTCGGCTCGGAGCGGACCGGGGCGGCGCCGGAAGAGGCGCCAACGCGCGTCCACGACGTCGAATGCCTCCGCGAGGTCCGCCGAGGACTCGGAGCCCCCCAGAAACAAGATGCCTCCCGGCTTCAGCGCGTTGGCGAACCGCGCGAGCAAGCGGCGTTGAGCCGACGGCTGGAGGTAGATGAGGAGGTTTCGGCAGCTCACGATATCGAGTCGCGAGAACGGCGGATCGCGGAGCGCGTCGTGGACGCTGAAGACGACGTTCGAGCGCAGGGCGGTGCTGACGCGGAACCCGGTCGGCGTGCGGGTGAGGTAGTGGTCGAGCCGGCCCGACGGGATCTCCGTCTGCACCTCGGAGTCGAACACGCCGGCGCTCGCGCGCGCGATCGCGTGACGGTCGATGTCCGTGGCGAAGAGCTTGAGCGAGTTGATGACGCCGGCCTGTTTGGCCGCCTCCGACACCGAGATGGCGAGCGAGTAGGCCTCTTGGCCAGCGGAGCAGCCGCACGTCCAGGCGCGGATCGTTCCGTCGTAGTCCGCCGTGCGGAAGAGCGGCGGAAGCGCGAGGCGCTCGAGCAGCTCGAAGGCCTCTGCGTCTCGAAAGAACGAGGAGACACCGATGAGCGCCTCACGCTCGAGCCGCGCGAGCTCGTCCGGCGTCCGGCTCACGAAGTCGACGTAGCTCCCGAGGTCGTCGAAGCCGAGATCGTGCTGGCGGTTGCGCGCTCGCCGGAGCAGCGTTCCTGGCTTGTAGTGCTCGAAATCGATGGGCCCTGCACGCGAGAGGAGCGATGTCAGCGCCCGCACCGCGTCCTCTTCGTCGTGTGCGACGCGGTCCGAGGAGGCTAGATCTGCGGCCTCGTAGACCGCGTCGATCAGCTCGTCCGGCGCCAGCACCTTGTTCGCGGCTCCGGAGTCGATGACGCTCCGGGGCATTCCGTCGAAGCCGCAGGTTGCCGGCTCCTGGACGAAGACCAGGCCGCCTGCATCACGGATCGCACCGGCTCCCAGCGTCCCGTCGCGCCCCGTTCCCGATAGCACGATGCCGATCGCGCTCGGTCCGCGGTCCTCCGCGAGGGAGGAGAAGAAGGTGTCGACGGGGTGGTGGGGGCTCGACTCGGTCCGCGACGTGCAGCGGAACCGCCCGCCGGAGAGGAGCAGGTCGTGGGACGACCGCATGACGTACACCGAGCCGCCCGCGAGCTCCGCGCCGTCGTCGGCGGCGACGACCGGCAGCCGCGTCCGCTTGGATAGGACCTCGGGGAGCAAGGTCTCGTGCTCCGCCGCGAGGTGCTGGACGATCACGAACGCGACGTCGTCGCGAGGGCGGGTCTGGGCGAACGCACTCACGAGCGCGTCCAGGCCTCCTGCCGACGCGCCCACACCGACGACCCTCAATTGTCGAACGTTTCGTTCCACGCGATCCCCATTCGCGTGTAGCGAGCAACCCTCATGCCGCTGTGGCGGTCTGCCTCGGTCAGGGCGCTACAGCTGGCAAACTGCTCGGCTCTTCGATTGCTCGTGACCGGGGATCAAGCTCTCCGGGCGAGACGGATCTCGCAGAGCTTGCGTCGAGGAGGTGCGCGGATTGCGGACGGTTGCGCGCAGCTACTTCGTTATCGTTCGTTCGTACAAAACTGCGCCGGTGGTATCGATGAACTGGCCGGTGAAGGTGTTGCCTTCGATCCGCACGTAGAGGAACCCGAGCGCCTCGGACTCGAAGTGGACCGGGTTGTCGCCCTCGAGCGAGGTCGTGGCAGCGGCTGCCCCCGAGACGATGAGCTCGGTCCCACCGCAGGTCCCCTGCATCCACTGCATGTCGTGGTCGTGACCGCAGAGGTAGACGTCCGCCACACCGCAGACCGTGTCATCCAAAAGGTCCTTCACGCCTGCGCCGTTGGCGATCGGAACGAACGGCAGGCCGTCGTATTCGCCGGCGTTGCCGTGCGGGCCGTTCGACAGGTACGGGTGGTGTCCGAAGACGATCTTCCACGTGGCGGTCGACTGCGCGAGCCAGCCGGGCACGTCCCCCGCCTGATCGTCGGCCTGATTGTACATGGCCATGTTCGTGTCGAGCCCGACCATGAGCACATGCTCGACCTTGCGCTGCCAGTAGGCCGACGGCAGCATCCACTTCGTCGACACGTTCGTGTAGTCGATCTCGTGCTGGCCCTTGTCGAACTCGTAGCCGGCGCCGTCTCCGCCGTAGTCGTGGTTGCCGAGGACGACCCAGAACGGCAGGTCGATGTTCGCGTAGGGCAGCTCGAACTTCTCCTGCCACTGCGGGTCGTTCGTGCCGGAGACGCCGCTGTCGTAGATGTTGTCGCCGAGCATCTGCACGAAGTCGCAACCGTCGGCGGCGCACTTGGCCGCGATGGCTGCGGCGACGTCGTATTGCCCCTGGTTGCCTTTGCCCGAGTCACCGATCGCGACGAAGCGGACGAGGGGCGCGGGGGGGCCACCACCCGTGCCCCCCGAGGAAGTCGACGACGCATCCGTGGTCGAGGGGCCGCTGCCGGAGGTGGTGGAGCCGGCGTTGCCGGGCGTACCCGAGGTGGTCGAGCCCGCGTTGCCCGGCGTGCCCGAGGTGGTCGAGCCGCCAGCCCCTGTCGGATTGACGGCGTCGTCACTGCAGCTCGGCGCGAACGCGAGCAGGCCGACGAAGGACAACGTGGCACACGCGACCCCGAGGGTACGGCGGGAAAGCATCCTCGGACGCTACCATCGCGGTGCCCGCGTTTCGAGGGGGCCTGTCTGCCTCAGGCCGGCTTTCGCAAGATCGCCTGGGTGACGTAGCTGAGCCCGCCGTGTCCAGCGCCCTCGTGTACCTCACGCTCGCCCTCGAACACGTGGACCTTCTCCCAACCGCCGAAGTCTCGGTCGAGCTCGGCGAGCGTGAGCATCCACGTCGGGTCGGGCGGCCCACCGGTTTTGTAGGGGATCTGGTTCGGGTGATAGTGCTCCACGAAGAGCACGCCGCCCGGCTTGATCGCCCCTGCGATGCGAGGATGGAGACCGGCGCGCAAGGGGGCCGGCAGGTGCGCCCAGATGGAGACCACGCCGTCCCAGCGCTCTTGCCCGAGGTCCCACTCGGCGAGATCGGCCACCGCCGTGTCGATGACGACACCGTACTCTTCGGCGAGCCGCTTCGCCTTCTCGAGGCCCACGCTCGAGCCATCCACCCCGGTGATCCGAAGCCCCTGCCGCGCGAGGAAGACGCCGTTCCGCCCCTCGCCTTCGGCGAGGCAGAGGACCTCCGCCCCGCGGGGAAAGACGGACGCGCGGTCGCGCAAGAAGTCGTTCGGCTCCGTGCCGTAGAAGTAGTCGTCGCCAGCGTATCGCTGGTCCCACATGTTCGACATCGGAGGGAGGTTACTCGAGCGAGGCGAGGACGCGAGCGAGCTTGTCGCGGACCGTCTGCGCCAGCTCCGTGAGCTTTGGGTTGCCGACCGAGGCCATCGTCGTCGTGGGGTCGATGGCCGAGACCACCGTGTGACCGTCGTCCGTCTCGTAGACGATCACGTTGCAGGGGAGCATGAGGCCGATCTCGGTCTCCGTCGTGAGCGCCTGGTGCGCGAGCGGCGGGTTGCAGGCGCCGAGGATCTTGTAGCGGCGGAAGTCCACGCCGATCTTCTTCTTCAGCGTGTCCTTGATGTCGATCTCGGTCAGGATCCCGAAGCCCTCCGCTTTGAGTGCCTCCGGCATCTTGGCGAGCACGTCGTCGTATCCGGCCTTCAGCTCACGTCGGGTTGCGAAGCTCACGGGCGTTCTCCTTCTAGCCTAGCGCATGAGCTTGTGCCAGAAGGGCACCTGCTCCTTGGGCGCCGCGTGTTTGGTGGAGGTCTTCTCGGCGCAGCGGCAGCGCTCGTCCCGCGGGACGTCGCCGAGCACCTGCTCCACGTGCATCCCGCAGCCGGCGAACGTGGGCAGCCCACAAGACGGGCACTCGACTCGGCGGCACATCAGACGGCCTCCTGCACGGGGGCCTTCTCGCCCGTCTTCGCTTTGGCCTTCGCGTCCTCGATCTCCTTGCGGATCTGGTTCATGTCGAGCGCCTTCACGTCGTTCACGATCCGGTCGAGCGCCGCCGCGGGGACCATGCCCGCCTGGATCGCAAGAACGACGCCGTCGCGCATGATGGCGAGCGTGGGAATCGCTTGGATCCGGAACGCAGCAGCGAGGCCGCGCTGCGCCTCCGTGTCGATCTTGCCGAACACGACGTCGGGGTGGCGTTTGGCGGCCGCCTCGAACACCGGACCGAACATGCGGCACGGACCGCACCACTCCGCCCAGAAGTCGAGCAGGACGACGCCGCCCTTCTCCACCACGTCTTCGAAATTCTCTTCGGTGATCTCGACCGTTGCCTTCTCGTTGCTCATGCTCGTGAGAGCCAGTCGGGCCGAAAAGGGTGCAAGGCGACGCTCACTTTTCTCGGCGTCGCCCTGGGCCGTCAGGGGCGTCCGGGCGCACATCGCTCGAGGGCAGGGATGTGGCGATCGGCGGAGAGCGCGCGAAGGTGTTTGTACACGCAGCGAACGTCCTCCGGCGGGCTCGCGGCGAGGAGCTTGTCGTAGAGCGCCACGTTTTCCTTTTCTCCCTTGAGCGCGATGGCGCAAGCCTCGGCTGCCGTCGCCGCCTCGGGGACCTTGGCCTCCGGCCGGCTCGGGGCAGCTTGGCCGTGGGCGGAGAGGAGCTGGACCAGGAGATCGGCGTGGCGAGCTTCGGCGCGCTCCAATCGCGGGAAGGGGGTGCCGAGCTTCGTGGAGAAGGCGGAGTAGGCGGCTTCCGCCTTCCATTCGTCCACCAACGCCGCCTCGATGTCCTTCTTCACCGCATCGGTCAGCGCGTCTTTGCCAAACGTACAGGCCAGATGCGGGTGAGCCGTTCCATCCGGCCCCATGCCCTGACCCGGCCCCATGCCCTGACCCGGCCCCATGCCCTGACCCGGCCCCATGCCTCGGCCCGGCCCCATGCCACGTCCGCGGCCCATTCCGGGGCCGGGACCGGGAGGTACGGTCTCGGTCTGCGTGGCCGCGTCGGCCGGCTGAGGTCGTTCATCCCCGCCGCAGGCGGCGAGCGCCGCAGCGGCGACTGCTGCGAAACCTAGAGAGCGCATGGTCGACTCCTTCCCGCAACGACTGAGCCAACACCAAACGGCGGGCATCCAGGGAAAGTGAGGTCAGGAACGCGAAATGGTTGCAGCCCCAATCGATCGGGGCGCAACGCTAGCAGCCGCGCGGCCTCTCCTCGTCGCCCGACTCGTCGCCTTCTTTCCGCGCCGACCGGCGCGGTGCGGGGACCGCTCAGGTCGGCACGCCCAATTTGGGGAGAACCCAGGTCTGGAGGGCGAGCCAGATTCCGATGAAGACGACAAACGTCACGATATCCGTCATGTCGAGACCTTGGAGCCAGGTCGGCCAGAAAGGGTTCGGCGCTTTCGCGGATTCCGGGGCGCAGGTCTCCGGGACGCAGATCGCGCCCTCTTCGGGCGCGACCTCGGCTCGTGGCTCGCGGGCGCCTGGGCTCGTGAGCAGCCCTTCGAGGGTGCGGCCCGTCGTCTCGGCGGAGTCGAACCCGACCCGGAGCGCCCCCCGAACGCTGAACGTCGGTAGCCCCACGCTCGCCAGCCCGGCCCCGTTCGTCCGTTTGCGGAGGTCATCCATTGCGGCGTCGTCGAGCGAGACGTCGTGCTCCACCACGACGAGGTCCGGGTGACGCACCTGGAGCTGCTCGAGGAAGACGTGCGCGGCTTGGCAGTGCCCGCAGTCCGGGTGTGTCCAGACCTCCAGGTCGGGGGCCCGGCCCCACGCAAGGGTCGGCGCGAGCAGCGACAGCAGCGCGAGCACGAGCGCAGAGAGGAGCCCGCGCGTCGCGGCCGAGCTTCGGGGTTCTGTTCGCATGGACGTCTCGGCGGGTCTGAGCCATGGCCGAGAGGGAAGGGTTCAGGCTCTCGCGTCGAGCTGGGTCGACGTCGGCGGACCAGGCCTCTCGAGATCGGCCGGCCGCAGGCGGCCGTCCTCCATCTCGTAGAGCACGTCGAAGACGTCGAGCGCTCGGTGATCGTGCGTGACGACGAGCACGGCAGCCCCGCGTTCGTGAGCCACCTTCCGCAGGAGCTCCATGACGGCGCGGCCACGCACGCTGTCGAGCGCCGCGGTCGGCTCGTCCGCCAGGATGAGCGAGGGCTCGTTCGCGAGGGCGCGGGCGATCGCGACGCGCTGCTGCTCGCCGCCGCTCAGCGCCTCGGGGTACGCGGACTCTCGATGGCGGACCTCGAGGTAGTCGAGAAGCGCGCTCGCGCGCTTCTTGCCATCCGTGCGGCCGGCGAGATCGCAGGCGACCTCCACGTTCTCTCGCGCCGTGAGGAAGGACACGAGGTTCGCCTTCTGGAAGACGAACCCGAGGTGATGGCGTCGCAGCTTGGCCAGATCGGTCAAGGCGACGCCGTCTTTCACCACGCTCTTGCCTTCGAACTGGACCTCGCCGCGCTCGGCCGGCGAGATGAGCCCAAGTGCCTTCACCAGCGTGGACTTCCCCGCGCCGCTCGGACCGAGGAGCGCCGCGACGGTGCCGGATGGGAGCGAGAACGAGACGTCGTCGAGCGCGACGACGCTGGTCGAGCCGCTCTCGTAGGTCTTGGTCAGCCCGTGCGCGGAGACGGCGATCTTCGTCATCAGCCCTCCAGCGCGCGCGCCGGGTCGACGCGCATGACGTGGCTCAAGCCGAGGATGCTGGCGACCGTGACGACGAGCGCCGTCGCGATCGGTGCCGCGATGGAGATGGCGTCCGTGATGACCACCCGCCGCGGAAAGTGTGGATAAAGCAGCCTGCCGATCGCAAACGCGACCCCGTAGCCGATCGCGCCGAGCAACCACGCTTGCTGCAAGACCACGCCGAGGAGCCGAGATCGCGGCGCTCCCATCAGCTTCAGGATCGCCAGATCGTGTGTCTTCTCGAGGGTCAGGTTGTACATGACCATCATCACGATCGCGACGGCCGTGAGCGTGAGGATGACCGTGAAGAGGCCGATCTGCATGCGCGCACGCTGGACCACGCCCTCGAGCAAGAGGCGCTCCTCGTCCTCCCGCGAGTAGAGCGATACGTCGCCCCAACGCTCCACGGTGGCGCGCACCTCCGCCTCGCGCTGCGGATCGACGTCGAGCAGGACCGCGCCGAGGGGTGGGTCGGCGAGCGCCGGAGCTCGCCAGCGCGGGTCGTTCACCAGATCTTCCAGGTTCGGCTGGCTTCGGCCCAGATCGGTCCGCCTCAGTCTCTCGACGACCCGCTCGCGCTCGAGCAGGGTGGCCTCCGGGGGCTGGTCGTACGTCACCAGGTGAGAGTCGGTGACCGACAGGAACGCCACGGAGTCACCTCCGGAGGTGAGCGCGTTCTTCGTCACGCCGACGATCCTGTAAGGCTCGCCCGCGAGCGCGATCTCGTCTCCGATCTCGAGCTGGAGCGAGGCGTCGACGATGATCTCACCGTGTGCCTGACCGAGGGGCCGCCCTCGGACGAGGGGCAAGGAGGAGCCGTCGTCGTCGGGCCAGCCGAGGCCGACGAGCGCCAGGCGCATCACCGAGCCGCGGTGGTCCCGCTGGATGAGCTGGTAGGTGTAGGGCCGTGACCGGCGCACGCCGGGGATCGCCGCGGCGCGGCCGACGACGCTCGGGTCGACGCGCGACGACTCGGCGAACGGCCCGCGCGTGTCCTTCTGGACCAACCAGAAGTCGGCGCCCATCGCCCGGGTGAGGATGACGGTGTCGTCGACCATCCCCGCGTAGATGCCCTGCATGGCGATGACCACGCTGAGGAGCAGGCCCAGCCCCGCCGCGGTGCCGATGAAACGCGGGAGGTGACGTCTGACGTCGCGCGTCGCGAGGTTCACGGCGCCTTCCAGCGGCGACCGGCCGTGAGCACCCCGCCCGGGTCCGGGGAGCCGAGCACGGTGTCGCCTTCCGCGAGGCCGTCGGTGATCTCGACGTGTTCTTTCCCGCTCGCGCCGAGGCGGGGCCGCGCGACGGCGATTCGGCCGCTCCGGTCGACGAACACGTAGGGGCCCTCCGCGTCACGGTGCACCATGGCGATGGGGACGCGCAGCACGTCGGGCCGCCGAGCGAGCTCGATCCGCACGTCGGCGCGCTGGCCGACCGCGATCCGCCGGTCGAGCTTGTCCGGCTTGATGTCGACGAAGATCTCGTGTGTCTGCCGATCGGCCTCCCAGGCGATGCGCGTCACCTTGCCGGTCCCGGTCGTCGTCGCGCCGGGGAACAGGATGCTCGCGGGCTGATCCTCGGCCAGCCGCGGCAAGACGGTCTCGTCGATCGAGGCGCGAACGTAGACCTGGCTCGTGTCGACGATGCGGAGGATCGTCGAGCCGATCGAGACGGTGTCGCCCGGCTCGCGTAGCCGCCTCGTGACGAGGCCGTCGAAGGGCGCGAGCAACATCGCGCGCAGCACCGTCACCTCGCGCTGCTCGGCGCCGCTCGAGGCGACCTCGATGCTGCGCGTCGCCTCGCCGCGCTGCGCGAGGAGTCGGTCGAGGTCCGCGCGCGCCACGCGGAGCTTGTCGGCCGCGTCGTCGCGTTGCTGGGCAGGCAGGGCGCCGGCGTCGAAGAGCTCCTGCGCGCGGCGCGAGTCGCGCTCTGCAGCGGACAGCAACGTGCGCGCTCGCTCCTCGTCGGCGGCGAGCCGCGAGAGCGTGGCGCGAGCCGCGGCGACGCCGGTGCGCGCGAGCCGGAGATCAGCCTCCGACTGCGTCGTCTCGAGCCGCGCGAGCTCCTGGCCGAGCGTGACGCGTTGCCCTTCGTCGACCAGGACCTCGCTGATTCGCCCGGTCATGTCGAAGCCGACCGCGGCCTCCCGATCGCTCTCGACCGTGCCCCGACCGAAAGCCTCCTCGACGACGGCGCCGCGCTCCACGCGAGCCACGCGCACGGCGACGGGCGCGACCAGCCGGAGGTAAGCGACAACGCCCGCTGCGCCGATCAGGAGCAGGGGCCACACGAGCTTGCGCAGCGCCGAGAGGGCCGCTCGGACCCGGTTCATTCGAATCTCCTTTTCAGGTTGTAAGTAAGCGCTTACTTTTGATGGGTGTCAAGCCAGCGAGCCCGCCGCCCGGGGATCGAACGGAGAGCCGAGCTCGTGGAGGCGGCGCTGCGCATCATCGAGACGCGGGGAATCGCTGCGCTCACGACCCGTGCGCTCGCGGACGAGGTTGGCCTCACCACCGGCGCCATGTTCCGTCATTTCGAGTCGCTCGATGCGCTCCTGGACGCGGTCGTGAGCCGCGTCGAGGCGGTGCTCGACGCGACGTATCCACCCAAGACCCTCCACCCGCGCGAGCGCCTCGTTCGTTTCGTCGAGCTGCGGGCTGCGGCGGTCGGTCGCCAGCGGGGGATCTTGCGCCTCATCCTCTCGGAACAGTTCGCCTTGGCCCTGCCGGCGAGCAGCGCGGCGCGCCTGCGGCGGAGCGTCGAGCGCACGGTCGGGTTCGTGCGAGACGCCGTGACGGAAGGGCAGAAGACCGGCGCCTTCCGGGCGGACGTGGACGCCAGGGCGCTCGTCGCGCTCGTGCTCGGCGTCATCCAGACCCTCGCGCTCGGCCGAGCAGGTCCGCTCACGGGCCTTGGACTGGACGCGGGGCCGCTCCTGGAGGGCATGCAAGTGATGCTCGACCCTCCAAAACGTCGTTGAGCCACGGAACCCATTTCGCCGCGCGAGGGCTCTCACGCTCGGAGGCCATCATGCGCAATCGGGTTCTCGTCGTGTTGGGGCTCTTGGTTGCCGGGTGCAGCGCACAGAATGCGCCCGAGGGCTCGGCCACCGAGGACGACCCCGGTGACGTCGTCGCCGGGACGCTCTCGCAGGCGGAGGCAGACTCGCTCCGCTTCATGCGAGAAGAAGAGAAGCTCGCGCGCGACGTCTACCGAGCGCTGGACGACTACGGCAAGCCGTTCTCGAACATCCAGGGCAGCGAGCAGCAACACTTCGATTCGATCGGCGTCTTGCTCGATCGCTACGACATCCCGGATCCGGCGGAGGGGCGCGCCGAAGGCGACTTCGAGAACGCGGACCTCCAGGCTCTCTACGGCACGCTCGTCGAGGAGGGAGCGCCAGCGCAACAAGCCGCGCTCGTCGTGGGGTGCCGGATCGAGGAGCTCGATATCCGCGACCTCGAGGCAGCGAAGAGCGACACCGATCGCGAGGACATCCTGGCGGTGTACGACGCGCTGCTGCTCGGCTCGCGAAACCACCTGCGAGCCTTCCACGGAAAGCTCGTGGCGATCGGCGGAACGTACGCGCCACAGTTCATCGACCAGTCGACCTTCGACGCGATCGTCGGCTCGGCGCACGAGCGAGGCGGGCGTTGATCGCGCCCCGCTCACTTGCGACGAGCCTGCCGAAGCGTTAGCTCCCAGCCATGAACATCGACATCGGCATCGACGCCGCGCAACGAGAGAAGATCGCGGGGGGCCTCTCGAAGGTGCTCGCGGACACGTACACCCTCTACCTCAAGACCCACAACTTCCACTGGAACGTCACGGGGCCGATGTTCCAGACGCTGCACCTCATGTTCGAGCAGCACTACAACGAGCTCGCGCTCGCCGTCGATCTCGTGGCCGAGCGCATCCGCGCGCTCGGTTACCCCGCGCCCGGGACCTACAAGCAGTTTGCCGCGCTCAGCTCCATCAAGGAGGAGGACGGCGTGCCGAAGGCCCAGGAGATGATCAAGCTCCTTGTCGAGGGCCACGAGGCGGTGGCGCGCACGGCGCGCACGGTCTTCAAGTCCGCGGAAGACGCGAACGACCAACCGACGTGTGATCTCCTCACGCAGCGGCTCCAGATCCACGAGAAGACGGCGTGGATGTTGCGCAGCCTGCTCGAGTAAACGGGTGAACCGGGCGATGGGGCTTGCGCCCATCGCGTTCCTCGGCCACCGTTTCCCGCATGACAACCGCTCGCTGGCCGGTTTTTGCGCTCTTCATCGCGGTCCTCGCGATCGGCGCGCCGGCCTTCGCGGGCGACGATCACGCGCCCGGCGCGCCCGTGATCCTGGACGAGTCCAAGGCCGCGCCGGGGGAGAAGGAGCTGCTCGGGCGGCTCGTCGCCCCGTGCTGCTGGAACCAAACGCTCGACGTGCACGGCGGCGCCGCGCCGGACCAGCTCCGCGCGGAGATCCGCAAGCGGCTGCTCTCGGGCGAGTCGGCGGCATCAATCGAGGCGGACTTCGTCGCGCGGTACGGCGAGCGCGTCCGTGCCAGCTCGGACTCGTCGTCGCTCGGCTCGGCGGGCTTCGTCGTCGGCGGGTTCGCGCTGCTCGCGGGTGTGGCGCTCATCTACGCGGTTCGGCGCTGGCTCCGCACGGCTCGCGCCGCGAAGGCGAACGCGGCGCCGGCGGTGGCCGAGGAGCGAGACGCCCTCGACGCGCAGCTCGATGACGAGCTGCGCGCCATGGACTGAAGCGCTGCTCGGCGCTGCCGGATCACCAGGCCGCCGTCGGGATCACCAGGCCGACATCGGCCCGAGGTCTCGTGTCGTGTAGCCGGCCGCCTCGAGCGTCGCCGCGGCGCTGGCGCTCCGCGCCCCGCTCCGGCAGTAGACGACGACGGTCTTGTTCTTGTCCTTCAGCTCGCCGAGCCTCCCGCCCAGCTCTTGCACGGGGATGTTGATCGCGCCGTCGATGTGACCCGAGGCAAACTCGCCGGGGGTTCGGACGTCGAGGAGAACGGCGCCGTCCTTGACGAGCTGCTTCGCCTGCGCGCCGTCGACGCGGTTCTTGCTCGACGGGCGAAAGAGGAAAAACGCGAGCACCAGGGTGATCACGACTGCAACAATCAGCTTGGTCATTGTCGTTTCAACCCGGCGAAGAGCACGCGCCATGCCAGGTGGCGTGCGCGTTTCCTCCCTGGCACAGCCACGCCCGCGTTTCGCCGTGCTTCAGCCGTTTCATTGTGCTGAACCGTTTCGTTCCGATGCTCACAGATCGCGGAGAGCGCGGCGCACGGCCTCTTGGACGTTGGGGGGCACCTCCGCGTTGGGCGCGGTCCGGCAGAGGCGGAGCGTGTGTTTGAGCGAGTCGCAAGACTGGCGGCACGCCTCACAGCTGTCGAGGTGGCGCTCCATCTCGCGGCAGATCTCGGGCCCGATCTCGCCCTCGAGCTGCTTGGAGAACAGGGAGACCACGTCGGGGCAAGAGGGTGAGGGCCGCGCGGGCGAAGGCCCCTCGACGTAGGGCGCGAGGCGCGAGCGGATGGCGGCTCTCGCCCGGTGGAGCCGGCTCTTCACGGCGTCGACGCCGATCCCGAGCACGTCCGCCACCTCGGGCGCGGTCAGGCCTTCGCCGTCGCGGAGGACGAGGACCTCGCGGTACATCGGCGCGAGCTCGCCGATGGCGATCTCCAACGCCTCGCCGATCTCCTTGCCGGCGATGGCGGCCTCGGGCTCCGGGCCCGGATCGATGACCGTCGCCGCGAGCAACGGGTCATCGATCGAGGCATGCTCGGCGGGAGCGTGTTTGCCGCGACGGTGTTTCTTCACGCAGAAGCTCCGCGCGATCGTGAAGAGCCACGTGCCGAGCGTCGAGTCCCCTCGGAACTGCCCGATGGAGCGGGCGACGGTGAGCATCGTCTCCTGGAGGACGTCCTGCGCGTCCGCCTCGGAGCCACATTGTCGGAGCGCAAACTTGTAGATCTGACCTTGATGCGCCTCGAGCAGCGCCGCGAGCGCGGCCTTGTCTCCGGCGCGTGCTGCTTCGATGAGCGTTGGATCGGTGAGCGTCGCCACGGCTCGCGCAGCATGCCTCAGAATCGCGGGGGAGGCATCCGAGTGGTAGGGTTCGATGGTGGAGGCAAAGTCGGCGAACAGCGACGCGGCGACGCCGGCCCGGAGGGAGGCAGTGCCGCTCGTGATCGCTGCCGTCCTCGTCGCCGTTCTCGCCGCGGGGTTCGCCGTGGCGTTTCGCTGGTCGCTCGGCGCGGTCCTGTCCTCCGTCGCGAGCACGCACGACGTGGTCACGGCGATGCGCGAGGCGCCCGTGTGGGCTCGCGTGTTGGCGCCTGCCGTCGGCGGATTGCTCGCCGGCGCGATCGGGCTGCTCATCGCGAAGGCCCCGGCAGGGCACGGCGTCGGGGACGTGATGGAAGCAGTGGTGATGGGGCGCGTCCGGTTGAGCCTCGGCGTCACGCTGCTCAAGTCGCTCGCGTCGTGGCTCGCGATCACCTTCGGCGGATCGCTCGGCCGCGAGGGGCCGCTCATCCAGTTCGGCGGCGCTGCCGGCAAGCTCGTCGGCTCGCGGTTCGGGCTGTCGCTCGACTCGACGCGGATCCTCATCGCCGCGGGCACCGCGGCGGGCTTCGGCGCCGCCTACAACACGCCGTTTTCTGCGGTGCTCTTCGTCCTCGAGGTCGTGATCGGCCTCGTCGTCCTCGATGCGATGGTCCCCATCCTCATCGCGACCGTCGTCGCGACCGCGGTGACGCGCGCCGCGGTCGGGCAGGGCCCCATCTATGGTCAGCGCGCCTTCGTGCTCACGAGCCCCGTCGAGCTCCTCGCCTTCGCGGGGCTGGGTGTGTTGGCCGCGCTCGGCGGCCAGGGCTTCATGCGCGTGCTCTCCGCGGGAGAAGATCTGTTCCGTCATCGTCTGCTTCCGCTCCCTTGGCGGCCGGCGGCGGGAGGGCTGCTCGCGGGCGCCATCGTGTCCTTCCTCCCGGAGGTCGCCGGCAACGGGTATGAGCCGCTCAACGCGCTCCTCGACGGGAAGCTCGCCGTCGGGTTCGTCCTCTTGCTCCTCGTCGGGAAGGTGCTCGCGACGACCGCGTCGGTCTCGTCGGGCAGCCCGGGCGGCGTCTTCACGCCTGCGCTCTTGCTCGGTGGTGGGATCGGCTTCGTCTACGCGAGCGCGCTCACCGCGGTCGGGATCGCAGTCGGCTCACCGGGTGGCTACGCCCTCGTGGGGATGGCCGCCGCGACCGCGGCGACCACACACGCGCCGCTCATGGCCGCGGTCATGGCCTTCGAGCTCTCCGGCGACTACGCGATCGCCTTGCCGCTCGTGCTCGCGACCGCCATCGCCGCGGCGGTGTCGCGGCGCCTCCGGCGCCAGTCGATCTACACCGCCGAGCTCGAGCGGCGTGGCATCCGGTGGGAGGTGACGATGGAAGGCCGCCAGCAGGGCGGGTGAGCGACTGTCGCCGCGGCGATCGTCTGCTACGACTAGCCGCGGAATGTCATTCGGATGGGCCAGCCTCGGGGCAGCCGCGCTCGTCGTGCTCCTCGCCGCCGCGTTTCGCGGCCGGCTCTACGCGATCTTCGCGACCGTGCTCCTCACCATCCACACGTCGATCTCGGTCGCGCTCTGGCCTGCGTTTTCCTGGGCGTGGCCGGTGTACGTGTACCTGCAGGCCGCGGTGTACGTGCACTTCGCCTCGCTCGCGTGGGCGCGCTTGCGGCCGGCTCCGTACCGCCTCCTCGTGAGCCTGCCGGCCTCGTTTTTCGTCGCGGGGACGTTCCTCGCCTTCCCCTGGGCCATCGCGGTCGCCTTCGGGCTACCGCCGCACGGTGTGTTCATCCCCTACCTGGCGGCGGCGTTCGGCCTGCTGCAGAGCGTGTCGCACCGCCCCGAGGAGATCGACATCACCGTCGACGGGGCGGAGGTCGCGTCGCTGAGGCGACACCCGCGCGGCGATGCGCGCGTCGAGCGACCGCTGCGCCTCGTCCAGATCACGGATCCGCACCTCGGCCCGTTCATGTCCGAGCGGCGGCTGCGCAAGCTCGCGGAGCGCGCCGTCGCGCAGGATCCCGATCTCGTGCTCCTGACGGGCGACTTCGTCACCATGGAGTCGCACGACGCGGAGGCGGCCCTCGCGCGTGCCCTCGAGCCGTTGAAGGCTCTGCCGGGCCGCGTGTTCGCCTGCCGGGGCAACCACGATCACGAGGCCCCGCGTATGGTGCAGCGTGCGCTCGAGGCGATCGGCGCCGAGCTGCTGGTCGACGATGCCGTCATCGTCGAGACGCCCGCGGGGAAGGTCGACATCCTCGGGCTCGACTTCCACTTCCGGAACCGGAAAGAGCGGATCGAGGCCGCGTGCCGGCGGCATCCGCGCTCGCCCGACGCGTTCCGGCTCGTGTTGCTCCACGATCCGGGCGCGTTTCGTCACCTGCCCGATGGCGAGGCCGATCTCGTGCTCAGCGGCCACACGCACGGCGGGCAGCTGGGCCTCTTGTCGCTCGGCCTCGAGCACACCGTCGTGAGCGCGCTCACCTCGATCCCCGATCATGGCCTCTGGGCGCACGGCAAGAGTCGGCTCTACGTGCACCGCGGAACGAGCCACTACGGCTTTCCCCTGCGGATCGGCGTGCCCAGCGAAGAGAGCCTGGTGCGTGTGCACTGGGTGAGGCCGTGAGGGGAAGAAGTCCTCTGGCACGCTCGTACACCACCTGCCTCTTCGTTCGCTTTCTTCTCCCATGAACCGGCAAGGTCTCTTCCTGGCCGGCGCCGCCCTCCTCGCCTGGTCGCGAGCCGCCACCGCGGAGGACGCCGCCACGCAGCTACAGGTCGCCGCGGAGCCGCAGGCCTCCGCGGAGCCGCAGACCCCAGTGCAGGCCGAGGCGGCACCGCAGCCCCCGGTCGCCGCGAAGACCGGGGCCGCCACGCAGCCGCAGGCGCCGTCCGACGAGGGGGAGGACCCGGCGCGAGCCTTCAATCAGATCCGCATGCTCCTCAGCGGGAGCACCTTCAGCGGGCGGAGCCTGATCGGCACGGGGTCCGTCGGCCGCTACCGCCTCGGCGGCGCCAGCCTCGAGCTCGAGGCGGAGCGCGTCTTCGGCGTGGCGGGCTTCTTCGTCGATGTCGGGGGCTTCTACATCCCGGACTCCGACGAGCTGGGCTACGTCCGTGGGGAGGGCGGCGCGGCGTTCGGCGTGGCGTCGTGGCAGGGGGCAGCCCCCGGCGGCGTGTTGCTCGCGGCCGGAATCGGCGGTGACTACGGTCGCTATTGGTACGCGGAGGACGGACGTTTCTACGGCCTCGCGAGCGCTCGGCTGCGCCTCTGGCCCAGCCGAGAGGTGCCGCTCCAGCTCGCGTACACAGCCATCCCGGCGGCGTTCACCGCGATCGATGGTCACCACCACGAGCACCGGGTCGAGCTCGCGACAGGCTGGTCTTTGCTCACCTTCGGATCGCGGCTCGGCTTCGCCTTCACGAGCGGGGGTGAGCCCCATCGGACGTTTTCGCAGGTCGAGATCGGGACCTTCGTCGGAGTGGGGTTGTACGAATGAGGCGCGTCGCCTTCCTCCTGTGCCTGCTTCCGTCGGCGACCTCTTGTTACGAGGAGGAGCCGACGCGTTCGAGCGACATCGCGACCGCCGACATCCAGGCCTACGTGCAGCTCGACGGGGACAAGGAGTCCACGCGGCTGAGCATCGAGCTCCTCGGCCCGGGCAGCGGCGTCGACCTCGTGGGTGGCGATGCCTTGCTCGCGGGCGTGCGCGGAGCGACCGCGAGCCCGCTCGACGTGGTGGATGGAAAGGCCACGGCCGTGCTCCCACCCGGCATAAGCGGCGTCACCTTCGAGCTCCGCCGTCCGACGCCCTACGAGAGCGCGGCCTTCACGGTCGACGCTCTTCCTCTCGACGAGCTCGTCGTCCCGCCGGTCGTGTCGCGCGCGGAGACGCTTCGCATCGAATGGGAGCCAGGCAATGGCTCCTACTACTCCTCGATCAACGTGGGCGGGCCGTGTTTCACGCAGATCCAGAGGACCTCCAAGGTCGACCCGGGCTTCTTCACGGTGCAGCCGGAGGAGCTCACCCCGTCGTCCGAGACCTGCATCGTCTCGATCACGCTCGTTCGAGCCGCCGACGTGAACGTCCCGTCGCGGGAGCTGCTGCGCGCGGACGCCAGGCTGACGCAGACGATGACGGCGACGTTCGAGTCGCGGCCTTAGGCCGAGCTCGGCCACGGCGGGAGCGACCGGTTGCGCGTCCCATCGGACCATGGGAATATTTCCCATGGCCTCGGGCGCCGACCCCCGTCGTTCTCTGGAAAAACTGGTAGCGGGCGGGGAGACGCTGGCCGGGCTGGAGCGGCTGCTCCGGCTGTCCCCGGGTTATCTCTCGAAGGTGAGGCGTGGTCGGGTCGTAGCGAGCCCACAGCTCGCCGCTCTGCTCGATGTTCTCCTGAAGCACCCGGAGGTTCGGCAGACGTTGTCGGCCTCGTCATCCGAGACGAAGAGCGCGCCGCCGCGTGGTCGAGCACGGGGAAGCGGTTCGCGTGCGCTCGACCTGTTCGTCTCGCGAATCCAATCCACTTGGCGCGAGAGCGGTGTCCGCTTCCAAGGGGTCGATGACCTGCTCCTCGCGGCGCTGAAGGTGGGCCTCCCTCGCGGGATCGAGCCCTCGGTGCGTTTTCTCGTTCACCCGGACGATCGTCGCGCGCTTTCGGCGGTACGGGCGCTCGGAGCCAGCGTGGCCATGGCGGGAACGCGCGCGAGCGTCTGCACCCCGCCGGGAACCGAAGATGGGCTCGTCGTCGTCTTCCCGCTCGGCCCGCTTCATCACCTGTTCGGCAAGCGCAAGCTGTCGGCGACCGACGCGGCGCTCTACTTCGCGCTCCAAGGCGGGGAGGAGGCCGAGCGTCGCCTGAGGGCGGTCGCCAAGACACACAAGCTCGATCGCGACGGGCTCGTGAGGTCGTTCCGGCGAACCTACGGGGCGTCGCAGCCACTGCCCCAGAAGGAATGGCTGCTCCGCGCAACATTCGACCCCGAGGGCGCGTTGCAGCGCCTCTCCAGTCTGCGATAGCTCGAGGCTCGATCGAGGGAACGGAGATGCCGATCGTTCCTCTGCATCACCTGGTCGCGCTCAAGCTCACGACCGACCCGGGCATCGACCCCTCCCGCTTCGCGCGCGACCAGGCCGACCTCGTTGCGCTTCACGACCGGGGCCTGGTCGACGCGGCTCGCGTGGGGCAGATCCTGGAGGACGTGCGAGATCCCGAGGCCCGAGCGCGGCTCGCGGACCTCTTCACGAAGAAGCCAGCTCGCTCCGCCAAGCGACGACCTTCCCGCCGGCTCGGCCCAGATCGGGATCGATGACGATTTCGATCTGCGCGTCTTTGCCGAAGAGCTCGCGGAGCGCGTGGTCGAAATCGGCGCGCGGGAGGGGAACGCCGCCGAGCGGACGCAGGCGGAGCTCCACGGAGCCGTCCGCCCGCTGCCACAACGCGTGCTGGACGAACGGCGCAATGGCACGAATGCGCCTGGCGATGTCCACCGATCCGACTCGCCCGCCGTCCGTCGCGCGAAACGAAATGGGCGACCTGCCCTCGAGATCGAGGATGACGCGAGCTCGCCTGCCGTCGGGCAGGGTCGTCGTCGAGAGCCGCCCGTGGTCGCCTGTCCGATACCGAATGAGCGGCAGCAGCGGGTTTCGACCGCCGGTTACGGTGATCTCGCCTCGCTCGCCGTCGGCGAGGCGCTCCCCCGAAGGCCCGAGCACCTCGACGAAGAGGTCGGGCACGAGCACGACGTGGCCCTCCACGCCGGACACGCTCGCGGCGATGGGGCCCGTCTCGGTCGTGGAGTAGAGATCCACCACCGCGCCGCCCCAGGCCTCCTGGATGCGCGAGGTCAGCGCGCCGCGGAGGCTCACCGCGCTCGAGACGACGAGGCGCGGCCGGAGCGGGAGCTCGCGCTCGAGCGCGGTGGCCAGCGTCACCGGCTCGGACGCAAGGAACGTGGGCGCGAGATCGGTGAGGAAGCGGTCGCGCGAGCCCTCGCCGCCAGCCCAATCGTGCGGCTCCAGGTTCACCTTGGCGAAGACGGCGCCGGACCAGCCGCTCATCGTCGTGGCGAACACGTAGGTGTGGCGCTGTACCGTGGCGTTCAGCGCGAAGGGCTCGCCTTCGCGCGGATCGAGCGTGACGCCGTGCAGGGCGGCGAGCCGCTCGAGGTGGGCGAGGTTCTGGACCATCGCCGAAGGGCGGCTCGGCACGATCACCGCGTGCCCGGTGGTGGCCGACGTGGAGTAGACGATGGCGTCGTCGAGCGGCTCGTCGTGGGGAACGAGATCTTCGAGGTGCTTGGCGATCGTGTCGCGGTCGGTCGTGGGGAGCGACTCGAAATCGCGCCCCGCGTCGAACCCGGCGGGCAGGTCGTCCAGGAGAAAGACGCGACCGCGCAGCCCCTCCACGAAGGTGACCGTCGCGGCGGACGGCGTGGCCGCCCACTCGAGCTCGCGCTCGGCGAGCGCTCGGCGGAACCGCGCGAGCGCCTCGAGCTCCGTCTCGCCGACGCGATCGCCCATCGTCCGGTTGTATCGAGGCGCGTCCACGTGCTGCAGCACACGCTCGAGCCCCTCCCAGGCACGTTGGGTCATCGCGGGCGCGCGCGCCCTCCAGGCTTCGGGGATGGGGCTCATCGTCAGTCTTCGAAGGTGGTCCGGGCAGCCTGCCTGCGCTCTTCCTCTTCCTGCTTTCGCACTCGCTCGAGCTCGGCGCGTCGCTCGGCGCGCTTCTGCTCGCGGGCGCGGGCCGCGACGAGGAGCGCGCTCTGCCTGATGGAGTCGAGCGAGGCGAGGCGGTCCTCCGCGACCTCCTTGGTCTCGCCCGCCGGCAACATGCCGAGCTCGGCCAGGCAGGTGCGGACGAGCTCTTCGCGCCGTTCGGCGTCTTCGATGAAGAGCTGCGGTTTCACGTGGTCGGCGAGGAGGGCGAGCCGGTTCGAGAGCAGGCGATGGAGCGCGCCGGCGTCGGCGCCCTGGAAGGCGCTGTCGTGGATGAGCCAGCAGGTCACGGCCACCAGCTCGAGGTGCTTGCGCCTCGCGGCGGAGGCTATCTCGCTCTGGAACACAGCGAGCTCGGTGGCCTCGAGGCGGCGCGTGGACCGGTCGCGGAAGAGATCCGCCACCACGGCGTGGAGCTGCATCCCACCGCCGCTCGCGTCCGCCGCCAGCCGAAACACGGCAGGTGCGGAGGCGAGGCGGTCCTTCAATCGCTCGACGTCGGCGGTCACGTGCCCACGAAGATACGGCGGGAAAAGGCCCGAAGCGAGATCATGGGTGGCCGCGCTGCCGATGTCGGCCTATGACCGTGGTGTGCTGCGCTCCAAGATCCTCGGTCTGGGCTCCTACGTTCCCGAACGCGTCGTGACGAACGAGGAGATCGCTTACCTCGACGAGCGGCACGTCCGCCACGAGACGAAGCGGACCGAGACGACGGACGAGTGGATCCGCGCGCGGACCGGCATCGAGCAGCGGCGCTACGTGCCCAACGACGAGTCGACCACGTGCAGCGATCTCGCGAAGTGGGCCTCGGAGCGCGCCCTCGCCGACGCGGGCTGCAGCGCATCCGAGGTGGACTGCATCATCCTCGCGACCCTCTCCCCGGATATCCACTTCCCCGGGACGGCGGTCTTCCTCCAGAGCCGCCTGGGTATCGATGGGGAAGGCGGCTGCCCTTGCTTCGATATCCGGCAGCAGTGCTCCGGGTTTCTCTACGCGCTGCAGATGGCGGACAACTTCGTCCGTGGCGGACAGTACAAACGCGTGCTGGTGGTCGGCTCCGAGCTGCACTCCCACTCGCTCGACTATTCGACGCGCGGTCGCGACGTCATGGTCCTCTTCGGGGACGCCGCCGGGGCCGTCGTCGTGGGGCCGACCGAGACGGACGACCCGCGCGAGGGCATCCTCTACACGAAGCTCGGCGCCGACGGCAGCGGCGCGATGGACCTGCACCTGAAGGTCTTCGACTCGAAGAAGATGCCCCACATCCAATACAACGACACGTGGGGCGTCCCCGAGACGATGTACCCGCAGATGAACGGCAAGAAGGTCTTCCTCAATGCCGTTCGCGCGATGAACCTCTCCACACGCGCCGCGCTGGAGGCCACCGGCCTCACCTGGAACGACGTGGATTGGTTCGTGCCCCACCAGGCGAACCTGCGCATCAACGAGGCCGTCGTGCACTACGGCGAGATTCCGCCGGAGAAGGTCCTCAACAGCATCCAGCTCTACGGCAACACCACCGCCGCGACGATCCCTCTCACGCTCGATCACCACCGCAAAGAAGGGCGCGTGAAGAAGGGCGACCTCGTCGTCTCCAGCGTCTTCGGCGCCGGCTTCACCTGGGGCGCGGCCGTGTTTCGCGTCTGACGCTCCGGCGTCGGCGGTCGCGCCGCCTCGCGCCGTGCGCGCTCACGCCTTCCCGAACGTGCGCCGCGCGAACGCGCGCGCGAAGGCCACGAGCTCTTCCTCGCTCGCGACGAGGTAGGGCGTGACGCCGGCCTTCCGGAGCTTCTCGAGCTGCCCGTCGTAGTGCGCGACCTGCGCGAGCCGCAGGACCGCGCTCGCGCCGGCTCCCGCGTTCTCCACCGCGCGCCGGAGGACTTCCCAGCCGTCTTTCGTGCCGTCGATCTCCCCGAAGAGATCCGAGTCGCTCACGACGAGGATGTGCGCGGGGCGGGCTCGCTTGGGCGCGAGCGCAAACGTCTTGGCGAGGCGGGGCAGACCAAACGACGCGCCGGTGCCGAGGTACCCGGTCAACACACCCAGGATGGCGCGCTCGTTGTCGCTGAAGCCGTCGGTCTCCTGGAAGCGACCCTTGCCGTGCCATTCCCCCGAGAGGCAGGCCATGACGCGAGCGCCGGCGCGGAGCGCGCTCAGGGTCAAGACCACGCCCGCCACGACCGGATAGGAGAGCGAGGCGGCTGGATTGGCCATCGACCCCGAGCAATCGATGCCCACGTAGAGGTCGGGCGGCCGACGCTCAGGCTCGCCGCCGGCGGTCGTTCCCTCCATTCGCTCGACGATGGTGATGCCCGGGATCACCACGGGGCTGCGTCCGAGGGTCTCGAACCAATCGACGCGATCGAGCGGGTTGCCCGGCTCCCAGGGCTCGAGCCCCTCCGGCAGCGGCTCACCGGCGCGCTCGAGCTTCTCCGTCGGGAATGGCAAGACGTGTGGCATCGCGAGCTCGCGGTAGTAGCGCACGACGAGGTCGGGGGTGTCGCGCTTGACCCCGACCGCGCGCATCAGATCGAGCCACTCGGTCGGGCCTCTCCTGATCTTGCGGCGATCGGGGCGACCGTCCCCGCGAGTCGCCTGCCCGGCCGAGCCCGTCGCCTGTTCGAGATCGCCCTCCTTCTCGCTATCGGCGGGCGCGTCGCCATTGCCGAGTCGCGGGTCGAGAGCCGGGTGCGGTACGTCCGCGGGGTCGAAATCGTCTTCGATCAAGCCGTCGGGCACGCCCTCGCCGATCGAGGTGCCCGCCGTGTCCATCCAAGGGGGGACGACCGCGCGATCCGTCGGGAGCTGCTCGAGATAGGGCTCGAGGAGCAACGTGAACGAGGCCGCGCCCTCGAGCCAGGTGTCGCGAAAATGGCGAATGACGCGGGCGACGAGATCGGCGTCAGCCTCGGTCTCGGGCGAGACGGCAGGGCTCAGCGCGCCCTGAGGCAGCAGCCACAGTCGCTCGTAGGCTCGCATGTAGAGGCTCCACAGGAGGCTCGTGTCTCCGCCCTCGCGGAGGGCGCGGTAGACCGCCGCGATATCGGCGGTCTTCGAGCGCTGCAGGCGATCGTTGAGGAGCAGATCGGTGTAGAGGTTCGCGACGAGCCCGGCGTGTGATCGCAACCCGGCGCCGAGGGTGCGGCGAATGCGATCGTGGAGGCGCACGTGCTCGCGAAGCGAGCCGGGCGCGTGCACGTAATGCCCGACCTCGTGCGCCAGGATGGCGTGCGCGTGTGCCGCGAGTCCTCGCTCGGCCACCATCTTCAGGCCGATGACGATGCGCTCGTCTTTCATGCGGATCATCGCGAAGGAGCCCTCGAGACCCTCCGCCTTCTCCTCCTTCTCGTTCCTGCAGAGGATCGGCGCGGCGAGCCGCGTGTACGGGCTGAATGCGATGCGGGCGCGCGGCCACGCCTCCAGGAACGCGGCCTCCGCAGCCGCAATGGCGCTCTCGGTCACGCCTGGGTGCGCGGGGATGATCGCGGTCATTGGTTGCCGGTCAGCGTCCGGTACACGGTCGCGCTCACGATCCCGAGGGTGGTCTCCATCGGCGGCGCCAGAGCAGGAAAGAGGAGCGACAGGAGCACGGCGCCGCGCACGATCCCGAACGCGACGAAGACACGCGCCTCGAGATCAGGCGGCGGGTCGGGGAGGTGAGCTTTCGCCCACCGCACGAGCTCATCGAGCACTTCGCGGTAGACGGGCTCGACGGTGGGCAGCGCCCAGCCCAGCGGGATCTCGGTGTTCAGCCGCCTGCGGTGCTCCAATGACAGTCCGGGCCCGGCCAGCGCGACGCGGCACACGGCCTCGACCATCTCGCGCGGATCGAGGTCGGAACGCGACGTCAACTCCCTGACTTGCTGGAGGAGCTGCCGGTAGGTCTGCCGTGACACCTCGGCGAAAATGGCGGCCGTCGAAGGGAAGTAGCGGTGGAGCGAGGCGGTGCCGACGCCTGCGCGCTCGGCGATCGATGCGAGCGTCGCTTGGGGGCCCAGCTCGATCGCGGCGCCGATCACGGCTTCCACGATCGCTTCGGAGTCCGTTCGATGCGCTGCGGGCGGGGGCGGTTCCTGGATCACCGGGCGCTTGCGCGACACAGGCGAAGCTAAGCCCACGAGGTGGCGGGGCGTAAAGCGCTCTCGTCTCGGCGGCGGAGTGGAGATGGTGGAGGCCCACCTAACGATCGGATAGCACGGGTGATTTCTGCCTCATCCGCGGAGTTGAGCGGGCGGGCCGCGGCGGGTCAACTCGCCTTCATGCCTGTCGATCGCTTCTCCCCGGTCCACCCTGCGCGATGCTGGCGCGCGGCGCTCATCGCAGCGACCACGACGCTGGCGCTCGGTTGCGGCGACGAGGCGACGAGGCCGCTCGGTGAAGGTGGCGGCGGCGCGGGAGCGACGAGCGGCACCGGCGCGGGCGGCGCGGCCCCCGAGGGCCCCGAGATCCCCGGGCTCAGCGCGCCGGTGCGAGCGACGTACGACGAGCACGGGATCTTGCACCTGGTCTGCGCGACCGACGACGATTGTTACGCCGCGCTCGGCTACTTCCACGCGTCGAATCGGTTCTTCTTCATGGACTTCGTCCGGAGCTCGATACGCGGGACGCTCGGCGCTCTCGTCAAGGCGGGCGACCTCGTCGTCGAGCGCGATTTCGCGAACCGGCGGTTCTTTTCGACGCGCGAGGGTGAGCCGCTCGAGACGAAGCTGGTCGAGCAGGCGAGCCCCGAGGTCCGAGGCTACCTCGAGGCCTACGGCCGTGGCGTCAACGCCTGGATCCGTGACATGCGCGCGGGGCGAAACGGCGCGACCCTCACGACCGAGTATGACTTCGCCTTGATCGTGAAAGACGCGATCCGCGACTGGGAGCCGGCCGACTCGACGGCGGTCGGGCTCTACATCATGAACGACTTCTCCAACAAGAGCTCGGCCGAGCTCGCGCTGGCGGAAGTGAGCCCGTACTTCGACCCGGCGCTCGCGGTCGATCTGTTCTCGGCACGTCCGGTCTTCGAGGCGTTCGCCCTGCCCGAGGCGCAGATGCAAGCGAGCTTTGCGTCCTCATCAGGCTCTGCGTGGTCGCCGCCGGCGCCGCGCCTGACGCCGCTCGTGTCCAGGGCACGCGCCGCGATGGCGAACGTTGGCAGTGGTCACGAGGTTCGACACCCGGGAGAGACGGGGTCGAACAACTGGGTGCTCTCGGGCGCGCGCACGGCTGCCGGTCACCCGCTCCTTGCGGACGATCCGCACATCGCGCTGACGAACCCGTCGGTGTGGTTCCCGGTAGAGATCGACGCCATGAGCGAGGGGACGGGCACGTTCCACGTGGCCGGCAGCACGTTCCCCGGCCTGCCGAGCGTGATGGTGGGCCACAACGAGTCGATCGCCTGGGGGCTGACGGCCGCAAACTGGGACCTCGCCGATACGTACCTCGAGCAAGTCTCGGCCGACGGTGCAACCGTGCGGTTTCAGGATCAGGACGTGCCGGTGCTGGAAAAGACGATCGAGCTCTACGACGCCGCGATTGGCGCGACCGTCACCCGAACCGCTCGTTGGGTTCCGCACCATGGCCCCATCGTCTCCGAGGACCCGTCGTCGCAGACAGCGATCACGATCCGCTGGCGCGGACACGACGGCGGCACCGATCTGGACGGATTCTTCGCCGTTGGTCGGGCGCGCACGACGGCGGAGGCGAAGAAGGGCGTCGAGCTCATCACCAATGCTTGTCAGAACTTCGTGATCGCGGATCTGGATGGGAACATCGGCCATTACCCGTTCTCGGCCGTGCCGAGCCGGCCTTGGGCGTCGGCGGCTCTGCCGCCGTGGCTACCGCTCCCGGGCGACGGCAGCGCCGAGTGGGCTGGGGAAGTGCCGCTCGACGATTTGCCGCAGGCGACCAACCCCCCTGCGGGCGCGATCGTCACCGCCAATCAGGACCTGACGGGCGCGAGCGCCGATGGCGATCTGTTCAACGAGAATCAGGCGGCAATCCAGGCCATCACACGCGCCGAAGGCACACGGGCGCGACGCATCCTCGATCTGATCGCCGAGGGCGGGGACGGCCACACCGTCGCGAGCATGAACGCGATCCAGGGCGACGATCTGTCGCTCTACGGCCGCGTCGTCGTCCCGGCCGTCCTCGCGGCCGCGGCCGGGCAGGCACTCACCTCGAATGAAGAGAGCGTCGTCGAGGCGCTGTCGCAGTGGCAATACACCTGCCCGACCGGGCTCGACGGCTCCGACCCGAGCACCTCGGGCGACTCGACCGACGCTGTCGAGACGGCCGAGTCGATCGGGTGCACCGCCTTTCACGCCACGCTCTACTCGCTCGCGTATGCGGCGCTCGGCGACGATATCGCCGCGGCCGACGCCGCGTCACCATCGACCGTCGCGCTGACCGACCGCTCCGACGTTCACCTGGTTGTGCGCGCGCTCAAGGACCCGGCGTCGCTCTCGTCGGGCGATCTGATCTGGGACGACGTGTCGACGACGGCCACGATCGAGACCCGCGACGAAGCTCTGCTCGCCGCACTGGGCATCGCCGCCGGCAAGCTCGCCGAGATCGGGCCCCCCAACCAATGGCGCTGGGGGCGCGTGCACGCGTTTTCGCTGCGCAGCATCTACGACGCCTTCGGGGTGACGACCTACAACGTGGGGCCCTACGCCGCGCCGGGCGGCCTCTACACCGTCAACGTCGCCAACCCCGTCAGCCCGAGCCCCGCGGACGACGAGCCGTGGCGGTTCGACTTTGCGATGGGGGCGTCGGTTCGGTTCGTCGTCGAGGTCGGGCCCGACAGGCCGCACATGACCTACCAGCTCCCGGGCGGCACCGATCTGCACCGCGAGAGCCCCTTCTTCAATCAGCTCCTCGAGAACTGGTTGGACAATCGAGCCATCGACTTTCCGTTCGGGCCGGGCGCGGTTCCCGCCCCCGCCGTCGTCATCGACGTCAACCCTTCGCGATGAGCGCCGCAGGCGATCGAGCGAGGACGAGGAGAGAACGGATGCGCCTTTCGAAGTCGAGCCTCTGGTGCTGGTGCGTGCTCGGAGCAGGCGGCTTGCTCGGCTGCGACCCGGTCTTCGCCGTGCGCGGGCAAATACGAAGCCCGGCTGACGCCGGCGCGCGGCCCATCGAGGGCGCGACGGTCGTGCTCCAGTGCCCAGCGGTAACCACCACGCTCGGGACGACCGACGCCCGAGGCGAGTTCGAGTTCATGAGCGGCGGTCTCATGAACCCTGCCTGCAACGTGATCGTCAGCAAGGTGGGGCTTGCGTCGCGTACGATCTCGGTGGCCGAGGCGTGCTCGTCCACCTTCATGGGCAGCTGCGATCAAGCCGTGGTCAGCGCAGAGCTCGCGCCCTTGCCCGCCGGCAATGTCGTGCCCCCGTAGCGGATAGCCATTCCGGCGACGGCGCTCTCGGTCACGCCTGCTTCCCCCACCGCCCCACCACGAAGACCCGATGGCTGTCGGCGAGCGTGACCCCGACGAGCCCGCGCGCGGCTGCGGCGCTCGTCGCGCCGCGGAGCTCGGGGTGCGAGAGCTCGAGGCTGCCCCAGCGCACCGACCCGGGTCGATCGAGGGCCGCCCCTCCAGAGTCGCCTCCGGCGCAGGCGGCCTCGTGCGCCCAGGCCGCGGCGCGTAGCCGTGAGCCGTACACGTCGGCGCAGAGCTCGTAGGTCGACTCGTAGTCGGTGCACACGACGCGGTCGGCCACGACACACACACGAGGTGGGCGGCGGAAGGGGCCGCCGAAGCCGACGAAGCCGCCCGTCCACCCGAGCAGCCACAAGGGGCCGAGCTCGGCGCGGGCGCCTGGCGGGGCGAAGCGCCGCTCCCACGACAGGTCGAGGTCGGCTCCGCCGAGGAGCCCGGTTCGAAGCGCGGGCGAGAGCTTGCTCGCCCGCTCGAGCGCGCGCTCGCGGGCCTCGGCGAGGCCGAGCGTCCAGGCGACCACCAATCCGAGATCGAGCAGCGCAGCGCGGTCGGGGCACGCGGAAGCGCGGCTCGCGACGAGCTCGAGCCATCGCGCCGCGCTCTCGGACCCGAGCTCCCGCGCGACGCGCTCGGTGCCATTGCCGAGCGCCCGCAGGAGGAGCTTGGGCTCCGCCGCCAGGTGAGGGCGGAGCGAGGCGCGGTGGCGGACGAGCACCTCCTCCAGCGGAGCGGGCGCGCGCGCTCCGAGCAGACCAGAGCGAAGGCCAGCGATTCCGAGCTCGAAGAGCGCCGAGAGGACGGCGTCGGCGTCGTCGCCTTCCCAATCGTCGAGGATGGGCGCAGCGACGTCGCGCAAGAACGCGAGAAACGCCGCGCCGTCCACGCCGCGGCCGAGCCGGGCGAAGCGAGCATTGAGCTCCTCGCGCCGGCTGGCCGTCAGGCTCGCGAACCGGCCGGTCACGTCGACCCGGCCCTCGCACGCAGCCAGGCGCGGTAGTTCGTGTAGCGCTGGTGCAGGTACTTCACGGCGAGCACGTCGTCGTAGAGGTGGCCGTAGAGCTTGGCTCCCTTCTCGATCGAGCGCAGGTGCTGCTCGAGGGAGGCGAGGCGCGCGTCCACCGTGGCTTCGGGGAGGCCCTCGAGGCCCTCGTCGAACAGATCCATCGCGGCCCGGACCGGATCGGACGTGTCCCGGCCCAGGCGGTCGTACTCCTGGCAGGCGCGATCGAAGAGCACGCGGATCCAGCCGACGAGATCCGAGCGGTACGGCGCGTTCTCGGCGGCGTCGAAGAAGGCCGCGTTTTTCTCCTGCACCAGCTTGTCGTGGAGCACGAACGGCAAGATCTGCCGCACGTCGTCGAACGAGACCTCCGCGTTGCCGCGGAACCACGCGAGCGCCTTCGCGAAGACGAGGCACGTCATGAGCGCGCGCACCGAGAGGCCGTTCCGCGTCTGCGCGCCGAGGTCTTCCAGGTCCGCGCGTCGGCCGAAGCTCTCGAACGAGAGCGAGGCGAGCTTGACCGTGTCCTTCGTCAGGTACTCGAGCGTGCGGCCCCCCGGCTCGAAGAGCTCGAACTGCGCCGCGAAGAACTCCATTCGCCGGAGGAGCGGGGCCGGCAGCGTGACCGCGCGGATCTCCTTCTCCATGCGGTCGAGCTCCTCCGGCGTGAAGACGATCTCCGGCGGGACGGCGTCCTCCGGGCGGAGGCCGGACTCCACCCGCTCGAGGAGCTCTCCGAGGAAGCGGGTGTTGAAATGGAGCGCCTTGACCACCACGTCGATGCGGTCGCGAAGCGCCTCGATGACCTGGTAGGTCCCGCCGCCCGCGTCGTCGTTGGCGGTGAGGTACCACGCGGCGGGCGGGCACTCGTAGACCTGGTCGTAGAGCTCCGCGTATTCGTCCGCCATCACAGTCAAGAGGGCCGACTGCGTGCGCGTCGGGATGCGGTTGTACTCGTCGATGACCTTCACGCGCATGCCCAGCCACTTGCGCCACGCGATGCGGATCTCGTCCATGCTGGTCGCGCTGACGAGGCTGGAGGGGAGCGGGTTCCCGAGCAGGTCCGCGATGGTCATCTGCGGTTGACCGTGCTGGATGCCCTGCTTCATCTCCCGGTTCGTGTAGCCGGCGAGCAGGCCGATGAGCGTGGCGATGACCGTCTTGCCGCGCCCCGGTCCGCCCACGAGGAGGCAACGCCGCCGAACCGCCAGGTTGAGGAGTGGCAGGAGCACGTAGCTCGAGTAGCTCTGCGCGGTCGGCAACACGACGCGGATCTTCTGCTCGCCCACGTGGAAGGTGGGCGGCGGCGCGCCTTGCAGCTCGATGTCGTAAAACGGGCTGATGATCGCGTGGTTGACGATCCAGAAGTAGGCCTGCCGCAGCTTTTCGTCGAGCGGCAGGGCCGCGGGCGCCTCGATGCCCGCGTCGCCGAGCGAGCCGCGGTACAGATCCGCCACGTCGAACGGGGCGGGAGCCGAGCCGCGCTTGGGGTTCGTCGGCGCGCGGCTTAGCTGAGAATGACGGTTCTGTTTCATGATGCGTCTGGTTCAGCGCGGTGCAGCGACGGCGTGGCGACGGATCGCAACGCGCCTGTCTCGCGCATCGAAGGCTTCAACCGTACACGTCGTCGACCGCGATCGGCGAGCCGTGGATCGTGATGTGCCCTCCCGGACCGCCGACCTCACAGGACCATGCGCCACCGGAACCGAGCCGATGGACCTCCACCCGCCGCTCGTCCTGCGCCACGAGCACATACTCGCGGAGCGAAGAGATCTGTTTGTAGGCCTGGAACTTCCCGTCGCGGGCGTAGCGCTCGGTCGACTCCGAGAGAACCTCGACGACGACGACCGGGTTCGTGACGGCTTCTCCGAGGGAGCGACCGTTTTTCTTCACCGACTTGAGCTCGAGCGCGCCACAAACGACGCTCGTGTCAGCGTAGGTCGCCAGCTTCGCCGCCTCGATGTAGAGCATCGTGTCGGGTGAGTAGATCTCGCACTCCTTCCCCAGCACGTTCCCGATGGCACGCGCGATTCGCATCGTGAGCCTGCCATGCTCGGGCGTCCCACGCGACGTCGCATAGACGACCCCGTCGCACCACTCGTGCTTCCGCTCGCTCGCGGCTTCGGCCACGAGGTAGTCCTCGAAAGGGGTGGAAGAGGGGGATGCCGCAGTCACGCTACGCAGTCTCGCACGTCGGCTCACTGGCGCCAAAGCGGCTCGCGCCCTCGCGTTGCGAAGGAGAAGCCCGTCGGCTATCGGTCGTGCCCGCCCATGAGCGCCATTCTCACCTGGCTCGACAGCGCCGCTTTCGTCCTCTTCGGGGCGCCGGTGTCGTGGTCGGAGGTTCTCGGCGACATCACCGGCGCGGCCTGCGTTGCGCTGGTGGCGCGGCAGAACATCTGGAACTGGCCGCTGGGCCTCCTGAACAACGTGTTCTGGGCGATCCTCTTCTTCCGCGCGAAGCTCTATGGGGACAGCGCGCTGCAGATCGTGTTCTTCGTGCTGGGTTGTTATGGCTGGTGGCGGTGGGTGAGCGGTCGCGGCGAGGCCTCGTCGCGGCCGGTCCGGCGCACGCGCAGCGCGGAGTGGAAGGTGCTCGGGGGCCTGGTCGGCGCCTCGACGGCGGCGCTCGCGGCCTGGCTCGCGCTCCGCACGGACTCCCCGGCGCCGCTCGCCGACGCGAGCGTGCTGACGCTGAGCCTGGCGGCGACGTGGGGCCAGGCCGAGAAGGTGCTCGAGTCGTGGTGGATCTGGATCGCGGTCGACGTGATCAGCGTGCCGCTCTACGTCAGCCGCGCGCTCTACCCGACCGCGATGCTCTACGTCGTGTTCGGCCTCCTCTGCGTGGTGGGGCTCCGTGCGTGGCGGCGCGATCTGCTCGCGAAGGAGGGGCGATGAGCGCGCGCGCCTCACACGGCCTCGTGATCGGGAAGTTCTACCCGCCGCACGCGGGCCACCACCACCTCGTTCGATACGCGGCCGAGCGCAGCCGTCGGCTCACCGTGGTCGTGATGGCGGCGAGCGTGGAGAGCATCCCGCTCGACGTTCGGGTGAGGTGGATGCGCGAGGCGCACGCGGAGGACGCGAACGTCACGGTCGTGGGCATCCGGGACGACCTGCCGGTCGACTACGAGTCGGACGTGCTCTGGAGGGGCCACGTCGATCTCATGCTCGAGGCCGCGCGCACCGTGACGAGTGAGCCGATCGACGCCGTGTTCACCTCCGAGCCCTACGGCGACGAGCTCGCGCGGCGGCTCGAGGCTCGGCACGTGCTCGTCGATCTCACACGCGGCGCGAACCCCGTCTCCGGCACCGCCGTGCGCGCGGATCCGGTCAGCACGTGGACCCTGCTCGCGCCTTGCGTGCGCGTGCACCTGGCGTGGCGGATCGTCCTCGTGGGCGCGGAGTCGACGGGAAAGACGACCCTCGCGGAGGAGCTCGCTGCGCGCCTCCGGGACCGGGGCGGCGTTTGGACGCGGACCGAGTGGGTGGCGGAGGTCGGCCGCGAGATCACGGAGAAGAAGCTCGCGGCGCCGGGCTCGAGCGGGAACATGGACGATCTGGTCTGGGAGACGCGCGATTTCGTGGAGATCGCGCGGCTCCAGGCGGAGCGAGAGCGAGCCGCGGCGAGCCGCGGTGGGCCCGTCCTCGTCTGCGACACCGACGCGTTCGCGACCAGCATCTGGCACGAGCGCTACCGCGGCGGCCGTTCGCCGGAGGTCGACGCGCTCGGCGAGCCGGCGCCGCACCACCTCTACCTGCTCACGCACTGCGACGACGTGCCCTTCGTGCAAGACGGCCTCCGCGACGGCGAGCACCTGCGGAGATGGATGACAGAACGGTTCATCGAGCGGCTGGCGACCTCGGGGCGGAGGTGGCGCTGGCTGCGCGGCGGCCGGGAGGAGCGGCTCGCCCGGGCGGTCGCCGCGATCGACGAGCTCCTCGGTCACGGCTGGGGCTTCGCCGCGCCGCTCGGGTGAGCGGTGACGGCGCGCCTAGGCAGCTCGAGGCCGCTCTCGTACGCTCCGGGCGTGGCTGCGTCGGAATGCAGCGTGAGCGGTGCGCGCGTCATGCGACCGAACTGGTGGGGCGTGGGGATCTCGGTCGGGATCTCGGCGGCGATCGTGCTCGCGATCATCGCGGCGTTGGTGGTGGCCGGTGGCCCTCCGGCTGGGAAAGATGCCTCCGCGCCGTTCAACATCATGGCGCTGGCCATCGGCGGAGGCGCGTTCGGGGCGAGCTGGTTCGGCCGCGTCCGGAAGCAGCCGGCCAAGACGACGTCCGTGGTCCGTGCCACCGCCGTCGGCCTCGAGGTCAACGGCAGTGTCGTGGTGAAGGCGAGCGACATCACCTCCGCGGTCGTGCGCCCCGCCGCGGGCGCCGGCGCCTTCCTTCGGGTGACGCGCGGCGGATTGTCGGGCCCTTTGGACGTGTGGGTGCCGCGCGTCGAAGACGCGCGAGCCCTCGTGGAGGCGCTCGGGTTCGGCGCCGCGCAGAAGGCGAGCGAGCTCCTCCTCGGAGCCATCTCTCCGGAGAGCATGATGAGCCGGGTGCGCGGGACGTGGCTCGGCGGGGCCGTGATGGTCGTCACGGTCATCCTCGGCGCGATCCTGGCTCGGACCCTCGGACCCGGCGTGGGCGCGGCGGCCTTCGGCGCCGGCCTGTTGTTTCACTTCGCGATGCTGCTTCGCTGGGTGCGCCCCGGTCGCATCGTCATCGGCGCGGACGGTGTGCTCATCCGCTGGCTGCGTCATCGGGAGCTCATCCGCCTCGCCGACGTCACCGGAGCCGAGGTCGTTCGGGGCGAGACCTGGTCGACCTTCGTGCCCATCCTGGTTCGTATCCACCTGCGGGGTGGCGGTCACCGCGACGTCGTCGCGCAAGCGGGGCGCTCCTCGGCGTTCGGGACGCAGACCGAGGCGGCGTGGGTGCACGCATCGACGATCGCCGAGCGCATCAACGAAGCCGTGCGTGCACGAGCGCAGGGCGAGGTCCCGCTCCGGGTCGCGCTGGTGGAGGACAGCCTCGCGCGCGCTGGGCGCGAGATCCCGGAGTGGGTCGCGTCCCTCCGCAAGCTGCAAGACCACGTGGCGAGCTTCCGCGAGCACGCCTCGACCGGTCACGTGCTCGAGAGCCTCTGGTCCGTTCTCGAAGACAACGCCGCACCGCAGGAGAAGCGGGCCGCAGCCGCGGTTGCGCTCGCGCCGCACCTCGACGACGGCGGTCGCGAGCGGGTCCGCGTCGCGGCGCGCGCGGTGGCCGCACCGAAGCTGCGCATCGCGCTCGAGGCAGCCGCCGAGCGCGACGACGACGATCTGGTGGAGGCGCTCGCCGAGGTGGAGCGCGAGGAGTCGGAGGAGAGCGGAGCCACCACGACGTCGTGAGCCGGACGTCGTCGTCCGTCGCTCCGGTCAGTGACAGAGCGAGTGGATCACCGAGTAGCAACACTGATCGCCGTCGACGTAGACACCCGAGGCGAGAATGACATAACCGTCAACTGCGAGGATCTCGTCCATCGCGTCTTCCGGCGACAGACAACCGGGCGGCACGCCCGCGCCGCCGGCTCCGCCTGCTCCCCCTGTGCCGCCGCCCGCGCCGCCGCCACCCACCTCGTCACGCGGCAGGCACACGGTGCCCATCGAGCCGGCCGTGCCCGAAGCCATGCAGGTGACGGTCGAGCCTTGCCCGGTCGTCACGGCGGTCGTGGTGGTGGTGGTGGGCGCTCCGCCGCCGGATGAGTCGGCGCTGCCGCCGGAGCCTTCGGTGGACGAGCCGCAGGCAGGGACGGCCACCAGGAGGCCGAGGAAGGCGGCGAGAAAGAGCGAAGCAGAAGCAGGGCGAGCGGAAGTCATGAACCGCGTCTGGAGGCAACGGCCGTACCCAGCGCGTGCGAGCACGAAATCGGCGCGCTCGCGTGGTGCGCTTCACGCCCACATGACATCGAGATCCGAGATTGGGCCGTCCCGTTAGGATCGTGGGCCAGACATGGGTCAGGGCGCGAGCGTCTGCGCCGAGCAGGGGGCCCCGGCTCGGTCAGGCCGTCAGGCGACCGTTCGAGCCGTTCGCCCCTTTGACGGAGAGCGGGTCGGCGTGGCTCGCGACTGCAGCGGGCTTCTTCGAGCCGGGGAGCAGGCGCTCCTTCAGCTGCGTGGACCACTCGCCCAGGGTCGCCTGCGCGTAGATGCGGACGGTCTTGGCGACGTTCCGCATGTCCATCGTGCTGGTGAACGAGTCCGCCAGACCGAACGGGAGCATGGCCGGCACCCAGCCGCGCGCGTACTCGAGCGCGTAGCAGTGATCGGGCATGCGATAGCCGCGGGCCACGCCGCGCGGCATGATGTGCATCTCACCCGGGCGGTAGATCTCCTTGCGCATGCTGTCCTCGTCGTAGGCCCACTGCTCGCCTTCGAGGATCATGAAGTAGTCGTCCGCCAGGAAGCGACCGGAGTAGCCCTCCGTCCCGATGGGGGTGCCGAAGACGATCACGTACTCCGAGATGGAGGCGTGCAGGATCGTCATGTGGCCCATGCTGCCGCCTGCGATGTTGAAGACCCACTCGTTCGCCTGGCGGATGTGCCCGGGGTAGATCTCGCTCAGGCGAGAGCGAAGCAGCTCCACCTTGCCTTCGATGGTGGGCTTGTTCGCGACCGCTTCCTTGGCGACGCTGTGCAGGACCTCGGGGGAGAAGACGAATCGGCTCATGTCAGGCTGCCTCTTGGGGTCGGGGCGGTGCCTTGGTTGCCTGCTTGGGCGGGGGCGCGTCCGGCACTGCCGCGTCGTAGACGAGCCCGATGGGATCTTTGTAGCTCCCGAAGATGCGGTCGCACACCGTGAAGAACTGGCCGTAGTTGTACTTGTTCGCCTTGTGGTGGAGCGTGTGGTGCGCGGTGAAGTTGATGAAGCTCCAGCGGACCCAGCTCGTGCGCTCGTGGATGAAGGTCGACCAGACCTGCAAGAACACGATGAAGAACACGTACTGGCTGATGTGCATCGGGAACAGGAACGCGCAGAGGTGATGCGGCGCGGCCTGAGCGAACGAGTCCAGCGGGTGGAAGGCCATGCTCGTGAAGGACGAGGGCACCCGGAACTGGTGGTGGTAGAGGTGGATGTGTTTGTAGAGCACCGGGTGGTGCAAGATCCGGTGCGCCCAGTAGACGGCGAGCTCCGTGATCACGAGGACCATCGCCAGGGTCGCGAAGTACCAGGGCCAGCCGTGGTCCGAGATGGAGAAGTAAACCTTGCTGTCGCCGGTGATGATGAAGTGGTGGATGGGCGCCGTGAGCACGGCGTTGCCGAGCAGGTTGTAGAACGCCCAGAGCCACTCTTTCCTGAGCTCTTGCCCCTCGTTCTTGCGCTCCTGGCCGCGGAAGAAGTGATCCCGCCGGAGCACGAAGTAGTAGAGGTAGCTCGTCCCCGACGTGAGGAGATAGAAGAGGATCCCGCCCACGAAGAGGACGACGAAGCTCCCGAGGATCGACTTCGGAGCGAGGACGGCTTCGACGAAGGGATGCAAGAGCGTCTCCTTGGGCAGGGCCCCTAAGCCAGGGGCTCGGGTCGTACCCAAGCCCGGGGCCCGGAGCAACCACCATCTGAGGCGGATTCCTCTTAGATTTTCTTCCGCTCCGAGAGGGGCCTGGTTTACGTTTCAGCCACGGCGCGGTGCAACCCGGGGATCTGATCCAATCTCGTTATCGCTTGAACCGCCTGCTCGGCTCCGGCGCGAGCGGGTCGGTCTGGGCGGCCAAGAACGAGCTCATCGACCGGGACGTCGCGCTCAAGGTCATGCGCCCCGACGTGGCGGAGGACGCCGTCGCGCTCCAGCGCTTCTTCAACGAAGCCAAGGCGAGCGGGCGCGTTCGCAGCTCCAGCATCGTGGAGATCCTCGATCTCGGCCAGGCGGAGGACGGCTCCCCGTTCCTCGTCTTCGAGCTGCTCGACGGCGACGGCCTCGACGCGAAGCTCGCCCGCGACGGCATCATCGATCCGGAGGCCTCGTGCGAGATCTTCATCTCCGTGGCCAAGGCGCTCGATCTCGCGCACAGCCAGGGGATCATCCACCGCGACCTCAAGCCCGCGAACATCTTCCTGCACCGCGATCCCGAGGGCCAGCCGATGGCGAAGATCCTCGACTTCGGGATCAGCAAGGTCTTCGAGACGAACAACAACTTCACGCTCACGCGGACCGGCACGGTCGTCGGCTCGCCGGCGTACATGGCGCCGGAGCAGGCGTCGGGCCGCGAAGATCTCGACGGTCGCGCGGACGTCTGGTCGCTCGGCGTGGTCATGTACGAGGCGCTCTCGGGGACGCTCCCGCACGAAGCGCCGAACTACAACGCGCTCATGGTCCGCATCCTCACGCAGGACGTGGACCCGCTCGCGACGCGCAAGCCGGACCTGCCGCCGAAGCTCTGCCAGGTGGTGGACTCCTGCCTCCGCCGCGATCGGGACCAGCGCATCCAGAGCGCCGGCGAGGTCGCCCGCCAGCTCGAGGCGACGCTGAACGAGATCAAGGCCGTGCGGTACCGCTCGGTCGGGCGTCGCGCCTCCGACCGCGCGCAGGGGCAGTTCCGGCGTCGCCAGAGCGACTTCTCGGCCAACCCTGGCGGCATGCCGATGGCGATGACGATGGACCCGCCGCCGCCCCCGCAGCGCGTGGTCGTGATGGCCGCGGTCCTGGGCGCGATCTTCGGCGTGTCCGCGACGGCCATCCTGTTCCTGTTGATGAAGTGACGTTGAGCCAAGAACGTCGGGATCGGTCCGACTGAGGGGCTCGCTCCCGTGGATTCCCCCCCCCGGCCCCCCTCCACTGTCGTGGAGGGGGGAGGTTGCGCAGGTGGTCCTCGAGCACCATGTTGGGCGGGCCATGTGCCCCCACTGCCGGACGAACGCCCCCCTGATTTACCGGGGCATGAAGGCCTACTGTGCGGCGTGTGGCGCGCCGCGTGGGGTCCTCTCCGGCGCGTCGCTCACCCACGCAGGCAAGCCCGCTCACGTCGCCGGCGCGGTGGTGCACGCGTTCGGCTGGCTGCTCTTCGTCCTCGGTCTGGGCTTCGCGGCGATCGTCGGCCTGCTCTTCGCGCTCCTCAGCGCCACGGCAGGCCTGGTCATCGGCGGCTTCTTCGCGCTGCTCTCGCTCACGGTCTTCTTGCTCGCGCGGTACGGCAAGAAGCGCCTCGAGTCGGAGGGCGAAGAGGCGCGGGAACTGCGCCGCGAGCAGGCGCTCTACGCGCTCGCCGCCACCCACGGCGGCCGGCTGCAAGCGTACGAGGCGGCGGCCGCGCTCGACATGACCGTGAAGGACGCGGACGACCTGCTCACCCGGCTGGCCAAGCAGCGCCCCGAGCAGGTGGACGTGGAGATTGGCGATCAGGGCGAGGTCTTCTACGAGTTCGCGGCGCCAGGCGGCGCGCGCGGCTTCGTGTACGCCAAATCCTGGGGCATGCCTGGGCCGTGGGGATCCGCCGGCGGCTTCCGCGTGGCGCAGCCGAGCCCGGCGCGGCGTGTCCGCGTCGCCGAGCCTCCCGTGGCCGAGAGCAACAAGCCCATCCTCGACGCCGAGTTCGAGGCCATCGAGGAAGAGCCGGCGCCGCGCAAGGCGCGTACGTGAGACTTCTCACGCGCGAGCGAAGCTGATAGCCGAAGGACGAGGCATCTCCCTTGGGGGCCCACGAGTTCTTCCTCGATCCTGCCAAGAAGGCGATCCGTGACGCCGTCGCGCGAGTCGAGCGCCAGACGTCGGCGGAGGTCGTCGTCAGCATCCGGCGCCAGTCGGGGAGCTACCGTCACGCGGACACGCTCTGGGGCATCGCGCTGTCGTTCGTTCTGCTCTGCGTGTTCCTCTACCACCCGGAGCCGTTCGACTTCACCTACCTGCCGGTGGAGCTCGCTGTCGCGTTTGCGATCGGCTCGGTGTTGTCGGCCTCGTTCGCGCCGCTCCGGCGAGCCTTCGTGTCGAGGCGCCTCCAGGAGGAGAACGCGAGCCGCGCCGCCAAGGCCGCGTTCGTCGATCTCGGGATCTCCCGCACGCGAAGCCGCACGGGCGTCCTCGTGTTCGTCGCCGCCTTCGAGCAGCGTGTGGAGGTGATCGCGGACGCCGGCATTCACCCGAAGAAGCTCGGCCCCGCCTGGGACGAGGCGGTCCAGAAGCTGGATCGCGCGTTCCGGCTCGACGGCTCGTTCGAGCTGTTCCTCGGCGCGCTCGAGGCGCTCGGGCCGGTGCTCGCGAAGGAGCACCCGCGCGCGCACGACGACGTGAACGAGCTCCCCGACGAGATGGATGACGATTCCGTCGAGAGTGGCCCGCCCTCCGAGGAGGAGGCGCGATGAGCGCGCGCGGGGCGAGGTGGATCGGTGCCATCGTGCTCGGCGTCGCGCTCGCGACGGCGGGGCTCTCCACTCCCACGGCGGAGGCGCGACCGGGAGGAGGCCAGAGCTTCGGCGGCGGCTCCAAGTCGAGCTCGGGCGGCTCCAAGTCGTGGGGTGGCGGCTCGAGCGGCTCGGGCTCGAGATCGAGCAGCGGGTCGAGCTCGTGGTCCTGGGGGAGCTCGAAGTCGAACAGCGGCTCGAGCAACTGGTCGAGCAAGCCTTCCTACTCCTCGCCCTGGTCGACCGAGGACCGTAAGCCCGCGCCGCGACCGGTCGGGCCACACGGCTCCTCGAGCGGCTACGTCTACACCGGACCATCGGGGCCGCCGAGCGGGTCGGTCGGCGAGTACTTCTTCTTCATCTTGCTCGGCGTGGGCGTGCTCGCCGTCGTCGTCGCCGGTGCCGCGTGGCAGCGCCGCCGGCAGGAGCGCGAGTGGGCCTCGACCGTGCTCGGGGAAGACTTCGACTTGGATGCCCCGGGGCCCGTCCGGCGCGAGGAGGAGAGCGCGCACCGCCACGCCTCGATCCAGGCGGCGCTCCACGCCTATTCGGCGAAAGACACGGAGTTCTCGTTCGTCATCTTCGAGGACTTCCTCTACGCCCTCTTCGCGGAGCTCCACACGCTCCGGGGACAGCGGAAGGCCGCGGTGCTCCGGCCCTACCTCCGGGAAGGCGTGCTCCGCTCGGTCGAGGCGAGCGGGCGCGACGGCGTGACGGACATCATCGTCGGCTCGATGAAGGTGGAGGAGGTCCGGTTCGACGAGGCGGCGCGACGGTTGGTGGTGAGCGCGCGCTTCGTCGCGAACTACACCGAGCGCACAGGCGAGACCGCGCAGAGCTACTTCGTGGAGGAGGTCTGGCGCCTCTCCAAAAACGCCGACTCGCCCTCACGCGCGCCCGAGAAGGCCCGCGTCATCGGCTGCCCCAACTGCGGCGCGCCGCTCGAGAAGGACGTCGGACAGAAGTGCAAGTACTGCGGCACGCCCGCCGACAGCGACGTGCACGACTGGATCGTGGAGGAGATCTACGAGGCCGTCCGCGAGCCACGCGGACCGATGCTCATCGGCACGACCGAAGAGGTGGGCTCCGATCTGCCGACGGTGGTCGCGCCGGACGCTCCGCTCCGCTTCGAGGACCTGAAGAAGCGCGACCCCGAGCTCACGTGGGCCGGCTTCGTGGCCCGCGTCGAGGCGACGTTCCGCACGTTCTACGACGCCTGGTCGGCGCAGGACCTCGGCCCCGTGCGGCCCTACCTGAGCGACGCGCTCTTCGAGACGCAGCGGTACTGGGTGAACGCTTACAAGTCCGAGAAGCTGCGCAACGTGACCGAAGACGCGCGCATCGTCACGACCCATGTCGCGAAGGTCACGAGCGACAAACATTACGATTCTGTCACGGTTCGCGTGTTCGCTTCTTGCGTGGACTACACGCTGAACGCCGAGGGAGTGGTGGTCGGCGGCAACAAGAGCCGCGCCCGCGAGTACAGCGAGTACTGGACGTTCATCCGCTCCGCCAAGAAGACGGGCGCTTCGCGGACGGACTCGTCCTGTCCCAACTGCGGCGCCGACGTTTCGAAGATCAACATGGCCGGCACCTGCGAGAGCTGCTCGGTCAAGGTCACCTCGGGGGACTTCGACTGGGTCCTCTCCCGCATCGAGCAAGACGAGGTGTACGAAGGGTGACCACCTTCCCAGGAGCGGGGAAACGCGGATAGCCTCCCCGCACCATGCAACAACCTCCCGGTTATCCCCCTGGCCCCGGCGGCTACGGCGCTCCTCCCGGCTACGGTCAACCTCCGCAGCAGCAACAGCAGTGGGGGCAGCAGCCCGCCGCACCCGCCGGCTACGGTCAGCAGCCGGGTGGCTACGGTCAGCCGCAGCAGGGATACGGGCAGCCGCAGCAGGGGTACGGGCAGCCGGCTCCAAGCCCTTACGGCGCTCCTCCCGGGTACGGCGCACCGGCCGCGGCGGCCGGCCCGGCCCCCAAGACCGGCGTGAAGATGAGCGCGGGGCTCTACATCGCCTTCATGCTCGGCGGCGTGGCGCTCGGCGGCGCCCTCACCGCGTGGGGCGCGACGGACAGCAAGGTGACCGAGCTCCTGATGTTCTCGTGGCTCCCGATGATGGTCGGGGTCATCGCGCAGTACGTCTTCATCTACCGCCAGTGGAAGGCGATCGACGACGGGCAGGCGCGCACGACGCCCGGTAAGGCCGTCGGCTTCCTGTTCATCCCCTTCTTCAACATCTACTGGATCTTCAACATCTTCTTCGGCTGGGTGACGGACTACAACAAATACGTCCAGCGCTACGGCATCCAGGCTCCGCAGCTCACGCAGGGCCTCTGGTGGGCGACGATCGCCTGCGCGTTCCTCTTCCCCATCGCGTCGCCGTTCCTGGGGCTCTACCTGGTCATCGTGATCTGCCGCGCGGTCAACGCGCTGCCTTCGACCTGATCAGTCTCGGGCCGAGCAACATCGCGATCGACGCCACGACCGCCAGGGCCGCCGCCAAGTAGGCCGGCGGCCCTTGCGCTGCATCGGCCGACGCGAGCTCCCCGCTCGACCAGCGCGCTTCGAAGAGGCCGCCTCGTGCGATCACGTCGGTCGTGATCGACCAGGCGGCGTGCGCACCGACAGCGGTCCACGCGCTCTTGGTCTTCGCGTAGAGGACGCCGAAGAGCGCTCCGTTTGCGATCGCGAGCAGCACTGCCGCAGCGGAGAGCGAGGAGGCGGCGATGAACGCGCTCGGGGAGGCGAGGGCGCCGAAGGCGACCGCGGCCCAGATCGGCAGGCCGGCGCGCGCCGCGAAGTGGAGGGGGAGGCCGCGGAAGAGGAGCTCGTCGCGGATGGCCACGGCGGCCGCCGGGATGAAGCCGATGAGCTGTGTCGCGTGCAGGCTCGCCGGTGCGGCAGTCGCGAGGCCAAACGCGATCGAGGCGCCGAGCGCGAGCGCAGCGACGCCGGCGCCGACCGCCGCGCCTCGTCCGACGAGGCGGAGAACCGCGCCTCGCGACGGCTCGCCCTCCGTCCAGAGCACGCCGGCGCGTCCGGTGCCGAGATCGACGATGAGGGCGCCGAGCACCGCCTCCGGGAGGGGGGAGGACTCCAGAACCGCCGCGAGGACCACGAGTGCCGCGCGGATCCCGACCAGCCAAGCAGCGCCGGTCAGGAGCGCACGCGTGCGCCCGCGCCGGGAGAGCGGCTCGTCGTCGGTCTCGGGCTGTCCTTTTGATGTCAAACGAATCCCTCGGTCTCGAGCGCTCAGTGCAGCGTGTGCCAGTTGCCGTCGTGCTCGACCTTCGGGACCGTGACGCCGTCGCGCCGCACGGGGGCGCCGGCCTCGGTCGGAAGAACGTCCCTCGCGCGCAGCGTCCGCGCGCGAAGACGGCGCGGGCGGACGCTCGTTCGCTCGCCGGCGGCGACCGCGCGGCGCCTGCGCAGCCTGCCGATGATCGCCACGGCCAGCCACAGGAAGAGTCCGAGGAGGGCGACGGGGAAGAAGGCGTACCGCCGGGAGAGATCTTCGCGCCAGCCGCGATCGATGCTGCCCGCGCGCGCGCCGAACGCCGACTCGAGCGCGCGGTCGAAGGGCAATCCACCGCGCAGCCCCGAGAGCAGGGCGGGCACGCGCTCCGGCTCGAGCGCCGCGAACCGCGCGAAGTCCGCTGCGAAGGCGCGTTGCTCGGGCGTGGCCGACTCGCCCAGCGATCCGAGGCTCGGCGGAGCGCCTGCCAGGACCGCGAGCTCGATCGACTGTAGCCGCGCCGCGCGATCTTCACGCGCGAACTGGACGGCGAAGCCTTCCTGGAACCAGGAAGGGACCTCCGCGCCGCCGGTGGCCTCGAAGAGGGCCAGGTGCGCGAGCTGGTGGCGCAGCGACCTCTCGAGGCCGTCACGGCCCGGTGATCCGTCCCCGCTCACGATGACGAGGCTCTCGTCCGTCATCACTGCGCCGCCCGCCTCGAGCGCCGGCGCGTCCGGCGCGACGCGCCCGAGCTCGAGCGGCAGCGCGACGACACGGACGTGGACCGCGGAGAGGACCTCGGTGCCGACCGCGCTCCGAAGCTCCGCACGGATCTGCGTGAGCTGCGGCAAGAGGCCGCGCACTCGTTCGCGCGTGCCGGGGTGATACGCGACGAAAAAACCGTCGCTGTCGTGCTCGAGGTACTCGCTCGGTGGCGGAGGCGGCGAGCCCGCGCTCGCGGTCCCGGCGATCGCGATGTGGGCGAGCGCGACTGCCGTCGCGGACGAGAGCTTCCCCTTCACTCGAGCACCTTCCCGCGCAGCGCGACCGAGCCCTGACCGACGTCCGTCGTCTGCGACACGATGAGGATCGTGAGCCCGGTCGCCGCGACGCCGCCCACGGCGACCCAGAACCACGGGCTCTCGTACCAGCTCGAGTCTTCCTTCGGCTTCTCCGGCTCCTTCGCGGGCTTGGCGTTCTTCAGGTTCTCCTTGCGCGGGCCGGGCTTGGGCTTGTCCCCGGTGGGCGGGCCCAAGGGGCGCGTGGGCTTGGCCTTCGGCGCAACGAGCCGCTCGAGCGAGGTTAGGACCGGATCCAGATCGAGCGCGCCGGGCTGACCTTCCTTCGGGGAGGGGGCGAGAGTCGCGGGGTCGACGCGCGTCGAGGGAGGCGACTTGCTGGCGTCGACGTGGGCGAGGCGAACCGATGGCCCGACCGGACCCTGCACGAAGAGCACGATGGCCTCGACCGGAAGCACCGCCGCGAGACCAGCGAGCGCCGCGCGCGACTCCTCGGTCGTGAGATCGGGCGCGAGCCGCGCGCGCAGATCGGCGAGCTGCTTGCCCGCTGTGTCGTCTGGGCTGGGCTCGCCTCCTGTGAGGATGCGCACCGTCGCTTCGTCGAGCTGGGGGCGGAGCTTGGGCGTGCGGTAGGCACCGCGCGCCAGATCGCGCGCGTGGCGGGCCTGCGTGTCGTCCCACGGACCGACGAGCACCACGGCAACGCCCGCGCGGGCCCCGGCGGGAACGGCTGGAGCGGGCGCGGCCGGAGCGGCCGGCGCGCTCGGAGCGGCGGCTGGAGCCGACGCGGAAGGCGCCGGAGCCGAGGCCGAGGGGGGCGGTGCGGGCGGCTTCGCGGGCTCGTCGCTCGAGGCCGTCGCTGCCCAAACGAGCGCGAGCAAGCCGGCGCCGGACACGCAAAGGGACCGTCTCATTCGCGTCTGAGCGTAGTACATGGCGGGCCGGTTGCCGAGGCGGCGTCAGGGTACGCGCGTCGCGCGCGGCTCATGCGCCCGCGGCCGTCGGCTTCGTGCTCGGGCCACTTCGACCCGCGGCGTGGCCGACCCCTACGGCTCGACGACCTGCAGACACCCGATCTGGATCTCGCACCAAGAGCAGCTGTTGCCGTTGCAGACGTCGTCGCCGAAGGTGTCGGCGGAGCATTTCGCGCCGAGCACCATGCTCTCGTAGCCGCCGAGCGGGTCGTCGGAGGTGTCGTCGTCGGTGTAGGTCCAGCCCAGGCCCGGGCTGAGGACTTCCCCGATCTGGGCGGGAAACGAGAAGGTCTGCGTGCGCTCTCCGGTCGTGAAGTCGGGCGTGGTCTCGCGCATCTTCACGTGGATCTGCAGGTCCACACCGTTCGTCGTCGCGATCGGCGCGAGGTCGAGCTGCACGTCGGGGCCGTGGCCGCCGAACTCGGCGTCGCCTTCGAGGTGCTGGAGATCGCCGACGCGGAGCGTCTGGTTGATGCAGAGATCGAAGACCTGCTTGCAGTGGGCGTTGCGGCAGACTTCGCCGGCGTCGCACTCCCAGTCGCCGAGGCACTCGAGGGGGCCTCCCGTCGACGTGCTCGAGGTGGTCGATGTCGTCGTGGGGCCCGAGGTGGTGCTCGTCGTGCTCGTCGTGCTTCCGGTGCTCGTCGAAGGCTTGGGCGTGACGACGCCGCCGCTCCCGCCGTCGCCCGAGCTCCCGTTGCCGGCGCCGCCCTCTCCGTCCGAGCCCTCGCAGGTCGGCGCCGCGCTCGAGCCTGCCGGCGGATCCTGCATCGCGAAGCCCTCGGCCGACGCCGCGACGTCGTAGCCAGCTTCGGGGAGCGGAATCGCGACGGTGCCGATGTCGAACGTCTGCGTTCCTGCGATGCCCGTGTCGAGCTCCACGGCGATATCGAGGTTGATGGTCCCGCTGCGAACGGCCGCGCCTCGATACGAGGCCGTCGCACCGTCCACGCTCGCGCAAGTGCCCTGGAGAGTGACGTCGATCGCGCTGCCTTCCCCGACGCTGAGCTGGAGCCTGCCGGGCAACCCGCCCGGAAGTGGGATTGCGGGTAGATCGCCCGGCTGAATCACCGCGCTGACCGTGGCCGCCGCGTCGATCGCGAAGCCCGGCACCGAAGCCGACCCGCTGATCGGCAGGCTGACGTCGGCGAGGCCCGGCAGGTCGCCGTCGTACTGGGGGAGCCCGGTCTGATCGACCTTCAGTGAGCCGTCGAGGAAGAAGCCGCCGGTGACTTCGATCTTTCCTTCGCCCGCTGCATGCAGCGCCGGAGCTCCGCTGGCTTCGGAGGCGATCGCGGGCAGGCTCACCTTCGCGGTCGCGCTTCCGGACAGCTGCAACGAGACCTGAACCGGGCCCGAGCCGGGCAGCGGGCCCGTGGCGTACGAGAACGAATCGAGGAGCTCCACCGAGGCTTCGAGCGCGATGGGCTCGGCGACGTCTTCACTGCACGCCGTCCCGAGGGCGAACGCCGCCAGAAGCGAAGGTGCGAGCGAAGACCAGCCACGAGGCAAGGAGAGCATGGGTGGTCTTACTAGCACGGGAAGTGCCAATTCCGTCCGGAGCAGAATCTGGCGAGTGATTCTCGCTACTTGGCGCAGGCGTGGGCGGGTGTCGAGTGGGTCGCCGGACGCTTATGGGTGCCTGGTCCATTGCTCCGCGCCGCTGGCGCCTACATGTGTGACCAGGTGGGCCGCCGGCCCGAGCGCGACCTTCAGCCGAGCGCGCGCTCGAACACCCGGTACGTCTTGTACACGCGACCCCCCATCAGCTTGATGCCGACGTTGATGGGCGCGTTGTCCTCGACCGTCCACGAGAGCTCGCCCGAGCGCAGGCCGAGCAGGTGGGCCGCGCGGTTCATCTCCACGTAGAGATACGCCGACAGGCCGGCGTACTTGCGGGCGTTGCGCCACTTCTTCTTGATGCCGAGGATGTAGAGCCGACCGCTGCGAGGTCCTCGGACCTTCAGGCGGTAGAGCAGCTTCGCGATCTGCAGCGGGCCGAGCTTGCCCTCGAAGTCGTCGATGAGCTCGTTGATGTTCGGCAAGCCGACCGCGACCGCAGCGGGCTCGCCGTCGATGGAGACGATGCGCGTGAGCTCGGGCATCAGGAGGAGCTCCAGGTCCTTCGCGGCCTTCTCGAGCTCCGTCTTGGTCGCCGGGACGAAGCCCCAGTTGTCGCTCCACGCGTCGTTGAAGATGTCGATGATGATGTCGAGCTCCCGCGCGACGTCCTTCGGATCGACGAGGCGGACGGAGATCTCGGGGAGGGCTTCGATCTCGTCGTGGGCGCGCTGGGCGCGGACGGGGACCTCGCCCACCTCGTATTTCCAGGCGTAGAAGTCCTTCAGCTTGGCGAAGCCGGCGCGCTCGATGAGCCCAGCCTGATAGGGCCTGTGGTGCGGCATCATGATCATCGGCGGGAAGGAGAAGCCGTCCACCAGGCAGCCGAGCTCCTCGTTGATGCTGAGGCTGTAGGGCCCGCGGATCTTCTTCATCCCGCGCGACTTGAGCCACGCAGCCGCCTCGTCGAGCAGCGCCGCGGCGACCTCCGCGTCTTCGATGGTGTCCAGGTAGCCGAAGAAGCCGGCCTCGTCTTTGTGCAGCCGGAGATGCTCGTGGTCGATCTGCGCGGTGATGCGCCCGACGGGGCGGTCGCCCTGGTAGGCGACCCAGGCCGAGCCTTCGGCGTGTTGGAAAAACGGGTTCTTGCTCGGATCGAGCTTGCCCGTGATCTCCATGTCGAGCGGCCGGACGTAGGCCGGGTCGCCGCGGTAGATCGTGTCGACCACATCGAGGAAATCGCGGCGACGCCGCTTGTCGGAGCCGAGCTCGCGAACCTGGACGGGCATGGGGAGGAGACGATTACCACGGGTGCCGGCGCCGCGGGCAGCATGCTATGGGATGCCGCCTATGCCCCCGGCTGCCCAGGCCCCCGCCCACCCCGCGGTGGCGCTCGCCGCGTTCGCAGAGCCCCTCGTTCGCGGTCGCCGCGTCGCCGTCCTCGGCGACGCCACGCTTCCGTTGGGTCAGACCCTCCTCGACCGAGGCGCGCGGCTCGTCCACGTCTACGATCCCGACCCCGGCCGCGTGGCGCAGGCCCTTGCCTCCCGTTCAGGTGGCCCGAGCCCGGTCGTGGCCGAGCTGACGGAGGACCTCGGCGTCCGAGACGGCGCGTTCGACTTCGTCTTCGTACCGGACCTGCCGCTCCTCGGTGACGCGCCGTCGCTCGTGCGACGGGTCAGCCGCCTCCTGTCGGCTTCGGGCGTCGCCCTCTTCGCCTCCCCGAACCCCGAATCCGAGCGGTTCCTGTTGCCGCCTTCGCCGGCCATCGAGGAGGCGCTCGGCTACTACGACCTCTACGACGTCGTCTCCGTGCAGTTCGCGGAGGTGCGCATGCTCGGGCAGGCGCCCTTCACCGGCTATTCGATCGTCGACTTCTCCGAGCCCGACCCGGACGTCGCGGTCGACACCTCCGTGCTCGACGAGCCGGAGGCACCCGAGTGGTACGTCGTCATCGCGAGCCAGCGCCGCGTCGACGTCGAGGCCTACTCCATCGTGGAGATCCCGCTCTCCGACGTGGCGCGCGGCGCGCCGATCGAGCCCACGACCATGCCGTACCGCGAGCCGCCCGCGAAGCCGGCGGTGAAGGCGGAGCCCGATCGCGACATCCTGGCGCTCACCGAGGCGCAGACCCGGCTCGCCGTCGTCTCGACCGAAAACGAGAAGCTGCGCGAGCGCGTGGCGGAGCTGACCAGCGTCGAGCGGCAGCTCTCGCACGCGTCGATGCGTGTGGCCGAGCTCGAGCGCGAGCTCGAGCAAGGCAAATCGAAGCAGAACGAGCTCCAGGCGATCGCGGCGCGTGCCGAAGCGCGCGCGGAGGCGGCAGAGGGGCAGGTGCTGCAGCTCCGCGCGGACCTCGAGGCTGCCCGCGAGGAGCCCGCAACGCCCCGCCGCGAGCTCGCCTCGCAGGCGGAGCGCGAGCGCGCCGACCGTCTGGCCGCCGAGCTCGCAGCTTCGCAGTCCCGCTTGCAGGACCTCGAGCGGCAGCTCGCCGCGCTCGAGCCGCCGACGCTCCGTTCGCGGGAAGAGCACGCCAAGCAGCTGGCCGAGCTCCGGGCTTCGCTCGAGGCCGCGAACGGGCAGCGGAGCGCGCTGGAGAAGAAGCTCGAGGAAGCGGAGGCGCGCGAGCGCCGCGCCGCGCGCGCGCTCGAAGAGGCGAAGCCGCAGCGCGAGAAGCTCGTCGCGGAGCGCGACGCTGCGATCGCGGAGCGAGACAAGGCCAAGGCGGACCGCGACAAGGCTGCCTCGGACCGTGACAAGGCCGCCTCGGACCGCGACAAGGCAGCTGCCGAGCGAGACGCCGCGGTCGCTGACCGCGACAAGGCCGCTGGCGAGCTCGCGGACGTGAAGTCGCGGCTCGACGCGAAGGCCGAGGGTGAAGAGTCGGTCACGGCGGACCTCGCGGCGCTCGAGGAGCAGCTGCGCGAGCGCGGCCGCGAGATCGCGCGGCTCAAGCGAGAGCTGCGCGAGGGCGAGCGCGTCGGCAAGGAGCTCCTGTTCGAGCTCGAGGGGCTGAAGGTCCTGCCGCCGCCCTTCTCTTCTTCGGGCGGCTCGGGGAGCGGCTTGAACGGCGGAGGCGTCGCCGGCACCTCGGGCCCTGCGCAGAGCGACGACGGTGGCGCCGTGGCCCTGGCGGACATGGCCAAGCTGGAAGCGCGCGCCACCGAGATCGCCGAGCGCGCAGCGCGCGTGGAGGCCGATCTCGTCGCGGCGTCCTGGCGAATCGCGCAGCTCGAGCGGGAGGCCGCCGAGCGCGGCGCGCCGCTGCTCGCGGACTCGTCGCAGAAGGAGCGCGAGCTGGAGCACGCCCTCGTGCTCGCGCAGCGTGAGATCGCCGAGCTGCGCGCGGCACCCCGGCAATGATTCCCCGGCTCGGTCGCGCGCTCGCGCTCGCCCTCGTCCTGTCGACCGGTTGTGGGGCCGCGCAAGAGAAGGCGGTCGACCCGTTGATCGCGGCGCGAGGGGAGGGCCCTTCCTCGGACGAGCCCGACCAGGTCGGCCGCTGGCTCCTCCTGGAGCTCATCGCGCCTGGCGGTCAGAGCAGCCAGGCCAACGCCGCGCGCAAGCGCCTCGACTCTCTCGACAAGGGCGCGCAGCCGCGCGCGCTCTACGCCGCGCTCGCCCGCGCCCTCGACGACGAAGCGCACGGGGCGCTCGGCCGTGCTGCGCGGAGCTACCTCGACGTGATCGACGTCGCGCGTGGTCACGCCGGGCCCGAGGCCGAGCTCGTCGCCTGGTTCGCGTCGAGCCGGCTGCTTCGCCTTCGTCCGAGCGTCGCCGGCATCTGGACCGACGCGAAGGCGAGGGTGGAGCGCGCGATCGCCGATCCGGGCGCGATCGGCTTCCGCGCCCGCGGCGATCTCGTCGACTGGTGGATGTTCGACACCCGCCGGGAGGGCAAGCTCGACAACGTGGCGATCGAGGCGCGCGCCGTGGAGATGCTCGGCTGCGTGAAGGACGCGCGGCTCGCCGGCCCGTTCGGCGGCGTGGCGCCGCTCGACGTCGTCACGCATTTCGAGGCGGAGCGTCCGGGGCCTTGGCCGCTCGTCTTCGAGAAACACCCGCGCCGCATGGAGCCGCCGCGCGTGCTGCCGCGCGACCGCGAGGCCGGCTGCACGATCCGAGCGCGGGGCGTCCCCGACCCGGGCGTGCACTACGTCGAGACCTTCTTCGAGCTCGACCATGACGACGACGTCATCATTGCCATCCAGGGCGCCTGGTCGGTCCTGGTCGACGACGTCGAGGTCCACACGCGCGACCCGCGCGTCTTCGGGGTCTGGCCGAGGTTCGCCGTCGGTGTGCACCTCGGCGCCGGCCGCCATCGGCTGGTCGGTCGCATCGGCACGCCGGAGACGTCGATCCGGATCGTGAACCGACAGGGGCTGCCCGTCGTCGCGCGGGCGTCGAGCGATCCGGCCGCGCCTTACGCGCAGGCGGCTCCGCGGGTGCTCGCCGATCCCAACCCGCTCGCGCCCTTCCTGCGAGAGGCCGGGGTGAAAAACGAGCCGCCGTGGCACGAGCTGCCCGCGGGCTCGGCGCCCGACCCGAGCGACCCCGTCCTCCGGTACATCGGGGCGGAGCTCGCGCACGTCGACGGCCAGGAGGATCTGGCGAGCGTGCTCTTCGAGCCGCTCGTGAAGCAGACCGCCGGCGCGACCGGGCTCTCGCTCGCGACGCAGGCCGGCTTCGTCGACGACGATCCCGTCTTCGCCCCGGCGGACGCGCGCGATCTGGCGCTCGATCTGCGGCGCCGCGCGGTCGAGAAGGACGCGCGGCTCTGGTACGCGAAGCTCTGGCTCCTCGTGGACGCGGCCCAGAAGAGCGGACCGGAGGATCAGCTGGCCGCGCTGGGCGAGCTCGCGCGGGGGTTCCCCGACGCGCCGGCGATCGGAAAGGCCCAGGCGCAGCTCTTCGCTCAGCTCGGCTACAAGCCCGAGCACCAGCGCGCCGTCGCCGATCTCGCCCGACGCTTCCCCGACGACACGGAGGTGCTGCGCGCCCTCCTCTCCAGCCTCGACGAGGCGGGCAAGCTCCAGGAAGCTGACGAGGTCGTCAGCAAAATCTCCAAGCTCGAGCCGGCCTCCACCATCCGCGTGGAGCGCGCCCTCCTCCGCGGCGACTTCCCCGCCGCCCTCGGCCTGCTCGAGAAAGACCTGGCGGACGGGACCGGCGACGCCAAGAAGGCGGCCGAGCGCCGAATCCGCGATCTGCTCGTCCGCCTGGGCAAGCGCCGCGAGGCGCTCGGTGAGCTCGAGCGCGAGCTCGCCGACGATCCGTCGAGCGTCGCGGCCGGCCTGCGCCTGGCCGACGCGCGCCTCGCGACCGGCGATCACGCGGCCCTGCGCAAGGCGCTCGCCGACGCCATCCTCAAGGGGGCGGAGTCGAACGAGCTGCGCGACGCGATCGAGGTCGTCGACGGCATGAGCGAGCTCGAGGCCTATCGCCTCGACCCCAAGGCGATGATCCGCGACTTCGAGGCGAGCGGCGCCGCCAAGAAGGGCCTCGACGCCAAGGGCGCGACGAGCGGCACGGCCGCCCGCGTGCTGGACTACGCCGTGCTCTCGGTCCACGCGGACGGCTCGGCGCGCATGCTCGAGCACGAGATCCTCCACATGGCGAGCCGCGAGGCCATCGCGGAGCACGCGGAGCAGCAGCTGCCGCGCGGCAAGCTCCTGCGCATCCGTACGATCAAGGCGGACGGGCGGACGCTCGAGCCCGAGATCGTGCAGGGCAAGCCGACGGTGACGATGCCCCACCTCGAGCTCGGGGACTACATCGAGACCGAGACGCTCTACGACCTTCCGGGAGACGGTCGCGGCGGCAGGTCGTTCGTCAGTCCGCGATGGTTCTTCCGGGAAGCGAAGGTCGACTACTTCCGGAGCGAGTTCGTCGTGGTCTCCCCGAAGGGGCGCGCGCTCGACATCGAGACGACGGGCAAGGTGCCGGCGCCCGAGCTGAAGGAGGACGGCGCGAGCGTCTCCCGACGGTGGCGCGTGGATCAGAGCCCGGCGTTGCCGATCGAGCCGCTCTCGGCCCAGGTCGACGAGTTCTTGCCGAGCGTGCGCCTCGGCTGGGGCGTCTCGCAGCGCGAGACACTGGAGCGCCTGCGCGACGCAGCGACGACGATGGTCCCGGCCGATCCGCGCCTCCGTCGCGTCGCCTTGACGATCGCCACCGCGGGGGCGCCGCCGGCGGAGCAGCCGGCCATCTTGGCCAAGGTGCCCATCGAGGAGCGCGCGCGCCGCATCTACCGCTGGGTGCTCGACAACGTGGAGCCCGGCCGCGAGGGCGATCCGAGGAAGGTCGTGCTCGGCAAGTCGGGCAACCGCACCGAGGCCTTCGTGTACCTCGCGCGCCTCGCAGGCATCGACGTGAAGCACGCGGTCGTTCAAGACCGCCTCGCGCCGCCCGCGATCGGCCCCATCTCCGAGGTCGAGCTGCTCAGCCACATCGCGCTGGTCATCCGCGGCAAGGGTCGTGATGTCTGGCTCGAGGTCGGCGACAAGTACGCGCCGTTCGGCTACCTGCCGAGCTCGCTGCGCGGTCAGCCCGCGGTGCTCCTCGACAAGGGGCTCTCGCGGGTGACGACCGACACCGGCGGCCCCCCCGACGGCGTGGCCCACCAGGGGGAGGTGGCCCTCAAGGCCGACGGCTCGGCCAGCATCACCCTCGCCCAGCGCTACACGGGGCGCCTCGCCATCGAGCTCCGGTCGGCGATCCAGACGCTCCCCGAAGATCGACTGAAGGACATCGTCGAGGCGAAGCTCGTCGCGCAGGCCATCCCCGGTGGCCGGCTCCGGTCGATGGAGATCGAGGGCCTCACGGATCTGGACGCGCCGCTCGTCCTGAAGCTCTCGATCGAGGCGTCCACCTTCGCGAGGCGGGTCGGCGAAGACCTGGTGCTCTCGCCGCCGCTGCAGGTCACGCTCGCGCCGCTCGTCGGGCTCCCCCGCCGCGAGACGCCGCTCGTCATCGGCCCGCAGCTCGCGATCCGCGTCGCCGTCGACCTGCGGGTGAAGCTCCCCGAGGGCGCGAAGGTCACCTCCATCGCCCCGGCCAAGGGGGAGCAGGGCGGGCGCTCGTTCGCCACCAACGATCGCGTCGAGGGGGGCGTCCTCGTCTTCGACCGCTTCGTCGATCTCCCCGCCGGGCGCGTCCAGCCCGACTCCTACGACACCTTCAGCGGGTTCGTGCGCGCTGCCGAAGAGGCGCTCCACCGCGATTGGGTCATCCACCTGCCATGACCACCACGCCGCACCTCGACAATTACAGAATCGTCCTCGAGAACATCCGCTTCCGCGGAAAACACGGCGCGTCGCGCGCCGAGCGAGATCTCCCGCAAGACTTCACCGCCTCGGTGGAGATCGAGCTGCCCATCTCGGCCCTGCCGCGCGCCGACAACCGCAGCCGCGTCTACGACTACGGCAAGCTCGCTGCGGTGGTCGTGGACGAGGGCACCAAGGCCTCCTATCGCCTCCTGGAGACGCTCGGCCAGCGCCTCATCGAGCGGATCTTCGCCGAGTCGCCGGCCGTCATGGTCACCGTCCGCGTGAAGAAGTTCGGCCCTCCGACGCCGGTGAGCGTCGACGCGGCGTCGATCGAGCTGCGCGGCCGGCGGTAGCGGCTGCCGGTCCGCGCCGAGGGCGTTCACAATCACCGCTGAGCCGGCGCGGGGTGGCATGGTTTGAGCGGCCATCGGCACGCGGGCGCGCTACGGTTCTCCTGTGCCTCGCGCGGGCTTGCCGAAGCGGATGGGTCGCCTGTTCTGGAACGTCGATCGGGCGCGTCTCGATCTCGACAGGGACGTGGACATGGTGATCGCTCGGATCGTCGAGCACGGCACACACGACGACGTCCTCTGGATGCTCCGTCGCTACGGCCTCCAGCGGGTGCATGCCTTCTTCCGTGACGTGGGGAGCGCCGAGGTCTCCGATCGGACCGTCGCGTTCTGGCGCGCGGTCCTGCGAGCTCATGAGGAACGATGGCCAAGACCGCCCACCTGGCGAAAGAGCAGCTCCGCGCCCTGGATCGACTGAAGCAGCTGCCTGGCATCGACAGGTTCTACCTCGCCGGCGCGACGGCGATTGCGTGGCACTTGGGGCATCGCCGGTCCCTCGACCTCGATCTGTTCTCCCTCTCGGGGCGGGCTCCCCTGCAGCTCATCCAGCGGGCAAGCAGCAAGCTCCGCGGCGTTCGAGTGCTGGAGGGCTCGGACGTCGTCGTTGCCCTCGACGTCGATGGTGTGCCGGTGGATCTGGTGAAGTACGCCTTCCCACTCCTCGAACCGCCGTTGCTGGGGCCGCGCAGGTTTCCGGTCGCCGGTCTCCTCGACCTGGCCGCGATGAAGCTCGCCGCAATCGCGCGCCGCGGGATCCAGCGCGACTTCTGGGACTTGTACGAGATTCTCCACGCGGGCATCACGTTGCGCGCCGCCGCGGAGGCCTACGTCAAGCGCTTCAGCCGCTCGGAGGGCGACCTTTACCATGTCGAACGCGCCCTCACGTGGTTCGATGACGCCGAGAAGAACCCGGTCATCGTGGGCGGGCTGACACCCGCGAAATGGAGGCGCATCAAATCGTTCTTCGTTGCTGAGGCGCCGTCCCTGATCCTCGACGTTCGGTGAGCGGCGGAGCCGCGACGCAGGAAGGAAATGGTCATGCTGAGCTCGGCCGCGATCGAACGAATCCTTCACCGGGTGTGCATCTTCTTCGGTGGACGAGCCGTCGCGGACGGCCCGATGCGCTGGGCGTTGTCGATTCCCGAGAGCCCGGATGACCCCGACGACCGGGGCTTGGCGTTCCACCTCGACGTTCACCACGTCGAAGGCCAGCTCGGGATCGACTGCGATGCCCCGATCGACACCTACACGAAGGACCAAGCGATCCTCCTGTCGAAGGTCACCCGCGCGTTCGCCGACGGTCTCACCCGGGAACGGCGAACATTTGCAACCTTCGCCGACCTCACCGCGTTCCTGCAAGAGGAGCACACAATCGAGGACCACTCCGCCGATGGCTACCTCTTCATCCAGGACGACGCCGACTTCCCCGTGACGGTGAGCGAGGTCGCGGTCGCGCGAGAGCCCTGGATCACCGTCGAGACCCCGTTCGTCGAGGAGGTGGATGCATCGTGGCTGCTCGAACGAAATGGGCTGATGACGTACCTCCACTTCGAGTCGAACGAAGATGGCGTATCCCTCAGCGCCAGCCTTCCACTCGCGCTCCTCACCGGCCAGCGCCTCACCGAGCTCATCGACGACCTCATCCTGTTCTGCGCCAACACCGAGCAGGCGCTCGATGACGAGGACGAAGACGACGAAGGTGAGGACGAAGACGACGAAGACGAAGACGAAGGCGAGGACGAGGACCAGTAGCCGCCGTCGCTCGGCTACACGAGCATCTCGCGGGTGATCGCGCCCTCGAGGGTGGTCGTACCCACGGTCACGTAGAGAACACCTTCGTTCCGGACCAGCTCCATCTTGGTGTGTTTGTCCACGTGGGGCTCGAGCGCGTCGAGGAAGCTCGGCGCCAACTGGAAGACCTCGATCGTCTCCGCGGCATGAACCGGGCGCGCTTGCACCTCACGGCGCAAGCCGGCGAGATCGGCCGAGGTGAAGAGCGCAACGCGCCGCGCGGCCTTGGAGGCCTTGTGGAGGCGCTCGGCCGAGGGCGAGCCGATGTCGATCCAGGCGAGGAGCAGGCCGGTTGGGTCGCGCACCGCTATCGGGGGCTCGTCGGTGGAGGAGATCCCACCTTTGCTGAAGGCGATGCCCTCCTCAACCGAGAGGGCGTACGCAAGCGTGCGGGTGAGCATGAAGCGCGTCGTCTCCGACGGGTGTCGTGCAACCCGCAGGTCGATCGTCTCGTAGACGCCTCGATCGACATCGGAGATCGTCAACGAGAAGCGGAAGATCGTCGCGTTCGGCGCCACCCTGCCGTCGTATCACGGCGCCACCGAGGCGCTCCAGGCGAGTGGATGACGCCAGGCCGCTCCGGTTCGGATGGGAGCAGGGAGGTGGCCCACCGAGGCTCAGGGGCTGACCGTCGTCACGGCGTAGGCCCGAGGCCGAGCTTCTTCCGGCTCCAGCAGGAGCGCGTAGCCGCTGCCGTGACGGATGAGGTCGGCGCCCACGGTGCCGTCGTAGATTGACGATGTCGCAGCCGGTCACGTTTCGCTCGTCGGCTGGCTTCCCGGTTCCAGATGGCTGCCAGTCCTCGGGGGCCTCACGTTCCTGGCAGACCTGGTTTCAACACCCGGCGAAGACCAGGGAACCATGTACAGCGGCGACGAGCCCGGAACGGACCAGCCCGTTTCCTCGCCTCTTCACAAGACCTCCACCCCCGGACGCTCCACTTGTCCGACTAGCCGACTTCCGTGCTCAAGGAACATGGATCGAATCCAACTCAAAGCGGAATCCCCCTTCCTCCTCGAAAACCCGGAGAAACAGAACGAGGTCGCTCGCGCCCGACTCAGCGGTAAAAAGGTCGATCGCGACGTCCCAATAGCTGCCCATCCAGCGCGAGACCGACGTCCTCCACGCCTCTTCCGGGAGAGGAAGAACCGTTTCGCCATATTCTGCAATGCTCCTGCGAATCCGCTCTGTCTTGGCAGGGCAATAGCCTGAAGCAATGCTTCGCAAGCAAGTAGAATCGTCCTTTGCAATGGCGTCAACAATTGCAACAATTGTCGGTCTCCAACCCGCTGCAATCGGATACTCCCCGCCTTCATCCGTTACGGGATCTTGCATGGTCGCAAATTTGTTGAGGGTTACTTGTCGTCCGGCGCATAGATCTTCTCGTGGCAGTCCACACAAGCCTCCGCATGATTGCTAACGACCGTTCGCCCCCCGTCCGCGTGCCGAACCACGTGGTGCCCCCTTGAGTTGCTCTCGTCGAGGTCAGCCCCACAACCGGTGGCACACTTGTCGCCTTGCTGCGTCGTCGGATGTTCGCTGGCTCGATTACATCGAGCTGTCGCTGTAGTCATAGACCAGAAAGCTGACCTCGAGATTCAGCTCAACTAACCCAGACATCTGCTCTGGCCAGACTACCGGGCCTCCACCCCAGCCGGCCGACCACCATCGACATCGAACCTCCATCGACACCCCATTCTGCTCCTGCATACGCAGGATCGCGTCTCGTCGAGGGCGCAACTCGCCGACCAGCCAGTCAAAGTGATCGCGACAATCCCGTGACCGTACCTTGTTCTCACTCGAAAGAAACCATCCGTTGACCTTTCCGACTATTCCCTTTCCTACTGGTGTCAGAGATCGCTTGCCACGCGTAACGCTCGAGGTCGCCACGAGATCCAGCAATGCGCAATCTCACCAGGTTCAAGCTGCTCAGCATAGACAAGAAGCTCCACGAAGGTGCGCTCACACGCACTGGTCAGAGGGTCTCGGGGTGTGCGACGCGAGCGTCTTGGGTCAATCGAGTTCGACATCGTTTCGCTTCGTCGTCGAACACTCCTCGCGCATCTTTGCGTCTGCTGGGGTGTCAACGAAAGTAGGGGGGGGTCACTCAGGGAGATTGTTGCAGGTTGATTGTGGCTTGGGCCCAGACGAATGGTCGATCTGTTCCTGCAGTTCTTCGATTCGTCTTGGGAGCTCGCGATACCCCTCTGGATCCAACTCGAGGGCTCTGCGGCACGCATCGACCGCTGCGGTCGGCTCACCGCGGTAACTATAAATGGTCCCGAGGTGCCAGTACGCATCGGCGGACCTTGGTTGTGGCCATGCCGTAGATCGGCGATACACTCATAGTCCTCCTCGGCGTGCATGGGGGCCTGCCGACGCTACCCCGACATCTGTCCAAGGCACCCTTCTTCGTACTCGAGAATTCCAGCGCGCTCCTTCTCGTCAAGTAGCTCCCTCACCCGTGAATAGGGAACATCGGGCGGAATATCCACGGCAACAAGCCGAGAAGAATCCAGCTCGGATGGGCATCTGAGCTTCCGCAGCTCGTCTCGAATCGACTGCACGTCCTCAGAACTGGCGAATGCTAGCCGTACAGTGCTGTGACCCGAGGAAGACAGCAACGAGGTGCAACGCAGCATCCCGTCCTCGTCCATCTCTGCGCCAACGACGTCGCCAAGCGCCAGGCCACGCGCGTAGAATGGAATGTTGTCGATCGAGTAGCCGTGCGCGGTCGGCACAGCCCAAACGCTCTCGACCTCTTGGCTGCCGTCCTCCCGCTCGAGTGGTAGCAGCAACTTCACGTGACCTTTGCTCGGTTGACTATCCATGGGTCATCGCGGCCCTAATCGGGAAGCTGGCTTTCCGATGTGGTCGCCGCAACGTATTCGCCTCCAATGCTCGGCCAGATGCTCACCGTGTGGATGCCGAGGAGTCTCTCTCGCTCACCAAGCAGTCCATCCACCACCACGATCGCCGCAGAAACACGCATGTCTTCTTCGGCATGTCCCATGTTGGGCTCCTCGATCAGGATGTCGAACAGTCCATCCTGAAAGCGATAAAGCACGTATCTCCAGGCTCGCGCGTCGACCGGGACTTCCTCCCCGCGAGGGCCTGTGATGCTGAAGCGCAGGTCCCAACGCTTGGCTGGTCGCGCCGAGTGGAGCTCGAAGTCCGGAATGGGGGCCGCTGCGGCGACAATCGCCTCGGTGAGCGGCAGGAGCTCGGCGCTGCCGTCGGGGGTCAACGTGAGCGAGTAAGACAGTTGTTGCCCGGGGCCGAGCTCCCAGCCGAGCGGCCCGAGCCGAGAGACCCGTGCATCGAGCTCCTGGAGCAGCCCTTGATCCGCAAAGTCCGTCGCGGCCAATCGGCGGGCCGCGCTCGCGAACCAACACCAGAACTCGGCAACTGAGCGGTCATCGGGAGGCGAGGGCATCTGTGCGGCCAGAAGTCCATCGCTCTCAGGGCACATGGGCCGAGTCTACCTCGAAGCGGAAGGCGTCGCCGTCTTCGAGGATGCTGAGAAAAGAGCACCAGGTGGTTATCACCGTGATTCCATTGTCGCGATGGCGTCACTGCTCTTCGGCGGCCTCGATGGCGGCCTCGGGGATCTCCAACGACGATCCGTCCGAGAACTCGACGAGGTACAGGGTGCTGCCAATCGCGGCATCGAGCTCGAGCGCGACGGCAGGTGTGTCGACCTCCCGGAAGCCCACCACTTCGGCGATTGCTCCCGGGCGCCACGCCTGCAGGGCGCCGGTCGCAACGCGAACCGTGTCTCCCCAGGTGAATCGCGGCCCCTCCATTGCGTGCTGCGCTCCGGAGTCTCCTATCAACTGGACCGCGACACGGTCAACGTCAGCGGTCGTGTTCACAGGATTGTCACGTGGCTCGGTCCGAGAGCGATCAGCGAGCGGTGGTCAGGTTTGCCCACCTGCACAAATGCTCTTCGCGCACTTAGGTCCCGAAACGGCCTTCTAGCTGACAGAAACGTCGGTAAGCGAGGTCTGCTGCCTACGCTCTGCCCATCCCCATCACCCCCCCTCAAAATCTCCCTCCCCGCCTCCGTCCACAAGAGCCTGTTCATCAGGTGCTTCCGCATCCGGCTCCCGTCGACCTCGATTCCCTGCAGCATGGCCTGCATGTCCTCGAGTGCGGAGTGAGTCATTCGTGAAGCCGGCGTTCGCCGTGGGCGCGATGCGCGAGTGGCGCCGGCGCGGCTGTCGGCTGCCCGCGCCCGCATCGAGCCGCGAGCTCAGCCCCTCCGTCGTCGGCGGATGAGCGCGCCTGCGATGGCGACGAGGCCCATCCAGCTGCCGGAGCTTGCCGCCGTGCTCACGGAGCAGCCTCCCTCGTCGGCGCTCTCGCTCAAGCCGGCGTCGTCGCTCGAGCCTCCGTCGTCGCTCGAACCGCCGTCGTCGCTGGGCTGGTCGTCGTCGGAGGGCGGGTCGTCATCGGGCGGCGGCTCGTCGTCGGGCGGTGAGTCGGCGCACTCTTCGAAGCCGCTGCAATCACCCGGGCACGAGGCGGCGTGCGCCCAGTGGCATGACCGGCCGCCAAGGCGATAAGGCGGCCGTCCACGACACGCGCGCGCACCAAGCCGAAGCCGCACCCGACTCCGATCCCGAAGCCGCTCTCGAAGCCGACCTCCGCAGCCGAAGCCGACGTCCGCAGGCGGAGCCGAAGCGGAGACCGGCATCGATCTCGGCGTCGACCTCGGCAACCTCCAGGCGGTTCGAATCCGCTACAGCGAGACGCAGACGTAGTCGCTCGGGTGGCAGTGCCCGGCGGTACAACAGCAGCGGCGGGCAGCGCCGACCTCGAGCTCTGCCACGCCGTGTGAGGCCACGCAGTCCTTACGGACGAAGGTGACCGCCTCGTAGTCGATCTCGACGTAGCACTCGTCCGAGCCCTGGACGCGCCGCGCGCCCACGTGCTCCTGCACCACGGCAGGCGTGCATCGGTCCTCGTGTCCGAGCTCGGGCGGGGGCCCGACGCCCGGCACGTTACGGAGATTCACCGCGTCGGCGTAGTCAATCGTCGACGGGTCCATGCGTCGTAGATCGGCGTCGATCTCGAGCCGCCTGAGCAGCCGCAGGGACTCGTCGACCTCTTCGCACACGATGCGGTCGAGGCGGAGAGCTTCGGGCGCCTCGATGAACGAGGTCATGGTGCCGGTGCACGTGTACGCGGAGCTGATGTTCCCGCGGAAGGGAACACCGGGCTCGCGGTGATCCTCTGCGATGTACGTGTCCACGTCGTCCTCGACGGCGCGGAGGTGGAGCGTCGTGAGGGGCCACCTGCCGCCAGGCTGTAGCTCTTGCTCCGTCTCCACCAGCAGCGCGACCACTGTGCCGGACGCGGCAACGCGCTGCAGTGGGCTGCCGTCGGTGTAGTACGGGGAGTCTTCGGTGTACCAGACCGTCAGAGAGAACGTTGCCGTTCCCTCGTACGCGAGCAGCGTGCCGTCAATGTAGCGACCGACGCCAACGTAGAGCTCGTCCTCCAGCGACTGCAGCACCAAGTTGAACCGCTCGTCGGCAGCGGACGCGGGAGCGGCGATGGGCTCGAGGCCGGTCTCCCCGCATGCTGGCACCGCAGCGCATGGCGGCTCCGTCTCGTCCGCACAGGCCGGCGCGAGACACGACACGGCCACTGCTCCCCACCTGCGTAAGCTCAAGGCACCAAGATGATAGCCACATTCGAAACGAGCCGCGTCCGGCATCTCGATCCCCGCCGGGCAGTCAGCCGCGTCGAGCGCTACCGACCTCGGCGGCGCACCATTGCGGACACCACCTTCCTCGCCAGCTACGACCCTGCCGGCGCCTTCCTCGGCCAGCAGCTCCTCGACTTCCCGATGGGGTACGTCTACATCAACGACTCCGCCATCGCGCCGGACGGCGTGCTCGTCATCAGCGGCGTCTATCAGGGCACCGGCGTCACGCTCGGCGGAACGGTGTTGCCCGACAACAACCTGGCCGGATCGGGGTACGTGGCGCGCTTGGCGCCGTGATGGTCTGCGGGCCGAGGTCTCGATATGGGCTTGAGCGGGCCGGGCCCGGTCCCGCTCGATCAAGCCAACGACTACACGAAGGGCTTTCCGGAGTGAGTCCGCCGAGCGCCCGCGCTCGAATCAAGCCGACGCGACCTGTCGCGGTTTGGGCGGCCGCACCTGCGGGAGCATGCGGACGTTTCCGGCGATGGCGGGCGGGTGAATGGTGATGGGCCGGGTCGGCGCGGACGAGGTCGGCGCAATGGGCGCAGGTCCGCTCTGCATGGCGGGCGGCGGCGAGGTCCGCAGCTGCGGGACCGGCGTGGCGAGAGGAGGCGGCGCGCTCATGGGCGCGTTCATGCTCGCGGCCTGCATGCCGCTGGCCGGCGCGCCGAGGGAGGGCGGGGGAACGCTTGCGGGCGCCTGGCTGCCATTCGGAACGGGCCTGACCGACGAGGCCAGGGGCGCGACCGGTCGCACCGAGAGCCCGCCCGGACGGAGGCCGAACGGATCGAACTTGGCGTGGTGTTTGTCGGACAGGCCGCGGATGCGCTCGAGCACGGTCTCGTAGGTGATGAAGATCTCTTCGCGGCAGCCGTCGCCCAGGAAGCGCTTGAGCGCGAGCTCGCCGGGGGTCGCGGTGCGCCGCGCGATCTCGCGGACGAGCGGCGCGATGGCGAAGATGATCGCCTCGGCGACGACGGCCGGGCGCGCGACCTCGCCGACCGGCACACCGCCGAAGAGCGCTTTGTTGGCGGAGCGGCGGTAGGGAAGGAGCGTGGCGATGGTGTTCACGACGCGCGACCAGAGCCGGTGCACGGTGGCGGCGTCCTCACGACCGAGCTTCTCGCTCTGCGCGGCGGGGTAGCCCGCGCGGTCGATCCGGGTGAGCGTGACGTCGCGCGAGCCCTCGCTGTCGAGGACGACCTCGAAGCCCTCGGCGGGCTTCGAGCCGCTCGCCTTCAAGGTCATCGCGGCGCGGTCCGGCGTGAGGGTCACGGCCGTCACGAACAGCTCGTGCAACCGCTCGGGCATCGGGCGCGGCTTGCCGATGAGGGGCTTCTTCATGAGGTTCACGACGACGACCTTCTCGAGCAGGCTCGCCTGCACCGGGCGCGCGAAGAGGTGGTCGTTCGGGATCGCGACGTCGAACGAGAGCTCGAGGCCGAAGGGCGTCCGCGCGTAGAGCTCCGCCTTGGTGGGCGCGTTCTTCGCGGCGGCGCTCCACCGGATTCCCCATGCGGTGTCGGGGACCTGGTGCTGGCTCAGGAACTTGCTGAGCGCCGGCAGGACCTGGCCACGCGGCGAGCTGGCGACGGCGGTGGCGATCGCCGACTCGCGCTGCTTGGCGATCGCGCTCTTCGCCTCGGAGATGGTCTGCCAGGCGAGATCGCCGATCTTGGCGTACGCCGTCTCGCTGACCGTCGTGCCCGTCCGCGTGGCGGACTCCGCCCCGAAGGTCTCCTCGATGCGCTGGGCGACCTGCATGAGGTGGAGCTGCTCCTGGCCGGCGCGAACCTCCGCCTCGCGCATCGCGCGGTTCATCTCGTCGACCTGATCGTCCGCCTGCAGGATGGCGACGCACGCGTCGGTCGCCGAGCAGAGCGTCGTCAGGAAGTTCTCGTTGAGGGGGAACGGGGTCGCGTCGGCGAAGAGATAGCGCATGGGCGGGCCTCGGGGAGCGGACCCAGTTCCAGTCGCAACGGACGTACCACCAGGGGCCCTCGCGTAAGTCGCCGATCCTGTTCCCTCGCAACGGAATAGCGAAACCGCGCTGGAATACTGAGGCCTGGTGCCGCAGGGGGACTCCCCAGGGTGGGCGGTTTAATGACCACCCGGTCCCCGGGGGCCCAGGGTTCAGCGACCCAGGCTCAGCAGCCGGCGCTCTGCCCGTCGCAGCTCTGGTAGCAGTCGTTGCAGATCACGCAATAGACGGCCTCCTGGTAGAGCTGCGCGCCGTTCGGGTACTGCTCGAAGCACTGCTGGTAGCAGGCGTCGGGGTTGCCCTGGTTCTGACAGCCCTCGACACACATCACGAACGCCGAGCACTCGGGGTTGTTGAAGCAGGCGTTGTAGGCCCCTGAGCAGGTCGTGTTGATCGAGCACTCGATGCAGGTGTCGCAAGATCCCATGTCACACGTCATCCCGCTGGACGTGCTGCCCGAGACGACCGAGACGCTGCTGGTCGTGGGGTTGCTGCTCGTCGTCGACCCGCTGACGTTCGACGTGCCGCTCACGCTGGAGCCGGGCCCGCTCGTGGCGCCGGGGCCGGAGGTGCCGGTCTGCCCGGTACCGGAGGTCGGCCCGCTTCCGGGGCCCGTGGCGCCGCTGGCCCCCTCGCCGTCCCCGCCGGCGCCTCCCTCCCCGAAGACGGTGGTGACGTTGCTGGAGCAGGCCACGAGTGAGAGGCCAAGGAGGCCGAAACCGAAGGAAAGCAGGCCGAAACGCATGGTGTTGTCCTCGCTTGCGACCCACGGATGCTGTTCCGGGGCCGGTCATTCAGGTCATGGTCGCATGCGCGCAAATTGATCGCGCTTTCGGCGCCTGGCCGCGCCGGCACTACGCCCTTGCCGGCCGGGCGCCCCCGCCGTTTGATGCCCCGGCCATGCACCCCCTGCACGACGTCGACCTGCCGGAGAACCTCGAAGACTCTTTCCCCACGGTGGTCGAGATCCCCGCCGGCTCGAAGCTCAAGTACGAGATCGACAAGAAGACCGGCCTCCTGATGCTGGACCGCGTCCTCTATTCCTCGGTTCACTACCCCTGCAACTACGGCTTCATCCCGCGGACCCACGCGGACGACGGCGACCCCCTCGACGTGCTCGTCCTCATGCAGTTCCCGGTGGCCCCGCTGACCATCGTGCGGGCCCGCGCCATCGGCGGCTTCCGCATGCGCGACGACAAGGGCGAAGATGACAAGATTGTCGCTGTCGCGATCGACGACCCGGCCTTCAGCCACTACCAGGCGACGACGGAGCTCCCGCCACACCTCCTGAGGGAGCTGCGCCGGTTCTTCGAGGATTACAAGTCGCTCGAAGGCAAGATGAGCGAGGTCGACGAGCTCTACAACCAGGCCCGCGCAGTGAAGGTCATCGCCCAGGCCGCCGAGGGCTACCGAGCCATGCAGGCCTCGAAGGCCACCTAGCCGGGGACGCTCTCGCAGCCCAACACCACCTTGAGCGTCCCGTCGGCGTCGGCCTTGGCCGTGTCGCACGACGACGGGCAGAGCAGGATCGTCTGCGGATCCGCGGGGTCGTCGTAGTACCAGCCGCCCGACGCGGTGCACGCAGCCTCGCTCGCGACCTTGCCGATCGTCTGCGGGCTGCCGCCGCCTGGCGTGTACTCCACGTTCACGAGCTCCGGGTTGAAGGTGCCCATCGTGGGCTCGGGGATGTCGATCTCACACGCGAGCGCCTCCCCGCGGATGGCCTGGAGCGCCGCGAGGAGCTCGGCCTCGGCGTTGCCGTTGCCGATGAAGAAGCCCGAGCCGCCGCCCGCCTGGGCGATCTGGTTGAGCTGCCCCTCGTTCGAGCCCTGCAGGCCCACCGTGTACGTGAAGACGTTCTGCAGGAGCCCGGCCGCAGCGATGTTGGCGATGGCGCCGATGTTCTCCTGGCAGCCGTTCGGCTCGCCGTCGGTCACGAGGATGACGACGACTTTGTGATCGGGGTTCTGTTGGAGGTACTGCGTGCTCCACTGGATCCCGCCCTCGAGCGCGGCCGAGATGGGCGTCGCGCCGCCGGGGTCGGTGCTGTTGATCGCGCTGACGAGCGCCTGCTCCTGCGTATCCATCGGCGCAGGATCGACCGTGAGCGCGCCGACACCGACCTGCGGCGTCGCGCACGCGCTCACGTCGCACTGGTTCTCGCTGCAGCCGCCCTGCGGGAAGAAGCGGAGCGCGACCTCGAGATCGGCTGCCGTCGGGTCCCCGAAGAACGCCTTGAGCGCGTTCGTCGCGTCGTCCCACTTGTTGTCGTTGTCCATCGACCCGGACTTGTCGAAGGTGATGAACATCGTCAGCGGGGCGAGCTCGGCCTCGATGGACTCGCTCGCACACGCCATCAAGGAGCCCGTGCTGTTCGTCGCGCCGTCGCCGAAGCCCGTGCCGCTTCCGGCGCCGGAGCCGTCCGACCCGCTCCCTTTGCCGCTCCCGCTCGAGCCGTCGTCGTCACCGCCGGCGCCGCCCGTGGTCGCCGACTCGGGCGCGCAAGCGGCGGTCGCGAGAACCAAGATTCCGAGCAGCGACGAAAGGGTAAGGGAGGCGGAGCGCATGGGGGTCGGCACAGCAAGCTCTTTGCCAGCGTCGTGCGCACACTGTCGCACCATGGAAAAATCCGTCGATGGGAGCGTGTGCTCGGCCGTTTTGCACACGAAGTGCTTGGGCGCGGGAGGGCCCTGGGCCGCTCCCGCACCACCTCGATCGATCCGCTGGCGCCGAGCCTCGAGGCCGAGCCTTCGGGAGGCGCTCAGCCCTCTTTGTTCTGCGCCTTGGCGTAGGAGTCGCGCAGGCCCACGGTGCGGTTCATGACGAGCTTGTCGCCGGTCGAGTCGACCACGAAGTAGCCGACGCGCTCGAGCTGGAACCGATCGCCGGCTCGCGCGTCCTTCAAGGAAGACTCGCCGAGCGCGCCGCTCGCGACCTCCAGCGACTTCTCGTTGATGTTCTTCCGCCAGTCCTCGCCCTCGGGGACGTTGGCCGGCTCCGCGGTGGTGAAGAGCCGGTCGTAGAGCCGCGCCTCCACCGGGACGGCGTGGCCGGTCGACACCCAGTGCACGACGCCCTTCACCTTCCGCTGCTCGGCGTTCGGGTCGAGGCTCTGCGGATCGTGGGAGCAGAAGATCTCGACCGGCTCGCCCGCGTCGTTCGTGACGACCCGCTCACACTTGATGATCGGTCCGTAGCGCAGCCGCACCTCGCGGCCGGGGCCGAGGCGGAAGAACTTCTTGGGCGGGTCCATCATGAAGTCGGCGCGGTCGATCACGACCTCGCGGGTGATCGGGATCTTGCGCGTGCCCATGCTCGTGTCGTTCGGGTGCCGCGGCGCGGTGGCCCACTCCACGCGATCGGCGGGCCAGTCCTCGATGGTGATCTTGATCGGATCGACGACGACCATGGCGCGCGGCGCCGTCCGGTCGAGCTCGTCGCGCACGTGGTGCTCGAAGAGCTCGATCTCGATCGTCTGCGCGTTCTTCGCGACGCCGATCTGCTCCCAGAACGCGCGCAGCGCGGCCGCCGGCACGCCGCGCTTGCGGAGCCCCGCGATCGTCGGCATGCGCGGGTCGTCCCAGCTGGCGACCACCTTCGTCTCGACGAGCTCCTTCAGCTTGCGCTTGCTCGTCACCATGAAGGTGACCTCGCCGCGCGCGAACTCGATCTGCTGCGGTGCGTCCTTCGCTCCGATGGCCTCCACACACCAGTCGTAGAGCGGGCGGTGATCTTCGAACTCGAGCGTGCAGATCGAGTGGGTGGTGCCCTCGATCGCGTCGGAGAGGGCGTGCGCGTAGTCGTACATCGGGTAGATGCACCACTTCGTGCCCGTCTTCGGGTGCGGGTCGCGTTTGATGCGGTAGAGGACCGGGTCGCGCAGGTTGAAGTTGGGCGACGCCATGTCGATCTTCGCGCGCAGCGTCCGCGAGCCGTCGGGGAACTCGCCCGCGCGCATGCGGCGGAAGAGGTCGAGGTTCTCGGCGGCGGGGCGATCACGCCACGGGCTGTTCGTCCCGGGACGGCCCGGCACGCCGCGCGCCTCGCGGATCTGCTCGGCGTCGAGCTCGCAGACGTACGCGAGGCCCTTCTCGATGAGCATCTCGGCGTACTGGTAGATCTGCTCGAAGTAGTCGGACGCGAACCGCAGGTCCTCACCCCAGTCGAAGCCGAGCCACCGCACGTCCTCCTCGATGCTGCGGATGAAGAGCTCCTCCTCCGTCGCCGGGTTGGTGTCGTCGAACCGGAGGAAACAGCGGGCCTGGTTCTCGCGCGCGATGCCGAAATTCAGGCAGATGCTCTTCGCGTGGCCGATGTGGAGGAAGCCGTTCGGCTCAGGCGGGAAGCGGGTCTGGACCCGGCCCCCGCGCTTCCCGCTCGCGCGGTCCTCTTGCACGATCTGCCGAATGAAATCCCCCTTCGGTGCCTCGTTGGACATGGGTGCCGCAACCTACCACCACGGCCGCCGACGGTCAGGCGAGAGGCTGGCTCCGCGTCGGTCTTGAGGCCGCCGTTCACAAAAACTCTTGACGCACATGGGCCAAGAGGTAGACAAGCCGTCCCGCAACACACGGGCCTGTAGCTCAGCTGGGAGAGCGCTAGAATCGCACTCTAGAGGTCATCGGTTCGATCCCGATCAGGTCCACCCCAAAGTCCCCGATGTGCTCCGAATACCTGGAGCGCTCGGGGACTTCGTCATTTCGGCCGCTTCGCTCGCCCTTCCGTGTAGCCTCCGGCCCATGCGCGCCGGGGGCTTCCTTCATTTGTTGGTCTCGAGCTCTTTCCTCGTTGCCTGCGCGTCCGGGGCGGCGCCTGCGGAAGAAGCCCAGGCCTCGGCCTCTGCGGTGGCGCCCCCTCCCGAGCCGCCGCCCGAGCCCGCCGGGCCGGAGCCGGCGGAGACCGGGCAAGCCTGCGCGACCGCCACCAAGGAGTGCGGCGGAGGCAGCTGCACAATCAAGCTCAAGAACGACTGCGAGGCGCCGCTCACCTGCGATGCCTTCGCGCTCCTGCGCTGTCGCACGCCGACCGAGCTGGTGGAGGCGAAGGGCCGCGAGCGCAAGACGTTCCCCGCGAAGACGACCGACGACCTCATCGTGACCGCGAGCTGCACCGAGGGCGATCCGGTGCAGACCGAGCTCACCGATCTGAAATGCAAGTGAGCCGCGCGACGTGATCGCGCGCGCCGCGATCAGACGCCGAGCAACGTGAGCACCAGCGCGGCCGCGGCCGGCATCGCCTGCACGAAGAGGATGGTGCGCTTGGCCGTCGCGGCGCCGTAGACGCCGACCACGACGACGAACGCGAGCAACGCGATCGCGGCGTTTCGCTCCGAGGCGAGAGTCGCCCAGACGAGCGTGGCCGCGAGCGCGCCGTTGTAGACGCCCTGGTTGGCGGCCAGGACCTTCGTCGCCTCGGCCTGCTCGGCCGTGAAGCCGAAGCGCCGCCGCACGGCCGGCGTCGTCCACAAAAACGACTCGACCGCGAAGAACACGAGGTGCAGGAGCGCGACGAGGAGCGTGAGAGCCGAGCCGACCATGGGCGCATTCTTGAGCGAACGTACAAGAATCGTCAACTCACAACGGGTTCAGGTGTCGCCCGACCGCCGATCCACCTCACAACGAGAGGCCGACCGCCTCGAGCGCGCGCTGGGCGAGGCGCCGGACGCGAGCCGGGGGCGCCTCGGCGCGGACGAGCACGTGGATGGCGACGACCGCGCCGCCGAGGAGCGCCGCGTCGTCCCGCGCGGTGTCGCGCCCATCGAGGCAGCGGGCGAAGAAGTCCTCCAGGCGGCGCAGGCGGTCGCCCACGAGCGCCGCGCTCTCTTCGTCCAGGCTCGGCCGCTCCACCGCCGAGCTCACGAGGAGACAGCCCTTGCCGCGGCGCGCCGGAGACAGGATGGCCCGGAACCAGGCGACGATCGCCTCAGGACCTACGGCGCGAGGCGCCTGCTGCGTCTCCAGGTACCGGTCGAGCGCGCGCCGGAAACAGGCCTCTTTGCCGCCGAACGCCGCGTAGAAGCTGCCCGGCTGGATGCCCATCGCCGCGCAGAGGTCGCGCACGGAGGTCGCCGCGTAGCCGCGCTCCCAGAAACACGCCACGGCCGCGTCGGTCGCGCGGTCCAGGTCGAACTCTCGAGTCCTCGCCATCCGTCGGTCGGGAAGAACGTAGCGCAGCCGAGGTTTTCGTTTCTCTTTCCGGCTGCGCCCGGTGTCAAATGGACGAACATGCGCCGCACCGTCTCGCTGGTCAGCCTCGTCTCTTCTCTCCTGGCCGGTCTCTCGGGCCTCACCGCCTGCGGCAGCGACAGCGCCGGGACAGGCGCGAGCGGCGCCGGTGGCGAGGGGACGACCGCGGCGCTCGTCTACTACCGGGACGCGAAGCCGATCATCGACGCGAAGTGTGCGACCTGCCACGTGGCCGGCGGGATCGGGCCCTTCCCCCTGACGACCTTCGAGGAGGTCTCCACCCACGCGGCGGCCATCCGCAGCGCGGTCGAGGCCGGGACGATGCCGCCCTGGCCCGCCGACTCGGCCTGCAACAGCTACTACAACGACCGCTCGCTCACCGCCGAGCAGATCGGCACGCTCGTGGGCTGGGTCGACGCCGGCGCGGCGGAGGGCGACCCTGCCGAGGAAGGATCTCCGCTCGTCTCGCCCAACCTCCGGCCCCTCTCGCGCGTGGATCGCACGATCGCGATGCCCGAGCCCTACCTCATGGTGGAGCAGCCGGACGAGTACCGCTGCTTCGTCATGGACTACCCCGGGACCACGACGGAGTACGTCACCGGTCTCGGCGTGAAGCCAGGGAACGCGGCGGTCGTGCACCACGTGATCGCGTTCGTCGCGTCGGGATCGCTGGTCGACACGGTGGCGGAGCTCGACGCGAGCGACCCCGGACCTGGCTATCCCTGCTTCGGCGGCCCGGGCTTCCAGAACCCGGGCTGGCTCGGCGCGTGGGCGCCGGGCGCGGAGGGCTACGACTACCCGGACGGGACGGGCATTCCGGTCGAGCCCGGCTCGAAGATCGTCGTCCAGGTCCACTACAACTCGCTCACCTCGGGCCCGCAGCCCGACCAGACCTCGGTCCTCCTCAAGACCGATTCCTCGGTCGAGAAGAAGGCGCGGCTGCAGCCGTGGACAAACGTCGCCTGGGTCGGGGGCACCGGGATGGAGATCCCTCCGGCCACGAACGACGTGACGCACTCGTTCGGCGCGGACCCCACGGCCTTCGTGAACGGCGGAAAGCCGATGATGGTCTATTCGAGCTTCCTGCACATGCACAAGCTCGGGCAGTCGGGACGCGTGTCGGTCAAGCACACCGATGGCTCGGAGACGTGCCTCCTCGACATCCCCGAGTACAACTTCCACTGGCAGGGCGCCTACCAGCTGCTCCAGCCGGTCGTCCTCCAGCCCGGTGACAAGCTCTCGCTCACCTGCACGTGGGACAACCCCACGATGAACAACGTGTCGTGGGGCGAGGGCACGGAGGACGAGATGTGCCTCACCGGCGTGTATTTCACGTCGATGGAGTGAGCGCGCGCGGTTCGGGGCCCGCGCTCAAAGGACGGACAGCGGCCGGTGTAGAAAGCTGAGCGGCCCTCGCACAGCGCCGGCAACCGTCAGTCATGACCACGTGGATCCTCGTCGTCCTCTCGGCGGTCCTGGTTCTCGGGACTGTGGGCTTCTTTCTCCGGCGGCTCCGGGAGCGAGCGGGGGCTGGAAAGCTCGAGGGGCTCCTCGCGGATCAAGCGGCCTTGCAGCTCAGGCAGGCGCCGCCCGAGCGGCGCGCCCAGATCCAGGCGCTCCAGGCCCAGGTGGTCGCCGGCATCCAGGCGCTCAAGCGGTCCAAGCTCCGCGGCAGCCTCGGGGGAGCGTCGGCCCTCTATGCGTTGCCCTGGTACGTCATCATCGGACCTCCCGGTGCGGGGAAGACGACCGCGCTGAAGCACTCGGGCCTCGCGTTCCCCTATGGCGCGGCCGACAAGGGCGGCCTCCAGGGCGTGGGCGGCACGCGCAACTGCGACTGGTGGTTCTCGAACGAGGCCATCCTCCTCGACACGGCGGGTCGCTACGCGACGGACAAAGACGACCGCGACGAGTGGCTCGGCTTCTTGCGGCTCCTCGCGAAGCACAGGCCAGCCCGGCCCATCGACGGCATCCTCGTCGCGATCAGCGTGGCGGAGCTCCTTGATCGGGACGAAGCCGACGTCGAGGCAACGGGCAAGAAGCTCCGCGCGCGGATGGACGAGGTGCTGCTCGAGCTCGGCATGCAGGTCCCGGTCTACCTCCTTCTCACGAAGGTCGATCTCGTGGCCGGCTTCGTCGAGTTCTTCTCGGACCTCAAGCGCAGCGACCGCACGCAGGCCTGGGGCGCGACGATCCCTCTCGGTGCGCCGCGAGGCGAGCCCGGACACCTCGTCGGCGCCGAGCTCGAAGGATTGGTCAAGCAGCTCCACGCGCGCGCGCTGCGCCGTCTCGCTCTCGAGCGAAGCCGCGAGGTGCGAGAGAAGATCCACCAGTTCCCGATCGAGCTCGCGGCGCTCGATCGCGCGCTCCGTCACCTCGTCGACGTTGCGTTCGAGCCGAACGCGTTCCAGTCCACGCCCCTGCTGCGCGGCTTCTATTTCACGAGCGGAACGCAGGAGGGGCGGGCGGTGGATCGCGTGGTCGGCCGCATGAGCGCCGCCATGGGTGTCGCGCCGGCGCACCGCCCGTCGGCGCCGCTCGAGCCGAAGAGCTATTTCCTCCACGACGTCTTCCAGAACGTCATCTTTCGAGACAAGGACCTCGCGGCGCTCAGTCCGGCCGAGCGGCGCCGGCGGCTGCTCAAGAGCGCGATGGTGGCAGCCGTCGCCATAGCGGCAGCGCTCGCGCTGGGGGCTCCCGCCTACCGCTCTTATCGAGAGAACGTGGCGTTCCTTTCCGACGCACAGACCCGCGCGGCGCAGGCCGCAGCCGTCGATTGGTCCCAGGGCGCTGCCAGCTTGAAGCTGAGGCAGCTCACGCCGCTGCTCGAGACGCTGCAGACACTCGACCGCTTCGACGAAGACGGCGTGCCCGTCTCGATGGGCTGGGGGATGTACGTCGCCGATCGCGCGAGGACGCCGCTCTTGCGCGTCTACCTCGCCGAGATGCAGGAGGGCTTCGTCTTTCCCGTGAAGGCCAAGCTGGAGGAAGAGCTGGCGCGCGCGGACGGCTCCTCGTACTTCGAGCACTATCGCCTGCTGAAGCTCTACCTCATGTTGGGTGATCCGGAGCACGTCGACCCGGAATGGGCGACGGGCCTCTACACGGCCCGCTGGGCGGATCGCCTGGCTCCGACGACCGACCTCGCTCCGGCCGACATGCGGGCGCTCGCGCGGCCACACGTGCGCCACTACTTCGAGCTCCTGAAGGCGGGGGAAATCGCCCCCGTCCGAATCGACGACGATCTCGTCGGTCGCGTGCGCGCCGCGCTCCAGCGTGTCCCCGTCTCTCGGCGCTACGACGACCTGTTCGTTCACTCGCTGCGAACGGAGCGCATCGATCCGGCCCAAGACGGCACGCCGGACAACCTCGTCTTTCCGCCCGTCTCGCTGCCGACGATCTTCCGCGACAGACCCGAGGCGCTGAAGGTCCTCCAGAGCCGCTCGTTCCTCCAGACCAGGTCCTTCTTGCAGGTCGACGGGCCGTACACCGAGCGCGGACACGCCGCGGTGCTCGAGCTGATGCGCAACGCGAGCGGGCTCCTCGAGGCCGAGGCCTGGGTCGTGCCGCTCGGACCGGACGAGTCCCCGCGGCTCATCCCGGACCACCTCGCCGCCGTCGCGAAGCGGTACGAGACCGAATACATCCGGCAATGGTCGATCTTCTTCGCCGATATCGTGGTGAAGAGACCGGCCGACGTCGACGACGCGATCGAGCTCTATCGCGTGCTCTCCACGACGCCCTATCCGGTGGGCAGGCTCATCGAGGTCCTCGAGAACGAGACCCAGTGGAAGAACCCGAACCCGCTCCTCGAGAACGACGCATTCAGGCGGGAGGCGAATCGTCGGTTCAACGCGAGGCTCTCGACCTATTCGAGGGGGCTCCGCTTCGACGTCGATCTCGGCGCGATCGGAAAGCAGCTCGACCTCGTTCCGACGACCTTCCGGAGCGCGGCCGGCTTCGTCGCCTCGAGCCGCGCCCGCGGGGGTGACTCGCACATCTTCGAGCACGCGCGAGTCGTCCGCGAGCTCAGGCAGAAGCTCCTGGAGGCCAAGTCCAAAGACCCGGCGCTCGATCTCCGCGCGATGAAGGACTCCTTCGTTGCGGCCAAGGGCGAGGCGGAGCAGCTCCTCGGCGGCTACGACGCGAAGGCGCGCGAGCTGCTCGAGCACCTCCTCGTGGGCCCGCTGGACCTCGAGCGACGCATGGGCTCGGAGGGCGCGCTGCCCGGTGCGCCCTCCGCGTGGCCGATGCCGACTCCCTGAGCTGCGAGGTTCACGACTCCGCCACGAGCGCGGTCCCGGCGCAGACGCGCACCCGGTTGCCGCGCCAGGTGACGTGCCGCTTGAACGGCGTCGCGGCCCAGACGGCGAGCATGACCACGTCGCGGAGCAGCGAGGAGAGCAGCGGAACGTGGAGGCGCGATCGGCCGCGGAGGAGGAGCCAGCCACCGACGTCGCGGATGAGGAGCATCGCGGCGAGCCAGAGCGCGGCCCAGGTGTGACCGAGGGCGAGCCACGCGAGCGGCAGCACCGCGAGCGGGCTCGTCAGGGGCTCGAACGCGAAGTAGGCCGGTCGCAGGCGCATGCGCATCATCGACCAGCGGAGGTGGCGCTCGAAGAACGTCTTGAGGCCGATGGGCCCGATCACGTTCGTCAGCACGGTCGGCGCGATCGCCACGCGCCTGCCCGCCTCCTCGAACATCTTCGTGATCACGTAGTCCTCCGCGAGCACGTCGGCCACGCGGCGGAAGCCGCCCAGGCGGTTCAGCTCACGCATCGAGAAGAGCATCGACTTCCCGACGACGATCGCGTCCCCGACCATCGTCGGGAGCGAGATCCCTGCGGCGATGAAGCCGGTGAGCTGGACACACTCGAGGTTCGCGCCGACGGTGCCGGGGCCGTCACCCGCGAAGAGGTTCGTGACGAGCCCGACCTCGGGATCGCTCGCGCGCACCGTGCAGATCTCGGAGAGGTAGCGCTCCGGCGCGCGGACGTTGCTGTCGCTGACGAGGACGAGGTCGTGCGAGGCGTGACCGACCATTCCGAGCAGGTTCCGCACCTTGGGGTTGTGACCCTTGTTGCCGCGGTGCACGACCAGCTTCGCCGTGACCTCGGGGTGTGCAGCCATCAGCTCCCTGACGATGACAATGGCGGGGTCGTCTTCGCTCTCGACGCCGAACAGGAGCTCGAAGCGCGGGTGGTCCTGCTCGAAGAACGATTCGAGGTTCTCTCGCAGGCTCGGGTCTGCGCCACAGAGTGGCTTCAGGACGGTGACGGGCTCGAGTCGGTCACGTTCAATCGGTACCGTGCTCGATCGTGTGGCTCGGGCCACCGCGACGGCACCCATGACCGTCCAGAGCGTCGAGATCGCGACGAAAGGGAGGGGGAGCAGCAAAGGAACCTCCTCGGTCGCTCGACGGGCAATGCCAGGTCTGTGCCGCTGTCCCGTCGGGTATTCGACGTGGTTTTCCACAGGGCACGCGGTTTCACGTGCGAGCTGCGCGAAGCGGCGTGCGCAGGGCTCGTGGAGCGCGAGTGAACGCGACGAGACCGACCGGTGAGACTCGTGACCGTTCTGTCATCGAGCGCCGTCGGTCCCGCGACCGGTCGTCTGTCGGCAGGCGAGAACCTCTGCAATTCACGGCGTTTGGCGCCTCCTGGGCTGGGCTGCGTAGCGGGCCGCGCACGACCGGGTAAATCGCCTCCCACTTGGAGCGCCCGACGCTCGAGGACGGCGCGCGGAAGACGGCCGTGTGTCCGCTCGACATCCGTCTCGTCGTCCGCAATGATCCACATCATGACGTCGCCAGCGCGTTCGCGTCATCGCTACACGTACGAGGAGTACCTCGCGTACGAACGCGACAGCGGGCTCAAGCACGAGTTCGAGGACGGCGAGATCTACGCGATGGCGGGAGGCTCACGCCGCCACAACGCGCTCGCGTCGAGGATCTCGGCGGCCATCGAGTCCGGACGGAGACCGGAGTGCGTGGCGTTTCAGTCCGATCAGAAGGTGCGGGTCCTGGCCACGGGCAAGGCGACCTACCCGGACGCCTCGCTCGTCTGCGGCTCGATCGAAGGCGATCCTTCGGACCCCACGGGTGCGACGATCACGAACCCGACCCTCCTCGTCGAGGTCCTCTCGCCGTCGACCGAACAAGACGATCGCGGCAGCAAGTGGCAGCACTACCAGCTGATCGGCGCGCTCCGTGAGTACGTGCTCGTCAGTCAATCCGAGCCGCGCATCGAGGTCTACAGACGTCTCGAGCCTGGAGGCTGGGCGTACGAGGTGTTCACCTCCGGCAGTGTGCAGCTCGTGACCGGCGCGGTCATCGACGTCGCTGCGCTCTACGCGCAGCTGCCGGACTGAGCTCAGCTGTCCGGCTTCTCGGGCGCGGCGTTCTTCGGCTCCTTCGCGCCGCCGGTCTCGCCGAAGACGAAGAGGAGCTCGTTCGCCTGCGCGTACGACTCGGTGCTGCCGAAGCGCGGGTTCATGTCACGCACCCAATACACCTCGCCCGAGACGAGCGCGTCGTTCGGGTTGCCGGTGCGCTCGGGCAAGCGCCGCATGTAGTCGATCATGGAATCGCGGTACTGCTTGTTGCCGCCCATGTGCATGCGGTTGAAGTAGTCGCTCCAGATCTGGTTGTAGCCGTAGCTCTTGACGTGGAGCAGGTCGAAGCTCGGCTTCTCGTTCCAGAAGGGGTCGACGTGGCGGCCGTCCACCGTGATCGCGTCCACGATGATGGTGCCGTCATCCATGACGGGGTTGGGCGAGAACATGAACCAGCCCTGGAGGAACCGCGGCTTGTGGGTGAGGAGGCGCGTCGCCTCCGGCTGCACGTCCGCGTTGGTGCCGACCTTCTCGGCGGCCCACTTCACCGCCTGGCCCCAGGGCTTCTTGGTGGACCAGAGCTCCACGAGCGCCTGGTTGATCGCGGCGAGGAACATGGCCGCGCAGAGGACCTCGCGGGTGATGCCGCCGAGCTTCTTCAGGTGGTAGCGGAGCGGCGACGTCTCCACGCCCGCGGGCAGGCTCGTGCCGAGCCCGAAGAGCTTCGAGGCGCGGCCCTTCGCCCAGCCGAGCAGGGCGTTCGTCGCGCCCGCGAGGATGGCGAAGCGGCCGTCGAACATCCACGCGAAGGCGGGACCGATGGGCAAGGCGAGGACGATCGCGCCGATGGCGCGGCTGCCCGTGAGCGTCTTGCCGTCGGCCGTGAGGACGACGATACGCTCGGCGCGCTCCGCCTCGGCCGCTTCGTCGAAGCCGATGAGGCTGAAGCGATCGAGCCGGGCGAGGACGCGACAGAAGAAGAGCGCGGCGCCCGACCTCGGATCGAAGACGACGGTGATCTCGCGCGCCTTCTTCTTCATGGCCGCGATGGTGACCTCCCAGTCCTCGTAGGCGAAGAGGAGGGTGCTCATGATGCAGAGCGCCCACGCGAACGGTCCGAGCACGAACGTCGAGCCGAACCCGATGTGCAGGAAGTTCATGAGGACGATCGCGAGGCGCCGCAGCCAGAGGCGCACGTCGAGGTCCCACACGACGACCTTCGGGAGGGTGACGCAGAACGGCAGCGCCGCTTCGGAGAAGACGACGAGCGCCGTCATCGCCCGGTACACGAACGGCGGCACGTACTCGCGCGTCACGCCGATGAGCGGGTTGACCATGCGGTCGACCCACATGACGTAGTGGACCGCGGTGAAGTCCTTCTTCCAGGCGGGGCCGGTCTTGTGGACGACGTTGAAGTAGTAGACGACCGCGATCTGGAAGGCGACGACGAGCCCGACGAGCGAGAAGAAGGGCTTGAGCCGGAAGTCTTCGAGGAGATCGCTCCGGTCGTTGAGCTCGACCGCGCTGGTCTCGCGCTTCCGGCGCATCGACGCGAGCATCGCGTCGACGCTGAAGCGATCACCGAGCGGGAGGAACGCCGTCCACAAGAGCAGGAGGTTGTGGATGACGTATCCGCCATTTTCGATGAGCAGGACGCGCCCGTTCATGCTCGTCACGAAGACGACCGACAGGATCTGCGCGATCTTCGTTTTGTAGCCGACGAAGAGGCAGACGTACGTCGCCAGGATGACGAAGAAGAGGACCCAGAGCTCAGGTCCGCTCGTGAAGCCGTGGAGGAGCGAGAAGCCGCCCGCGCTCGGACGGTTGAGGACGACCCAGCTCGGCAGCACGCCCTTGTCGCCGAACATCGCCTCCCAGTCGACCCCGCGACGGAACAGGTCCGTGATGAGGAACCAGCCCAGCAAGATGCGGGTGAGACCCAGCGTGCGGCGGTCGAACGCGAAGTACGACTTGTCGATCGCGCGGATGGCGAGGACGAGCGGTGCTACAATCGCGAGGATGATGAGCGGCGCAAGAAATTCGCCGCCCGAGAGCGACGACGAAGCGAAGAGCACGGAGTTCATGTGAGCACGGCTTCCCGTCGAAGACCTTACGTAGCATAACTCGCATCATGACCACCGAGAGAGCAGAGTCCGAGGAAGCCGGCACGGCGCTCGACGAGGAGTCACCCGGCGACATCCGCCGTGCGTTCGTGTGGATCACCGCCCTCGCGGGCGTCGTCCTGCTCCTCCCCAGGCAATGGTGGAGCGCGGTGATTTGCTTCGCCTTCTCGGCGGCCATCCTCGTCGCGCACCTCGTGCTCAGGCGACGCGGCCGCTGATCGGAGGCTTCAGGTCGCCGGTGCGCGGCTCCGGACCCGGCACCTGAATCGGCGGTTTGTCGAACCGCCTCCGCAGCTTGTTGATGGCAAGGTGCACGGTCGGGCGGCGCACCAGGGCCTTCTCGAGGCGGCGTTTCCCGGGCAAATCCATCAGCATGAGGCCGAGGAGGATGGTGAGCACGCCTTGCCCCGGCACGCCCGGCAGCGAGAGCAGGATGCCCAGCAAGACGAGCGCGGCTCCTATGACGTTACGAAACAGGCGTGCGCCGATTCGCAACCAGGCCGGGCGTCCCTCGAGCGGCAGCGGCTGCCGCTCCGCGACGAAATAATCCTCGGGCAGGCGAACCAGCGCCACGGCCGTGAGGCCAGCGGTCGCGACGACCATGCCGATCGAGAGCCCCACTGCCGCGAGGATCTCGGCGTAGGTCGCGCCTTGGGCGCGACTCCAGAGCTCGGCGGCGATCGGGCCCACTGTCGAGGTTAGCAGTCGTTGCAGCACCGGCATTCCCGATGGCGGTGGGAAGAGACGACGTGACATCCTCGAAGTGACGTCGCAGTTGCCATCTCATCGGGCGAGGACCGCGAGGCCCGGAGCCCGGAGGCGGGGGTGAAGGCCGCGCAGCGGCCGAGGGGGGCTGCACCAGACCCCCTGGCTAGAAACGCTCTGCGGGGACATCCACCACGGGCACGGCGCGCCCGAGCAAGTGGCCCGAGCCAGCGCTCGATGAGCGGCGCAGGCTCGGCGTTCGGGAGGTGGACTGTGCTGGCTCGCCGCTCTCGAACACCCTCCTCAGGCGACGATGACGGTGCCGATCGAGCCGGGCGCGCTCGCCTCGCGGAGCAGATCGCCGGGGCCGAGCTTGCCCACCACATGCACCTGCGCTGCGCCGGCCGCGATGGCCGCGAACGACTCCTCGAGCTTGGGGATCATGCCCTGTTTGACCACGCCCGACTCGATGAGCGCCTTGCCTTCCGCCACGGTGAGCCGCTCGATGCGGCTCGACGGATCGGCGATGTCGCGCAGCACGCCGCGGACGTCGCTCACCAGGAGGAGGCTCTCCGCCTCGACCGCGACGGCGAGGCGCGTGGCCACGATGTCCGCGTTGATGTTGTAGACCGCGCCGTCTTCCCCGCCACCGAGACACGCGAGCACGGGCAGGTAACCGCTCCCGGCGAGCAGATCGAGCAGGGCCTTGTCGACGCCGGTGACGTCGCCGACGAGGCCGAGATCGATCGGATCGGGGCCAGCGCCTGCGTAGACCCGCGGCGGGCGCTTCTCTGCCGCGATGACACGTGCGCTCGCGCCGTGCAGACCGACAGGGCGCGCGCCGGCTCGCAGCAGCGCGGCGCACAGGTCGACGTTGAGCTTGCCCGCGACGACCATCTTCATCACGTCGAGCGTGTCCGCGTCGGTCACGCGTCGACCGGCGATCTTCACGGGCGTCTGGCCGAGCTTCTCCTGGAGCTTGGTCGCCTGCGGGCCGCCGCCGTGGACGACGAAGACACGGCGGCTCTGTGCGAGCGCGGCGAGGTCCGCCGCGATGGCAGGGAGCTCCGCGCTGGCGATGACCTCTCCCCCGAGCTTGACGACGGCGGGGCCGCTCACGGGAAGCCTCCTGCGTCCTTCAGCGTGAGCGTCTCGTCGAGGCCGAGGACCAGGTTCATGTTCTGGATGCCCTGGCCCGCGCCGCCCTTGATGAGGTTGTCGATCGCGCTGAAGCACGCGAGCGTGCGCGTGCCGCCTTCGACCGGGCCGAGCTCGAAGCCGACCTCGGCGTAGTTGGAGCCGCTCACGGCCACGACCTCCGGCAAGCGGCTCTTGGGCACGCGGACGAAGGGCTCCTTCGCGAACATCTGCGTGAAGGCCTCGGCGACCTGGTCCTTCGTGACGGAGGCATCGACCGTGACGAAGCTCGTCGCGAAGATGCCGCGTGAGAGCGGCGCGCTCACGGGCACGAAGTGGAGCTTGATGTCGGGCGCGCCGCTCTCTGCGAGCGACTCGAGGATCTCCGGCAGGTGCTGGTGCTTGAGCGGCTTGTAGGTCTTCAGGTTGACCGCGCGGACCGGGTGGTGCGTGCCGGCCTGAGGCGCTGCGCCGCTGCCGCTCGAGCCGGTGATGCCCATCGTCTCGACGGCGCCCTTGAGGAGGCCCTTCTTGGCGAGCGGCAAAAGCCCGAGCTGGATGGCCGTGGCGAAGCAGCCGGGGGAGGCGACGAGGCGGGCCTTGCGGATGGCGTCGCGGCTCGTCTCCGGCAGACCATAGACAGCGGTCCCGAGGAGCTCCGGGTGCGGGTGCTTCGCCCCGTAGTGCGCCTCGTACGAGGCCGCGCTCTTCAGGCGGAAGTCGCCGGAGAGATCGACGACCTTCGCGCCTGCCTCGAGGATGGGCGGCACCACCGACGCCGCGACCTTGTGCGGCAGGCCGAGCAGCACGACATCCATCCCCTTGGCGGCTTCGGCAGGCGGGAGGTTCTCGAACCGGAGATCGGTGAGGCCCTCGAGGTTCGGGTGGGCAGCCGCGAGCGGCTCGCCCACGAAATCGATGGAGGCGACCCGAGCCAGCTCGACCTCCGGATGTAGCAAGAGCCGGCGGATCATCTCGCCCGCGCCGTACCCGCTCCCGCCCATGATCGCTGCTTTGAACCGTGCCATGGCGCTCGGCTTAGCACGGCCGCCGCGCGGGGGTCCCGCTTCTGAGCGGTGGACGCCGCCCGACAGGAAGTCGTAGACCTAGACGTGATGGATCCGGAGGTCGCCCGAGCCCTCGAGGACGCCGTGCGTGGTCGGGTCGAGCCCATGCTCGAGTCGATCCGAGCCCTCGTGACCGTGAACTCGCACACCGGCAACAAGGCCGGGGGCGACGAGGTTGGCAAGCTGATCGCGAGCCAGGCCGAATCGATCGGCCTCGCGGTTCGCCGCGTGCCGAGCGCGCGGTACGCGGATCACCTGGTGATCGCGACCCCCGCGGCCCGAGACTCCGCCGAAGGGGCGATCGCGTTCGTCGGACATCACGACACGGTGTTTCCCCCGGGGACCTTCGAGGGCTTCACGCGCGATGAGAAGCTCGCGCGCGGCCCGGGCGTCCTCGACATGAAGGGCGGCATCGTCGTCATGCTCGAGGCGATCCGTGCGCTGGGCCCGCGCGCCGCTTCGATCCCCGTGCGCATCGTGCTCGTGGGCGACGAGGAGATCGGCTCGCCGGAGGGACAGGGCGTCATCGCCGCCGAGGCCCGCGGCGCAGCGTGTGCGCTCGTCTTCGAGGCCGGCCGCGCGGCCGACAAGATCATCACGTCGCGCAAAGGGACGGGCAGCGCGAACGTGGTCGCGACCGGCAAGAGCGCGCACGCCGCCAACGACCACAAGAGCGGCGTCAACGCCATCTGGGCGATGGCGCGGTTCATCGATCGCGCGCAAGCGCTGACCGACTACGCGCGCGGGGTCACGGTCAACGTCGGCGTCATCAAGGGCGGCGAAGCCAAGAACACGGTCCCGGATCGCTGCGAGGTCGACGTCGACTTTCGCTTCGAGAAGATCGCCGACGGCCGCGGCACCTTCGCTGCGCTCGAGGACGCGGCCGCGCAGGCCGCGGCGTCCATCACGGGCGCGGCGATCACGGTCTCGGGCGGGCCCAAGCGCTTGCCCCTCGAGCGCACGGCCGAGAACGTGGCCCTTTACCAGGCTTACGCCGCGCACGCGCGCGCCGCGGGCCTGGGCTCGGAGGAGGCCTCCCTCATCGCGGGTGGCTCGGACGCGAGCACCACCGCCGCCATCGGCATTCCATCCATCGACGGCCTCGGCCCGCGCGGGGCCGGGTTCCACACCAAAGACGAGCGCATCGAGATCGACAGCCTCGAGCCGAAGGTCCTCGCGCTCGCGCGCTTCCTGGTCGGCCGCTCGCCATGACGAAGACCGAGGCGCTCGTCGGCGGCCGCTTCCGGCTGCTCGCCCTCGCCGGCAAGGGCGGGATGGGCGAGGTCCACCGCGCCGAGTGCCGATCGTCGGGGCGCACCGTCGCGCTCAAGCTGTTCACGTCACGGGACGAAGAGACGACGGGCCGCTTCACGCGGGAGGCGGAGGCGCTTGCGCGCCTGAAGCACCCCGCGATCGTCGAGCTGATCGCGCACGGCCTCACCCAGGACGGCACGCCGTACCTCGCGATGGAGTGGCTCGAAGGAGAGGACCTCGCGGTGCGTCTGGCGAAGGGCCCGCTCGAGATCGAGGAGGCCGTCGAGCTCGGGACGCGCGTCGCCGGCGCGCTGGCCGCGGCGCATGCGATCGGCATCGTCCACCGCGACATCAAGCCCTCGAACGTCTTCCTCCTCGACGGCAAGGTGGCGCGCGCCAAGCTCCTCGACTTCGGTCTCGCGCGGACTCAGGGCGGCGCCACGTTCACGCGCGCGGGCGAGGCGCTCGGGACGCCTGCCTACATGGCGCCGGAGCAGGCCAAGGGCCTCGCGGTGGACGCTCGCGCCGACGTGTTCTCGCTCGGCTGCGTCCTCTTCGAGTGCATCACGGGCAGACCTCCCTTCTGGGCCGAGCACCCGCTGGCGGTCATGGCGAAGATCCTCCTCGACGACACGCCGAAGCTCGAGGCCTTGCGCGAAGGGATCCCGCCGCGGCTCGTCGCCCTCGTCGAGCGGATGCTCGCGAAGGACCCGGCGGCGCGGCCGAAGGACGGCGCCGAGGTGCTCACGGCCCTCCAGAGCTACACGAAGTCGGTCGCTCCTCCTGCGCCCATCGACTCGACGCCCGCGCCGGCGAGCTCGGTCGGCGCGCGTGAGCGGCAGCTGCTCAGCGTCGTCTTCGTCGGGCGGGTCGCCGACACGATCGCGAGCGAAGACGAGGTGTCGGCGCCGACGATGCACGCAGAGGTCTCATCGGGAGAGATCGACTCCGTGATGGCGGCGGCGCTGAAACACGGCGGGTGGGCCGAGCGCCTGGTAGACGGGACCATCGTCATCACGCTCCCGGGCAAGGGGCCGATCACGGATCAGGCGGCGGCCGCCGCGCGGTGTGCCCTCTCGGTGCGGCGCGCCATGCCGACTCACCCGATGGCGCTCGTCACCGGCCGAACTTCGGGGCGCGGCGAGGGCTTCCCCGTCGGCGAGGTGGTGGACCGCGGCGTGCGCCTCCTGCACGCCGAGCTCGCGCGCCAGCACGCTCCGGAGCACGAAGGTGCCTCGCGCGGGATCGCGATCGACGACACCACCGCCGGCCTCCTCGATCGGCGCTTCGCGTTCACCAGCGTTGCCGGCGCGCTCGTCTTGACGGGCGATCGCGACCCACGCGCGGCGCTGCGTACGCTCCTGGGGAAGGCGTCGCCCTTCGTGGGGCGCGATCGAGAGCTCGCGATGCTCCTCGAGCTGTATGACAGCTGCGTCAGTGAATCGCGGGCGGCCGTGGTCCTCGTCGAGGCCCCGGCCGGGTTCGGGAAGTCGAGGCTGCGGCACGAGCTGCTCCGCACGCTGGAGGCGCGGCACCGGGCGCCCACCGTCGTCGTCGGCGCCGGCGATCCGACGCGCGCCGCCACGGCCCTCGGCGCGGTCGCCTCGGCCGCGATCGACCTGTTCGGGATCCGGGAGGGCGAGGGCGCGGAGGTCTCGCGTCACCGCGTCCGCGCGAGGGCGAGCCGCCACCTGAAGCGAGACGACCGCGATCGGGTGACCGCGTTCCTCGGTGAGCTCGTCGGCGTGCCGTTCCCGGACGAGACGCACGTGCTCCTGCCGGTCGTCCGTGCCGACCCCGCCCGCAAGGGCGACCAGATCCGCGCCGCCTGGGAGGACCTTCTCCGGGCCGAGCTCGACGCGGCGCCGGTCGTGCTCGTGCTCGAGGATCTGCACGCCGCCGACGCGCCGAGCGTGGCCTTGATCGACGCGACGCTGCGGGCGTTCGCCGAGCGGCCGCTCTTCGTCCTGGCCCTCGCGCGTCCCGAAGTCGAAAAGACATACCCCGACCTCTGGGCCGAGCGCGCGCTCGTCCGGCTGAACCTGAGGCCGCTCGGGCCCGAGGCCTCGCGGCGGATGGTCCGTGAGGCGCTCGGCGAGGAGGTGAGCGCGCTGCTGGTCGAGCGCATCGTCTCGCGAGGCGACGGGAACGCGTTTTTCATCGAGGAGCTCATCCGCGCGGTCGCGGCAGGGCGCGGCGAAGGGCTGCCGGGAACCATCGTCGCGATGGTGGCCTCCACGCTCGACGCCTTGCCGGCTGCAGGAAGGCGCGTGCTGCGCGCCGCGAGCGTGCTGGGCATGGAGTTCACGGTCGCCGGCCTCGCCGCGCTGCTGAAGGACCTGCGGGACGTCGAGCTGCTTTCGGTGATGCGCGATCTCGCCGATCGCGAGATCGTCGTGAGCCCTTCGCGCGTCGACCTCTCGGCGAGGAGCCTGCCCTATTCGTTCGCGAGCGAGATCGTCCGGACGGCGGCCTACGAGCAGCTGACCGAAGAAGATCGCGCCGCCTTGCATTGCCTCGCGGCCGAGTGGCTCGAGAGCGCCGCCGGTCCTCGGTACGCGCTCGTGGTCGCGGACCATTTCGATCGCGCGGGGGAGGCCAGGCGGGCCGCGATCTGGTACGCGCGGGCAGCCGAGATCGCGCTGGGTCAGGGGGATTTCCGGGAGGCGGTGGAGCGCGGGGATCGCGGCTCGGTCGCCGGCGCGAGCGGTGCCTTGCTCGGTCGCACGCGGCTGCTCCAGTCGGACGCGCTCCGCCACCTCGGCGACAACGCGGCGATGCTCGAGCGCGCGCGCGAGGCGATGGGCCTGTTGCCCGCGTGGACGCCAGGCTGGTGGATGGCGGCGGCGAACGCGGTGCTCGGCGGGACCCGGACCGGCAAGCGCGACATCGTCGACGCGCTCGCGGCGGAGCTCACGGCGGACGGTGTCGCTCCTTCTCCTGCGCTCGCGCGCATCGCCGTGTATCTGATGCACGTCGGGAAAAACGAAGAGGCGGAGCGCGCGCTCTCGATCGTGCGACACGCCCTCGCCGATCCGGCGGAGCCCGCGGCGCGCTGGGGCTGGGGGCACCGCGCCAACGCGTACGCAGCGATGTTCGCTGGGGACGTGGCCGGCTACCTCGATCACTCGCAGCGGGCGGTCCTCTCCTTCACCGCCGGCGGGGACACGCGAGAGCTCGCGCTCGAGCTGGTCGGGCTCGGCTACGCTCGCCACGAGCTCGGCCTCTACCCCGAGGCCGAGGCGGCGCTCGAGGAGGGCCGGCGCATCGCCGACAACCTGGGGCTGCGGCACACGCTCGCCGCCGCGCTCGAGAACCTGGGCGCGGTCCTGCACCGCCTCGGCAAGCTCGACGAGTCGGAGCGGGTCTTCGACGAGGCGCTGCGGTTGTTCGCGGAGCAAAAGAACGTCCGAATGGAGGGCCACTGCCGCAAGCAGCTCGGCCTGCTCCTCGTCGAGCGCGCCGAGCCCGGGCGCGCCTTCGACGAGATCATGTTGGGCTCACAGCTGCTCTCGGCGTTCCCTCCGCTCGTTCCAGCGACGCTCGCGGCAGGGGCGCGCGCGCTCCTCGCCCTCGGCAGGATCGACGACGCCCTCCTGATGGCGCGTGACGCGGCGTCGCTCCTGGCCAGCCGCGGTGGCGTGGAAGACGGCGAAGCCCACATCCGGCTGACGCTCGCCGAAGCCCTGGAGGCTGCGGGCGACAGCGCGGCCGCGCGCGCAGCGATTGCGGCCGCGCGGGACCACCTCCTCGCAAAAGCCGCAAAAATCAGCGACGCCGACCTGCGAAGCACGTTTCTCACCGCGGTGAAGGAGAACGCGAAGACGCTGGAGCTGGCGGGCCTCTGGCTTCGCTGAACGGGTATCCCGCTGTTCTGCCTTGCAGCCGCGCGGAACCGGAGCGAAAACCGGGGCTTCTCTCTGGAGGTCTTATGCGACGTATTCTCGTGCCTGCTGTCATCAGCGGGCTCCTCGCCGCGGCTTGCGGCGACGACACCGGCACCGGCGGCGCCGGTGGCACTGGTGGAAGCGGCGGGTCGACGACGACCGGCCAGACCACGACGACCGGGATGATGACGACGTCGTCATCGACCACGACCACGACCACGACCACGACGACCACGACCGGCATGGAGGTCTGTGGCGACGGTGCGGTCGGCGCGAACGAGGAGTGTGACGACGGCAACACCGACGAAGGCGACGGCTGCGCCGCCGACTGCGCGGTCGAGCCCGGCTACACCTGCGACGGCAACCCGAGCGTCTGCGTGACCGACTGCGGCGACGGCACGATGGCCGGCGACGAAGGTTGCGACGACGGCAACACCGACAACCTCGACGGCTGCAACTCGATGTGCGCGGTCGAGAGCGGCTGGGGCTGCACCGGCACCGCTCCGAGCGTCTGCTCCACGACCTGCGGCGACAGCGTCATCGGCGAGGGCGGCGAAGAGTGTGACGACGGCGGCACCACGAACGGCGACGGCTGCGCCGACGACTGCACGATCGAGACCGGCTGGTCCTGCATGGGCGAGCCGAGCACCTGCTCCACGAGCTGCGGTGACGGCGTCGTCGCCGCGGTGGAAGACTGCGACGACGGCAACATGGTCGACGCGGATGGCTGCACGGCCTGCGCCGTCGACACCGGCTATGACTGCAGCGGGTCACCCAGCGTCTGCGCCCTCGGAGCCACCTGCGCGTCGCCCATCGCGGCGACGGACGGGTTCGTCTTCCAGTGGGACGACATGAACGACTTCGGCGACGACCTCGACAACGCCGACGCGAGCTGCATCCAGCCGAACGGGGCTGGCTCTCACCCCGACCTGGTCTTCCAGATCGACCTCACGGCCGGCCAGACCCTCCACGTCGCCGAGAGCGGCGGCGCGGACGTGCTCATGCACGTCCTCGACGGCGCGTGTGCGAGCGCTTCGCTCTGCCTCGAGTCGTTCGACGGTATCGGGCCGACGGAGATCACGCCCGGCCTGATCTTCACGGCGGCGACCACGGGCACCTACTACGTGGTGGTCGACAGCTGGATCTCTGACCCCGACCCGCTCGCGGGCGAGGCGGACATCGACCTCCTCTTCGAGGTGGCCACCTGCGGCGACGGTGCGGTCGGCGTCGGCGAGGCCTGCGACGACGGCGGCGTGATGGCCGGCGACGGCTGCTCCGCGACCTGTGCCGTTGAGAACGGCTACCAGTGCACGGGTGAGCCGAGCGTCTGCACGGTCCTCCCCGGCCAGACCTGCGCCGACGCGATCGTCGCTTCCGACGGGTTCGTCTACGCGGGCTCCAACATCGCGTCGTACGGCGACGAGCTCGCATTCCCTGACGCGTCGTGTGTCGACGTCGCCAGCACCTCGCCGGAGATCGTCTTCTCGATCGATCTCGCGGCGGGCGAGCGCGTCCAGGTGACCGAGCTCGGGACGCTCGACGTGGTCATGCACATCCTGCCCGGCGCTTGCGCGAGCGGCTCCGTCTGCGCGGCGAGCACGGACTTCAACGAGACGACGACCGGCGTTCAGTACACGGCTCCGGCCGCGGGCACCTACTTCGTCATCGTGGAGAGCTATGGCAGCACGCCTTCGCCCTCCTCCACCTTCGACATCCATTTCAACAAGATCGCCTGCGGTGACGGCGTGGTCGAGGGCGGCGAGGCCTGCGACGACGGCGACACGTCCGGCGGCGACGGCTGCTCGGCGACCTGCGCGGTCGAGCCGGGCTTCCTCTGCACCGGCAGCCCGAGCGTCTGCGCGCCGGCGCCCGGCACGACCTGCTCGAACCTGCTCGTCGTGAACACCTTCCCGTTCCAGCTGACCGGCACCAGCATCGCCGGCTACGGCGCGGACGAGAACTACAACCCCGGAGCCGTCTGCATCGACGTCGCCGCGAGCGGTGGCTCGGACATCATGTTCCAGGTGGCGCTCGCCGCCGGCGAGACCCTTCGCGTGCGCGAGCTGCAGTCCGGCTTCGACGGCGTCTACCACATCCTCGCGACGTGCGCGGGTGGCAGCGCCTGCCTCGCCAGCAGCGACTCGAGCGAAGCGACCGGCCTCACGTACACCGCGCCCACGGCGGGCAACTACATCGTGGTCGTTGAGAACTATGGCTCCACGTCGGCGAACGTGCCCTTCGACATCATCATCGACAAGTTCGTCTGCGGCAACGGCGTGCTCGAAGGCGCCGAGATCTGCGACGACGGTGACACGACCGGCGGCGACGGCTGCTCGGCGACGTGCACCATCGAGACCGGCTTCGCGTGCGACAACTTCCCGGCGGCGGCTTCGAACTGCTTCAGCGTCGCGGGGTGCAGCACGGCGACTTGTTTCCTCGGGCCCTGCAGCGGCACCGTGGTGACGGCCAACCCCACCAACACGCTCCCCGCGGCGATCCCGGACGGCGCGAGCCCCGCGCTCGACCTGACCTTCGCGGTCGGCGCGACCGGAACGGTGCAGAAGGCGACGGTCTTCTTCAACGCCACGCACACGTGGGACTCCGACCTCAGCATCTCGTTGGCCGCGCCCGGCCAGTCGTTGCCGGGGGCCGACCTGTGCAGCGGCAACGGCTCGAGCGGTGACAACTTCACCAACACGTACCTCCGCGATGGCGTGACCACGGCCATCACGGCGGGCACGGCGCCTTTCACGGGCGTCTACCGGCCCGAGACCGCGCTCTCGACGTTCGCGGGACAGGGCGTGAACGGCACGTGGACGATGCGGGTCGACGACACGGCGACCGGGGACACGGGCAACGTGACCGGCGCAGAGCTCGCGTTCTGCGTCACGCCCTGACCGAACCGAAGCCTGAGTAACGCGTCGAGCGCCGCGTTCCCGTGAGGGGACGCGGCGTTCCGCGTTTGTCGGCGTTTCCAGGAAGCCCCTGTAGGTTTTCGTCGTAGAAGGGACGCTTGGCGTTCCCTGGCGATCAGCGGAGCGAGCCTAGGAGGGCACGATGCGAAGGTTGGGTCTGATTCTCTTGATGGCACCGCTCGGCTTGATCGCCTGCGGCGACGACGGCGGCGCGGGCGGCTCGGGCGGCGAAGGCGGGGATGGCACGACGTCGTCGAGCAAGTCGACCACGACCGGCTCGTCGATGACGACGACCGGCTCGACGACCTCCTCGACCTCGTCGACGACCTCGTCGACCAGCACCGGGATGAGCCAGTGCGGCAACGACATGATCGACGCCGACGAAGAGTGTGACGGCACCGACCTCGGCGGCGAGGACTGCGCGTCGCAGGGCTTCCTCAGCGGCACCCTGGGCTGCAACAACAACTGCACCTTCGACACCTCGGACTGCGTCAACGCCATGTGTGGCAACGACGTCGTCGAGGGCATGGAGATCTGCGACGGCACCGACCTCGGCGGGCAGGACTGCACCGATCAGGGCTTCGACGCCGGCACGCTGGGCTGCCTCGCGAACTGCAGCGACTACGACACCGCTGGGTGTGTGACCTTCAGCTGTGGGGACGGCGCGATCAACGGGATGGAGCAGTGCGACGGCGCGCTCCTCAACAACCAGACCTGCGCGACGCAGGGCTTCGACGGCGGAACGCTCGCGTGCGCGCCGGGGACCTGCCTCTTCAACACCGCCGGCTGTCTCACCGAGCAGTGCATCGACGGCCTCGATAACGACGCCGACGGGCAGGTCGACTGCGCCGACGCGAGCTGCCAGGCGGAGTGCGCGGACGCTTGCGCCACCGTCCCGACCATCGCCGATCCGAGCACGGTGACCGGGAACACGACCGGCCACGCCGACGACTACACGACGACGTGCGCGGACACCTCGGGCCCCGAGGTCATCTACCAGGTCGTCGCGTCGCAGACCGGGTTCATGCACGTCACCCTGACGAGCGACGTGGACCTGGGTATCTCGGCCTGGACCGGCTGCGCCAACGTGGGCACGGTCATCAACTGCGAGGACCTCGACTTCGGCGCTGGCGGCGTCGAGACAATCAGCTTCCCGGTCACCAGCGGCCAGAGCGTCCACCTGATGGTCGACGCGTTCGCCAACGGCGTCGTTGGTCCGTTCACCCTGCAGGTGCAGACCATTCCGGCGCCGGTCTGCGGCGATGGCTTCGCCGAAGGCGGCGAGGTCTGCGACGACGGCAACACGACGAACTTCGACGGCTGCAACGCGACGTGCACGAGCAGCTGCGGCGACGCCACGTGCGCCGTCGGCGAGGACTCGTGCTCCTGCGCTGCGGACTGCGTGGATGACCCGAACTCGTGCTCGACGTGCCAGTGCGGCGGCTCGGGTGGCGCGGGCAACCTCTGTTACTGCGACGACATCTGCGTGACACAGGGCGACTGCTGCGCCAACAAGGTCGCCGTCTGCGGGGCGACGAACCAGCCGCTCCAGCTCACGAACAACACCCTCACGGCCATCACCGACAACGGCTACAACGGCATGCTCTCGAGCATGCAGTGCGTCTCGCTGCCGACCGCGGCCGGTGGGAACATCGTCAGCGTCGACAGCGTGGCCCTCACCATGGCGCACACCTGGATCGGCGATTTGACCATCAAGCTGGTCACGCCGGGCGGCACCGCCATCACGCTCCTCAACCGGCCCGGCTCCAACGCGGCGGACACCGGCGCCGACTCGCCGGCCGGCAGCTCCGACGACCTCCTGGCCGGCTTCCCGATCACGTTCCAGACGTCGGCAGCGGTCAGCGCCGAGTCGATGGGCGCCGCCACGGGCACGCAGATCTGCGCGCCGCTTCCGACCGGCGACGGCATCTGCAGCTACGCGCCGGCGGCCGACACCGCCGCGCCCGGCAACTTCACGAACCTGGTCGGTCAGCCGGTGAACGGCACGTGGCAGCTCTGCGCCGGCGACTCGGCTACGACGGACACCGGCAACATCGCAAACGTCGTCCTCAACTTCACGATCTCGGGCTGATCTCAGCCGAGGACGACGAACTTGAGGTAACGCCCTTCGGGGAACGCGGCGAGGGTCGGGTGGTCCTGACCCGCGCCGCGTTGCTCGAGGATGCAGAGGTCGCTCCGATCGAGCGCTGCGTCGTCGAGCGTGCCGAGGAAGCGGTCCATGCCGACGTGGCTCGAGCAGGAGCTCGCGCAGAACACGCCACCGGGGGCGAGGAGCCGCGCGCACGCGCGGTGCAGGCGGACATAAGAAGAGAGGGCGCGCGCGACGGCCTTCTCGTTGGGGGCAAAGCTCGGGGGATCGCTGATCACGATGTCGAAGCGCTCGCCGCGCTTCGCGAGGTCTTCCACGTAGACGAGCGCGTCGGCGGTGACGAACCGGTGCGCCGCCGGGTCGAGCCCGTTCTTGCGGAACGACTGCTGCGCGGTCGCGTGTGCCTTGGCCGCGATGTCCACGCTGGTGACCTCCTTCGCTCCGCCGAGCGCTGCGGCAACCGAGAAGCCGCCCGCGTAGCTGAAGAGGTTGAGGACGCGCCCGCGGCCCCTCGCGAGCCCGCGCACGTACGCGCGGTTGTCGCGCTGATCGAGGAAGGCTCCGGTCTTTTGACCTCGAACGACGTCGACGACCATGGTCATGCCGTGCTCGAGGACGTCCACGCTCGGAGGTGGCTCGGGGCCCCAGAGGGTCCGCACCTTCTCGCCCGCCGCGCCGGCCTCGGGCAAGCGGACGAGCAGCGTCGTGACGCCGTGCGGCTCGAGCACCTTCTTCAGGCGGGGCCCCAGCTCCTCCACCCAGCGCGCGATGGCCTCGCCGTCGGTGCGGAGGACCGCGATGGGACCGTAGCGATCGAGCACCACGCCGGGCACGCGATCTCCCTCCCCGTGGCAGAGCCGGAGGGCGGTCGTCTCGCCGTCCGCAAAGAGGCGGTCGCGCGCCGCCACGGCGCGCTCGACGGACGATGTGAGCCGCCCGATATCGAAGGAGCCGTCACGAACGTAGACGCGCACGGCGATGGGCGATCGATCGTCGTACAGCCCGGCGCCGAGCCCCGCGCCGGAGGCGTCGACGAGCTCGACCACGTCGCCCGTGTGCGGGAGCTTGCCCCGCGGCTTGCCCAGCGCTTCCCGGTACAGCGCTTCCCGGTACACCCAGGGGTGGCCGCGCCGGACCGATGCCGCCGCGCGTTGTTCGATCGAGAGACGCATCGAACAAAGCCGTTACCATGGGGGCGTGAAGAGCACCTCGACTTCGCGCCTCCTGGGTCTGGCAGTCGCGCTCGTCGCGTGTGAGGGCAGCCACTCGGATCTCGGCGTCGAGCAGACGACGTCGTCGGCCAGCACGACGGGCGCCACCACCGGATCGGGCCAAGGCGGAGAAGGGACCGGCGGAGGCGACACCATCGTCGAGCCCGACGGCCCGCCCAAGCTGACGATCGTACACGGCGTGGTCGACCAGCCCGCGATCCAGCTCTGCTTCCTCGCGAGCCCGCCCGAAGCGGCGGACCCCGCCGCGCCTTTCCCGGCCGAGCCGATCGCGTGGGCTCACGCCGTCTCCGTGGATCTGCCGGGCGACCCCATCCCCGCTGACGGCGACGTGGAGGTCCTGGTCCTGGCCGGCGATCTCGGCTCCATCGCCGGTCTCGGCTGCCGCGCGCTCGCGGACGATCCGGGGGCGGCGCCCGACGCGATCGTGCAGTCGCTCGGTGTGGTTCCGCGGTCGGCGATCGACATGCCACGCAGCCTCCTCCTCGTCCCGACCGGTTGCCTCGCGCTCGGCCACGACGACCCGCTTGCGACGCAGGTTTGCGGTGAGACCTACACCGCGGACACGCCCACGCCGAACGTCGTGCTCGCCCCGATGTCGCGTGTGCTCGACTTCGACGCCATCGGGTTCCAGGCCGTGCACGCCATCAGCGGGACGAGCCTCGAGGTCGACGTCGGCGTCGTCCCGATGGGCGGCTCGGAGCGGACCGTCGGGGACGATGTCACGTTCGGAGAGATCTCGCCGTTCCCGCCGAACCGATCGCTGACCGGGACCCAGCTCGAGGGGCCGAGCGCCGCGCTCCTCCGCACCTACATCGATCCGGGCGGGACGGTGAACGCCGAAATCCTGCTGGGCGAGGCGATGACGAACGGCTCGCTCGAGGCGGACGCCTTCAAGAGCGGCACGAATGTTGTTTTGGTCGCTGTCGGGCCCACGCCGGGGACGGCAAAAGGCTCCTTCTGGAACGAGTTCACTTTCGTCGCTTTGAGGTCCGACCCATGACAATCAGATCCGGACGCTTCCTTCCGCTGTTCACGGTTCTCCTCGCGTGCAACTTCGACAACGAGCCGGGCAAGCGCGGCGAGCTCGGCAACGACCGCTTCTTCTATGCCTGCGTCGACGAGGCCGACGCCATGTGCGACGGCACCGATCTCGAGACGGAGCCCCTGTACGGCATGCCTCGCATCGCGCTCGGCTCGCGCTTCGGCGTGGAGACCGAGGGGTACACGACCGAGGCTCGCGCCGTGAACGACCGCCTGACCGACGAGACCGCCGGGGACGGCGTGAGGGCGTTCACCGCGAAAGAGGCCGGCTGGTCGACCATCATGAGCCGCAACTACGACGAGGAGGCTGTCGACATCATTCACGTCCTCGTCGTCGAGACCGCGTCCGTCGAGGTCTCCGAGCGCAAGCCATCCGACGAGGATTGGACGCGGCTCACCGGCGCGATCGCGATCGACGACGATCACCAGCTGCGGGTCGCGCCCTTCGACGCCGAGGGCAAGCCGCTCGCCGGCGGCCTCCCCATGAAATGGACGGCGGAGCCCGAGGACATCGTCGAGATCCTCCCCGCGAGCGGTGACAACGTGGTCAGCATCCGACCGATCGCCAGCGGCCTCGTCACCGTCACGGTGGAGGTGAACGACGCGCTCACGGCGACCGCGAGCTTCGACGTGACCCACGATGGAGGCGGCGGAGACGGCGGCGGCGGCGGTGACACGGGCGGCGGCGGCGGCGCCCAGGGCGGCGGCGGTGCAGGTGGAGGTCAGCAATGAACAAGCTTTCTTATCTGGTCGCGCCGGCGCTCTTCGCGCTCGGCTGCACGCAGCACATCGAGACCGTGGTGATCGATCAGCTGAGCGAGCCCCCGCTCGCCACCATCGTCCGCGACGATCGGTTCGAGCTCTACGAGGGCACGGCGGTCGGCTTCCAGCTCCAGGCCTTCACCGAGGAGCCGGACGACCCGGAAGTCCAGTGCTGCGGCGGAGACTGCAGCCAGTCCTGCACCGTGTACGAGAACGCGGAGGACGCGGATGAGGTCGGCGTGACGGGCGAAGGCTCGGTCGAGGTCTGGCCCCTCGAGGACGAGCCCGGCAAGTTCATCCTCGTGGCCACCCGCGTCGGGGAAGGCGTCGTCGTGGTCACGGCGGAGGACGCCGAGGGCTTCTACGAGATCCCGGTCACGGTCTTGCCGCAGCCGGACACCCAAGGCGACCCGAAACCCTGATCGCGAGTCGGATCCTCCGTTCGGTGTAGGATGCCCGCCGAACGGAGGATCGAATGCCCGACGTGCTCGTGATCGGTGATGGCCCCGGTGGACTCTCTGCAGCGTTGTTCCTGGCGAAGAACGGCTTGGATGTCGTCGTCGTCGGCGAAGACAAGACGGCGATGCATTGGGCCCTCCTGAAGAACTACCTCGGCATCACCGAGATGCTCGGCTCGGAGTTCCAGAAGGTGGCGCGCGCGCAGGTCGAGGCGCTCGGCGCGAAGATCCGGTCCGTGCACGTCGAGTCGGTCACGAAGGACGGCTCCGCGTTCAAGGCGACGTTCACCGGGGGCGAGTCGGTCTCGGCGAAGTATCTGGTCCTGTCGGAGGGGCGCACGCCGCGCATCGCGAAGCAGCTCGGGCTCGTGTTCGACGAGGCGAAGGGCGTCGCGACCGATCGCGACGCGCGCACCTCGATCGACGGCGTCTACGTGGTCGGCCGTGAAGCGCGCCCGGCGCGGAGCCAGGCCATCATCAGCGCGGGCGACGGCGCGGCCGCGGCGCTCGACATCCTCTCGCGCGAGAAGGGCAAAGACTTCGCCGACTGGGACGAGCCGCCCAAGGCCTAGGCCCCTCCCCCCTCGCGCAGCGAGGGGGGCCGGGGGGGTGAAAGAGCGGCACCTCCCTCACAAGGAGGGGGGACGCTAGGGTCTTGGCTACCTCTTCAGGTTCAGGTTCGCGAGGGCCATCTTCGCGTCGTTCACGAGCGGGCTGTCGGGGAACCGCCGGACGAAGGAGCGCAAGGTGGCCTTCGCGTCGTTGTACGCCTGGATGTCGATGAGGCACTCGGCGAGCAAGAGCGTTGCGTCGTCGAGCACGTCGGGGTTGGGCGAGGTCTCGCTCAGCTGAGAGAGGATCGGGATCGCCTCGCGTTGCCGGTTCAGCCGGCGGTAGGCGCGCGCGAGCTCGAGCTTGGCGCTCGGCAGGTGTGCTCCCTCGCTCGCCAGCTTCGTCGACTGCTCGAGGTGCTGCGCCGCCTCGGAGAGGCGGCCGGCGCGCGCGTGGTCGAGCCCTGCCTGGTACGCCTCGACGCTGAGCTCCGCCTTCGCGCGCTCCACGGCGTCCGTGAACACGGCGAGCTCCGCGCGCGAGAGCGGCTGCTCGCGGAGCTTCGCGAAGCCTTCGATGATCTCCTTGCGCCGCCCGGAGCGGACGAGCTCGTAGAACGCCGCGGCAGCGAGCTCCGCGTTGGCGCGCTCGCGCAGCTGATCCTTGAGCGTCTCGAGCTCCTTCTCCGCCTTGACCGCTTTGTCCTCGGAGCGCTTCGTCTCGCGGGTGGCCGACTCGATGCGGGCGTTCCAGGCGACGTAGACGGCGCCGATCACGACGCCCACGAAGATGAGGAAGGCGAACGCCGAGTTGAAGAAGGCGACCCGCTCGAAGCTCTGCTGGCGCTTCGTGATCGTCTTCAGGTCGGCGGCCAGGCCGCTCGTCAGGTTGTTCGTCTTGATGACGAGCCCGCGCGACTCGACGATTTCTCTTTTGATTTCGCGTAGTTCTTCGTCGAATTCATCCATGGGCCCGGGCGGAAAAGCCGTCTCTTCCTCCGTCGCAGTGTGGTAAGGAGCCCCCGGTCCGGCCAACAAAAACCACGGACAACGGGTTTTCTATGGATACGAGCGACATCCGCAAGGGAGTGAAGATGATGGTGGACGGCAAGCCGTTCGTCGTCGTCGACTTCCAGTTCGTCAAGCCTGGCAAGGGCCAAGCCTTCACCCGGGTCAAGATCAAGAGCCTGGTGGACGGCGCCGTCCTCGAGCGCACCTACAAATCCGGTGAGAAGCTCGAGAAGGCGGACGTCGAAGACCGGCAGATGCAATACATCTACCCGGAGGGCGAAAACTTCGTCTTCATGCACGAGTCGACGGGCGAGCAGGTCATCGTCCCGGGCGAGAAGATGGAAGACGACGCCAAGTGGCTCTCCGACGGCATGACCGTCGACGTCACGCTCTGGAACGGCCAGCCCATCGGCATCAACCTGCCGGCTTCGGTCGTGCTCCAGATCGTGGAGAGCGAGCCCGGCGTGAAGGGCGACACGGCGAGCGGCGCGACGAAGCCCGCGACCCTGTCCACCGGCGCCGTCGTGCAGGTCCCGCTCTTCGTGAACGAGGGCGAGTGGGTCCGCGTCGACACCACGAGCGGCAAATACGTCGAGCGCGTGAACAAGAAGTGACGTGGCGGCGGGACTGAGTGGTCCGGCTGGCTGAGCCACTGTCCCCGTAGTTTCCTCCCCCCGGCCCCCTCCACTTCGTGGAGGGGGAGCTCGGGCGGCGCTACTTCTTCGCGACGATGACGACGCTGTCCTGATTGCTGGTCAGGCAGGCCACGCGGGACGCGGCGGCGTTGGGCACACACGGGCCGAGCCCTGCGAGCTCGGCGCCGCGCCAGCGCTCCACACCGGACGCGGTCGAGACCAGGAGGCCTTCCTCGAGGCTCAGCGCGAGGACCTTTCCGTCCGCCGATCGAGCGGCGCCGGGCGGTGACAGCGCCGTCCCGCCGAGGGCGGAGGTGACGGGGGTGGCCGACAGTCCCCGATCGTCGAAGGTGAGGCGGAAGACCTCCGCGCCGACGGCGATCGTCGCGCCGTCTCCGCTCGTCGAGAGGGCAGCGAGCGGAAGGGAGCCGGGCTTGCAGGCGGACTTCCCGGTGCCGCGGGGGATGATGTCGAGGACGCTCGGCAGAACCGCCGAGGTCTTCGCCTCGCGCGCCGTGGCGTGGACACGCCGCTCCACCGGATCACAGGTCCGCGACGCGCCGAGGACGTCGATCGAGGTGTCGCCGTTCCGCCAGGCCACGCCGCGGGGCCACGCGAGCGCATCGGCCGCGCCCTCGGTGCCGGCCCCGACGTCGACCTTCACGACCGACGAGTCGCTCTCCACCATGAGCTCGTCGTCGCTCGTCCACGCGAACGGCGCGAGCACGCCCTTCTTCGTCGTTGGGCGGGCGGCCACGCGCCGGACGACCGTCGCTTCCGCCGGCTTGGCGACCTTGTCGAGCGCGGCCTCGAGCGCGCTGCGTCGCGCGGCTGCGCCGACGGCGCCGAGGGCCTCCCAGGCCATGGCGGCGCGGCCCACGTCTCCGGCCCGCGCGTGCGAAAGCCCGGTCGCGAGCAGCGCGTCGGCGACGATCGTGCTCTCGCCGCACTTCGCCGGTCCCGAGCTCGTCTTCAGGGTCGCCTCGCCCAGGTCGTCGCAGACCGCACGCGCCAGCGTCACCATCGCCACCGCGCGTTCGCTGACGTCCGCCTTTGCGGCGTCGGCCACGAGCTTCTTGGCCAAGGTCTTGAACGACTGCTCCGGCTCGGAGGGGTCGAGCGCGAAGCCAGCGGGGCGATCCAGGAACACCAGGGCGACGCCGAGGTCCTCCGGCCCCGACCGCAGGCCGGCGGTGGCGACGAGATCGGCGTGTCCGTCGTGATCTTTGTCGTCGGACGCGAGCGCCAGCTTCATCGCCTCGCCGGTGCGGATCTCGAGGCGGAGCTCCGGCGGTCGCGGCGACGACTTGCTGCGGGCGGCGTCGAGCCGCACGACGGCGAGCCACGTCTCCTCTCGGTCCTTGGCGCAGCGCGCGTCCACCTCGAGCACCGCGATCGTCGGTGCGATGCGCGCGAGGCGCGTCCGGCGCGCGCACCGGTCGAGATCGAGCTCCTTGGGGAGCGAGGCGAGCGTGGTCTCGGCGGCCGCTCGATCCCCGCCAGGGAAATACGCAAGCTCGGCCTTCCGTCCGTCGGTCGCCTCGGTGAGGGCGATCAGGTCGCTCACGTCGTCGCCGTCCGCGTCGAACGTCAGCGCAGCGCGGAACACGCGCCCGGAGCGGGCGCGAACCTCGCGTCCTCCGACCGAAAACACCGCGCTCGGGTTGGGCGGGGCGTCCGCTTCGACGATCGCGAAGCTCGGGGCGGGCTCGGGCGCCGCGGTCTCGCTCGGCCCCGCGCTCGCGCTCGAGGACGTCGTGAACGGGACGTGGGGCTTGTCCCGCCCGCATGAATCACAAGCCGTGAGACCGAGGAGGAGGGCTGGCGCTGCGGGGAGGAGAGTTCGGCGTAACAAGGGATCGTTCAGTCCCCCCCGGATTCGACAGCGGCCGTACGCTACCACACCGACGGTTCGTCAACGCGAGAGCGCGGCGATCGCTTCCGGATGGTCGAGCGAGGGGACCAGGAAACGCGGGCGAGAAGCCGCGAGCTCCTCGAGCGGCGAGGCGCCCGTCGCGACGGCGAGGCACGCTGCGCCGATCGCGTGCGCCGCCTCGATGTCGCGTGGGGTGTCGCCGACGATCAGCACCTCACACGACTCCAGCCCAACGCCGAGGCGCTCGGCGCCGCGCTCGGCGCCCCGGCGCAGCACTTCGTCCCGGCTCTCGGCGTCGCAGCCGAAGCCGCCGAAGTCGAAGAGCTCGTGGAGCCCTCCCCGCGCGAGCTTCAGCGTGGCGCCTTCGCGGATGTTGCCCGTCCCCAAACCAACCGCGCGATCGGGGCCACGTGCGGCGAAGATCGCCTCCTTCGCGCCCGTGAGCACCCGGTAGGCGCTCGAGCTACGGAGCGCTTCCTGCAGGTGCAAGAGGTAGCGGTCGAGGATGGCGTTCGTGATCGCTTCGGTCATCTCACGGGCGACCTTCGCCAGCCCGACACGGACGATCCCCAGATCGGTCATGCCGCCGAACCGGACGTCGTCGAGCGCGTCCGGGGCGCCGAGCTCGGCGGCGAACGCCTCGCGCATCGAGCGGCGTCCTGCGCCGCCGCAGTCCACGAGCGTTCCGTCGATGTCGAAGAGGATTACGCGTGGGGCTCGGGCCATCTGACGGCTATCTTTCTGCCCTGGTGGCCTCGGACGAGCAAGCCAACGAAGGCGACGAAATCCTCGTCGTTCCGATCGAAGACTCGATCGATCTGCACTTCTTCGCCCCGCGAGACATCCCTTCCGTGGTGGAAGAGTACCTGCTCGAGGCGCAGGCCAAGGGCTTTCGCGAGGTGACGATCATCCACGGGCGAGGGAAGGGCGTTCAGCGGCAGATCGTCCAGAAGCTGCTCACCCGTCACCCTGCCGTGAGCGCCTTCCGGTCGGACCGCCTCGCCGCCACGGTGGTCGAGCTCAGGGCCCCCGGACCGCCGGCGGAGGGGTCGGGGGAACCGTAAGAGGAAACCGCAGCGCAATCGCTTCGACCAAGGGGACAACCCGCGCAGTTGAAGGTACAATCGAAGACTCTCTCCGACCTGCTGGAGAGGGGCGCCGGCAGCAAGGACGGCAGCGATGGGCCAGAGCTTCGACCCTGATCAAAACCGAAAGCTACCGCCGGTCGCGCCGCCGCCGCGCAAGGTGGGTGTGCCTGGCCCGCCGGGCGCGAGCCCTCCTCCTCCGCGTCCGCCCTCGGTGCCCGAGATGGCCGTGTTTCGCGGGCTCGGTGCAGGGTCGTCGCCTCCTTCGGGCTCGTTCCGCCCGCTGCCTCCGGTGAGCGCGCCGCCCCCGACGCGATCACGCACGCTCCTCCCGAACGTCTCGCCGCCCCCCCGCAAATCGCTCGCGGAAGGGTCGCTCGGGGAAGGCCTGAAGGACTCGATCACACGCGTCCACGGTGCGTCCGGCGGACCGCTTCCGATCGACACGCTCCGCGGAGGCCCGCCTTCCGGCGCGGACGCGATGGACCTCGCGATGACGACGCCCGAGGGCAACAAGAGCCGCGCGGCCGCGGCCGAGCCCCTCGACTGGGACGACGAAGAGGAGAGCACTCACGTCTTCGATTCGGCGGCGCCGCCGCCTCCTCCTTCTCTGTCCGGCCGGCCCATGGCGCCGAACTCGGGGCCGCGCCTCGTTCGACCTTCGCTGCCCTCGCAGGCGGGCTCGCGTCCGAGCTACGCAGGAGGAGCGCCGCAGTCGTCCCATCCGATGACGCAGAACCCGATGGCCGAGCCGCCGGGCAACGAGACGTTGCGGCTCGACGCCATCGAGCAGGTGAACGGCCACGCGCCGCCGCCCATGTTCCCGAGCTCGCCCTCGGTGCAGCAGCGAAACGGGAGCTCCAACGTCGCGTTCCCGCCGCCGCCCCCGATCCCGAGCATCACGCAGGCCAAGCCGCTCATCGATCCGGTGCGGCCGCTCGAGCAGCAAGGGGACGTCGTCCGCGACCAGGCGTACGTGAAGCTCCCGCAGGGCAATCCGCACAGCGCGACGGAGCTCGGCCTCAAGCGCCCCGCGATCGCGAACGCGCTTCCCTCGTCGCCGCCGCCGGCCATGTTGCCGAGCGCAGGGCTTTCGCCGTCGCTGGCCCCGTCGCTCGCGCCCCCCTACACGACGGCCCCGCCTTCGGACTCGCGCAAGTGGCTCCTCGGAGCGGGCGGCGCGGTGGCCCTCCTGTCCATCGCCGCGCTCGTCGCGTTCGTGTTCATGCGCCGCCCGGGCGGCATCGAGGTCGAGGTGCGAGACGCAGCGGGCGTCTCGGTCCCTCGCGCGGAGGTGTTCGTCGACGGTCGCAAGGTCTGCGACTCCACGCCCTGCTTCGTGAGCGACGTCGAGACGGGTCGCCACTCGGTTCGCGTCCTGACGCCGACCGATCCCGACCGAGAGCCGCTCGTCGCCGACGTGAAGTCGGGCGAGGTCGCCAAGCTGTCGGTCACCATCGACGCGAGCAAGGGCACCCTCGTCGTGGCCAACGACCAGCCCGGCGTGCGCCTCTTCGTGGACGGCGCCGATCGCGGCGTGTTGCCCGCAAAGCTGACGGATCTGTCAGCGGGCAAGCACGAGGTGAAGCTCTCGGGTGAGCGCTACAAGACCTGGGAGAAGACCATCGACGTCGCGGCCGGCGAGTCCGTGGATCTCGGCAACCCGAAGCTCACGGTGACCAAGGGCCGCGTGCTCGTCTCGGTGAAGACCGAAGGCGCGCGCATCGAGCTCGTCCGCGCCGATGACCTCTCTCGGCCCAAGGCCCTCGAGGGCCCGTTTCCGCGCGCGGTCGAGGTCCCCATCGAGAGCGGCACGTGGAAGCTCGTGGCGAAGAAGCGGGGCTTCCCCGACTTCGTCGCTGCGCTCGACTTCTCGGACGGCGTCGCGGAAAAGACGATCGAGGTGCAGCTCGGCAAGGACGAGCCCGAGGCCGCTGCGGCGCCTCCGGTCGAGGTGGGTCGTCCCGGCCCTGGCCCGTCGGAGCCCTCCCGGCCCGAGCCTCCGCCGAAGGGCGAGACGGCCGCGGCCGAAGAGGCGCCGGCCGCCTCCGGTTCCGGCACGCTCAACATCAACTCCATCCCGCCCTCGCGGGTCCTCCTCGACGGCAGCCCGCTCGGCGAGACGCCGCGAACGGGCGTGAAGGTCTCGGCCGGCAAACACACCGTGACGTTCATCCACCCGGAGCACGGCAAGAAGTCGGTGGTCGTCACCGTCGGCCCCGGCGAGACGAAGGTCGCGTCGGCTCGCCTGAAGAGCGACTGATCCCCGGGGCGAGCTCTCGCCCTCGCCTCGGCCGTCCTCGAGCCGATTGTGCGGCGCAGCCTCGGTCGATACCGTTTGCTGCGATGACATTTGTCGTCCGCGATCCCTCTCCCGCCGGCAACGTCGTCTCGTGTGCGTGGTCCGGCGATCGAGTCGCGCTCTTGATGCGCTCCGGCGTCGCGGGGCCGCTCCGCGGCTTCGTCCTCGAGGCAGGCGGCGAGCACCGGGTGTTCTGCTCACTCGATCTGGCGCATCACCGGCCGGTGCGCGGGCAGATCGCGAGGATCGATTTCGCGCCCGGGCCGAAGCCCCTGGTCGTCGTGTCCGACGGATCGAGGGCGACCGCGTTCGACGCGCGCACCGGACGCCGATCCTCGACGCAGAGGCTCGTCGGGGCGGACGACGGACGTCGCTACGAGGAGGAGCGCGCCGCCGTCCTCGGATTTCTGCCGCGCGGCCGCCTCCTCGTGGGTTGGTGCGGGCGGACGGGCGACGATTGGCGCGGCGAGCTCCGGGCGGTCTCGCTCGACTCCGGCGAGGTCACGACCGTGCTCCCCGGCTTCTTCGGCGGCCCCGGGCAAGCGAGCGCCGTCCCGCTCGCGGGCGGCGATCTCCTCGTCCTCGACGAGGAGATCGGACGCTTCGGTCCGAGCGGGAAGGTGAAATGGCGCCGCACGCTGCCTGGGGACCGTCGCGCGATCCGCGCCGTCGCCTTGGACCGGACGGAGGCCCACGTGCTCTGCGTCGACCAGGCGGGCACCCTGCACGTGCTGGAGACGAAGCGAGGGACCACGAAGGTCAGCCTCCCGGCCGACCTGCCCCGGAGCTTCGGCATGACCGAGGCGGGCGAGCCTTGGGTGCTCGAGGCCGACGGGAGGTTGAAGCGCTACGACGTGGCTACCCGCAGAGCCCGGCGCACGGTGAAGCTCGGCGTCCCGGTGCTCGGGATGGTCATGGCGCCGGACGAGAGGCGCGCCCTGGTGACCGTGGACCAAATGGAGTCCCGAACCGAGGCGCGCGTGGTGGACGTGACGACGGGCAAGGCGAAGTGGGGGACGGGAACAAGCGCCGGCACCACGTCGGCCGCCCTCACACCTGGCGCCCTCTTCGTCGCGGGGGAGAGAGGTGTCCTCAGGATCGATCGCGCGACAAACGACCTCTCCGTCGTCCATGCGCGCCCCGCGTCGGCGCTCGTGGCCGCGCCGACCGGCGACATCGCGTTCGTCTCGAACGGGACCGCTTACTTCGTCGCCGCCGCAAAGAAGGGCAAGCCGCGGAGCGTGGGGAAGGTGAGCGGAGACACGATCCTCGAGATCGCGGAGGACGGCCGCCAGATCGCCTTCGCCGACGAGCGCGCCGTCACCGTTGTCGACACGCGCACGGGCAAGCCGACCCTCTCGCATACGCTGACCGCGCTCGAGGCGCACACCGTCGACCCGCCCGACGACCTCCGCTTCGACGAGACGGGGAGCTGCGTCGTCGTCGTGGGCGAAGGCAAGGCCTTCCGGCTCACGCGCGCGGGCGCGGCGCCCATCAACAAGAAGCTCGTCCCACCGGCACGCGGCGAGCGCGCCGACGTCGGCCCCGACGAGGTCGTCCGTATCCGCGACGGTCGACGGATCGTGAGGGTCCACCTCGCGGCGAACGGCAAGGCGGCGCTGATCGAGGACGGAAAGGCGCTCGACCTCGTCGGTCCGGTCGCCCAGGCCGCCTCGTGCCGCGAGCTTCTGGAGTCAGGTGTCAGGGTCGACAAGAAGCGGCTCGCGGCCCTGAGGCAAAGAGGCATGTTGGGCGCGATCGCGTGAGCCTGTCGCGCCGGCTCAGGAGCCCTTGAAGGTCGCGGTCCGCTTCTCCACGAAGGCCTGCATGCCCTCGCGCTGATCCGCCGAACCGAAGAGCGCCGCGAAGGCTTGCGCCTCGAGCTCGTTGGCGGCGGCGAGGTCGGCCTCTTCGCCGCGGAGCAGGACGCGTTTGCCCGCCTCGACCGCGAGCGGTCCGTTCTGCGCGATCTTCTTCGCACACTCGATGGCCTTCGGCATGAGCTCCTCCGGCGAGAACACGGCGTTCACGAGCCCGATACGCAGGGCGACGTCGGCGCCGATCATGTCGCCCGTGTAGGTGAGCTCCCGGGCCATCGCGATGCCGACGCGGCGCGCGAGGCGCTGCGTCCCTCCGAAGCCGGGGATGACCCCGAGCTTCACCTCGGGCTGGCCGAGCTTCGCCTTCTCCGACGCGTAGATGAAGTCACACGCGAGCGCGAGCTCGCAGCCTCCGCCGAGGGCGAAGCCGTTGACCGCCGCGATGACGGGGAAGGGCGCGTTTTCGATCGCCGCCCCGAGCTCGTGGCCCTTCGAGGCGAAGCGGCGCGCCTCGACCGGCGACATCCCGGCCATGACGGCGATGTCCGCCCCGGCGATGAAGGCCTTGCCCTCGCCGGTGAAGACGACCGCGCGCGGCGGGCTCATCGTCGAGAGCTCGCGGAAGGCGTCCGCGAGGGAGGCGACAGTCGCCGGATCGAGCGCGTTCAGCTTCTCCGGACGGCGGATGGTGACGACGGCGATCAGGCCGTCTCGTTCAACGCTGATGGTCATCGGATGATCTCCTCCCCCTCCACGTTTGCGTGGAGGGGGTCGGGGGGAGGAAACAACGGGAACTGGCGCTGCGGTAAGCGCGAGCGCTCAGGCGGTTCGGATCGGCTGGCCCTTGTCGTCGTAGGCGTAGAAGCCTCGGCCCGTCTTCTTGCCGAGCCACCCGGCAGCGACCAGGTTGCGCAGGTTCGTCGGCGCGCGGTACTTCGGGTCGCCGATCTCGCCGTAGAGCACGTCCGCGATGGCGAGCACCGTGTCGAGCCCGATGAGGTCCGCGAGCTCGAGCGGGCCCATGGGGTGGTTCAGGCCGAGCTTGCAGCCGGTGTCGATGTCCGCCGCGGAGCCGACGCCTTCCTGCAGGGCGAAACACGCCTCGCAGAGCATGGGGATGAGGACGCGGTTCACGAGGAAGCCGGGCGCGTCGTTGCTCGTGATGACCGTCTTGCCCATCCGCTCGGCGAGCGCCCGCGTCGCCGCGTAGGTGTCGCTCGACGTCTGCACGCCCTTGACGATCTCGACGAGCTTCATGAGCGGGACCGGGTTCATGAAGTGCATGCCCACCACGCGGTCCGGGCGCGAGGTCTTGGCGGCCAGCTTCGTGATCGAGATGCTCGAGGTGTTCGACGCGAGGATGGCGTGGGGCGGCAGCGCCGAATCGAGCGACTTGAAGATCGCGACCTTCGTGTCGAAGTGCTCGGTCGCCGCCTCGACCGCGAGGTCGCAGGACGCCACGCCCTGGCCGGACTCGGCGGGCTCGATGCGTCCGAGCAACGCCTCGCGCTCGGAGGCCTCCATCTTCCCCTTTTCGACCTGCTTCGCCAAGATGGCCGCGATCGAGCCCTTGGCTTTTTCGGCCAGCGCCGCGTTCGTGTCCGAGAGGACGACCGAGATTCCGGCGGCCGCGGCGACCTGCGCGATGCCTCGGCCCATCTGACCGGCGCCGATGACGACCATACGGGAGATGTTGTTCGAGCTCATGGGCCTCGCCTTACCTCTCCTGTGACGGGAAGGCGACGCGCTCGACGTGTTTTCGCCCACACACTCCCCCTTTGGCACCCGGTAGGAAGAACGTCCGGGGAACCCTTGAAACGGCGCGCGATAGGGGCGTACATTCCGAAGCCCCGTCACCGCACTTTTGCAGTGGTTCTGAGCGGATCTGCGGGAATGCACCGAGGGCACCAGCGCCCCGAGCAGTCGAAGTTCGAGCCGAAGTGAGACAGCCCACCTGGGGTGATGATGAGCGTTGACACGATTCGCGTCGTTCTTGGCCGTTTGCAGGACGACCCCGAGAGCGAGAGCGCCTGGGAACAGCTTGCCGAGATCGTGACGGCGCCGGGGGCGGGCCCGGACGCGGAGGCCGTTCGCCTGCTGGAGCAGGCGCGCTCCAGGCACGAACGGCGGCGAGAGTGGGCGAGCGTGGCGCGTCTGCTCGAGATCGAGATCTCGCTCGCGGCCGGTCAGCCCGAAGAGGCGGCCATGCAGGCCGAGCTCGCGCGCATCTACGACGAGGAGCTCCTCGCCCCGGCGAAGGCGCGCTCGGCGTACGACCGCCTGCTCGAGCTCGAGACGCCGGCGACCATGATGGAGAAGGCCTCGAGCTACCTCGAGAGCGACGAGGGGCGGAGCGCGAAGTGGCGCGACCTCTACGAGCGCTACACGAGCGAGGCCGAACAAGCCGGCGACGACGCCCTCCGCGCGGGCCTGCTCCTCAGCGCGGCTGACATCGCGCACCGCTACGGGGCGGAGGCGATCGAGCGCGTCAAGCTGGCGGAGCTCGTCGAGAAGGCGGCCGCCCTCGATCCGCGCACGAAGCGCCTCGCGCCGGTCGCAGAGGCCATCCTGCGGGACGCGCCCGACGCGGCGGCGCAGGCCCTCGAGGCCGTCCTGGCCCGCGGGAACAACAAAGAAGAACGTGTCGCCGCCGGCCTGAAGGCCGGCCGCATCCGCGCGCGGCGCCTGAACGACCAGGCCAAGGCGATCGCCGACTACGAGCAGGTCCTCGACCTCTCGCCCGGCCAGCCCGACGCGCTCTCCTACCTGGCGGAGGCGTACACCCAGACCGAGCAGTGGGATCACCTGGTCGCCCTCTACGAAGATCAGCTCAAGGGCGGCAGCGTCCGCGGCGAGGCGGAGCTCGGCATCCTGCTCCAGATCGCGATGGTGCACTGGCGCATGCGCAAGGCGCCCGAGGCGGCGGAGCCTTATTTCGAGCGCGTGCGCCGCGCGGACCCCGCGCACGCCGGCATGCTCGGCTTCTTCCGCGAGCTGTGCGCCCAGAAGGGCGACAGCGCGAAGCTGGTCGCCGTCCTCTCGGACGCGCAGCGCGCGACCCACGACCCCGCGCAGAAGAAGGAGCTCGCGGCGGAGATCGCCCGCGCGGCCGAGGCGCAGGACAACGCGCAGAAGGCCATCGAGCAGTACAAGTCCCTCCTGCGCGCCGACCCCACCGACGCGGAGGCCCACGCCGCGCTCAAGCGGCTCTACGCCCAGACGGAGAGCTGGACCGCCCTCGTCGATCTGCTCAAACACGAGGCCGAGCGCGTGCCCGCCGACGACCACGCGGCGAAGGCGAGCGTGCTTCGCGAGATCGCGGCGATCTACCGCGAGAAGCTCAAGAACGAACAAGCCCTTGTGCAGATCCTCACGCAGATCGGCCAACACGACGCCAGCGACGAGTCGTCGCTGCGCGAGCTCGTGAAGATCTACGAGGGGCTCGGCCGCTTCCGCGATCTGCTCACGTGCCAGCAGCGCCTGGCGGAGGTCACGAAGGACGAAGACGAGCGGGTCGAGCTCTATCGCGCGGTCGCCCGCCGCTGGGCCGATCAGTTCTCGAACGTCCAGAACGCCATTACCTCGTACGAGGGCCTCATCGCCATTCGTCCGCGCGACGAAGAGGCTCGCTCCAAGCTGAAGGAGCTCTACACGAAGCGCCGCGCCTGGGCGCCGCTCTTCGCCCTCTACGAGACGGCCCTCGCCGACGCGGAGGGCGCCGAGAAGATCGAGCTCCTCGGCGAGATGGCGAAGCTCGCCGCCGAGCGGCTCGACCGCGGCGCAGACGCGATCCGCCTCCAGAAGCAGATCCTCGACATCGATCCAACCTCGGTGCACGTCTACGACGCGCTCGAGAAGCAGGCCGAGCGCGAGAAGGACTTCGCGACGGTGGCGGAGGTGCTCGAGCGCCGGGTCGACGCGACCTCCGACTCCGCGCAGAAGCTCGCCATCTTGCAGAAGCTCGGCGCGGTCTACGCCGACCGGCTGAAGGACAACGCCGGCGCGACGAAGACCTGGCGGCGCGTGCTCGAGATCTCACCCGGCCAGGCGAAGGCGCTGCGCGTGTTGCGCGAAGCGTACCTCGCCGCGGAGGACTACGACGCGCTCGAGCAGCTCTACGCCAGCCAGAGCGACTGGGAAGGGCTGGCGGAGTTCCTCTCGTCTTCGGCCGACAAGGCCCACGACAAGGATCACAAGATCTCCCTCAGCTTCCGCGCCGCGGCGGTCTACGAGATCCAGCTCGAGGCTCCGGAGCGCGCGACGCGCTCGTACGAGCGCATCCTCGGTGTCGACGTGGGCAACGCCCAGGCCGCCAAGGCCCTCGTTCCCATCTACGAAAAAGAGGAGCGCTGGGCGCGCTTGCCCGCGCTCTACGAGGTGCTGCTCAGCGTGTCGGACGACGACGCCGAGCGTGTCGCCATCCTCCGCAAGCTCGCCTCGGTGACCAGCGGACCGCTCCCCGACAGGGCGGCGGCGCTCGGGTACGCCCGCCGCGCCTACGACCTCGTCCCCGACGAAGACAACCTGGAGCTTCTCGAGTCCGCGTCGCGCGCCGCCTCCTCCTGGGGGCCCTTCGTGGAGGCCATCGAGGCCCGGCTCGCGGCCGCCCCGAAGAGCGGCGGCAAGAGCAAGAAGAAGAAGGACAAGGACAAGGATCAGGAGAAGCCCGCGGGCATCGACCCGAAGCTCGAGCGGAGCCTTCGCCTGAAGCTCGCGAACGCCTACGCCCGTGAGCTCGGCAAGATCGACGAGGCGGTCGCGGCGTACCGCGTGCTGGTCGAGGCCGATCCGTCCGACGAGGAGACGCTCCGCGAGTTCGACGCGCTCCTGCGCGCGTCGGAGCGCAAGGACGATCTGCGCTGGCTCTTCGAGCTCCGCGTCAACGCGGCGCCCGAAGGCGACCGCGCGAAGATCTACGAGGAGTGGGCGACCCTCGAGGAAGACGTGTTCGCGAACGCGGAGGAGGCGACCAAGCTCTACCGCAAGGCCGCGGAGCTCGCGCCCGAGCGCGGCGAGACGCTGAAGTCGCTCGCACGCCTCCTGCTCGGCGCCGGCGATCACGCCGGCGCGGTGGAGGTCCTCCTGCGGCACCGCGACCTCTCGGAGGGCGCGGAGCGCGCCCAGCGTGAGGTCGAGCTCGCGTTCGAATACGCGGATCACCTGAAGCAGCCGACGCTCGCCCTCGAGGCCTGTCTGCGCGCCATCGAGCTCCGCCCGCGCGACCCGGACGCGATCGCCATCCTGGCTCGCCTGGTGGACTCGCCCGAGACGCGCTTCCGCGCCGCGACCGAGCTCGCCACCGCTTACGCGGACCTCGGCGACTCGCGCCGCGAATCGCAGATGCTGCGCGTCGTGATCGAAGGCGAGGAGGACGAGGCGCGCCGCCTCGAGCTGCACAAGATCCTCGCCGAGGTGGAAGAGAAGAAGCTCAACGCGCCGGGCGCGGCGTTCGACGTCGTGCTCCGCGCGCTCAACGAGGCGCCGGGCGACCTCGGGCTCTGGGACCTCGCCGCCGATCTCTCCTCGAAGTCGGGCCGGCCGACGGACCTCGCGGAGTCGTACCGCGCGCACGTCGTCACGACCGATCCCGAGCACCGCCGGCTCACGCGCGAGGTGGAGCTCGAGCTCTGCGATCGCGCCGCGAGCCTGCACGACGAGCAGCTGGGCGACCCGGACGGCGCGCTCCCCTACCTGAAGCGCATCCTCGCGATGGACCCGCAGGATCAGAAGGCGTTCTCGCGCCTGAAGCAGATCCTCACGCAGGCCGAGCGCTGGGGAGAGATCGAGGAGCTGTTCGATCAGGCCGCGCAGGCCTCGGAAGATCCCGCGCAGAAGATCGCGCTCCTCTCCGAGGTCGCGATGCTCGCGGAAGAGGTCATCCAGCTCCCGCAGAAGGCGATCGCGTACCACGAGCGCATCCTCGAGATCGATCCACACGTGGCGTCGTCGCTCGACACGCTGGAGAAGCTCTACGAAGACGAGGAGCGCTTCGGCGACCTGGCCGCGCTCCTCGAGCGCCGGCTCGCCATGCTGACGGAAGAGGGCGCGGAGACCGACGAAGCGGTCGACATCCGCCTCTACCTCGGCCGCTTGTACCTCGAGCAGCTCCTCGTGCCGGACCGCGCCCTCGCGCACGTCGAGGCCATCCTCTCGGGCCGCCACGAGGACGCGGACGCCCGCGAGCTCGCGGAGCGCCTGCTCGAGATCGGCAGCCTGCGCCTCCGCACGGCCCAGCTGCTCGAGAGCGTCTACGAGTCGCGAGGCGAACACCGGAGCCTGGTGCGCATGCTCGAGATCCGCCTCGAGGCCGCGACCAAGCCCGAGGAGCGCGCGGAGCTCTTGCGCCGCATCGGGGAGCTGCGCGACGAGAAGCTGCACGACGACGCCGGCGCGTTCGCCGCGCTGAGCGAGCTCGTCCCGCTCGTCCCCGAGGACGACGGCGTCCGTGAGCGGTTCGTCGAGATCGGCCGGCGCCTCGGCCAGCACGAGCGTGTCTCGGAGGTCCTCTCGACCGCGGCCGAGAAGGCCACGACAAACGCCGTCAAGGCGGAGCTGCTCACGCAGGTCGCCGCCGTCTACGAGAACGCGCTCGGCTCGCCGGAGCGCGCGGAGCAGGTCTATCGCCGCGTCCTCGCGATCGACCCCGACGACTCGTCCATCGCCATCCCGGCCGCGCGCGCCCTCGCGCGCATCCAGGCCGACGGCGGCCGGCACGAGGCCCTCGCCGATTCACTCGAGGTCGAGGTCAAGCTCGAGGACTCGGCCGACACCCGGAAGGCCATCTTCGAGCGCCTCGGCGATCTGTACGAGACGGTGCTCGGCAACGCGAGCAAGGCGATCGAGGCCTGGCGTCGGCGGCTCGCCGACGACGATACGGACGAGAAGGCGCTGGTCGCCCTCGAGCGGCTCTACGAAAAAGAAGGGCGGTTCCGCGACCTGGTCGACGTGCTCCGGCGTCGCGAGGAGACCTCCGACGACGGCGACGAGCGCAAGCGGGCGATGTCCAAGGCGGCGGAGGTCCTCGCCGGCCCGCTCGACGACGTGCCGCAGGCGACGAGCGCCTACCGCGCCGTCCTCGACTCGTTCGGAGCGGACCGCGCCGCCCACGCGGCGCTCGCGAAGCTCTACGAAAAGGCGGAGCGCTACCAAGATCTCGCCGAGATCATCGACGTCGATCTCGGCGTCGCGGACGAGACCGCGGAGCGGGTGCGGCTCTACAACAAGCTCGGCGACGTGCGCCGCCTCCACCTCGGCGAGCTGGAGAGCGCGATCGAGGCCTACCGGCTCGCGCTCGAGCTCGACTCCTCCGACGCCGCGGCGCGCGCTTCCCTCGAGGCGATGCTCGAAGGCGACGCGAAGAGCGGCGCAGCGGAGCTCTTGCACCCGCTCTACGAGGCGGATGGCGCGGCGCAGAAGCTGCTGCGCGTGCTCGAGATCGAGGCCGAGGTCGCGGAGAGCCCGACCGAGCGCATCGAGAAGCTCGAGAAGGCGCTCGCCACCGCCGAGGGTTCGCTGAACGATCAGGCCGCCGCGTACGACTACGCGCGCCGCGTCGTGAAGGAGGCCGCGTCGGACGAGTCCATCGGCCGGCAGATGGAGACGCTCGAGCGCTTGACGGAGGCGACGGGCCGCTACGCGGAGACGTGTGAGCTCTACCGCACGGTCTCTTCGGACGTGATCGACGGCGACGTCCAGCTGGCGATGTTGCTCCGCGTGGGCGACATCGCGAAGAGCCGCCTCGACAAGTCGGACCTCGCCATCGAGTACTACAAGAAGGCGCTCGACGCGCGGCCGGACGAGAAGAAGGCCATGCTCGCGCTGGAGGAGCTCTACCAGCGCCGCGAGGATCACCAGGCGCTGCTCGACATCCTCCGCAAGCGCGCGGATCTGGCGGAGAGCGACGCCGAGCGCAAGGAGCTGCTCTTCCGCGAGGCGGACCTCCTCCGCGACCGCCTGGAGGACAAGGCCGGCGCGATCGGCGTCCTCGAAGCGGTGCTCGAGGTCGACGTCGACCCGCGCGCCACGAGCCAGCTCGAGGCGCTCTACACGGCCGAGTCTCGCTTCGAGGATCTCGTCGCGCTCTACGAGCGGATGCTCGAGGGCACGGCGGCGAAGGGCGCCGACGCGGCGGCGTTGCGCGTCAAGATCGCGCGGACCGCTCGACACAAGCTCTCCGACTCCCCGCGCGCGTTCGACGAGCTCGTCGAGGCGTTGAGCCAGGACACCGGCCATCAGGGGGCGGTGGAGGAGCTGGAGTCCATCCTCGGCCAGGCCAAGCCCGACGAGGAAGGCGGCAACGACGGCGTCTTGGAGGAGCGAGCTCGCGCCGCCGAGATGCTCGAGCCCATCTACCTCAAGCAGGCTGACTGGTCGAAGGTCAAGGCGACGCTCGAGGCACGCCTCGACGCGAGCCAGGACCCTGGCGAGAGGGCGGAGCTGCTCAAGCGCCTCTCGACCCTGCACGAAGACCAGCTCGGCGACTACGCGGCCGCGCTCGAGGCGACCTCCCGGCTCCTCCACGAGGACATCACCGATCGTGGCGTCTGGAGCGAGCTCGAGCGCCTCGCCCGTGTCGCGTCGGCCGAGAAGCGCCTAGCCGACATCCTCGCGGCCGAGCTCACGAAGATCGACTCGGACGACTCGGACACGGCCGAGCTCTGCAAGAAGACCGGCGAGATCTACGCGGATCTCGGGGAACGTGCGGCGGCGCTCAAGTGGTTCCGTCGCGCGCACACCTTCTCGCCCGACAGCGAGGAGCTGTTCGACGCGATCGACGGCTTGCTCGTCAAGGAGGGCCTCCACCAGGAGCGCGTCGACCTCATGCGAGGCGCGCTCGACTACCGCGACGGCGAGCACCGCGTCGCGCTCCTCCACATCATCGCGGACATCGAGGAGTCGAAGCTCGCGCGCCCCGAGGACGCGATCGAGACATACCGGGCCGCGCTCGAGGTGGACGAGCGCGACACGCTCTCGCTCGACCGCCTCACCGATCTCTACGGTCGACTGGCCAAACACCGCGATCTCGCGGATCTGTACGAGCGCCGCGCGGACTCGAGCGAGTCGCCGGAGGCGGCGGCTCCGTACCGCCTCGCGCTCGCCAAGGTCCGCCGCCAGCACCTCGCGGACCCGACCGGCGCGATCGATCAGCTCGAGACCGTCGTCGCGGACGTCCCGTGGAACCGCGACGCCGTCGCCGAGCTCGAGTCGCTCTCCCACGAGGAGGAGCACAAGGCGCGCGTCCTCGAGATCCTGCGCCCGCTCTACCAGCGCGCGGACAGCTGGGAGAGCCTCGTCAAGATCAACGAGGAGAGCCTCGCGCTCGCACAGGACCGCAGCGAGAAGGCGGCCATCCTTCGTGAGAACGCCGCGCTCCTCGAGCAACGCGGCGGCGACAAGCGAGGCGCGTTCGAGGCGCTGCTCCGTGCGCTCTCGGTCGATCCCGACGACGGCGAGGTGCGTACCTCGCTCGAGCGGCTCGCCCGGGAGCAAGGGAGCTTCGGCGAGCTGGCGTCGGCGCTCGAGAGCGCGCAGGCCGGCAACGTGGACGACGTCACCCGCCGCGAACTCCTCGCGATGCTCGCGCGTATCTACGACGAAGAGATCGACGATCCTCGCCGCGCGCTCGCGACGTTCGAGCGCCTCGCGGCGGTGTCGCCGGGTGAGGCCGAGCCCCTCGACTCGATCGACGAGCTCGCGGTGCTGCTCGGCGACTGGAGCAAGGTCGCCGGGGTCATCGAGAAGAAGGTGGAGGAGGTCTCCGACGCCGAGGCTGCCGAGCTGCTGCGCCGCCTGGCGAGGACCCGGGCGGAGATGCTCGAGGACGAGTCGGGGGCGGTCGCTGCGTACGAGAAGGCGCTCGAGCTCGAGCCCGACAGCGCGCAGACGATGGACTCCTTGATCGAGCTCTACGAGGCCAAGGCCTCCGCCGAGCGTCTGGTCGAGCTCTACCGGCAGCGCGTGGAGATCTCCGGTCCGAACGACGGGGACCTGCGTTACGACCTCAACGTCCGCGCCGCGAAGCTCTACGAAGGGCCGCTCGAGAACCGCAAGGAGGCGATCGCGTCGCTCGGCGCGGCGCTCGACTCGCGGCCGGGCGACCTCGAGGTGCTCCGTCACCTCGAGCGCCTCTATCGTGCCGAGTCGATGTGGGACGAGCTGCTCGACAACCTGAAGGACCAGGCGGCTCGCGCGGAGGCCACGTCGGATCGCGCAGACCTGCGCGTCTCGATCGGCGACCTGTACAAGGACAAGCTCGACAGCCCGGTCGACGCGCTCGAGCAGTATCGCCTCGTCCTCGAGGAGACGCCCGAGCACGTGGCCGCGGCCGCGGCGGTCATGGTCATCGCCGAGTCGTCGGCCGAGCTGCGGCTCGACGCGGCGGAGATCCTCCTGCCGGTCCTGAAGTCGGCCGAGCGCCACGCGGACCGCGTGAAGGTGCTCGAGCTGAAGCTGCAGGCGCAGGCCGAGCCCGACGCCCGTGCAGCCACCCTCAAGGAGATCGCGGAGGTCCACGACCAGCGCCTCGGCAAGCCGGCGGACGCAGAAGAGGCGCTCCTCCGCGCGCTCGCCGAGACGCCCGAGGAAGCGTCGCTTCATGACGAAATCGTCAGGCTTGCACACGTCACGCGGGGCGAGTCCGAAGGCCCGGGTGAGGGCTTCAAGCGCTACGCAGACGCGCTCGCCGAGCGCGCCGCGGACGCGACCGACGCTTCGGTCGCGCGTGGCCTGTGGGTCCGTCTCGGCCGCGTGGCCGAGGAGAACCTGAAGGACGACAAACGCGCCGCGGAAGCGTTCGCCAAGGCGCTCGACGGCGCGGAGGGCGAGGAGAGCGAGCTCTTGATCCTCACCTCGCTCGACCGCCTCTACGAGCGCCTCGACGACGCCAAGTCACTCGCCGACGTGATCGAGCGGCGGGTCGTGGTGGAGCCCGAGAGCGCGCAGGCCGAGCTGTATTGCCGGCTGGCGAAGCTGCAGGTCGGCGCCTTCCGCGATCCGAATGCAGCGCTCGGCTCGCTGCGAACCGCCATCGAGCGCGACCCGACGAACGCCGAGGCGACCGCGCAGCTCGAGAAGCTCACGGAAGACCGGACGCTCTTCGAGGAGGTCGCCGAGACCCTCGAAGGCGTCTACCGCCAGAGCGGCGACAACAAGGCGCTCTCGGCGCTCTTCGGGAAGCGCATCACAAACGCCTCGAGCGCGTCCGACAGGCTCAAGCTCCGGCTCGACCTCGCGCGCGTCCTCGAGGACCGGGCGGCCGATCCGAAGGCCGCGCTCGACGCGCTTCTCTCCGCGCTCGACGACGACCCGGCGGACTCCGACGTGCTCGCCGAGATCGAGCGCGTCGCGGCCATCGTCTCGGGCTTCGAGGACGCGGCGAAGGCGCTCGAGGCGGCGACCGAAAAGGCCGCAGACCTCCCGCCCGAGACGGCCGGCGATCTCTGGATCCGAGCCGCCATGTGGCGCAAGGACAAGCTCTCGGATCCGGCTGGGGCCGAGCGCGACTTCGAGAAGGCGCTGAAACACGACTCGCAGAACGAGGTGATCCTGCGCTCGATCGAGGAGATCCAGCGGGCCGCCGGGCGCGAACGGGACCTCGTGTCCACGTTGCGCCGGCTCGCCAAGATCGACGGGATCAGCGGCGCGTCCGAGCTGCGACGCGAGGCCTTCACCATCGCCGAGCAGCGCGCCTCCGACGCCGCGTTGGCCGAGGAGATCCTGCGTGAGGTCATCGCCGCGGACGAGGCCGACGCCTGGGCGCTGGCCGAGCTCACGCGGCTCCGCAAGCAGGCCGGCGACGCGCAGGAGACCTACAAGCTCCTCGTCCGCAGGACGGAGCTCGCGGCGGACGGCGACAGCATCCGCTCGCTCCGCCACGAAGCTGCCTCCGTCGCGCGGAGCGATCTGAAGGACCTCGCCTCCGCCATCGACCTCTACGAGCAGATCTTCGAGGACCTGCCGACCGACGAGGTGGCGCAGACGGCGCTCCGTGCGCTCTACGAGGAGACCGGAAAGAAGAAGGAGCTCCTGAAGCTCCTCGGACGCCTGGTCGACGTCGCGGACGAGCCCGCGAAGCGATCCGGTCTCCGCCTCGAAGCCGCGCGGGTCTCGGACGAGCTCGAGGCTCCCAGCGACGCCATCGAGCAGCTGGTGGCCATCCTCGACGAGGAGCCCGCTCACCGGGACGCCGCGCTCATGCTCTCTCGCCTCTACGAGAAGTCGGGGCGCGACGACGAGCTGGCCGAGCTGCTCGAGAAGCAGATCGAGCTCGCGAGCTCGCGCGGGGATCTCGAGGGCGAGCTCTCGTACCGAGTCCGGTTGGGCGAGGTGCAGGAGGGTCGCATCGGCGATCTCGAGAAGGCCGCGCAGACCTACGCGGCCGTGCTCGACAAGGACGCGAAACACAAGGGCGCCCTCGTCGCGCTCGCCCGCATCCAGGAAAAGCGCGGCGACAAGGCGGAGTCGGCCAAATACACCGAGCGGCTGCTGGAGCTCGAGCAGGGCGACGAAGCGGTGGCCACGGCCAAGAAGCTCGCGTCCCTCTACGAAGGCCTCGGCGAAGTCGCGGGGCGGCGGCGCTCTCTCGAGCGCGCGCTGGCCGAGCGTGATCGCGACGAGGACGTCCGCTCCAAGCTGCGCACGCTCTACGAGCAGGAGAAAGACTGGGAGAAGCTGGCCGAGCTGCACAAGGGCGACGCGCAGGCGGCGTCCGAGCCGCTCGATCGCGTCCGGCTCCTGCGGGCCGCGGCCGACATCTACAAGACCAAGCTCTCGAACGCGGCGTCGGCGGCGGACCTGCTCCAGCAGGCCTCCGAGCTCGCGCCGTCGGATCGCGAGCTCTTGCTCGCCCTCTGCGACGCGTACAGCGAGTCCGGTCGGGGCAAGCAAGCGGTCGAGGTGCTGCAGAAGATCGTCGACTCCTACGGCGGTCGGCGCTCGAAGGAGGTGGCCGTCATCCACCACCGGCTCGCGCGCGCGCACCTCGCGGATGGCGACCGCCAGAAGGCGCTCGCCGAGCTCGACACCGCCTTCAAGATCGACCCCGGCTCCATCTCGGTGCTGCGCGATCTCGGCGTCCTCTCGCTCGAGCTCGCCGACGCCGACGTCGAGCAGAAGGACGCGTACGTCGACCGCGCGGGCAAGACCTTCAAGGCCCTGCTCCTGCAGCGGCTCGACGAGGGCGCGCCGATCACGAAGGCCGAGGTCTTCTATTACCTCGGCGACGTGAGCCACCGGCAGGGCGACGACAAGAAGGCCATCCAGATGCTCGAGCGTGCGCTCGACAACGACAAGGGCTTCGCGCGCGCGAAGGAGCTCCTCGCCAAGCTGAAGGGCTGATCTTGGACGGCCCTCGAACCTCGCGGTTCGTGGCCATCGACGGTGTGCTCGTGGACCCCGAGCGCGCTGTCGTGTCCGTCTACGACCGCGGGTTCCTCTACGGCGACAGCATCTTCGAGACCATCCGCACCTACGCGGGCGAGCCCTTCGAGCTCGAGGCGCACCTCGAGCGGCTGGCGTGGTCCGCGGAGCGCGTGGGCCTCACGCTCCCGCTCGGCCCCGCGGCGCTCGTCGAGGAAACACGACGGCTGCTCGCCGAGATCCGCGCGCGCGGCGCGTCGGGGGAGCACACGATCCGGATCATGGTGACGCGCGGGGAGGGGCCGATGGGCCTCGATCCGACGGCTGCCGTGAGCGCGCGGCGCGTGGTCTTCCTCGAGCCGATGAAGGGGCCGCCGCCGGAGGCCTACGCAGACGGCGTGTCGGTGATCACCGTCGCGACGTATCGCCCGAGCGACGCAGCTCGTGGCGCCAAGGTCGGCAACTACCTCGAGAGCATCCTCGCGATTCGAGAGGCTCGAGCGGCGGGCGCCCACGAGGCCCTCATCGTGGACACCCGGGGCGTCGTGCTCGAGGGGACCACGTCGAACGTGCTCGCCATCAAGGGAGGGCTCCTGCTCACGCCTCCCGCGACGTTGACCATCTTGCCAGGCATCACGCGGAAGCTCGTGCTCGAGGTGGCGCCGGCCGCGGGCCTCGTTGCCCGCGAGGCGATGCTCACCACCGCAGATCTGCTCGCGGCAGACGAGCTCTTGCTGACCTCGACCATCCGCGAGGTTCTGCCGGTCGTGCGCGTCGACGGGACCCCGATCGGGTCGGGCAAACCGGGGCCCAAGACACGCGCGCTCCACGCGGCGTTCCGCGCGCGCGCGGGCCTCGAGCCGCCCTACTCCCCCTGAAGACGGACGGACGGCGCCACCCCGAGGGAGCGGCGCCGTCCTCTTCGTCGCTTACTTCTGCGCCGCGACGGGGACGCGCAGGCCGCCCTGCTGCTGCGCGAGCACGCTGAGGCCCTTCTGGAAGAACACGCGGAGGAACTCGAGCTCGCTCGGCGGGGAGGTGATGAGCCCCGCGGACTCGATCGCCTTCACCGCGCGCAGCAGGTCCTTCGCGCGGTCCTCGCCGGCGCGCTGCCGCACGGAGATGGCCGCGTCGCGCATGCGGCGCGCGAGGAGCGCGCGCTGCTCGGGCGTGAAGAAGCGGTCCGTGGCGAGCTTGACCTCCTCCTGGAGGACCTCGTCGACCTTCTTCGAGTCCTCCGCGTCGGCGGCGCTGAGCTTCTCGCCGACCTTGCGCAAGAGCTCGTCGAGCGCGCGGCCGTCGGGAAGCCAGCTTCGGAGCTCCGGCTCGGCGTGGAGGGAGGCGGGCGCCTCGGCGGCGTCACCGATCGCGCTCTCGAGATCGGCGACCGGGTGCGTGGGCTCGGCCGCCGGGGTGGGATCGATCAGCTCCTTGCAGCGCTCGAGGCTGAGCGGAACGAGCGCGCCGCTCTTGGCGTTCTCGGCCTTGGCCTGGGCGATGCGGTAGCGCGCCCAGTCGGCGGGCACCGTCGCGGGCGGGACGCCCGTCGAGTCGGCGATGCGCTGGTGCGCTTCTTTGATCTGCGAGCGGCTCATCCACCCGCTCACCGCGTTGACGACGCCGACGCCGTCCCGCGCGATGACCTCGGCGATGTGGGCGCGCTCGCCGCCGCGGCGCTTCGCGATGGTGAACGAGATCGTGCCGCGACCGTCGGGCGGGCTGAACGTCGCCTCGATGACCTCTTCCTCGCCTGCGCGGGCGGCGGCCGAGGCGGCCGTCGTCCGCTCCGGGATCGCGACGCCGCGGGCCTTCAGCACGCCGAGCGCGCGGCGCGAGGCCTTGCGCGCAGGGCCGCTGAGCTCCTCGCTGGCGCCCGCGGCTGCGATCGCCTCCACGTTGGAGGCGCTGAGCCAGGCGTCGACCAGCGCTTCGGCGGCAGGGCCGGCGCTGCGCAAGACGCTGACAGCATTGTCGCCATTCGCCGAGACCCAGCTCGGGTCGAGCACGACCTCGCCCTTGGAAGCCTCGGCCTTCGGCTTCGGCGCGCCGCTCGCGGCCTTGGCGGCGAGCGCCTCCTTGGCCGTCTTGGGTTTGTTCTGCGACTTGTCGACCTGGCGCTGCGTCGCGACGCGCGGCAGCCCGACGAGGATGGTCTCGTGCAGGGTCGGCAGCTTCGGCTGGCTCGCCGCGGGGGCCGGCGCTGCGGGCTTCGCCTCGAGCTTCGGGGCCGGGGCGGCGGGGCGACCCTCGGGGCGGCCTTCGGGCCTGCCCCGTCGCTCGCGTCGGTCCTCGCGCGGCTTGCGCGGCCCGTCCTCCGGCTTGCGGGCAGGGCGCGAGAGCCAGCGATCGACGAAGTCGGGGCTCGACTTGTCGACCGGGCCACGCTCCGGCATCGCCGGCATCGCGCGTCCGCCCGAGGCGCCGGGGCGCCGGGTCGTCGCGGCGAGATCGGACTCGAACCGCGCGTGAGGCCTCCCCGGGCGAGGCCTCGCGGGCCTCGGGGCACCCTCGGGGCGCTCGGCGCGAACGTCCCATTTGCGGCGCGAGCCCTCTTCGCCGGAGGCCGGCGCAGCGGCCTCACCCTCACCCCCCGGGGCAGCGCTGGCGCGCTCCGCGGTGGACGCGGAGCGCGCGATCTTGCGCGGCTTCGCCTTCTGATCGGCCTTGTCGTCCGAGGCGCTCGCGGCACCCTCTGCTTTTCGGGCTCCCCCGAGGTCTTGTTCGTCGCTCATCGTTTGTCTCCAGCATTCACGTGGGCCACCGCCTCGATCTCCACGCGAGCTCCTTTCGGGAGCGCCGCCACTTGCACCGTCGAACGCGCGGGCAGGCTCGCGCCGAAGACGTCGCCGTAGAGTCGATTGACGAGGGCAAAATCCGCAAGATCTACGAGAAAAATGGTTGTCTTCACCACGTCCTCCGGGGTCGCGCCCGCGGCGCGGAGGACGGCGGTCAGGTTCTTGAGCACCTGCGCCGTCTCGGCTTCGGTCCCTCCGGAGACCAGCTCGCCCGTCGCCGGGTCGAGCGCGATCTGGCCGCTCGTGAACACGAAGCCGCCGGCCTTCGTCGCTTGAGCATACGGCCCGATCGCTTTCGGGGCATCCAAAGTGGAGACTGATTGTTTGGGCATGGTGTCCGTGTCTCGACCGTGAGGTCGGCTCAGAAGGAGAACCTGCGGCGGTGCTCGATGGCCCGCCCGAGGGTGATCTGGTCGGCGAACTCGAGATCCCCGCCGTGGGGGACGCCGCTCGCGATCCGCGAGACCTGGACGCCGTGTGCGCCGAGCTCCCGGGAGATGAGCAGGGCGGTCGCCTCGCCGTCGACCGAGGGGGGCGTCGCGACCAGAACCTCCCGCACGTCGTTCGAGGTCACGCGCTCGAGGAGGCGATCCATCCCGATCTGCTCGCGGCCGACGCCGTCGAGCGGGGAGAGGAGCCTGCCGAGCACGTGGTATTTGCCGCGCATGGCGCCGCTCTTCTCGATGGCGAAGAGGTCTTGGACGCGGGCGACCACGCAGAGGAGCGAGGCGTCGCGGCGGCTGTCGCGACAGATCGCGCAGACGGCGGCCTCACCCTTCTCTCGAACGTCCGCGATGTTCCCGCACTCGGCGCAGGGCCGGACGTTGTCGTGGAGCTCCGCGAGGGCCCGCCCGAGCTCACGGGCGACGCTCTCGTCCGCCGACAGGAGCGCGATGGCGTAGCGCTGCGCCGTCTTCTCGCCGACGCCCGGGAGCTTCGAGAGAAGCTGGACGACGCGCAGGAGGCGATCGGGGAGCATGGCGCGGCCGGGCGCTCGATTGAGACGGCGCGACCCTCGGCTAGAGGCCGGGGATCTTCAGGCCGCCGGTGATCTTGTTGATCTCTTCGTCGACCTTTTTGTCCGCCTCTTCCAAGGCGGAGTTGGAGGCCGCGACGACGGCGTCGAGCGCGAGCTCGAGTCCCTCGGACTTCAGGAACTCGGGGTCGATGATGACCTGGCGGAGCTTCCCCTCGAGGGTGACGATGACCTTGACCTTGTCTCCGGCGGCCGAAGCGGTCACCTCTTCGTCTTTGAGCTGAGCTTTGCGCTCGTCGATCTTGCGCTGCATCCGCGCCGCTTGGCGCATGAGCTCGCTGATTCCGCCGCGGAACTGCATAGGGGGCGAAACTTGCCTAACAATCCCCCGGGCCGCAAGGGTTACCAACCGCCCCGCGGGGGGTATGATGCCCTCCCCGTCGATGACCGAGCCCTACGTCGTACTGGCCCGAAAATGGCGCCCGATGTCCTTCGAGGACCTCGTCGGGCAGGAGCACGTCTCCCAGACGCTCGCGAACTCGATCGCCATCGGCCGGGTGGCGCACGCGTTCCTGTTCACCGGCGTCCGGGGGGTCGGAAAGACGACCAGCGCCCGCATCCTCGCGAAGGCGCTGAACTGCGAGAAGGGCCCGACGGCGACGCCCTGCCTCGTCTGCCCGCCGTGCCGCGAGATCGCAGCCGGCAACGACATGGACGTGCAGGAGATGGACGCCGCGACGCGCACCGGCGTCGACGACATCCGCCAGCTCCAGGAGAGCCTGCCGTACAGGCCTGCGCGCGACCGGTTCAAGATCCTCATCGTGGACGAGGTCCACATGCTCTCGGGCAGCGCGTGGAACGCCTTCCTGAAGACCTTGGAGGAGCCGCCCCCGCACGTGAAGTTCATCTTCGCGACGACCGAGGTGGCGAAGATCCCCGTGACGATTCTGTCACGTTGCCAGCGCTACGACTTCAAGCTGATCGGCGTCTCCACGATCGCCGCGCGCCTCCGGTACGTGCTCGAGAAGGAGGGCATCGCCGCGGACGACGGCGCGGTGCAGCTCCTCGCCCGCGAGGCTGCCGGCAGCATGCGCGACGCGATGAGCCTGCTCGATCAGGTGATCGCCTCCGCGGGCGCCGACGCGAAGCTCACCTCGGCGGGCGTCGCCAAGACGCTCGGCGTGGCCGAGAGCGCGGTCCTCTACCGGATCGCGGAGAGCGCCGTCGGCGCGGACGCGGCCGGGTGCCTGACCCTGGTGGGGGAGCTCGCGCAGGCCGGCTACGAGATGGGGCACGTCGCGCGCGATCTGCTGGCGCTCCTCCGTGATCTCGTGGTCATTCGCGTCGCGCCCGAGGCGCGTGGTCTGCTCGACGTGCCGGACGTCGAGATCGAAGACCTGCGTCGCATCGCCGCCAAGGCCTCGCCCGACGATCTCACCCGCATGCACGTGGCCTTCTCCAAGGCGACGGAGGAGATCCTGCAGTCGCCGTCGACCCGCGCGTCCCTGGAGATGGCGCTCGTTCGGCTGGCGCGCCGCCCGCCGCTCGTCCCCATCGACGATCTGTTGCGACGCCTCGGCGAGCTGGAGTCGCGCCTCGGCTCGGGTGGCGTTGGAGGCGGAGGCGGGGGCATGGCGCGGCCGGCCTCGGCTCGCGAAGCGCAGCCACGCGCGCGTCCCATCGAGGACGGCGCCGACGACCCCGAGCCAGCGAGAGCGGAGCCTGCTCCGGCTCCGCAGCCCGCGTTCCGCGCGCCGGAGCCGCCTGCGTTCCGCGCGCCGGAGCCGCCGGCGTTTCGCGCGCCGGAGCCGCCGGCGTTTCGCGCGCCGGAGCCGCCGGCGTTTCGCGCGCCGGAGCCGCCTGCGTTTCGCGCGCCGGAGCCGCCGGCGTTTCGCGCGCCGGAGCCGCGCGCGCCCTCGGCCCCTCCGCCACCGGAGCCACGCGCGCCCTCGGCCCCTCCGCCACCGGAGCCGGCTCACGAGACTCCGTCCCACGAGAGCCCGATCCGCTCCTCGGACGATCCTCGCTTCGAGCGCTTCGCGAGCTTCGTGGCCGTGGTGCGTGAGAAGAGCCCGCGCCTGGCGCCTCTGCTCGAGCGCGCCGCGCTCTGCGATCTGAACGAGCGCGGCATCGTCGTGGCGCTCGATCCCAAGTCGTTCGAAGCGACATTCCTCGGAGAGGCCGGCGCCCGCGAGCTGCTCGGCGCGACGACACGCGCGGAGCTCGGGCCAGCCGCGGAGTTTCGTATCGTCGATCTCGGGCGGTCGAAGGAGCCCCCGGCGACGCTCGCGCGCACCTACGAAGAGGCCGCTCGCGTACGCAGGGCCGAGGCCGACGAGGCGGTGCGCACCCACCCGCTCATCGCGGCGGCCGAGCGGTTCCTCGGAGCGCAGCTGAAGGACGTGAGGATCCCGGAGGGCGGGGGGTAGTCGCGATGGAGAGGGTGCTCGAGCCCGAGGTGATGGACACCGTCGCGGACGCGACGGAGTACGACGCGATGGACTTCGACGAGCCGAACATGAAGTTCGCGCTCGCCGCGCTCGCGCTGATCGAGCCGTGCGCGTCGCCCGAGATCCTGGATGTCGGCACGGGGACCGCACGAATCCCCATCCTCATGGCCGAGCGCAGAGCTGGCCTCTCCATCGTCGCGGTGGACCTCGCGAGAGAGATGATCCGTCTGGGCGAGGAGAACGTGGCGCGGGCCGGCCTCCGCGAGGTGATCCGCCTCCAGGTGATGGACGCGAAGCGCCTCCGCTCCGAAGACCGCCGCTACGACCTGGTGATGTGCAACTCGACGATCCACCACTTGCCCGATCCGATCGCGGGCCTTCGCGAAATCGCGCGAGTCGTAAAGAGTGACGGGTCCGTCATCATTCGTGACCTGGCGCGGCCGGCGTCGACGTCGGACGCCTGGGCCATCGTGAAGCGAGCCGCCGCGGGTGAGTCGCCTCGCCAGCAGCAGCTTTTCTTCGACTCGCTCTGCGCCGCGCTCACCCCGGCCGAGGTCGAGCGAGCGCTCGAGCAGGCCGGCCTCGGCGCGCTGCAGGTCTCGATGGTGTCGGACCGCCACTGGTCCGCCGAGGGCAGGCTCGGCGGTTGAGCGGCGCTCCCGCTCGACCTCAGTCGAGCGCGGCGCTCATTTCCACCGGATCGACCAGCGGAGCGCGGCGGGGTCGTCCACGTTCGAGGCGACGAGCAGGTCCTTGGCGCCGGTGAGCTCGGCGAGCGCGTGGACGTGGCCCGTGATGACGTCGATCATCTCCCTGCAGATCGGGTCGGCGCCCCGCACCACGAGCACGGCGCTGCGGTCCTGGACCTCTTCCATCGAAGCGCTACCCGTGGAGTGATACGAGGACCAAACGCTCGCGGCCTTGCCCATGACGAAGCTGGTCGACGGGATCGCCAGGAACACACGGTAGACGCCGCGGTAGCTCGCGAGCGCCATGCGACGCCCGAGCTGGACGAACGGAGAGAGCGCGCCCGGGTAGAGCACCCGGCAGAAGCTCTCGTAGATGGCGCAGATCTGCCGGTCGGGCAGCCACGTCGAGGCGGTCGCCGCGTCGAGCACCGCCAGGAGATCGGCGGGCATCCGGGCTCGGATCCGCTCGAGCACCTCGGGATCGCCGTCGGCGAGCGACTTGCGGAGGCTCACCAGGTCAGAGGCCTTGACCTTGTGCATCTCCCCCTCCTGCATCGCCCTTCCGGACGCCGCGATCGAGCTGGTGGGCGCGCGCGCGTGCAATGGCGGTAGCGAGCTGCTCGGCGCCGAAGGGCTTCCGGACGAGCACCACCCCCGGATCGAGCACGCCGCCGCGCTCGATCACGTCTTCGGGGTACCCGGACATGGTGACCACCGCGATGCCGGGGACAAGCTGCTTCACCGCCGCTGCGAGCGCGCTGCCGCTCATCAGGGGCATGACCATGTCGGTCAGGAGGATCTCGAGGAAGTCGCTGTGGGCGCGCGCGAGCTCCAGGGCGATGGTGGTTGTCGCGGCAGTGTGAACGGTGAAGCCGAGCCGGCGGAGCAAGGCCGCCGTTGGCTCCCGCACGGAGGCGTCGTCCTCCACGAGGAGCAACACGCCTTGTTGCTTCTCGTTCGGCGCGGGCGGTCGGCTCTGCTGCGGTCGGGCCGCGCCTTCGGGAGCCTCGGGCAGGAACACCCGGAAGGTCGTCCCTCGGCCCGGCTTCGTGTCGAGCTCCACGAAGCCGCCGTGTTGGGTGACGATCCCGTCCACGGTCGAGAGCCCGAGCCCCGTGCCCCGCTCGCCCTTGGTGCTGAAGAACGGCTCGAAGACGTGAGGGACGACATCCGCCGGGATGCCTTTGCCGTCGTCTGCGACGGCGAGCACCACGAAGCGGGTTCCCGACCGGCCGGCGCCCTCTGTCCCCTGCAGCTCGGCGAGCCGCGTGGCCACCGAGATGAGTCCGTTCGGCGCGGCGGCGTCCCGGGCGTTGACCACCAGGTTCAGCACGACCTGTTCGAGCTGCGTCGGGTCCACGAGCACGGGCGGCAACCCGGGCGCGAGATCGAAGGACAGGGATACGCCTTCTCCGACCACTCGCCCGAGCATCGTCCGCATCTCGTCCACCTTCGCCGAGAGGTCGACCGGGCACGGCTCGAGCACCTGCTTCCGGCTGAAGGCCAGGAGCTGACCGGTGAGCCCGGCGGCGCGCGCCGTGGCTTCACGGATCTCGAGCAGGTGCAGGCGCAGCGGGTCGCCGGCGGCGGCCATCATGAGCCCGAGCTCCACGTTCGCGACGATGGCGGTGAGGAGGTTGTTGAAGTCGTGCGCGACGCCCGCGGCCAGGCGCCCGATCGCTTCCATCTTCTGCGACTGGGCGAGCTGCTCCTCGAGGCGGGCGCGGTCGGCCTGCGCCCTCTTCGCGTCGGTGATGTCGAACGCCATGCCGAGCTGGCACAGCTCACCTCGGAGCGTGATGGGGCGCGACGACAAGAGGCCGGTCCGTACCTCGCCCTTGACCGTGCGATACCGGAACTCGACCCCGTCGACGTAGCCGTTCTCGATCAGCTTCGTGAAGAGTGCCTGTCTCTCGTCTTCGTCCGCGTAGAGGTCGATGGCCTCCATCGTCTGGCCGACTACCTCGTCGATCGAACGTCCGATGTCGCGACAGAACGTCGGGTTGACGTACAGCACCTTGCCGTCCGTCACCCGCGTGATGGAGATTCCCGCGGGGGCCGTCTCGAAAGCCACGCGGAACCGCTCTTCGCTCTCGATCAGCTCGTCGTCTCGGGACCCGGCCGTCCCCGACGCCGCCGCGCCGCCGCGTCGCAGACGCTGGACCTCTTCCTCCAGATCGCGGACGCGCTCGCGCAGCTGGGCGAGCTCGGGGAGCGGAAGGTCGGCCATTGTGACAGGCTCTCAGGGCGGGCCGACCTCGTCAACGGACCATCCCTCGTCGCTTGCCGGCGCCCGGTCAGTTGCTCGGCTGGGCCGCGGCTTCGAAGAGCCCGAAGGCCTCGTCGTAGTTCACGGGCTCGTTCAGGTTGTGGGTGCTCAGGTTGTAGATCGCGACGACCACGTTGTCCTGATCGACGATGACCAGGTCGCGGAAGCTGATGGCCCAGGTCATCCACACCTCTTGCTCGGCGACGTCTTGCAGCCAGCCGATGTCGCGGCCCTCGCAGACGGCCTCGTTGCCCGACTCGTAGCCGACGGCGTTGATCCCGAAGATTGTCACGTCGAGCCCGGCTTGCGTGAGCTCGTCCTGCATGACGTCCAGCATCCCGAACTGGGAGCTACAGTAGCCTCACGTGGAATGACCGAAATACCAGCCCGACACGCGCTGCAGGTAGTCGCGCGGGGACACGGGCTGGTTGGCCGTCGGGGACGCGGGGTTCACGTCCAGCAAGGAGAAGTCGGGCACCAGATCGCCCACGGCGAGCATCGCCGGGGCGCCTCCGGCGCCGGTGGTCGCGCTCGAGCTCGTCGTCGTACCCGAGGTCGCGCCGCTCCCGGTGGTCGCGGCGGAGCTGGTCTCCTGGCCCTGCGCGCCGCCCGCGCCGCCCGTCCCGGCGGCGCCGGTCGCGCTGGTCTCGACGTCCGCATCACAGGCGGTCAAGCCGAGGAGGGCGAAGAGCCAAGCCGCGCGCACGAAGAAATCGTCGCCCGAGGGATCTCGTTCGTCAAGCACCGGGAGCCCGGAGGGCTGCTATGGTGCCGCTCGGACGCATGCTGCTCGACGAGATCGAAGCCTTCGTGAACGTGGTGGATGCGGGGTCCTTCACCTTGGCGGCGAAGAAGCTCGGCGTCCCCAAGTCGACGCTGAGCCGGGCGATCAGCCGCCTGGAGGACGCGACCCGCGTGCGCCTCCTGTCGCGGTCCACGCGGACGCTCGCTCTGACCGAGCCGGGCGAGCGCTTCTACGCTCAGGTCGGCCCACACGTCGGCGGGCTCCGCGACGCCATGACGCTCCTCGGTGACGCGGAGGAGGAGCCGCAGGGCTCGCTGCGCGTGACCATGCCCGTCGACATCGGCGAGGGGCTCCTCGGCGAGATCATCGCGCGCTTCCTCTGCCGGTACCCCAAGGTCGAGGTGGAGGTCGACGTCTCGGCGCGCACCGTGAACCTGGTGGAGGAGGGGTTCGACGTGGCGATCCGCGCGAGCCAGAAGCTGAAGGACTCGTCGCTGATCGCGCGCAAGCTCGCGACGACGGCTCTCCACCTCTTCGCCGCCCCGACCTACCTCGCGCGGCGCGGCACGCCGCGTTCCTTCAACGAGCTGAGCGGCCACGACGCCGTGTTGCCGAGCCACTCGGGCTTCCAATCGCTCATCGCGCGGCCTTCGGTTCGTTTCCCGGCGCGCGCCCGGCTCCACGCCGCGGACTTCTCGTTCGTGCGGCAGGCCGTGCGCGCCGGCGCGGGGATCGGCCCGCTGCCCTCTTTCTTCGCTCGGGAGGACCTGGAGACCGGCAAGCTCGTGCGGGTGCTGCCCGACTGGTCGCGCCAAGCCGGCACGCTCTACGTGGTGTACCCCGGCCAGAAGCACGTGCCGAAGAAGGTCATCGCCTTCCGCGACTTCGTGATCGAGCATTTCGCCAAGATCCGGAAGGACGTCGAAGGAGACTGACGGATTCGTCAGTTCCCCGTCTCGAACGCGCCGACGGTCTTCGGCTTGGGCCCCTTGGGCCAGCGAAGGACCAGGAACTTCGAGCCGTCCGCGAGGACGAACCGCGCGTGCATCTCCGTGCCCTCGACGTAAGGCGTCAGGAAGGTCGCGGTCTCGCCCTCGATCTTCGAGGTCGTCTGCGTCTTGCGGTGGCCCTTGAGGGGCACGATCTCCTTCGTTCCCTTGCAGCGCGCGCGGAACCAGTCGCCGGAGACCTTCGTCTCGCAGCCCGCAGCGGTAGAGCCCTTCACCGCGACCTCGGCCGCCGCGTCCCACGCGGCGTCGTCGGGGGTCGCCGCGAGACCCGCGACGTCCTCGAGCGGCTCCTCCGGCTTGGGGCCCTTGGGCGCGTCGGCCGGGGGTGGCGTGGGGGGCGCGCCGCCGCTCGCGGCGGGCGCGGCGTCGGGGGCGGGCGCGTTGTCGAACTCCATGACCCGGTCGCTCTCGGGCGACCCGGCCGGCCAGCTGACGCGCAGACCGTGTGAGCCCTGCTCCCAGTCGAACGAAGCGGCGAAGTCCAGCCCCGGGCGCACGGGGACGATGAGGGTGGTGATGTCGTTCACCGCCTTCAGGTTCTCGCCCTTGCTGCGCTCCTTCGGCGCGCGGCCGCGCTCGACCGTGATCTTCACCGGCTTGCCGAGCTCCGCGTTGCGCGGGACACACATGACGCGGAGCCACTCCCGCACCATGCGGGTCTCGCAGTCGTTCGCCGTGGAGCCGGGGACCTTCACGACCTTGCTCTTGGCCCACTCGTCGAGCGCGGGCTCCTCGCTCGCTTCGAAGGCGGCCGCGGACGCGGAGGGGGCGGCCGTCGTCGAGGATGCCGCGCTGGGCTGCGCTGGCGCGGCGGCTTGGCTCGCGCTCGCGCGCGGCGGGGCTGCCGTCGTGGCGCTCGCGGCGGCCGCCGACGAGGCGCCACCTCCGCCATCCGAGCAGCCGAAGGTCAAGAGGACGAAGACAGCTCCGAGAGAGGCGCGCATTCGAACCGGGTTACCGCAAGGTCGGTAGGGATGACAACGCCCGAGTTGGGACAGCCCGATCAACCGAGCGCAGAGCGCACGCTCTCGCCCACGATCTGCAGCAGCTCCTCCAGATCCGGAAGCGGGATGTTCAGCGGCGGCGCCACATACACGGTGTCGCCGAGCGGCCGGAGGTAGGCCCCGAGCTCACGAGCCTTCTCGTGCGCCCGCCACCCCGCGGCGCCCAGGTACCCGCCCGAGCCGAGGTCGACCGCGCCGACCATGCCGATGGCGCGTGCGTCGCGGCAGCCCTCGACCTGCCCGAGCGCAGCGAACGCGTCGGCGATCTTCTTCGCCCGGAGCTCGATCCCCTCGAGGACCCGCTCGTCATCGAAGACGCGGAGCACCTCGAGGGCGACGCGAGCCCCGAGCGGGTTGCCGCAGAACGAGTGTCCGTAAAAAAAGGCGGCGTCGGCCGGGCCGAAGAAGGCCTCGAACACACGATCCGACGCGAGGGTCGCGGCCATCGGGAGCATGCCGCCGGAGAAGCCCTTGGCGGTCGCGAGGATGTCGGGCGAGACGCCCGCGTGATCCACGGCCCAGAACGGGCCGGTCCGCCCGTACCCGGTGAACACCTCGTCGGCAACGAAGAGGATGTCGTGTCGATCACACGCCCGTCGGGCGGCGCGGAGGAAGGCGGGCGTGTAGATCTTCATGCCCTCGGCCCCCTGCAGGATGGGCTCGAGCACGACCGCGGCGATGCCGTCCTGGTTTTCGTCGAGGACACGCTCGAGCGCGGCGGAGGCGGCCTCGCCGGTCTCGTCTCCGAAGGGCGGGGGCTCGACGAAGACGACATCCATCAGGACGCCGGCGTACGGCCGGCGGAACACCTCCACCCCGCCGAGCGCGGTCACGCCGAGCGTCTCGCCGTGGAACGCGCCCTGCAGCGAGACGAAGCGGGTCCGCTCGGGGCGGCCCCTGCGGCGCTGGTAGCCGAGCGCCATCTTGATCGCCGCCTCCAGCGCGGTCGAGCCGTCGTCGCTGTAGAAGACACGCGTCAGTCCACGCGGCGCCCGCGCGACGAGCGCCTCGGCCAGGAGCGCGGCAGGCTCGTGTGTGGTGCCGGCGAGCGCCACGTGTGCGAGCGTCCGCGCCTGCTCGGTCAGCGCCTCCACCAGCCGCGGGTGGCCATGCCCCAGCGCGGCCACCCACCAGCTCGCGTTCGCGTCGATGTAGGAGCGCCCGCTTTTGTCCCAGATGCGCGCGCCAGCGGCGCGATCGATGACAAACGGGTCAGCTTGCTCGATGTAGCGCTCCATCTGGGTGTAGGGGTGCCAGACGTAGCGTTTGTCGAGCGCCACGATCTCTTCTCGTGCGCGTGTCACTTGGTCTCCGGTGTCTTGAAGGGCTCGATGACGGGAGGCAGGATGCGGGCGCGGCTGCTCCGTGGTCCCTCCGGCGGATCTTCGGGCAGGAAGATGCGCACCTCGGTCCCCACGCCGGGCTCGCTCAAGATACGCAGCTGGCCGCCGTGGGCGTCCACGACCCGAGCCACGATCGCCAGACCGAGCCCGGTCCCCGCTGGGCGCGTGGTGAAGAACGGGTCGAGCGCGCGGCTGCGGACCAGGGTGTCCATGCCCTCGCCGGTGTCGCGGAACACGAGCTTGATCCCCGACAGCGCCGCGGCGTCCGCCGCGCTGTCGCGGCCGCGAGGCCGCTTGCTCGGCGACAGCTCCACGGTCAGGGTTCCGCCGCTCGACATGGCTTGCACGGCGTTGTTGACCACGTTTTCGATCGCCTGCCGCAGGAGGAGCGGGTCGGCGCGAATACGGCCCAGCGGCCCGCGCTCGATCACGCGCGTGATGACGTTGACTCGCGAGTCAAGCGGCAAGAGGGCCTTGTCGACGATCTCGCGCACGTTGACGCTCTCCCTCTCGACGCTGAGCGGCTTGGCGTAATGCAGCAGATCCCCGACGAGCTGGTTCAGCCGCGCGGTCTCCTCGGAGAGGATGTCGAGGAGCACCTCCCGGTTCTGCTCGCTGGTTCCGGCGCGTTTCAGCGTGGAGACGGCGTTCGTGATGACGGCGAGCGGGTTCCGCACCTCGTGCGCGACGACCGCCGAGAGCTCCCCGATCGCCGCGAGCTGCTCCTTCCGCACCAGCTCGGACTGGGCGGCACGCAGCTCGCGGAACGAGCGGGCGAGCGCCTCGGATTTGTGGCCGAGCAGCTTCGTCTGCTCGAAGAGGTGATCACGGCGGAGGGTGAAGCTCACCACGTACCCGCCGAACACGGCGAACGTGAACGCCGTGTAGCCGAAGCCCTCGAGCTCGGGGCGGCTCGCCAGCCGAGCCGCCGCGTCGTGGACGACGGTCACCGACAAGGCGCACGCGCCCAGGAACGTGACGAGGCCCGGCGTCCGCCGGAGCAAGAACGACTGGCCGAGGAGCGCCGTCGCCATGAGGATCGTGAGCGCGACGGCGACGCCTATCACGATCGAGGCGGGGCTCGTCGCGACGTCCTCCCAGGGGCGCCCGATCATGTCGAGCGCCGCGGCCGCGCCGAGGCTGGCCATCCCCGCGAACACCGGCCACAGCTTGGAGCGCGGCAGGGCGTAGGGTGCCAGCGCGAAGGTCAACATCGCCGCGGCGGCGAACCCGTCGACGGGGAGCCGGAGCGCCCCGATGTAGCCCGCGATCCGTGGTTCGAAGGCGTGGACGGCCTCGATCCCGGAGTCGAGCAGCAGCAGAAAAAAGAGCACCGCGAGCTCGGCGGTGCCGGTCTCGGCGTATTTTCTCCGGGCGGACCAGACGCAATACACGCCCGCTGCGGCGTAGAGGGCCGCAAACGCCGTGAAAAAACCGGATGAGAAGCTCTGGTCCACGGAGTGTCCCCATTCTAGCGTCACAGGGCCATGGGCCAGCGAAAGCGATACCTGTTCGTGTGTGTGAATCGACGGCCGCCGGGGACCCCGAAGGGCTCGTGTGCGACCCGGGGAGCGGAAGCGCTGCACGCCGCGCTCAAGGCCGAGATCGCCGCGCGCGGCCTCGCCAAGACCGAGGTCCGCGCGTGCACCTCGAGCTGCCTCGACGTCTGCTGGGCCGGCCCGGTGGTCCACGTCTCGCCCGACGGGACCTTCTACGGCCGCGTCCAGCTCGCCGACGTCCCCGAGATCTGTGACGCCCTCCAGAAGGGCACCGAGGTCGAGCGGCTGAAGCTCGGCCCCGGAGAGTTCGACGCGGAGACGGCTGGGCCTCAGCTGCCCGAGCTTCCGCCCGAGGGCTGAGCCTTGGGTCTTCGCGTCGTCTTCGCCGAGGAGCTCGAGGGCGCGTTCCGCCTCGGCCCCTCTGCGCGAGAAGCGCGGATGCGCCTGCGGCTCGGGGGGCAGGCTGCGCTCGGAGCGCTGCTCCGCGGTGAGCCCGTCTCGCTCGACGGCGAGGTCGCCGCGGACGGCTTCGTCGCGCAGAGCCGGGTCGCCGGCGAGGTCCGGCTCGAACGATCGCGCGCGGAGCTCGCGTATTCGCTCGCGGTGGACGGACCCGGCGGGGCCGCCCTGCGGGGCACGAAACGTTGCCTCCTGGCCGATCCGTACGCAGGCCTGACGACGCTCGCGCTCGAGCTCGTTCGTGACGGATCTGTCATTGGACACGCGACCCTTCGATTCGACCCGCGCGGGCCGGGGCGGCGCGGCCTCGCGGGGGTGAAGCTGCAGTGGGTGTGAAGCGGTCCTCCGGCCAGGGCGCCGCGAGCCTCCGCCGCGCCGGGCGCCGCCTGTTCGCCGACCACGCCGCGCGCGGAGCCTCCCCAAGCGCCGCCCCCCAAGCGCAGACGACCGTCGCGATCCGCCGGAGCATCGTGCTCGCGGTCGCGCGCGCTTGGGGCGCGAGCGTGCCGGACGAGGGCACCGTCGCGCACGCCACGATCGACCTCCCGCGACCCGAGCCGGATCACATCGCCTGGTCGCTCGGGGCGGTGTACGAGGGGCTCCTCGAGCTCGAGGTCGCGCCGGACGGCCGGGTGATCGACTCGATCGGACGGCGGCGAGCCGGCGCGCACTTCACGTCCCCCGAGGTCGCGGACGACGTCGCGCGGCGGGCGCTCGCGCCGCTCGTCGCCGCGCGAGCGCGGGGGCCGCTGTTCGTCTGCGACCCGGCGATGGGATCGGGTGTCTTCCTGTCTTCGGCGGCGCGTTTCCTCTCGTCTTCCCTCGGCGTCGACCTCCCTTGCGCCGTCGCCGATTGGCTCTTCGGGATCGATCGCGATCCGACCGCCGTCCTGGTGGCCAGGATCGCGCTCGCGCACCTCGGCGGGCTGCGCCCGGAAGACCTTGAAGCCCGGCTGGTCTCCGGCGACGCGGTCGTCTCGCCCGGTGGCGCGCCGGCCGAGCTCGCGTCCGAGGCGCTGAGCTGGGAGGACACGTTCCCCCATGTCTTCGCGCGGGGCGGGTTCGACGCCGTCGTGGGCAACCCACCCTGGGTCGCGTACGCAGGGAGGGCGGCGCAGCCGCTCTCCCCGTCTTTGCACGCCTACTTCCGCGCTCGATATCCGGCGTTCGCCGGGTACCGCACGCTGCACGGCCTGTTCGTGTCTCGCGCCGCCGAGGTCCTCGCGCCGGGCGGACGCCTGGGGCTCGTGGTGCCGACCTCGATGGCCGACCTCGCCGGGTACGCGCCGGCGCGCGGGGCACACGACGCGCTCGCGCGGCCCGACGAGGACTTGCCGGACTACGGGGCGGACGCCTTCGACGGCGTCTTTCAGCCTGCGATGGCCATCTTGTCCACGCGCCGCGCTGCGGCGGAGGTCGTGGCCGGCGACGAGTGGGCGCTCGCTCGCGCCGATCTCGACGACGCGACGCGCGCCATCCTCGAGCGCTGCGACCGGCTCGGCCGTGTCCCGCCGGAGCTCTTCGGCGAGCGGGGCTTCCAGACCTCGAGCGGCGACCTCGCGCGGCTCTCGGCCACGCCCGTCGCGAGGCGAACGGTCGGGCTCCGCGCCGGAAAAGACGTGCGTCCGTTCGAGCTCGGCCCGCCTTCTCTGTTCGCCGATCCGGCCGAGCTCGGCGGTCGCCTCCGCGATCCCGACGTGTGGCGCGCCGTAGCCGGTTACGTCCGCCAGACAGCGCGTTACCCGATGGCGGCCCAGGCCGACGGGACACCCTTCCGCAACTCGATCCTCGCGGTCTTCGGGGTGGCCGAGCTCCCGACCGACGGGGTGCTCGCGTACCTGAATAGCTGGCCGCTCCGCTTCCTGCATTACATGCGGTTCCGCGACGCACGGCAGGGGATGCCGCAGCTCAAGATCGGCCATTTGCGGAGCTTGCCCATCCCTGCCGGCGGGGGGCCGTGGCTCGGCGATCTCGCGCGGCTCGGGCGATCGCTCGGCGCGCGCAACGACGGCATCGACGCGGAGAGCCAGGCTCGGATCGATTCGATCGTGAGCGACGCGCTGGGGCTCGATGCCGGCTCGAGGGAGCGCGTCGCCCGCTTCTCGCGTGAGGAGGGCGCGATGGTTCGGCCGCGCGCCAGCAAGGCCCCGTCGTCCCCCGCGCCGGGGTGAGCCGGGCATGGGGACCATCCGCGCGGATGACCCGCCTCCGGCTCCATGCCATGCTGACCGCGTGAAACGCCTCGATCCCAAGCGCTCAGTGGTGCTCGTGGTGGACGTTCAGGAGCGGCTCGTGGCCGCGATGCCGCCGGACGCGATGACGGCGCTCACGCGCGCCGCGAACATCTTGCTCGAGGCCGCGTCGGCGCTGGGCGTCCGCGTCATCGCGACGGAGCAATACCCGCAGGGGCTCGGGCCTACCGTGCCCACCCTCCGCGAGAAGCTCACCGCGGCCGGCGCGCCGATCCTGGAGAAGGTCGAGTTCGCAGCAGTCGAGGCGCCGGGCTTCTCGGCCGCGTGGGAGGCCACACAAGGTCGCACGGCGATCGTCCTCGGTATGGAGACACACGTCTGCGTCTTCCAGACCGTGCGCGAGCTCGCGCAGCGCGGCGTCGAGGTGCATGTCCCCCTCGACGGCGTCGCCTCGCGACGCGACGATCACCGCCAGGTCGGCCTCGAGCTGTGCCGCGCCGCGGGGGCCACGATCACGACGGCCGAGACGGTCGTGTTCGATTGGCTCGCGCGTGCGGGGGGCGACGCCTTCAAGCGGATCTCGAAGGCCGTGAGGTAGCGGAGGACGACGCGAGCGCGTCGCCTCCGGCCATCCAACCGAGCGCACGCGCGACGAGGGCGTGTGCGCCCGACTCCACCACCTCCCCGTGGGCCACGACGGCCGCGTCGAAGGGGAGGGCGAGGAGAGCGCGCGCGCTCCGGGCGGCCTCCGCGCGGTCCTTCACGAAGAAGCGCCACGCGCGGCTCTGGCCGAGCTTTCCGTGGCAGCCGACGAGCCACAGCGCGACGTGCGCGACGAGACCCTCCGGTCGCGTCACGTTGAACACGAGATCCGTGAGGATGACCGTGCGAGACGGCTCGTGGAAGAACACGTGCTCGTCGACCGACGGCGCGCCCTCGATCTTCACCGAGCGAACCGTGGCGGCGAGCGCCTCGGGTAGGCCGTCCTCCAGGAACGTGTCGATCCGCAGGTCGGGGCGCTTCTCTGTGAGGCCACGAGGAGCCAGGACTCTGGCGTCCGGCCATCGCGCGGTGGCTTCTGCGAGGTAGAGGTGGTGAAGCAGGTTGGGGGCGACGAGGAAACGAACCGGTCCCAGGGCCTCGACCCGAGCCACGACGTCCGTCGTCAGCCGGATGGGCGAGACGAGAGCGACCCCGCCGTCCTCGAGCGGCAGGGCCGTCATGCGCGTGGGCATGCGGAAGCCGCCTGGAAGCACCTGGGACATCGCGAAGCTCTCGATCGTGGTCATGGCACTTAGTCAAGCACGCTTGACTAAGTTGTCAAGTATGCTTGACCAATGGCGCAGGACCGAGACGACGCCGCTTATCGAGCCGAGCTCGAGCAGGCCAAACACGCGAGCACGCTCCAGCTCTTGTTCCGAGCGGCGCGCCTGCTCGATGAAGAAGCGCTCCGCCGCGTGGCTGCGAAGCCCGGTCGCCCGCGGCTGCGTCGGGCGCACACGAGCCTCTTGCCGCACATCGATCTGGACGGCACCCGCGTGACCGACCTCGCCGAGCGGCTCGGGGTCACGAAGCAGGCGGTCTCGCAGCTCGTCGCGGATCTGGAGGACCTCGGTGTCCTCGAGCGCGCCGCGGACCCCGCCGACGCGCGCGCGCGGCTGGTCCGCTTCACGGCGCGCGGGCGCGCGGGGCTGCTCGATGGGCTCGCGACGCTGCGGGAGCTGGAGGCCGAGTGTGCGGAGGTCGTCGGCGCGCGCCGCATGGAAGAGCTTCGGCGCGCGCTCGTCGCCCTGAACGATCACCTCACGGACAAGTGACCGTCGTGCCGTTCACGGTGGGCAACGTGCTGAGCCCGCAGAGCACGTCGCAGCCTTGCCCGAAGTTGCAGTTCGTCACGGTGCAGCCGGACGCCGGACAGGTGACGTCGCAGTCGGAGCCCTCGCAGTCGACGGTGCAGGAGGTCGAGGCGCTGCACTCGACGTCGCAGGTGGTGTTCCCGTTGCACTCCACCGAGCAGGTCGAGCCCGGGTTGCACTGCAGGTCGCAGTCCGGCCCGCCGGCGGGGCAAGACAGATCGCAGCTCTCCTCGTCGCCGCAGACGCAGTTGTTCCCTGCGTCGTTGCAGACGAGCGGCCCCGAGCCGGTGCTGCCTCCCGTCGTCGTGCCCGACGTCTTTCCGGAGCCCGACGTGTCGCCGCTGCTGCCTGCACCCTCGCCGCTTCCGCCCTCCCCTTCGCCGTCGTCATCGACCACGACGCAGGCAGCGAGCGAGAGCGCGAGCACGACCGAGAGACCCTTCACAAGCATCATAAAAGCTCCTCTTTTCTCGACGGCTGCCCTGGAGCGCCGTCGAGGAGGAGCCTTCGCAAGAGCCTTGCCGACCGCCCGCGGCGCGCAACTCGGCGCGATCCGAGGCCGAGCGGGGGGAGGCTGCTGCATCGATGCAGCAGCTTGCCGGATCGATGCAGCGCCCGGGCCGGCTCGGACCTCAGGTCCCCTCCATCTCCCCGAGCTTGCGGTAGATCGTTCGGGTCGAGATGCCGAGGAGCTGCGCCGCGACGCTCTTGTCACCCTTGGCCTGTCGGAGCGTCTCGCGGATGAGGCGCCGCTCCACCTCGTCGAGGGGCGTCCCCACGCTGAAGGTGATCGAGCTCGGCTCGGCCGGCTCCGCGTCCCGGATCGTGTCGGGCAGGTCGTCGAGCGTGAGCCGATCGCCGCGGCAGAGGACGACGGCGCGCTCGATCACGTTCTCGAGCTCGCGCACGTTGCCGGGCCACGAGTAGTCGAGGAGCTTGTCCGTCACGTCTTTCGAGACGCCGAGGCGGGCCTTGTTGTTTTTCTTGCAGTAGACGCCGAGGAAGTGGTCGACGAGCAGCGGGATGTCTTCCCGCCGGGTCCGGAGCGGCGGCGCGGTGATCGCGATGACGTTCAGCCGGTAATAGAGGTCCTCGCGGAAGCGGCCGGCCGCGACCTCCGCGCGCAGGTCCTTGTTCGTCGCGGCGACGACGCGCACGTCGGCGCGCACGGTGTCGCCGCCGACCGGCTCGTATTCACCTTCCTGCAGGACACGCAGGAGCTTCACCTGCACGCTCGGTGAGAGCTCGCCGATCTCGTCGAGGAAAAGCGTCCCGCCGTCGGCGCGCGCGAACCGGCCCTCGCGCCTCGCGTGCGCGCCGGTGAAGGCGCCGCGCTCGTGACCAAAGAGCTCGGCCTCGAGGATCGTCTCGGGGATGGCGGAGCAGTTCACCGCGACGAAGGGCGCGCTCGCCCGAGCGCTGTGCTGGTGGATGAAGCGCGCGAGCAGCTCCTTGCCGGTCCCGCTCTCGCCGAGAACGAGGACGGTCGCCGAAGAGGGCGCTGCTTGCAGGACGATGTCGAGCACCCGGCGGAGCGCCGGGCTCGACCCGACGATCTCGCGCCCCGTGAGGACGTTGAGCTCCTGCTTGAGCTGTCGGTTCTCGAGGGTGAGCGTGCGCCGCTCGGCCGCCTTGCGGACGGTCTTGACGATCGTCATGCGCTTGAGCGGCTTCTCGACGAAGTCGTAAGCGCCCTCCCGCATCGCCTGCACCGCGGTCTCCACCGTGCCGTAGGCGGTCATGAGCACCACCTCGACGTCGGGCGCGGCCTGGCGGATGGCCTTGAGCAGCTCGAGCCCGCTCACGGCCGGCATCATCAGATCCGTGAGGACGACGTCGACGCGGTGCGCGCGCAAGAGCTCGAGCGCGGCGCGCGCGCTCGGCGCGGTGAGCACCCGCATCCCGTCCTTCTGGAAGATCTTCTCGATGCTCGAGAGGTTCGACGGCTCGTCGTCCACGACGAGGACGGTGAGGGCGTCGGGAGAAGGCGGCTCGGCCGGCGCGTCGGTCATGGGGAAGCCACGACTCTAGCAAAGAGAGAGGGCTGGAGATTCCGAGCTTTCTGGAAGGGTGTGGCTGCTGATTCACCCCCCCGCCCCCCTCGCGAGCGAGGGGGGTGGCCGTTCCCGAGCGAAGGTGTTAATGAACAGGTTCAGTGAACGTGTTCATCAAGGCCCGCAAGGCCCCGTCTGCTCCGAAGAAGCGCGCCGCGCAGAAGGAAGAGACGCGGCAGCGAATCCTCGCGGTCGCGCGATCTCATTTCGAGCGTGACGGCTTCGCGGGCGCAAACGTCCGCGGCATCGCAGCGGAGGCGGGCGTGGCGGCCGGCACCGTGCTGCTGCACTTCGCGGACAAGCGGGACCTGCTGCACGCCGCGCTCTTCGACGACCTGGCCGCGCTCATCGAGGCCGAGACGGCCAAGCGGCCCACGGAGACGCTTCACGCCGCGCTGGTGGCGCTCGCGCGGCGGTTCTTCGGCTACTACCGCGCCCGCCCGGCGCTCTCGAAGACGCTCCTCGCGGAGTCGCTCCTCGCGGAGTCGCCCTGGCGCGAGCGCTTCACCGGCCAGGTCGCGCGGGTCCACGCGCACATCGCCGGCCTCGCCACGGAGGCGCAACGGCGCGGCGAGCTCTCCGCCGACGTGGACCCGTCGCTGCTCGGGGTCGCGTTTTTCTCCTTCTACTACTTCACGCTGATCGGCTGGGTTCAAGGCGCGCTGGCCGATCCGGTGCCGCTCTTCGAGCGGCTCCTCGCGGATCATCTTCGCGAGAAGGCGCCTCCCAACGCGAAGAGGAAGAGACAATGACCACTCTGTTTCGAGACGCCGCCGCGCGAGCCACTGTCGAGGCTGCTTACGAGAGGTTTCGCGAGCGCTTGCCGGAGCACGAGTCGCTGCGCGTGTCGACGCGGCACGGCGAGACACACGTGCTCGCGGCTGGCCCGAAAGACGGGCCGCCGCTCGTCGTCGTCCACGGCGCGCTCGCGAGCTCGGCGCACGTGATGGGCGAGATGGGGCCGGCTCTCCGCGAGCGCTTCCGGGTCTACGCGCCGGACGTCGTCGGCCAGTCGGTGATGAGCGCCGACGTGAGGCTGCCGGTCGACGGGCCCGCCTACGCCGAGTGGCTCACCGACGTGCTCGATGGGCTCGGCCTCGGGCGCGTCCACCTCTTCGGTATCAGCTGGGGCGGGTACGTCGCGCGCTCGTTTGCGCAGCGGAGCCCGGACCGCGTCGACAGGCTCGTGCTCCTCGTGCCGGCGGGTTTCGTCGGGGGCCCGGTCTGGAAGGGCCTCACGAAGGTCGGGATCCCGCTCGCGATGTATCGGGCCTTCCCGAGCGAGGCGCGGCTCCGCCGGTTCGCCAGCGCGATCCTGTCGACGCTCGACGACGAGTGGCTCCCCTACATGGGAGAGGCCTTCCTCGCCTACAAGCTCGACATGCGGATCCCGCCGCTCGCCAAGCCGGAGGACCTCGCCGGCTTCGATCGCCCGACGCTCGTGATCGGCGCGAGCGACGACCTGAGCTTCCCCGGCGCTGCGCTCCTCGAGCGCGCGAAGGCGCTCATCCCGCATGCGGAGACCGAGCTGCTCGAGGACTGCAAACACTCGCCGCCGACGAACGACGCCTTCCGCGCGAAGCTGGCCGAACGGATCGCGCGGTTTCTCAGGTCGCCGAGCGGACCAGATCCTTCGTGATGTTCTTCTGGTGCGACTCCAGCGTGCCGCCGCCGATCTCGAGGAGCTTGGCGTCGCGCAGGAAGCGCTCCACCTTGTACTCGTCGCAGTAGCCCCAGCCGCCGAGGACCTGCATGGCGTTGTCGGCGACCTCCTTGCCGACGGGCGCGCAGAAGAGCTTCGCCGCGTCCGTCCCGAGGCGGTTCTGCGTATCCGGCCGGGTGGCGCGGGCCACCGAGTAGACGAGGGCACGAGCGGCCTCCGTCTTCGCGTAGCTCTCGCCGATGTACCGCTGGATCTGGCCGTGCTCGGCGAGAGACTTGCCGAAGCTCTGCCGGTCCGCCGCGTATTTCACCATGATCTCCAGGCAGCGGTCGGCGATGCCCAAGCTCATCGCCGCGAGCGTGAGCCGCTCGATCTCGAGGTTTCGCATCATGTTCGTGATGCCGCCTCCGACGGTGCCGAGCACGTTCTCCGCCGGGACCGAGACCTCCTCCAGGACGATCTCCCCGAGGGAGCTCGCGCGCATGCCCATCTTGGGGAACTTGCTCGGCGTGGACACGCCCGGGAAGCTCCGCTCCACGATGAACGAGGTGATCCGGCCCTCGACCTTCGCGTAGACGATGAACACGTCGGCCTCGGGGGCGTTCGTGATCAGCGACTTGTGCCCCTTGATGACGAACCTGTCGCCTTCGCGCCGCGCGGTGGTCTTCATGCCCATCACGTCGGTCCCGGCGCCGGGCTCCGTCATGCCCATCGCGCCGATCCACTCGCCCGAGAGCACCTTCGGCAGGTAACGCTTCCGCTGATCGTCGTTTCCTGCGTAGAAGAAGTTGTTCACGAAGAGCATCGCGTGGGCGAGGTACGCGAGCGTGAAGCCCGGGTCCGCCTTGGAGAGCTCGTGGTGGACGATGACCGCGGCGAGCGCGTCGAGCCCCGCGCCGCCGTGCTCGGCGGGGATGGTGATGCCGTGCAGCCCGAGCTCACCGACGCGCCGCATGAGCGACACGTCGAGGTGACCTTTCCGGTCCTGTGCGTCGGCTTGGGGCTCGAGCACCGTCCTGGCGAAGTCGCGGCACATCTGCCGCATCATCCGGTGCTCTTCGGTGGGGTTCTCGAGGTCGGTCGGGAGGGCGGACATGTGACTATTCGGTCGCCTATACCACGGCGAAGCGCCCTCTCAACCTGGTAGAGTCTCGGTCGACATGCGCCCTGGAATTGCCCTCGCCCTCCTCCTGAGTCTCTGCGCTTGCTCGGAGAAGCCGACCGAGCCTGCTCCGTCGAGCGGGGCACCCGCCCAGAACGCTCCGAAGCCCGCGAGCGCGAGGCCGCCCACGTCCGCGGGCTCGAGGCCGCAGGCGGAGGCGGGAGGGCGGAAGCCCACCGAGCCCCACGTCATGAAGGCCTACCACGCGGAGCGTTGTTACGTGGGCCTCATGGCGCTCGGCTTCGCGCGGAGCGCCTACGAAAAGAGCCTCGGGAAGGACCGGCCCGGCCCGAAGGTCCCGGACTTCGGCGCGCCCGAGGCCAAAGGCGGCAACGCCGCGCACGTGTACCAGCGCCTGGTGCGCGTGTGCAACGCCGCGGGCTCGGCGGACAAGCCCGAACAAGCCGAGCTCGACAAGGCGCTCGACCTCGCGGTCGAGGTGGGCCCGTCGCTGGGCCAGGCCATCACCGATGCGGGCGCCTACTACGAAAAAAAGGAGAACGAGAAGGACTCCTTCGCGAAGGGGCGCGAGCTCCACACCACGATCAAGAAGGGCTTCGAAAAGCTCGACGAGGCGACGAAGGGCGTCGCCGACGCGCTCCCGGTCTACCTGAAGGCCTTCCCGCCGAAATGGGAGGCCGCGCCCGCGCAGAGGACGCAGGTCGTCGTCGACAAGGCGAAGGCCGCCTTCCTGCTCCTCGCGGAAGGCAAAGATGCCGGCGAGGTCGAGAAGACGCTCGCGGAGGTCACGCTCGCGGTCGACGAGCTCGACAAGGCCCTCAAGAACCTCAAGGGCGACCCCTACGGTGTCTACGTCCCCAAGATGGGCCGGGCCTTCGTCGAGAAGGCGAAGGCGGCCGCGCAGGATCGGTCCACGCCGGCCCTGGTCGCCGCGGCCACGGCCTTCGAGGACGTGCTCGAGGCGCAGAACAACGCGTACAAGCGCGAGCGCGCCGGTGTGGTCGAGGTCGACGACTCGGGCATGAACCCACACCACGGCATGCAGTGAGCCGCGCCCTTCAGCGCGCGGCGTCGCGGCAGCACCGGACGCCGGTCGAATAGTCGAAGTAGCCCTCGGGGTGGTTCGAGACGAGCGCCTCGCAGCCGTTCGTCGTGCCGCGCGCGTAGAAGCCGCCGGCGAAGGCGCCGCCCTTCTCGTCGACCCACTCGTCGACGTTGCCGACCATGTCGAAGATCGCGTCGTCACCCCAGCGGCTCGCGCAGCCCTTCGTGGTGCCGGTGTCGTGGAGGACCGTCACGCCGCCCGCCTCGACGCGGTTCAGCCGCGGATCGAGGTGGCCGATCGACGCGTTGTCGTGGAGCGTGGCGGCAGGGTGGACGGGGCCGTTCACGTTGCACGTGCCCTGAACGTAGGTCGCGCCATAAGGGAAGAGCTGCCCGCCTTCGCCGCGACAGGCGCGCCGCCACTCTTCGAGCACGCAGAGCCGCTTACCGGCTCGCTCACAAGCTTCCTTCGCCAGGGTACCGCTCACGTACCCGTTCGGCCGGACGCCGGCGCGGCTGACGGCGACCAGCGTCGCGGGCGCCTCCGCCTGCCATGAGGGGAACGACGGTAGCGGCATCGCTCGCGCGAGCACGTCGCCGATGCGCTCGCGCCGGGTGAGAAAATCGCCGAACGCGCCGGAGAGCGCGGCCGGCGTCGGCGGGTAGTCCGGCGAGGTGTACCGACCGCGGCCTTCGTCCACGAGGGTGGACTCGAACCGGTCGACGCACAGCCCGGGGCTCACGAACACCATGTCGCCCGGGCACGGCGAGAGCTCGCGCCGCGTCGCCTCGCGCGCGGCAGGGAGCGGCCTCGACGCCTGGGATACGGCCGGCGCCGCGCCGGCGATCACCCCGAGCTCGGCGCGTGTGTGGATGGAGGCCGTCGTGCTCCCCAAGAAGCGGAGCGAGCCGTCCGGCGCGAGCTCCATCGTCGTGACGCACGTGCTCGGCTCGCCCTTCCCTCCGCTCTCCACGAAGGTGCCGGGCTTCGCGCCGAAGACGACCGACCGGAGCGGCGCGCCGTCCCAACAGAAGGCTTCGCGCGACGGCGCCGGCCAGGGCGCGGCGGCGACCATCTTGCCGTCGTCGCCGAGCCAGACCACCGAGCGGGCCGCTCCTTCGGTCAACACGGCGCCGCCACCCGGCGAACCATGGAGCCGCAGCCGTCCGCCGCCGTCTTCGGGGATGGAGATCGTGACGTGGGCGCCGAGCGCTCTGCCCTGGGCGTCGAACCGCGTGATGACGACGCGCTCACGCGCCGCCCGCTCGCGCCCGACGACGAGCGCGCCGCCGTCGGGCTGCTCGACCGCGTCGAGCCCGACGCCGAACGTCACGCTGGCCCGGCCGACCTCGGTGGCCTCTGCGTCGGGCGTGACCCGGCTGACGGTGAGGATGGCGCCGGCCAGATCGAAGAGCAGCCCGCCGCTCGCGCCTCCGGTGAGGACGGCGGTGTCGGGGTGCAGCGTTCGCTTCGCCGGCCCGGGCTCCGGCGCGAGGCGCCGGAGCTCACCCTCCGCCTGGATCCAGGCGCCGCCGATCTTCGCCGCCAACCGGCGCTCGAGCGCCGCGACGTCGGGCCTGTCGCCCCGCGCGAGGAGCCTGGGCACCGCGCCGTCGACGCGGCTCACGGCGCCGCTCGCGTCGGCCGTCACGAGCCCGGCGCTGGTGAGCGCGATGGCCGTCCCGTCGGGGGCGATGGCGCCGCCGAAGATCCTCGATCGATCCGCGACGAGCGGCTGGGCGCCGCGCGCCACCGCGCCGCCCTCGGTAAAGCTGACAATTCCGTCATCTGTAAGCGCGAAGGCGCGGTCCTCCGTCAGGACCACGCGTGTGACGTCCCACCTCGGTTGCCCGGTCGCGCGGCGGACCGTCCCGCGCTCGAGATCGGCCGGTCGCGGCGCGAGCGGCGCGTGTTTGCCCTTTCGTTTGGTCTGCGCGAGGCGAAAGAAGCGCCGCGGATCGATCGCGCAGTCGTCCTCGTCGGGGATCATCTGCATCACGAACGGGGCGACGACCGTAGCGTCGCATTTGCCGCGGGGGCCGCGGCTCGAGAGCAGCACCGAGGCGTCGCGAAAGCCGAGCAGGGTCGGATCGACCAGGTCGGTGAGGAAGCCGGCGGCGAGCTTGCTCTCACCGAACGATCGACGGCTGCCCTCCACGAGCACCCCGGCCTCGTCGAGGGAAGCGACGCCGATGGCGCCGGTCTTCTCGCGGCCTCGTTTCTTGCCCTTCTCGTAGAACACGAGGTCCACGCGCTCGCCTCGCCGCGCGGCGGAGATCAGCCCCATCCCGACCATCGGCTCGACGAACGACAGCCCTGTCTTCTCCGCGTCGAGCGGCGTCGAGCCGTCGGGCAAGACGAAGGTGGCCATCACCTCCCGCTCGCGCCCGCTCGCGAAGAGCTTCTCGACGGCGGTGGGCTCCTTCTTGGGCCGACGCTTTCGAGGCGGAGGTTTGACGGGCTTCTTGGGGCGAGGGGGAGTGGTGACGATTTTGTCATCGTCGTCCGGCGGCGACTCGGCCGTGAGCGCGAGGATGCGGCCGGGCACACGCGCCAGCACGTCGGGCCGGATCGAGGAGCAGCCATGCGAGCGTCGCTCGTCGCCGCGGAACGTGCTGGCGCAGAGCGCGTCGCCTTCGGCGGCCACGACCGTGACCTCCCCGTCCGCTTGGAGCGCGAAGGCCCCCGCCACGTGGGCGCCGGGCAGCGCCAGGACCGGTCCGAGCTTCATGTCGGCGCCGATCCGTTGCGCGAAGGTCGTCCCTCGGCCCGCCTCGTCCGAGACGGCGAGGACCGCGTCCTCTCCTTCGATCTCGAAGAGCACGATCGGCAGAGGTGTCGGCGTGGTGGGCGCGAGCAAGACGCGGCCGGCAGCAGGCTTCGGCAACACCCCCGGCGCGACGGCGTGCTGACCGGAAACCGCGGGGAGCGGTAGCCCCGGCGGGGGGCGGCCCTCCGGCGTCGATCCGCAAGCCAGCGCGACGATCGCGGCGGCCGCGATCGGGCTCGATCTCACCGAATCGGCTCGGTCCCGTCCGGCGAGGCTCCCGGCGCCTTCACGCGTCGACCGTCCGGCAAGACAACCTCGTGGGTCTTGGGATCGTACTGGCCGTTTTGCGCTTCGTACTTCGAGGTGCACTTCGCCATGACCTGGGTGGCCTGGAACGTACCGTCCTTCAGCTCACCCTCGACCGTCACCATCACGCCCCCCTCGGGCCGATCCCGGAAGGTGTCCGGCAGCTCGCACTTTTTGTACCGAACCGCGAGGATGGAGTCGGCCGACTTGATCGAGAACTGCCAATCGCAGCTCGTGTTGGCCTTCAGCGTGCCGGGGACGAGCTCGCCGTCCACGCGGAGCTTGCGGCCTTCGAGCTTGTTACCTTGGGCCACGACCTCGTTCGCGGGCATCGCGTAGATCGACGCGTCCTTGAAGCCGACGAGGACAAAGGCCACGACCGCCGCCACCATCGCCAGGAGCGCGATCGCGAGCGCCGGGCTACCTTTCTTCGCGGGGCGCGCCTCGCGCGCGGGCGCGCTCGGCTTGACGACGGGCTCCGCCTCGGCTCCGTCCGAGTCCTTCAGGGCCTGTTCCAGCTCTTTGTCGACCTGCGCCATGGGGCAGCCGATAGGTTAGCGTCGCAGAGGGGCTCGGTCGAGTGGACGAGGGCGCGTCCACCGAGGTGAGAGTGGCAATTTGCCCCGATTGAGGCAGAATTGTCACCCGCAGAGGGGGGCTGCTCGTGGCAAATTGCCGCAATTGAACGCGCTTTCGTGGAGGTTTCCCCCGAGGCACGGTTTCTGCTCGAGCCGCACGCGAGGGAAAATGGGCCACCGAGTACTCGTCGTCGATGACGACCCCAACATGTGCCAGCTGCTCGAGGTCGCGCTCCGAAGGCTGGGTCACGATCCAGCGTCGGTGACGAGCGGAAGCGAGGCGCTCGCGTGCCTCGAGGATCAAGACTTCGACGTCATCGTGACAGACATCGCGATGGCGGAGATGGACGGCCTCGAGCTCTGCAGGCGCGTAGCGGAGGTCAGACCTGGGCTGCCTGTCGTCGTGATCACAGGGCAGGGCAGCATGGAGGCCGCGGTCGCCGCGCTCCGCGCGGGCGCCTACGATTTCGTCACCAAGCCGGTCGACGAGAAGCTCCTCGCGCCATGCCTGGCGCGCGCCGGCCAAGCGCGCGTCCTGCAGCGTGAGGTGCAGCGTCTCCGGAAGGAGGTCGGAGGCAGTAGACAGCTCGAGGACGTCGTCGGGGCGAGCTCGGCCATGCGCCGTGTCTACGACCTCGTCGGCCGCGTCGCGCCGAGCGACGCGTCCGTCCTCATCCACGGCGAGACGGGCACCGGAAAGGAGCTCATCGCCCGCTCGATCCACTCGAGGAGCCTCCGAAAGGACGGGCCCTTCGTCGCGATCAACTGCGCAGCGGTGCCGGCCAACCTGATCGAGTCGGAGCTGTTCGGGCACGCACGCGGCGCCTTCACCGACGCGAAGACCTCTCGCGCCGGCCTCTTCGTCGAGGCGAACGGCGGCACGCTGTTCCTCGACGAGATCGGGGAGATGCCGCTCGAGGTCCAGCCCAAGCTGCTGCGCGCCTTGCAGGAGCGGAAGGTCCGGCCCGTCGGCTCGAACGCGGAGGTGCCGTTCGACGCTCGTATGGTCGCGGCGACCAACCGCGATCTGGAGGCCGAGGTGGAAGACAAGCGCTTCCGCGAGGACCTCTACTACCGGATCAACGTCGTGAAGATCGAGCTGCCTCCCTTGCGGGAGCGCGGGACGGACGTCCTCGCCATCGCGGAGTACCTGCTCCGACGGCTGGCGGCCGGCCGCTCCTTGTCCCTCTCCCCGCAAGCGGCCGAGCGACTGATGGCGTACGATTGGCCCGGCAACGTGCGCGAGCTCGAGAACTGCATGGAGCGCGCGGTCGCCCTGGCCCGCTTCGACCAGGTGACCGTCGAGGACCTGCCCGAGAAGGTCCGGACCCACCGCTCGGATCGGCTGGTCGTCAGCGCGGAGGACGCGAGCGAGCTCGTCACGCTCGACGAGCTCGAGCGGCGTTACATCCAGCGTGTGCTCAAGATGCTCGGCGGAAACAAGTCGCGCGCCGCGCAGGTGCTCGGGTTGGATCGCCGGACGCTCTACCGGAAGCTCGATCGGCAGAACGGGCGGACCCATTCGTCGTCGAGCGCGCCCGCGCCCGTGAGCTCGGCGCCGCCGACCAGCCGGCCGTCTTCGCCGCCGACAAGCGGGCCGTCTTCGCCGCCGACCCCACCTGCCGCGAGCGCCTCGCCGCCCGGGCCGCCCGGGCCGGCACCCGCCGACGCCCGAGCACCAGTGAGATGACAGACGACGATCGAGAGGACGACGAGCGCTGGGTCAAGACGACGTTCTTGCGCCGCGTTGCCCACGACATCGTGGGCAGCGCAGGCGTGGCCAAGGGCGCGCTCGACGAGATCGAGCGCGGCGCCGAGCCCGACACGCCTCAGCAGCAGTCGTTCTACGCGATCGCCCGACGCTCGATCTCCAAGCTCGAACGGATCGCGCGGCGGCTCCGGTACGCCGCGCTGGCCGAGGCCGGCGAGCTGCCGGCCGCACGCGCGGCCGTCGATCTTCGAGGCGTGGTCGACAAGGCGGAAGAAGAGGCCAGCTCGCTCGACGGGAGGCGCACGGTGAAGGTCGAGCGGGTCAGGGGCCCGGAGCCCCTGCTCGTGAACGCCGACGCCGAGCAGCTGTTCGTCGCGATCGCCGAGCTGCTCTCGAACGCCATCCGGTTCGCCCGGACACGTGTGCGCGTGCGCGAGCAGCGGACCGAGGGCGGGGTGACCCTGACCATCGACGACGACGGGCCGGGCTTCCCCATCACCCTGATCGAGCAGCTCCGACCGCGCCTCCGTTCACGCGACGGACAGCGAGGCCTCGGCGCGTCGCTGCCGGTGGCCGTCGACATCATCGAGCAACACGGCGGGACGCTCGAGCTCTCCGCCGGCGAATGGGAGGGCGTGAAGCGCGGCGCGCGCGTCGTCCTCACCCTGCCGCGTTGAGCGCGGCCCCTCGCCTCACGCGAGCTGGGGGACCGTCCCGTGTGCGATCTCGCCGTCCGCCTCCACCGCTTCACCCTGCACGAGCGAGCGGAGCATCCACGCCATCTCCTCGTGGTCGCGCAGCAGATCCGTGAGGAAGTCGGCGGTGCCGTAGTCGCGCATGTCGTCCTGGAGCTTGCCGATGTCGGCGCGCAGCGAACGGACGATCTGCTCGTGGTCGATCATGAGCTCGATGACCGCGTCCGTCGCAGACGAGACACGCCCGGGGTTCTCGTGCACGCTCGCGTTCTGCACCCAGCCCGAGGCCGTGCCGATCGGATAACCGCCGAGCTGCCTCACGCGCTCGGCGATCTGATCGACGCGCGCGTCGAGCCGGCGGTACTGTTTGTCCCAGAGCTCGTGCAGCGAATGGAACTGTGGACCCACGACGTCCCAGTGAGCCTTTCGCGTCTTCTGCTGCAACAGCGCCGTGTTCGACAGCACCCGGTTCAGGACCGCGACCGCTTGCGCACGCGTCCCGCCGTCGAGCCCGAGCGCGGGGGCCCCGATGTCTCTCATCATTGTCCGCTCCTCGTCCGGGGAGCAGCACGGGTGGTGCCAATCGCACCGTGCGCCGCTTCTCCGTGTGCGAAGGCCGGTGGAGGCGGAGGCGCCCCATCGAGCGTGTCCGCGCAGCCCAACCGGCAGCAAACGGCGCGCTCGTCACACCAGGCACGAGGGCTGCACGCTCCTCCACGGTGAGGTGGACGTGAGCCCAATCGAGCTACGAGTCATCGGTCATTTCACGGACCGCCAGGCGGCGCGTGCGGCGCTCGAGAGGCTCCACCACGACGCCCGGTCGGACGAGCTCGAGGTGGTTGTGCGTGTCCCGGACAAACCCCACCAGACGATCCCGATCCCGCTCAGCCATGCGAGGTCGGCGCTGGCCAAGGGTGTCGTCGTGGGCGGGCTGACCGGGCTCGTCATGGGCTTCGTCGTCGGCTGGCTCGGCTATCGATTCCAGGGCCTCGGCCCCGGCATCGTGCTCGCGTTCGCCGCGGTCGGCTTGGCCCTCGGCCTGCTCGGCGCAGCGCTCATCGGCCCGACGAACCCGCACCCGCTCATCGACAAGCTCGAGCACGAGGGCGGCGTCACCATCGTGGTCGACGCGCGCGACCCACACGTCCGCGCGTGGGCCGAGCAGGTGCTCCGTGAGCACGGCGCCGACATCCAGCACCCGCACCAGCTCACGCCCTTCGGTCCGCCGCTGCCGTCGTGACGAGGGTGGTTCAGTATCGCAGCCGAGGGCTCGCGCGCGCGATCAGCGTGGCTCTTCTGCCGGCGGCTGATCGGGCTGGATGTCGACCACCTCGGGCTGCGGGATCTGCTGATCGGGGGGCGGCGCGGCGGGCTCGGCGGCCGGCTCCGCGGGAGGCGGCGCCGGCGTGGGCAGCGGCAGGTCGGGCAACGGCTCGCGCTCGCGCGGCTCCGGAACGTCGACCGGCTGCGCCGTGTTCCGCGGCGTCGCGGGCCTGGGAGGAGGCGTGGACCGCTTCGGCGCGGGCTTGGACGGAGCGGCGAGCTCCTCGTCGTCTTCGTCGTCTTTGCCCGCCGTCTTCTTGGTGTCGGACGCCTTCGTGCTGCTGCCCTTGGGACCGTCCTTCGCGGTCGGGTCGTACCGCAGGCGACCGAGCTTGCCGTGCACGTGGAAGCCCCACATGCCGTCTGGCCGCTTCGCGCGCTTGAGCTTCCGGTCCTGGCTGATGAGCGCCGGGAAGGGCGGATCGTCGACGAAGAGCGCCTTCGTCTTGTCGTTCGTGTTCTTGTACTCGTCGGAGAAGCCGAAGCGGACCCACAGGTCGGCGACGGAGGCGTCCCACGGCTCGCGGAGCTTGATGGTCCCTTCTCCCAGGATCTCCAGGTCGCGCCCCGTCGCGCCGAACTTCTCGATCTTGAGCACGCCCGCGTCGGCTTTGCCCTCGATCTCGAAGGTGCCGAGCGCGGCGGGCGGGAGCGGCATCAGGTTGCGGAACTTCGCCTTGCCGTCGCCCATCACCATGTCCGTCACCGCGAGGGTGAACGTTCCCGCGGCCTTGCTCCACTTGCCTTGTGAGGCGAGCTCGAGCTTGCCGCTGGCGATGCCCTTGAGCGGCACGCTCGCGAGGCTCGCGAGGGGGGCGATCTGCGACAGGTCGATGTTCTCGAGCTCCACGGAGAGCTCCCCGCCGCCGACCGGCACCGTGCCGTGCACGCTGCCGCCGAAGACGTCCGCGCCGAACTCGAGCCGCACCCGGCCGATGAGGAGCGGCAAGAGCTTCACGCGCGCGTGCGCGTGCTCGACCAGGATGATCGACTCGCGCGGCTTCTTGACCTTGTCTTTGCCGTCCTCTGCGTCCTTGTCCTCGGCGGCGTCGGCCGCAGGAGTCGCGCTCGAGGCCGGAGCGGTCGCGCCCGCGACCTTCGCGAGCGTGCCCTTCGCGCTCGGCGCGGCGGACTTCTTGGCGGTCGACGTCGCCGGCTCGTCCTCGGCGTCGGGGGGGATGACGATCTTGGTGCCGGAGAGCTCGACCCCGCTGAGCCAGTAGCCGTCGAGGCTCGTGATCTCGAGGCGCCACGCCTCCGCGCCCTTCGACGCCTGCGTGCGCGCGAACTCGGCCTCGAGCCGGTCCTTCACTTTCTCCCAGGGGAAGCTCAGGTACACGCCCGCCACGAGGCAGAACAGGTAGAAGAGCGGATAGAGGAAATACTTGGCGATGCTCAAGAGGCGGGCTCTCACGGTTCCTCCTCGGCGCCCTCGGCGTCGGCCGCCTCCGGCTGCTCCTTCTTCGCCTCGCCCTTCCGCTCGAAGGCGGAGACGTGCATCTCGACGTCGTAGCTGTCGGGCTCGCCGGCGCGCGGCGTGAGCTTGAGCTTGGTGATCGAGACGGGGAAGCCGCTCTTCTCGATCTTCTCGAGCGTCTTCGCGAAGCCGGCGAGGCCGACCTTCTTCATGCGTACGCTGAGCACGTGCTCGATGTACTTCTTGCCGTGGGGGACGTCGGGCTTGGCGCTCGACTCGGCGATCTCCACCCCGTTCGCCTTCGCCGCGTCTTCGACGAAGGTGGCGAGCGGCGGCATCTTCTTGGCGTAGCGGGCGAGGAGCGCCTCGCGGGCGCTCTTGCGCTTCGCGATCTTGTCGCGCGACTCGGTCACCCGCTCGAGAAAATCGCGGATCTCCTGGTTCTGATCGCGCGAGGAGCTCACCGTCTGGTGGAGGTAGATGGGCACGAACAGGAAGATGGCGGCGGCCGTCGTGCCCGCGAACCCGAGGAGGAGCGTCCGCTCGCGCGGCTCGAGCTTCGCGATTCGTTCTGCGAGGCTCATGTCACTCCTCCTCCTTCTTGGCGGACGCGGCGCCGGCCGCGGCCGTCGTCTTCTTCTTCGCGTCTTTCTTGTCCTCGCAGCGGAGGTCCATCTCCATGATGTACTTCTGCTTCTCCGCGTTGTGCTGGACGACCTTCTGGATCTTCACGTCGCGGAGGCAGGTGTTCTCGCGCATCGCGGCGGCGATCCGATCGGCCGCCTTCTGCGCGTCGGTGCCGGTCGGGACGAGCCCCTGGATGACCGCGTGACCTCGCGCGATGTCGAGGTCCGCCACGTCGTGCACGACGTCCTGCGGGACCGCCTTCGAGAGCTGCACCATGACGTCGAACGAGTCGACGCCCGGGGCGGGGTCGTCCTCGCCGGCGGGACCCTTCTCGAGGAGCTCGTTCGCGCGGGCCACGTCCAGCGTCTCTTCTCCGAGCACCTCTCGGCTTGTCGTCTTCAGCTGCTCGTCCAGGATGGCGCGCTCGGAGGAGAGCGCGCGCAGCTCCGCCACCACGTTGAAGCCGAACGAGACGAGGATGACGGCGCCGAGGCCGGAGAGGAGCGGCAGCTTCTCGCGGAGGAACGCGAAGCTCTGCGCCGCCTCGAGCGGACCCTGCCGCAGGTTGAGCGAGCGGGATCGGCCGGAGAGCGACAAGGCGAGCGCGACGGCGCGCGCGTAGAGCGGGAGCGCGTCGATCTGGGCTTCGGTCGCGCCGTCGAGGCGGGCGGCCGGGAGGCGGGCGACGGGGACACCGAGCGTGGCGGTGAGGTAAGCCTCCGCGCCTTGCACCGAGACGCCGCTCCCGACCAGGAAAAGCGAGGTGATCGGCTGGCCGCCCGTGGCGCGCCAGGCCGCAAACGACTGCTTGAGCTCGCGCCCGATCGCCGGGGCGTTGCCGGGGAGACCGTCGGTCCCGCGGGACACCGTGCGGACGAAGGCCGGCTGGCCGCCGTCGAGCACCACGAGCTCGCTCCGCGCTTCGCCGAGATCCAGGACGGCGACCGGCGCGGGGCCCTCGGGGCCGACCGGCGGCGACAGCTCCGGGACGACGGGGACGAGGTTGGCCAGCGTGAGCGAGCCCGTGTCGACCGAGTCGGGCTCGCGCCCGATGCCGTCGCGCACCACGTCGATGTAACGCTGCACGTCGTCGACCCGCGCGATGGCCGCGAACACGAGCAACATCTGCGGGTCCGGGGAGCGAAGCTGGCGCTTGTCGAAGACGGCGCCCTCCATCTCGAAGGGGATCGAGCCTTCGAGCTCGAGCGTGAGGACGTTCTCGAGCTCCTTCTGCGCGGCGGCGGGGAGCTCGACGCGCCGGCAGTAGCAGCGGTCCCCGGGCAGGGAGACGGCGAGCGCGTCGGGCCGCGAGCCCTTCATCGCCTCCGCCACGGCCGCGGACGGGCCACCCTCGCCGATGGGGGCTTCGGTCAGCGATTCGAGGAACACCTTGCGGTACGCCGTGCGGACGACCGCGACGCGTACGAGCCGAGGACCAATGTCGATGCCTGCGAGGCGAGCCATCAGTTCCCCTCGTCCGAAGCTCGGCCCGCTCTTCGGGCCGGTCCGCGCTGATGCGCGCAGGTAAAGACCGGCCCGACCGCGGGCCGAACGGGGTGCTTTTGACTCGGGATCATGTTCTCTGTCGGTGGTGCGGCGTTCCGCCCTTACTCGATCCGGTGGTAGATGATGACACCCAGCGGATCGCTCGCCAGCGCGGCTGCGATCTGCTCGGGGGTGAGGGGTTCGTTCGAAGGCGCCGCGGCCGCCGTCGCGTCCGGGTTCTTGTTCTTCGTCTCTTCGGTGTCCTCCGCGGCGCTGGCGCCGAGCTCGTTTGCGGAGCGGAAGTCGACGACGTCGTGCAGGCGCACGCGCGTCTCGCGGTGCCTGCCCGGGACCACGCCGTCGACGTAGATGCTGAAGACCCGGCTCTCGGTCTGGACGGCCTTCTCGACCAGCTTCGGGTCTTTGAAGGTGATGGGCTCGAGGCCGAGCGCCGCGAAGAGCGCGCCGATGCCCTTGCCCTTGCCCTGCAGCGCGCGGACGAAGCCGCGCGGGCTCTTGAACACGGGCATGCCCTGGGTGACCTCGCGCGCGAGCGTCACGGCCATGAGGAAGAGCGACATCTGCTCGGGGTCGATGCAGAGCGGCGCCTCCGGCGCGCCCGCGCAGGCAAGCGCGAGCAGCGTCTGCGCGTTCGCCGTGTTGACGTTCACCTTGCCCTGGCCCCAGACCGTGAGGACACGACTGTCAGGATCGGCCGGGTTCGGGTCGACGAACGTCGCCCAGAAGTCGTCGCTGATCCCGCGCACGAGCCGCACCTCGTCCATCGAGTCGAACGGCGCGTTCTTGCGCAGGTAGGGCAGGCCCACCGTCTGGTAGTAGTTGTCCTCGGGGCCTTGTGACGCGCTCGCGGCGTCCGCCAGCGGATCACACGGGTAGGCGTTTTCGTCCTCGTCCGTCCAGTCCACCAGGGCGCCGCAGATGGTCGGCTGGTTGGAGTATTGCCCGTCGCTGTCGGCGTTCTCGAACAGCGGGGCGTATTGCGGCGACGACAGAAGGCCGAGCACGGCCGCGCCGACCTGCCGCTGGCTGAACGGGTCGCCGCGCGAGCCGGAGTTGACGTTGATCTTCGCGTCCTCGTCGATGATGCGGATATCGAAGCAGCCCTCGGTGGAGCCGAGGTTCTTGCCGCTGTCTGGGCTCGCCTGTGTGACGCGCGCGAACTCGGCCTGGCTCTCCGGACAGTTGAACGGGCCGAGCACCAGGTTCGTGAACTTCCACACCGGGATCTGCGGCGGCGCGCCCTTCTGGCCCATCGCCGCCCAGAGCGGCGCGAAGGTCTGCCGGATCGGCTGCTCCGTCGCGATGAGCATGCGCGAGAGGTTCACGCCGCTCCGCGCGTGGTACTCGGCCTTGAGCGCGTCGCGTTCGGCGAGCGCGGCCGACAGGGTGGACGACGACTGCTCCTGCAGCTCGACCACGAGGACCGTCAGCACGGCGAGCGAGCCGAGCACCATGAGGAGCGCGACGCCGCGGCGCTTGCGCCGCGCGGCCGCCATTCGGCTCTTCACCCTGGCGAGCGGTGTGTCGGCCGTCATAGCGGCAACCCGAAGGCGAGGGGGGCCCGGAGCGTGATGGGCACCTTGGTCAAGAACCGCAGAGGCTCGCCGTTGCCCGCGCGGTTGAGGAGGAGCTCGATGCGGACATGGCTCGGCAGACGCTCCATCTGCCCCAGGCCCTTCGAGTCCCAGTTGTCGGTCCACTCGTGGGAGAGCGGATCGAGGAACTGAAAGTCGAGCATCTGGGCGTCGTAGGCGAGGACCAGCACGCTGCCGCCCTTGTCGGGGTTCATGTCGATGAACGCCGACTCGCGCCGCGCGAGATCGTTGTTGCCCGTCGAAGGATCGGGCGAGAGAAAATACGAGACCTCGTTCTGGTCGGACTCGTGTGCCCCGAAGCCGAGGCGGCGGTGCGAAAATGAGGTGAAGTCGAGCCGATCGAACCGGCCGCCGTCTTTGCCGGTGAACACGGTCTGGCTCACCTGGATGCCCTGCTGCTGGAGCGGCCGGTGCAACGAGAGGAACGCGCTCTGGATCTCGCGCGACATGCGGGCGAGCGCCGAGCGGCCCTGATGGAACCGCTCGCTCGACGAATCGAGCGAGCGCCGCGCGCGCGACATCCCGTCGAGCGCGCCGTACACGAGCGACGCCACCATCGCGAGGATCCCGATGGCGACGAGGATCTCGAGGAGCGTCACGCCTCGGCGGAGGGATGACCGCGCCGTCATCGTGTCCCGTCCTTCTTGGGGGGCTCGTTTTTCTTGTTGTCGGGCGGGGTGGTCTCGTCCTCCTCCTCACCCTCGGGCAGGAGGCCGCCGATGTTGACGAGGCCGGCCTCCTTCGAGTTCACGATCCACTGCGTGATCTCGATGGAGTGCTCGCGCGAGCCCTCCCTCCAGGTCACGGTGACCGTCGCGCGCCGCGCGCCCGCCTCGAACAGGGTCTTGAGATCCGGGTAGACGACGCTCATCACCATCGAGGAGAGCCCCTCGAGCATGCTGTCGGCGCCGCCGGCGAACTGATCGGCCACGTCCCCGATGTCGCCCGACTTGGGGATGTCCCGCGAGCCCGCGCTGAGGAAGCCGAGGCCGCCCGGCGCTGCGCCGCCGCCGAGCCCAGGGATGAAGCTGGGGCCGCCCTTGCCGCTGAGGCTCAGCTCGGAGTCGAGGTCGAGGTCGCCGAAGTTCGCTTCGGGGAACTCGGGCCGATCGATGCGCCAGGCGCACGTCATGCGGGCGTTGTCGTCCCCGCAGCAGGGGCCTTGCTCTGCGACGTCCGTCAGCTGAAAGCCGTCTTTCTCGAGGTCGGCTTCGATCTCGCTCATCTTGCAGCGGACGAGGCCGGTCGCCTCGCTCACGTTCCGCGCGTGACCGACGCTCGCAAACGAGCCCGCCTGGGCCGCGAAGATGGCGGTGAGGCCGAGACCGAGGATGGCGACGGACACCATGACCTCGAGCAGGGTGAAGCCTCTCCGGAAGAGGATCGCGGCGCGAGGGTGCCGCCTCATCCGCCCACGTCCTCTCGCTCGGACGCCTCTTGTTCGTCGCGCGGCCGCGGCATCTCGATGCGGCCCTTGTGGATCTGCGCCTTGCCGGTGAGCGGCGCGACGAGCACGGTCATGTAGCTCGACGTGTCCGCCTCGTCCGCGTTCGAGACGCGGATCTGGATGGCGGCCGTCTCGGTCTGCCCTCCGGGGAAAAAATAGAGGTAGGCCCGGCCTTCGCCGAGCGGCTGCTCCTGGTGATCGGTGTCGATCCGCCAGAACTGGATGCCGGCCGGTAGCTCCTTGCCCTCCGCCGGGAAGCCGAGCGCCTTGACCGTGGAGAAGCTCGCGCGCGGCGCGCGCGGCCCCTCCGCGATGCCGGCGGCGGCGATCGCCTGCTCCTCGATCTCGGTCGAGGCTTCGGCTCCGCCGGACTGATCGCGACGGACGAGGTGCGTGCCCTCGGCCTCCTCGAGGAGGATCTTGCCCTCCTCGAAGTCGAAGACGAGGCGCGTGACCTTCGACGTCGCGGTCGCGTGTGCGTACGCGACGCGGACGGCGCCCGAGATCTGGGTCGACGCGCGCTTCAGGCGCGCGCTGGAGACGCCGCCGAAACCCATGACGCCGATGCCGGTCACCACCGCCGCGAGGGCGACGACGATCAGCACTTCGACGAGGGTTACGCCACGGCGCCGCATGATGCTCAGAGGTCCGCTACGCGCTTGATGTCGCTCGGCTTGAAGTCGTCGCGGATGTCGTCCGGCGTGCCTTCTTTGCCGTCGCGGCCGTTCGAGTAGACGCGGAGGTCGCCGCCCTCTTCGCAGACGATGCGGTAGGGCTGGCCAAACGGGTCGTCGGTCTTCTTCGCGTCGAGCTTCTTCGAGTCGACGAGGTCCTTCACCGTGGGGCACGCGCCGCCCTCGGCGTCGGTGTTCATCCACAGCTCGCCCGCTTGCTTCACCGCGTCCGCGCCGACCTTGGCCGCCTCGACCTTGGCCTTGCGGAACTGCGGGAACACCAGGAGCGTCGCGCCGCCGGCGATGACGGCCATGATGGCGACGACGATGAGCACCTCGACGAGCGTGACGCCTCGCCTGCGGCTCCGGATCTTCTTCAACACGTCATTCAGATTCACAGTGCTCATCACTCGCTCCCTACGATCGGTAACCAGGCACGCGCCGGGAACATTCTCCCGGATTCATCATTCGATTCGGTCGAGGCCCCCGAAGACCCCGTCGGGGCCGTCGCTCATGAGATCATAGCTGGCGGGGTTCTCGAAGCCCGGGCAAAGCAGCCTCAGCGGGCGGCCCCACGCGTCGACCGGATCGAACGCGATGTAGCCGGCGGGCTTGAGCTCGCTCAGGCTCGCCGGGCATTTGCCCTCGTGGTCCGCGCGGTACGCGTCCACGCCCTTGGCGACCACGCCGAGGGTGGCGCGCGTCGAGCGCACGCCGATGTTGTGACGCTCGCGCATGCCGAGCAAGACGAAGCCCAGCACGACCGCCCCGCCGATGGCGAGCGGTCTGGCGCGGCCGAGCCCGAGGCGCGCGACGATCGAGCCCGTCCGCTCCCAGGGGAAGAAGATCGTGCGGTCTCGCGGCTTCTTCGGTCTCGCCATGCTCACCCCGAGAAGCTCGACATCTGGATGAGGGGCATGAGGATGGAGAACGCGATGAACGCGACCGCGCCGCCCATGATCACGATCATGAGCGGCTCGAGCAGGCTGGTGAGCACCTGCACGCGCGTCTCCACGGCGGAGTCGTAGGCCTCGGCGACGTTCTCGAGCATGTTCTCGAGCTGACCGCTCTTCTCGCCGATCGCGATCATGTGCGTGACGATCGGCGGGAAGCGCTTCGAGCGCTTGAGGGGCTCCGAGATGCTCTGGCCTTCGCGGATGCTGCCGATGGCCTCCGAGATGACGGTCTCGAGCACGGCGTTATCGAGGACGTTCTTCACGATGTCCATCGCGGTCAGCAGCGGGACGCCGGCCGCGAGGAGCGTCGCGAGCGTGCGCGCGAAGCGCGCGATCGCGAGCATCTGCAGGAGCTTGCCGAAGAGCGGCGCCTTCAGCCAGAAGGCGTCCCACGCGAGGCGGCCCGGTTTCGTCTGCCGCCAGCGGTGCTGGCCGTAGCCGACGGCGGCGAGCATCATGAGGAGCAGCCACCAGCGGTTGCCCAAGAACCCGCTCGTGAAGATGAGCAGCTCCGTGTACCAGGGCAGCGCCTGGTCCATCGACTGGAAGGTCGTGATGAGGTTCGGCACGACGGCGATCATGAGCACCGAGATGATGACGGTGCCGATGATGGCCATGAGGCCGGGGTAGGCGAGGGCAGCGGTGACCTTGCCGCGGAGCCTCGCCTGGTTCTCGAGGAAGTCCGTCAGGCGCTCGAGGACGGTCTCCAGCGTGCCCGAGGCCTCGCCGGCGCGGACCATGTTCACGTAGAGCGGCGGGAAGATCGACTTGTGCGACTCGAGCGCCGCGGCGAAGCTCGTGCCCTCGCGGACCTGCTCGCGGATGTTGGTGAGCGCGCGCTTGAGGCTGTCGCGCTCGACCTGCTCGATGAGCGCGTTGAGCGACTCGAACAGCGGGATCCCCGCGCGGAGCAGCGTCCCGAGCTGGCGCGTCATGATCGCGACGTCGCTCACCGATGGACGATCCAGGAACGCGAGGATCTTGATGTCGCGCTTGGCCTTGGCCTTGGCCTCCTGCTCTTCGGTCGCGCTCGTGAGGAGGATGCCGTCTTTGCGGAGCAGCGCGCGCAGGACCTTGGCGTTTTCGGCGTCGCGCATGCCCTTCGTGGGCTTGCCCGATCCGACCAGGATTCCGCGGTACTCGAAGACTGCCACGGCGCTCCTACTCGTCGACGATCACGTCTTCTTGTTTGGCGGCAAGGACCTCCTCGACCGTCGTCAGCCCGTTCAGCACCTTGCGGGCGCCGTCGTCGCGAAGCGTATCCATCCCGCCGATGACGGCCGCGCGCTTGACCGTGTGCGCGTCCGCGTTCTTCAGCATGAGCGGCCCGACGATGTCGTCCACCAGCATGAGCTCGTAGATGCCACGGCGGCCGAGGTAGCCCTTGCCGTTGCACGCGTCGCAGCCGCCGGGCTTGTAGAAGAGCGGCTTGTGTCCCTCGAAGAGCTTCTGGCCGACGAACTCGTATTCGTGCTCGTTCGGCGCGTAGCGACCCTTCAGCTGGCGCCGCGCCTTCCACTCGAGGGCGTTGCGATCGAGCCCGAGCTGCTCGAGCTCGTAGGCGGTGGGCTCGTAGGCCACGCGGCAGTGCGGGCAGAGCATGCGGACGAGGCGCTGGGCGAGCACGCCGATGACGCTGGAGCGGACGAGGAACGGCTCGATCTGCATCTCCACGAGGCGCGTGACGGCACCGGCCGCGTCGTTCGTGTGGAGCGTCGAGAGCACCAAGTGACCCGTGAGCGACGCGTGGATCGCGATCTCGGCCGTCTCTTTGTCGCGGATCTCGCCGACCATGATGACGTCCGGGTCCTGGCGGAGGAAGGCGCGGAGCGCGCTCGCGAACGTGAGCCCGATCGTCGGCTGGACGTGGATCTGGTGCAGCCCGCCGATCTCGTACTCGACCGGGTCCTCCGCCGTGAGGATGTTGATGTTCGGCTCGTTGATGCGGTTGAGGCACGCGTAGAGCGTGGTCGTCTTGCCGCTGCCGGTCGGGCCGGTGACGAGGATGATGCCGTCCGGGCGGTGGATGAGCTCATCCATCATCCGGAACTCGCGCTTGGCGAACCCGAGCTCCTCCAGGCCGAGCAGGACGCTCGTCTTGTGGAGGATACGCATGACGATGCGCTCGAAGCCTCGGCTCGTGGGGACCGAAGAGACGCGGATGTCGACGCTCTTGCCGGCGATCTTCAGCGTGATGCGGCCGTCCTGAGGGAGGCGCTTCTCGGCGATGTTGAGCGACGCCATGATCTTCACGCGCGCGATGATCTTGGCGATGAACTGCTTGGAGGCGCGGCGGACGACGTAGAGCTCGCCGTCGATGCGGAAGCGCACGACGACGTCGCGCTCCTCCGGCTCGATGTGGATATCGCTCGCCCGCTCGCGGACCGCCTGGGCGAAGAGGCCGTTGACCCACGCGATGATGGGCGCCTCGTCGTCCGAGTCGAGGATGTCGACGACCTCCTCCTCTTCCAGCGCCTGGTCGCCCTGGAGCTCGCCGCCGCTCGTCTCGCGGCGCTCCCAGACGCGGTTGATCGCGTCGAGCACGATCTCGCTCGTGGACACCGCGAGCTCCACCGGCTTCTCGAAGAGCGTGCGGATGTCGTCGATCGCCGTCACGTCCAGCGGATCGGCCGTGACGCAGTAGACGACGTGGTCGTCTTCCGCGAGCGGGAGGATCTTGTGCGTCTTGGCGTAGGTGATCGGCAAGCGCGCGCTGATCGCGTCGGGGATGGCGGCGACGTCGATCTTCGGCATGAAGCCGAGGCCACACTCGGTCGCGAGCGCCTGCGCGATGGCCTTCTCCTCGGCGGCTTTGGCCGCGACAAGCACCTCCGCCAGCGACTGACCGCGCTCGCGCACCGTGTCGAAGTGCGGCGCCAGCTTGTCCGCGGAGATGACCCCCTGCTTGACGAGGATCTCTCCGAGGTATTCGCTCTGGGCCAGCTGCGCTCCCATGGCCTTACTCTACCCGCTGCCCTCCGGCGGGGCGCGGCGGCACTGTGGGGGGCTTGATCTTGCCGCGCTGCGCGCCGGTCGTGTCGGCCGCCGGCGCGGGGTTCGTCGTCGCTGCGGCCGCGGTGCCCGTGGCGCCGCCTTTGCCGCCGGGGGCGGCCGCGGTGCTCGGCAGGGCGATGGGCTCGACCGAGTCGTGGGTGCGCGGCCTGCGCGGGCGCGCCTCTTCCTCGAGGCGCTCGCGCTCGCGCGCCTCGAGCATCGACTGTCGAATGGCCTCGAGCAGGCCGTTCGAGCGCGAGAAGTCGCGCGGGGGCGACCACTCCATGTCTTCGCTGAACACGAAGTAGCGGTCCAAGAACTCCTGGCGCTCCTGCATCTTGCGCTCGAAGATGACACGAAGATCGTCCTGCTCACGCACGACGTAAGGCGTGAGGATGAGGAGCAGGTTGCTCTTGGCCTTGGTCTTGACCTGCTGGCGGAACAAGAACCCGAGGACGGGGATGTCGCCGAGGATGGGGACCTTCGTCTCGGCCGTGGTCTCCTGATCGCGCATCAAGCCGCCGATGACGACCGTCTGCTGATCGCGGACGATGAGCGTGGTCGCTGCCTGGCGCTTGTTGATCGTGACGGCCCCGAGGGTGCCTTGGTCGGTCGCGCCGACCTCGGAGATCTCCTCCTTCAGCTCCAGCCGGACCTGATCCGAGTCGTTGACGTACGGCTTGATCGAGAGCTTGATGCCGACGTCCTCGCGAGGGGCCTGGCCGCCGAGCAGGCCGCCGAGGCCGCCGAGGCCGCCGAGAGCGCCGGCCGCGCCCGCGCCTGCGCCCGCGGCGCTCGCCAGGGTGCCGAGCGCGCCCGCATTGGTCTGCAGCGGCACGCTCTGGCCGACCGAGATGGTCGCCTCGACGCTGTCGGTCGCGAGGATGTGCGGCGTCGCCAGGACGTTCGAATCGCCGTCGTTGGCGAGGGCGTGGAGCACGACGCCGAACGCGGGGATGGAGATGCCGGTCCCGAGGATGTTCTCGGAGCCCTCGATCTCCGGGCCTCGCACGCCGAGCGCGAGGGCGCTCAGCTGACCCGGCACGCCCGACGCGCTCTGCAGCGGGTTGTTGCCGCCGTAGACGAAGCCTTGCCCCTCCGTCGTGTCGAAGGGCGCGCCGCCGTGGTAACCGAGGCCGAGGTCGGTCGTGCGGTTGACGTTGATGTCCATGATGACCGCCTCGATGAACACCTGACGGCGAGGCATGTCGAGCTTGTCGACCACGGCGCGCAGCGCGGCGTAGTCGCGCGATGACGACGTCGTCAGCAAGGAGTTCGTCGCTTCGTCGCAGCCGACCTTGACCGCGCCCTCGAAGACCTCCTCTCCGCCCGCGGCGCCTCCGGCCGCGGCGCCGGCGGCCGCGCCTCCCGGGCGCGCCGCGCCCGTCCGCGCGGCACCACCCGCGGGCCGCGCGCCGCCGCCGCCCAGGATCTGGCTGAGCGAGCTCTGGAGATCGGCGCACTTCGAGTGCTGCAGCGGCAGGACATGGATCTGGTTGTCCCCCTCGACCATCGGCGCGTCGACGACGCGCTTCACGAGCTCGAGGATCTTGTCGTAGTCGCCCTTCGTCGCGGTGATGATGAGCGAGTTCGTCCGCTCGTCGGCGATGACGTTGCCCGCCGCGCCGCCCGCCGCGCCGCCGGCCTTGCCGCCGGCGCCCCCGCGCCCCGCGAGGATCTCGTTCAGCTTGGCCGCCGCGTCGGCCGCGGACGAGTTGTAGACCGGCTGCACCCAGATCTGATCGCCGGCCGAGCCGACGTCGAGCTCCTCCACGATGCGGAGCATGCGGCGGATGTTCGACCCGGTGTCCGTGATGATGAGCAGGTTTCCCGGCGCGTAGGTCGTGATGTTGCCGTCTTTGGATTTGAAGTTCGTGTTGAGGATCTGCGCGACCTCGGTCGCGTCCACGTTCGTCAGGCGGTACATGCGCGTGACGAATCGATCCTCCGCCGGGACGGGCGCGGCGGTGCCGTACACGGGCGCGGGCTGCTTCACCGCGTCCTGCGTGTCGACGATCTTCAGGAAGCTGCCGTGTGGGATGACCGTCATCCCGTTCGACTCGAGGATGGACAAGAAGGCGCTGTAAGCCTCGGCCGCGGTGACCTTCTCGGGCGAGTAGACGGTGGCCTTGATCGAGCGGAGCTTGGAGCCGTAGATGAAGCGCTTGCCGGTCGTCTGGCTGATAGCCTTCACGAGGTCGGGCAGGTCGGCGTCCTCGAGGCTGAACGAGACGAGGTAGTCGCCGGGCTTGGGGCGAAACTCGATCTCCTTCGCAGTCTGCGGGAGCTGCGACATCGGGTCTTTGGGGTCCTTCGCGGGAGCTCCGCCGGGGGCGCCGGGGGCGCCGGGGGCGGGCGCCTGGCCCGGCGCCGGGGTGCCCTGCTTCGGGTCGGCCGGTGCGGGGGCCCCGGGGTCGGCGGGCTTGGCAGGAGTCGGAGCGCCGGCCGGACCTTTGGGGGCCGCGGGCGTGTTGGGCGTCCGGATGACCGGTTTTCCGCGCGGGGTCACCTGCGCCGACGCAGTGATCGGCCAGAGCCCCAGCGCCAGCGCGCAGGCGGCGACCAGTCTTCGCTTTGTCATTCCGTCGGTTCTCCTCGAGAGGGCCGCGTCTCACCCGGACGTTTGGCCGGGGGGCTCGAGTTGCGAGCGACCTTCCGGCCTCCCGGCGACGAGGAGGTGGCCGGAGCGGCTTGCCCGGGCTTCACGTCGGGAGCAAGCGTTTCTTCGGCCGCAGCGTGCTCTTCGGCCGGGCTGTGGAAAACCGCTCGGGTGGCCGAGACGACGGCAAACGAGAGGACCCCCACGACGACGCTGAAACCGACGAGGAGCGAGAGGGTCACGACCGCGGTCTGGAACAAGAGCCCCTTGCTGCGGAACGACTCCCCGATGGTGCGGAGATAGGACACGAGAGGGGGCCTGAGCAAGACCGATGCCTCGCAGAACGCCCGCGTTTCACCGAGGCGCCGGGAGGGGGCTCGACAAGGTGGCGGCTGGCGCGGCGCGGGGGAGGCCGGCTTTGACAGATTGGCAATCGCTCCGAGAGGTCGCGGAGCTGCGGGCGGCTCGCCGGGAGCGTCTCTTCGGAGTATGTGGCGCCCCGATGCGAAACAATCGGAGCCTCGTTCCCGCCGCCGCGTTGGCGCTCTCCCTCTTCGGTGCGTCCTGCAAGGACGAGAAGCCCGTCGCCGAGCAGCCCGCGTCTGCGGCGCCGAGCGCTCTCTCGTCGTCGCCCAAGCCCGAGGCGCCGGCCACGAAGAAGGCCCTCGCCGACGTGACGATGCCCGACGAGGTCGTCGCGATCGCCGGCGTCGACTCCCCGGTCGCGGTCCTCGATTCGTTGACCAAGGCCATCGCGGCCGTCCAGCCCGGAGGTGAGCCGCTCGGCAAGGAGGCCGCGTCCGCGCTCGCGGAGCGCTACGACGTCTCCGAGCAGACCTTCGATCTCGGCAAGCCCCTCTCTCTCGCCGTGTTCGATCCCAAGAAACACGCGACCGATCCGCTCGTCCTCGTCGTCCGTGTCGGCTCGAAGGACAAGCTGCTCGAAGGCGCCAAGGGCGACAAGAAGCCCGACGCCGGCGGCGGGCTCGTCGGCTGGGGATCCAACTTCGCGCGCGTCGACGGCGAGGTGGCGATGATCAGCAAGGACAAGGAGCTGCTCGAGAAGAACGAGCCCTTCCTGCGCGAGCTCGCGGGCGCGTCGGCGGGCGGCGCGGCCACCTTCGTCGTTCCGATGCAACACGTCGGCGCGCTGTACGGCAAGGACCTCGACGCGCTCGCCGCGCAGGCCGAGGCCTTCGGCCCCGCCGAGCAAGCTGCCAGCACCAAGCAGATGTTCTCGTTCGCGCAGTCCGCGCTGAAGGAGCTCGACAACGTCACCTTCGCGCTCAAGCCTACCGACGACGGGCTCTCGTTCGACATCGGCGCGAAGCCGACCGCTCTGTCGACCTGGCGCGCGGGGCTCGCCCTGTTGTCGGCGAAGGAGACCTCGAAGCTCGCCGCCAAGCTGCCGAAGGAGAGCCTGGTCTTCGCGACGGCGATCGTTCCGGCGGAGGCGCGCCCGCTCGCCAAGAAGTACTTCGAGTGGGCGTCCTCGCTCCCTGGCGGCGGCGGGCTCGAGGGCGCGATGGCCATCTGGGAGCAGAGCTGGGACGCCATGACGGGCGAGTTCGCGATAGCGGTGTTCCAGCTCGATGACAAACCTGTCGCGTTCGCGCTCTCGGGGGTGACGGACGCGGAGAAGGTCCGGAGCGCGCAGCGCGCCGCCGCCGAGAAGGTGATCGGGGGCCCGCAGTCCGAGCAGCTGAAGAAGCTCGGCATGAAGATGACCTACAAGAAGGCGGCTTACAAAGTGGGCGACGTCGAGGTCGACATCATGAAGACCGAGCTCGCGCAGGGCGCGCCGCCCGGAGCCGCAGCCGTGATGTCTTGGTTCGGCGAGACGCACTCGGCGGTCAGCGGGACGGAGGCGCTCGTCGCGTACGGCCCCTCCGCCAAGACGGTCCTCGAGGCGTACCTCTCGGGGAAGCTCGCCGGAGGGCTCGACGCCTCGCCGGTGATGGACCGTGCCAAGAAGTCCTCCCTGAAAGACGCGCTCCTCGTCTCTGCCGTCGCGCCGACCGATCTGGCGGCCGCGTTGGGCTTGCCCGTCGAGAAGCGCGCCCTGCCGCCGCTCACGATCAGCGTGGGCAGCAGCGACGGGGCGCTCCACCTGCTCGTCGATCTGCCGGCCGCGCAGCTGCCCGCCATCGCGGTCGCGGCGGGGGCGCTCCAGAGCGCCGCGATGGGCGGCGGGGGGCTCACGCCGCCACCGGCGCCGGCGGGCGGCGGCGGGAAGACCGGCAAAGCGCGCTGACTACGCCCTTCGCAGCGCGCGCGTGACCGCGTCCGCGAGCTGGGCCGCCGTGAAGGGCTTGTCCAGCGTGACGGCCACGTGCGCTGCGGCTCGGTCTTCCTCGGACAACGTGCGGTTCCCCGACGCGAGGATGACGGGCAGATCGGGGCGCGTTGCGGCCGCGGCCTGAGCGACCTCGAGCCCATCCATCTCCGGCATGCTCTGGTCGGTCAGGATGACATCGAACCGATCGGGGCTCTCCCTCAAGGAGCGCACCGCGTCGACGGGACGCAGGTGAAGCTCCACCTGGTAGCCGAGCCGCTCCAGGATCTGCTTCGTCGTGCGCGCCACGAGCGCCTCGTCATCCACCAAGAGGACGCGCCCGAAGCCGCGGGTCGGAGAGGCATGTGGCTGCTCCACCTCGGTGACCGCGCCTGCGTGCTCGGGAAGGTACACCGTGAACGTCGTCCCGATGCCGAGCTCGCTCTCGACGCGGATCGCGCCGTCGTGGTCCGCGACGATCCCGTGGACGACAGCGAGCCCGAGGCCCGTGCCCTTGCCGAGCTCTTTGGTGGTGAAAAAAGGCTCGAAGACGCGCTCCTTGGTGGCCGCGTCCATCCCGGCGCCGTCGTCGCTGACGTCGACGCGAAGATAACGACCCGGGGCTAGCGTCGTTCCTGGCGGCGCTTCGGTGATCGTCTCCGGTGCGGCGGTGAACGCGATGGTGCCGCGCTCGCCCTCGAGGGCATGCCACGCGTTGGTGCCGAGGTTCATCAGGACCTGGTGGATCTGGTTCACGTCCACGCGGATCGTCGGACATTCGACGGCGACGCGGGCCGTTACGCGCGTCTTCGCGGGGAGCGTGGCCCGGAGCAGGCGCACCGCCTCCTCGATGACGGGCTCGATCCTCGCCACCGCGCGCGTCTTGGGCTGCTTCCGTCCGAAGGCGAGGATCTGCCTGACGAGCTCGCTCGCGCGGTTGCAGGCCGTCGTGATCTGTTCGAGGCGTGTCGCGAGCTGGGCGCTGCCCGGCGCGTCGCTCCGAGCGAGCTCGACGTTCCCCATGACGGCGGACAGGAGGTTGTTGAAGTCGTGTGCGATCCCGCCGGCGAGGGCGCCGAGCGACTCCATCTTCTGAGCCTGGCGCAGCTCGCTCTCGAGGCGCGCCCGCTGCTCCTGCTCACGCAGCCGCTCGCTCACGTCTCGAACGGCGGCGACAACGACACGTCCATCCTCGGAGTCGAGCGGGCTGAGGCTGATCTCGACCGGCACGAGCTCTCCGCCTTTTTTCGCCGCGAAGAACGTCGCGCGCGTCGCGCCCATCTGTCGCGGCTTGGGGTGCGCGTGGAAGCTTCTGCGCTTGTCGGCGTGATCGCTGCGCTCGCCCTCGGGCACCAGCGCGTCGACGGCGAGCTGCTCGAGCTCGGCCTGGCTGTACCCGAAGGTGTCGACCGCCATGTGGTTCGCGCGCACGATCCGGCCGGTCTCGTCGACGAGCAGCAGCGCGTCGGGTGCCTGCTCGAACACCGCCGAGAATCGCGCCTCGCCACGCTGTCGCTCCATCTCCGCTGCGGTGCGCAAGGCGAAGAGCTTCACCATCGACTTGACCCGGTCGAGGTCGGCGATGCGCTTGCGGCCCATGACGCCGAGGTGCCCGAGGACCCCGCCGCGCGCGTCCAAGAGCGGCGCTCCGACGTAGGACTCGAGATCCAGCTTGGCCAGCATCGCGTCGCCGGGGAATCGGCGCTGGACGCCCCCGGCGATCGCCACCGCGGCACCCCGCACGACGCCTTCACAGGGCGTGCCGGGGACCCCGTATTCGTACGAGGGTTGCGTGGCGCCGTCGATGACGAGCCCGAGCGTGCGGATGCGCTGCGGCTCGCCCCGCCTGAGCACGCCGACGAAGCCGACGTCGGCTCCGACCAGCGAGGGCAACCGACGCGCTACCTCCTCGAAGAAGGCCGCGCCGCGCCGCTCGAGCAGATCCATCGAGAGGAACCGGAGCGCCGCCTCGTTCTCACGCTCGCGTGTCCTGCGATCGAGCGCACGCGCCATGTTCGCCGCCAGGACTCGCGGGTCGATCGGCCGAGCCACGTAGGTGTGCGAGCCGGCCGCCTCGGGAGGCGGATCGACGCCCACGAAGACAAAAGGCACGTCGAGGGTCGACTGGACCTCGCTCGCGATCTCGAGGCCCGACGCGAGCTTATGCTCGCCGGGGTGGAAGAGAACGAGGTCCGGCCGAGCCGCCTCGATACAGGGGCGCGTTCGTTCGCGCTCCGTCGCGTGACCGCAGATCTCGTAGCCGAGCTGGTCGAGCAGCTGGTCGAGCTCCCGCGCGGCGGTCGCGTCGCTTGTCACGACGAAGACGCGCATCATGGCGCTTCGATGACGAGCGTCGCGAGCGTCTCCACGCGCAGCTCGATGGAACCAACGTCGTTCAAACGACTGGAGCCTACAGAAATTCTCGAACGAGGGGATCGTTCCGCAAGGTTAGCTGCGGCTTCGGAGCCTCGCCTGCTCTGCGCTCACGCCTCCCAGACGTACCCCTCGGACGGATTCACGCCGTTCAGCATGTCGTCCATCTCACTCGGCGGCGGGTCGCCGCGGTCGATCCACTCCTCGACGCACTCGACGGGGATGGAGATGACGAAACCGTCGTGCAGCTCGACTCGATGCGGCGCGCAGGGGCCGCGCTCGGGCGGTCGATCGGGCCAGACCTCCGGGGGGCCTGGCTTTCGGTCGGGCTCCCACCCGGTGTCGACCGTCGTCGCGTCCTCCTCTTCGCCGCAAGCGGCGAGCGACAGGGCAGCGAGGACGAGGATCGATGACGCGCTTGCGGCTCGCATGAGCGGGGCCGATGCGATCGACGTGCCAGCGCCTCCACGTGGTTCATGGCAATCGAACGCGCCGCGATCGACCGCGAGGCGCACGGCTCGAATGCCACAGAAGCGTCAGAGCGGCGTCACGCCTCCGGCGCCCTCGACGAGGCGGTAGCGGCTCTTCACCGCGGCGCCCGTGAACGTCTCGGTCACGCCGCTGGGCCAGCGCACGGTGAGCGAGTCGATTGTCCCGGCATCGCCCAGGCCAAAATGGACCACGTGCGAGTGCTGCAGGTGGTGGCCGCCGCCCGCCTCCACGTCGCGGATGCGCGTGGTGTTGCCTGTCGTGACGGTCACGCGGGCGCCGATAGCGTCCCGGTTGGACGTGGTGCCCTCGAGCTCGAGCTCCATCCAGGCGCGCTCCGGGCCTTGCCTGTTTTCGTAATAGTGGACGAAGTCCGGGCCGATCCCCTCCGAAGCAAAGAGGTCGAGGTCCCCGTCCTCGTCCACGTCGCCGAACGCGAGCCCCACGGCCAGGTGCACCTCGATCCCGGCCTCGTAGGTCACGTCGACGAAGCCCAGAGGACCGTCGTTCCGGTAGAGCTTCGCGTAGTGCGTCGGGTAGAGCGCGGCCACGGCCAGATCGAGGTCGCCGTCGTTGTCCCAATCGGCGAGCGCGGCGTTCACGTCGCCTTCGTCGTAGATCACGCCGAGCTCGGCGCGGCGGTCGGTGAACGAATGGTCGGGCGCTCCCCCGTTGAAGAGGAACTGGCTCGGATCCGCCCACGGCTGGGTGCGCGGGTGCGACAAGTTCGAGATGAACGCGTCGATGTCGCCGTCGTTGTCGACGTCCCCGAACGCGCCGCCGTAGGAGTGACCGCCGGGGTACTGGGGGAAGGTGCTCTCGACGGAGTCGTGTTGGAAGCCCTTCGCGGCGGCGACGTCGAGGAACGTGCGGTCGCCTTGGTTCTCGAAGAGGTTGTTGTCGGAGAGCTGGTAGTTGCCGACGTAGAGATCGGGCAGGCCGTCGTCGTCGTGGTCGAGCCAGCCAGCGCCATAACAAGGCCGCTCCGGGCTGGGCAGGAGGCCTGCGGCGGCCGCGCCCTCGGTGAAGGTCCCGTCCCCCGCGCCCCAGGCGAACCGGTCAGGCACCGCCGGGTAGTCGGGGTAGTGCTCGAGCCAGTTGCCCCAATACAGATCGAGGTTGCCGTCGCCGTCCGCGTCGGCGAACGCCGCCGTCGTCGTCGGGTCGAGCGCCTCGACTCCGGCGCTCGCGACCGCGACGAAGTGCCCGCTGCCGTCGTTCAGCAAGACCCGGTCGACGAAGTCCTCGTCGACCACGCCGTCGCAGTCGTTGTCGCGCGAGTCGAGCAGCTCGATCGCCGCGGGCGAGACGAGATCCGAGGTGTCGTCGCAGTCGCCCTCCGCGATCGCGAGCCCGTCGCCGTCCGCGTCGGAGGCGTCGGTGCCGTCGTCCGCGACGCCGTCGCAGTCGTCGTCGTAGCCGTTGACGATCTCGGCCGACCCGGGCCGCACGTTTGCGTCCGCGTCGTTGCAGTCGCCCTCGGCCAGCGTGAAAGCATCCCCGTCGTTGTTGGCGCCGACGTAATGGCCCGCGAAGGCGTCGCGGTCGCCGTCCCCGTCCAGATCGGCGAACACGACGAGGCTCGCGCTCGGGACGTCCGGGAACGGATCGGTCGGAGCCGGGACGAAGCTCCCGGCTCCGTCACCCAGGAACGCCTTTGGGCCGGGGCCCTGGACCACGACGTCGTCGTGCCCGTCCCCGTCGAGATCGGCGAGCTGGACGTAACCGGATTGCACGGTCGAAAACGGGGCGTCGGTGCGCTCGCCGAACCAGCGATCCGCCTCGGTCCACGCGCAGAAATGGTCCCCCGCGAGCTCCATCCGGAAGTTCGCCTCGCCGAGGCCATAAGGCACGTCTTCGTTGGGGACGTGGATCAGGCCGCGGCTCACCTCGCCCGCGAGGAGGCTCTCGATCGCCAACTGCGGGGCCGGCCCGAGGTGCTCCACCGCGACGACGTAGTGTTGCGTCGGCTCGAGGAAGACTCCCTGGGGCTCGAGGTCGATCTCGACGAACGTCTCCGGATCGGGGGCGGTCACGTCGAGATCGATCGGCGGGACGAGGTTCTCGTCGGGCGCGTCGAGGTCGGGCCAGCCGCCGGGGTACGACCGCCCGAACGTCGTCATGAGCCGCACGCGAACGGGCCCCGGCTCACCGCCGAAGGCGAGGCGAATGGCGCGGACGCGGAACGGGTGCGTGGGCACGATCTTCATCGTGTCGACCGTGCCGGTGGGGAGCGGCTCCGCGATGATGCCGAGGTACTCGCCGCCGAGCGCGCCCTCGGTCGTCGGCGTCAGCGCGGCGTCCCAGGCCTCGCCACGGCAGAAACGATCGAAGCTCGAAGGCGGCGCGATCGGTGTGTTGCCGCCGCCCCCCGTCGCGCCGCCGCCCGCGCCTGGGTCCCCGCCCGCACCCCCTGCGCCGCCGTGGCCCCCTGCCCCGGTGGTGCCCTCGTCGTCTCCGCAGCTCAGGACACCGACGAGGCCGAGGAGCGCAACCGCAACGCCAGAAGTGCCAGGCCGCATCCCTCCAGCCTACACCGCCGAAAGTGCGGCTCGCGACACTGCGTGGTACCTGACTCGGTATGGGCATGTTGATCGAAGGTCGGTGGGAGATCACGCCGGTTCATCAAGGCGCGAAAGACGAAGAGGGCGGTCGCTTCGTTCGGCGGCCAGCGACGTTCCGCCACCGAATCGAGCCCGCGGGCCGCTTCGCGCCCGAGCCCGGGCGCTACCACCTGTACGTGTCGCTCGCCTGCCCGTGGGCCCACCGCACGCTCATCGTGCGGCACCTGGCCCGGCTCGAGGAGAAGATCGGCGTATCCATCGTCGACTCCTTCATGGACGACCAGGGCTGGGCGTTCCGGCAGAGGCGAGGCGCCGTCCTCGACGACGTGAACCAGGCAGCGTACCTCCGCGACATCTACCTCCTCGCCGATCCGCGGTTTACCGGGAAGGTGACCGTGCCGGTCCTGTGGGACAAGAAGGAGCGCACGATCGTCAACAACGAGTCTCGTGACATCATTGTCATGCTCGCGTCCGTCTTCCCGAAGGAGCAAGGCGCGTCCGACCTCTACCCGGAGGGCCTTCGCGCCGAGATCGACGCGATGATCGACGCCAACTACGACTCGGTGAACAACGGCGTCTACCGAGCCGGCTTCGCGCGCAGCCAGGAGGCCTACGACGAGGCGGTGACCCAGCTCTTCGCGCGGCTCGACGCGCTCGACGCCCACCTGGCCGGTCGTCGTTACCTCGTCGGCGATCGGCTGACGCTCGCCGACGTCACCCTCTTCACCACCTTGCTGCGCTTCGACCCGGTGTACGTCGGGCACTTCAAATGCAACCTGCGGCGCATCGCCGACTACGCGAGCCTCGGTTCCTATTTGCGCGACCTCTACCAGCGGCCCGCGTTCTCGCGCTACGCGGACTTCGACCACATCAAAGACCACTACTACCGGAGCCACCCGAGCCTGAACCCGACCCGGATCGTCCCCAACGGGCCGATCCTCGATCTCGAGCGTCCTCACGGACGCGAGGCGCTCGGCCCCGCTTGAGCTGACGATACCGTCAGCGACGAGGCTTGCTCGTCGAGGTCGGCGCCGCCTTGCCCGGCGCGGCACCGGTCGACTTCGGCGGCCAGCTCGTCTGTGATGGCGCAGCCTTCTGTTGCGGTGGCCGGGGCGGGGGAGGCGCGGCGCTCGACGCGGGAGGCGCGGCGCTCGACGCGGCAGGCGCGGCGCTCGACGCGGCAGGCGCGGCGCTCGACGCGGCCGAGGCCGGGACCGCCTCTGCGGGAGGCGGCTCCACCGCCGCCCTCGCGGCTTGTTCGGCCGCCGTGCCTGCTCGTGCTGCCTGCAGCTGCACGAGCCCGAGCCCACGACCGGCCGTCTCGGCCGGCTTCGGGCTCCAGGGTTTCTTCGTGGCGATCACGAGCACCGCGATGGCCACCATGGCCGCGACGGCGGCCGTGATCGAGCCGATCAGGGTGAGCCGACGCACTTGCTCGGGCGGCAACGGCGGCGGCATGTCGGTCGTGGTCAGCGTGACCGACGTCACCTGCGAGGGCACCGCCTCGGCTCGCGCCTCGGGCGGCTCGCTGATGCGCATCGTCTCGAGCATCGAGCCCGGTACGCCGCGCGGCGTGATGACGCTCGGGGCTTGGGCGGCGAACGCGGCGGGCACGACGTGGGGGCTCGACGATGTCGGTGCGGCGGTGCTCGCGGGGGGCAGCTGCGGCCCGAAGGGAAGCGCGACGGCCGGCGCGGGGGCCGGCGGCGGGGTCGTCGCCGCAGGAGCGGCCTTGCTCTCGGCTTCCCGCTTCCATTTCTCGAGGTACTCGGCGGGCGGCGTGTAGAGCGGCAACGTCGCCTCGGGCTCGTCGGTGTCGGAGTCGCGTGACACCACCGGCGCCTCCACCTTGGGGATCGGCGCGGCGAGGTGGAGCGGGCGCGCCGCGGGCGCCGCGGGGCGCGGCAGCGGCGTGCTCACGCTCGGCTTCGGAGCCTTGATGTCGTCGGTCGTCGTGGTGGGGACGTCCCACGGCAGCTCCTCGGCGTCCGCCCCCGACCTGGGCGGAGGCGGCGCGGAGGAGAGCCCGCCGCGCGCGGCGGCCCGTGCGATACGAGCCTGGGCGCGCGTCATCAGCGCCTGGCGGCGCGCGAGCGAGCCCCGGGCTTCGTTCTTGATCCAGGTCGCGACCTCCGTCCGCGAAGCGGGCGGGATCGTCGCGGCCACGGCGTCCGCCATCTCGAGCGCGGTGGCGTAGCGATCGTCGGGCTGGATCGCGAGCGCCTTCAGGACGAGCGCGTCGAGATCGGCGAGGGAAGCGTCCTTCGTGCTCGGGGCTACGGGGTTCTCCGAGATGAGCGCGACGAGGAGCGCGGCTTCGTTGTCGTGATCGTAGAGACGCTGGCCGACGAGGAGCTCCCACAGGACGATGCCGGCGGCGAACACGTCGCTGCGCCGGTCGACCGCCTTGCCGCGGGCCTGCTCGGGCGACATATACGCGAGCTTGCCCTTCAGCTGACCTTTCTGGGTCTGCTGGACGCGCCCCCGCGCCTTGGCGACGCCGAAGTCGAGGACACGCGCGCGGCCTTCGGTGCTGACAACGACGTTATGAGGTGAGACGTCGCGGTGCACGATGAGCAGCGGCTCGCCTGCCTCGTTCTTCGCCTCGTGCGCCGCGTGTAAGCCGCGCAGCATGTCGACCACGATGGCGGAGACGATGGCTCGCGGGACTCGCCCCTTGCGCGCGTGCAGCGGCTTGATGACCTTCGACAGGCTCTCGCCGTCGACGAGCTCCAGGACGAGGAGGAGCTCGTCGCCTTCTTTCACGACGTCGAGCGTGACGACGACGTTCTCGTGGCGGATGTATTTGCACACCATCGCCTCGTCGAGGAACATCGAGGCGAAGTCCGGATCGCGCGCGTAGTGCGCGTGCATCTTCTTGATGGCGACGAACTTCCCGGGCGGGGCGTCTTCGGCGTACCCCAGGTGCACCGTCGCCATGCCGCCCGAGGCGATCTCGTCGAGGACGCGATACCTGCCGATTCGCGCCAGCTCCCCCCCTGGCACCGAGTTGGCCTGACCAGACCCCGGCAGGGAGACCGCGACTGTCGCGGTCCCCTTCGCCTCTTCGGGTTCGGGTGCGCTACCCCCTGGGCCGGTGCTCATGGGTACCGCGGGCGAGGCTATCACAAGCTCGAGCTACGTAAGGTCCTCGGCAAGGGCCGTCAGGGCGCCCAACACGGCGGCAGCGACGGTCTCCGTGCGGAGGGTGAAGGGGCCGAAGCGGACGGGCTCGAAGCCGAGCCGGCCGGCCTCCTCTATCTCCGCCCGGGAGAGCCCGCCTTCGGGGCCAACGAGGAACGTGAACGCCGTGGCGCCGGGCCGGCGGAGAGCGTGTGCGAGCGGCGTGGCGGCCATCGGATCGAGCACGAGCCGTACCCCGACCGGCGCCTCCGCGAGGACCTCTCGCAGCGGTCGCGGCGAGCCGACCCGAGGCACATCGCCTCGCCCACACTGGCGGGCGGCTTCGACGGCGATGCGGCAGAGCCGCAGGTGCGCGCTCTCGGTCGTTCGCTTGGCAACGCTCCGCTCCGACAGCGCCGGCCAGATCGCCGTCGCGCCGAGCTCGGTCGCGTCGCGCACGACCTGGTCGAGCTTGTCCGCCTTGCTCACGCACTGCACGATGACGGCCTCCCGCCGGGGCACGAGCTTCGCGGGCCGAGGCTCGTCGAGCTGGACGACAACCTCCGCGCCCGTCCGCTCGAGCACGGCGTCCGCCTCGAGCCGCGCCTCGGGGTCGAAGACGACGAAGCGCGCGCCCGCGCCGAGTCGCCGGACCTGCGTGACGTACCTGCCCGCTTCCCGGCTCAGCGCGAGCGGGCCCCGCGCGAGGCCCGAGGCCGGCACGCGCAGCTCGCTCACGCCTGCGGACGCGCGCGATAGTGGAGGGCGACCCAGCCGTCTTTGTCGAACGCGCGCTCGCCGCCCGAGCTCATCCGCTTCTCGCCCGCGAGCTCGAGCTGGACGCCGTGGGCCGCGAAGCCCGAGAAGCGCGCCTTCATTCGCTCCTCCTCGGTGGCCAGGATCCCCGAGAGCACGAGGTTGCCCGACGGCGTGAGCACCCGGAGCAGATCGTCCGCGAGGACGTCGAGCACGTTTGCTTCGATGTTCGCGAGCACCCAGGGGAACCGGTCACGCACGCGCGTGATCGTGCCGGCGAAGACGTCGACCCGCGCGGCCAGATCGTTGGCCTCCGCGTTCTCCTCGACGATGTGCACGACCTCGGGATCGATGTCGAAGAGCGTGGCGCGATCCGCGCCGAGCATCAGCGCGACGAACGAGAGGATGCCGCTGCCGCAGCCGGCGTCGAGCACACGCTTGCCCGCGAGCGCGTCTTTGTTCTCGTCGAGGATGTTCGCGACCAGCGACGTCGTGGCGTGAAGGCCGGTGCCGAACGCTCGCCCCGGCTCCAGCACCAGGACACGCGCGGAGGAGGCGGGCGCCTCGCGCCAGGGCGGCGTCACGAGGATGCTCGGCGTGAGCGAGAAGGGCTCGTAGTACTTCTTCCACTCGTCGCGCCAGGCGTCGCCGACGATCTCCTCGATGTGTCCTTCGAGCGCGCCGTCCGCCTCGCGGAGGCCCGCGATGGCGGCGTCGGCCGCCGCGCGGTCCTCGAAGCTGGCGATGAGGAGCACGCGCCCTCCGCTCGGGCCCTTGCTGAAGGTCGACTGATCTCGCTCCTCGACGCCGCTCGCGCCGAGCTCGAAGAGCAGGCCGGAGACGAGGTCGGCTTGATCTTCGGCGACCTCGACGTGCACGGTGGGAAAGCGCGGGGTTTCGCTGGTCATTCTCGGACGCTCACGCGGATCGTGGACTGTTGCGCTTCCCCGCTGCTCATGGTGCCGAACACTGCGCCGAGCACGACGCCGGCGGTGACCGCGAGCCCGACCGGGACCCAGAAGCCGGGGTGCTCGTACCACATGAGCGAGGTCTCTTCGGGCACCGCGATGCGGAGGGGGGCCTCGGAGTCCCCGCGCGAGGCGACCGGCAGACCGCCCTTGTCGACCGCCTGGACGTAATACTCGAGGAGCGGCGGGACGACCGAAGCCGCCGGGATCTCGCCGCGGAACGCGCCCATGGCGAACGCGAGGGTCTTCTGGGAGAACTTCCCTTTGGCGCCGCTCCGGAAGTAGAGCTCGACCCTCGTCACGCGCACGTCGGGGTCGTCGATGCTCCCCTCGAGCTTCACGACGGAGCCGGGCGCGACCTGGGCCGCCGGCGGCGCGTGTTTGATCGAGATGGGCTTGTCCGTCGTGGCGACCGGACCGCCGGTCTGCTCCACGCCAGGCTTGCCTTCGTCCACCCAGGCCTTCTTCGATTTCTCGAAGAACTCGCGGAAGCGGGGCGACTCGCTCTTTGGCAGCTCGAACGCCTCGTCGAGGACGAAGATCGCGCGCGCGGCGCTGTCCGCCTCGTCGCTCTTCGCGAGCGTGATGTAGTTGAAGGCGAGCAGCTTGTAGATCTCGATGCGCTCCGCCGGCTTGCTGCCAGGGCGGACGAGCGCGCCGCTGAGGGTCTGGATCGACTCCTCGTAGCGCTGGTCGTCGAACATCTCCCGGGCCTTGAGGACGAGGCTCTGGACGTTCGTGCTCTTGCCCGCCCCGCCTCCGGTCTGGGCGATCCGTGTCTGCTTGCCGGAGCGCCGGGGCCGCGCCTCGGCATCGGTCACGGCCGTGACCGTCGCCAGCGAAAGCGACGCCACCGTCAGGGCTGCGAAGAGCCGGAAGCGCATGACCGGGAGGGTAGTACAGGGGCGTCGAGGATTGCTACAGCGCAAGCTCGGCCGGACCGATTGGCGGCGGCCCGATTGGCAGCGGCTACGGGATGGGGGTCCGCGGCCTCACGCCGATCTGGCAATACATGCGGTGGGCCGGCACGCTGACCAGGACGGAGCGGCGGTCGCTCGGGGGCGGAGGCGACTCGCCGTCGCGCAGCACCATCGCGGTCAGGCGGCCGCCGTAGACCACGCCGGTGTCGATGCCCGTCGCGAAGGGGGCGATCTCCGGGGCCGGCAGGGCGTTGTGCCCGAAGACGACGTGCGGCGGGCCCTCGTACCAGTGCGCCCAGCTCTTGCCGCGGATCTCGATGGGCTCCCCGCGGTGGCCGAGCGTTCGGACGTAGAGCAGCGTCCGGGGGTTCTGCTCTTCGATCGGCGTGCCGGGGACCAGCCCAGCGTGGACGATGCGCAGGCCGTGCTCCGGCAGATCGATCCAGAGGGGGAGGCTCTCCAGGAACCTCCAGTCGCGGGGGCGCAGCACCTCCGCCGTCTTCCTCGTGAGCTTGCCGATCACGAGCTCCTGATCGGTGCCGCGGCTCTCCTTCCAGCGGAGCAGGCGGTCCTCGTGATTTCCGCGGACGGCCCGAGCGCCGAGCGAGCGCATCAGCTTGAGCACGCCGCGCGGGTCGGGGCCCCGCACCACGAGGTCGCCTACACTGACGAGCCTGTCATCTTCATTGAAGCCGACGTAACTCAGGAGATCTTCGAGCTCTCTCCGGCAGCCGTGGAGGTCTCCGACGATGACGGTCCGCGCCACGGGCGCGCACGATACATCGTTCGAAGCGTCAGCGGTGGCCTTGCCGTCGGGCGGCGGCCGCGAAGGCCGGGTGGCGCTCCTCGAGCGCCAGCTCTGCCTCCAGCAGCGCGAGGTCCTCTCCGGCCGAGTCGAGATCGTCGCGAATCGCCACACGCAGGCGCCGGGTCTCCAGCTCGCCGTGTGTCGCGGCGAGGGCCGCCTCGACCCGCGCCGAGATCGTCGCCTCTCCGGTGTGGCGCAGGACGCGCGCGGCCGCCACCCGGAGCTCGACCTCGGCCTCGGGGTCTTCGAGAACCGACCAGAGGGCCTCGTGATCGACGTCCAGGCCGCGGTAGCCGGCGCTCGACGCGAGCGCCCGCCCCACCGTGTCGAGCCGCGAGAGCCAGGCCACGAGGGGCTCCCCGCGCCGGCGGAGCGACTCGAGCCGCCCGCGTATGTCCTCCTTGGAGGGGCCGCGGCCCAGCGCGCGCTGGCTCGCCGCCTCGATCTGGGCGATGAGGATCTTGCGCTCGTCCTGCGAGAGCCCTCCGTCGGCGATCGGCTCCGTCGCCGGTGCGCCGATGGCTCCGTGTGGCGGCGGGACGGCGAACCAGAGCGTGCCCGCTTGCTCGGTCACCCCGCGGATCGCCGCGTACGGAAAGAAAGCGAGGTTTCCACCGAACGTCCGGATCCGCAGGCCGTCCGGGGCCATCACCACGGTGGGGTGGGCCGCGCCGGGGATGGCGCCCACGACGAGGAGGAGGAGCGCCAGCGGCAGACCGATCCCGGCCAGGATGCCGAAGAAGACGGGGGAGGCGAGCGGCGCCGTGGCGAGCCCGAGCGCGCCGAGCAGCGCCAGGATCTTCCAGCCGTTCCGCCCGGCTCGTGCGTTTCCCGACGCCTTTCCGTACCAGCTCACCGTCCCGAAGCCGCCGTGCCCGATACCGAGGGCGCGCCGCACCTCGCCGACGTCTTCCTCGCTCTCCAGCTCGAGGGTGATCGGCGGCGTCGTGCCGACCGAGGTCGCGAGCGTGAGGAGGATGCCCTGCTTGGTCCGCGCGGTCGTCGCGCCGCGGAGCGACCGCGCCTTCACGACTGCCGGAGGTCCGCCCTCGAATCGAAGCTCGATCTCACCAGGCCGACACACGACCTCCGCGGCGCGGAAGGCGCGCCCCTGGCGGCGCGTCATGGCGATGCCGCCGGCGAGCATCCCGGCCGCCGCGACGACCACCCTGACCATGTCGCTCACCGGAGCGAAGGCTGCGAAGAGCAACATCGCGATCATCGTCGCGGCGACGGCGCGGCTCAGCGTGCGCGGACGCGGGGCGCAGACGCGAGCCCGCATCGGTCAGTCGTCGTCGATGGGCGGCGGGATGGATCCGCTCTCGGGTACCTTCGCGCGCTTCGGGATCACGACGATGCCGCCCTCGCTCACGTACCAGCGCTTCTTGTCGGCCTCGAGGTCGTAACCGATCTCGGTCCCGGACGGCAGCTCGACGTCTTTGTCGATAATCGCGCGCCGGATGCGGGCGTGACGGCCGATGACGACGTTCTCGAAGAGAACACACTCGTCGACCGAGCTGAACGAGTTGATGCGGCACCGACCGGACAGGACCGATCGGTTGATGCGACCGCCGGAGATGATGCAGCCGAGCGAGACCAAGCTCTCCGTCGCGACGCCGACGCGCGCGTTCGCTTCGTCGCGGAAGACGAACTTGGCGGGCGGATCGTGGTTCGTGCCCGTGCGGATCGGCCAGCGCTGGTTGTAGAGGTTGAACGCCGGCTTCACGCTGACGAGGTCCATCTGCGCTTCGAAGTAGGCGTCCACCGTCCCGATGTCGCGCCAGTAGGCCGCGGTGGCGCCTTCGGGATCTTCGCCGGGGACGCGGTTCGTCTTGAAGTCGTAGACGAAGCACTTCTTCCCCTGGGAGACCATCATCGGCACGATGTTGCGACCGAAGTCGTGCGCGCTGGACTCGTCCGCGGCGTCCGCGTGCAGGCTGTCGAGCAGGGTGCGCGTCCGGAAGATGTAGTTGCCCATCGAGGCGAGGCAGAGGCCCGGGCGGCCGGGGATCTCGGGCGGGTCCTTCACCTTCTCGTGGAACGCGATGATGCGGCCGTCCGCGTCGACCTCGATGACGCCGAAGGAGCGAGCCTCCTCCTTGGTGACCGGGATCGCCGCGACCGTGAGATCCGCGTCCTGGTGGAGGTGCTCGAGCAACATCTGCCGCACGTCCATCTTGTAGACGTGGTCGCCGCCGAAGATGCAGACCTGCTCCGGGTTCTCGTCCTCGATGACGTGCATCGTCTGGTACACGGCGTCCGCCGAGCCCTTGAACCAGGAGAGGCCGGTCCGCTGCTGGGCGGGGATGGTCTCGATGTAGCTGTCGAGCATCGGCGAGAGCCGCCACGAACGCGCGATGTGCTCTTCCAGCGAAGCGCTTTTGTACTGCGTGAGGACCTTGATGCGGGTAAGCCCGCTATTGACCATGTTCGACAGAACGATGTCGATGATCCGATACCGTCCGCCGAAGGGGACCGCTGGCTTCGCCCGGTCCCCCGTGAGCGGGCCCAAGCGTCGGCCTTCGCCGCCGGCCAGGACCATCGTCAGGATGCGAGACACCTCGAACGGCGCGTGAAGGAGCGTTTCGGAGGGCATAGGCGGTCTGCGGCCGATCAGCCTACCTGCTTTCCAGGATCTTTACGAAAACCTCCGCCCTTGATAGCTCTTCCTGGCCGCGCCCCCCTCGGACGAAAGCGACAGCTCCCCATGATCCTCTCCGCCCTCCTTCGCTCGCGCGCCGGTTTCGGTGTGCTCTGTGGCGTCCTTGTACCGGTGCTCGGTTGCGGCCCGGAAGAGCCGAAGTACACGCCGAAGAGCGCGTCCACGGTGAAGGCGAACATCCCGCCCCCTCCGACGCTCCCGCAGCTCAAGAAGAAAGAAGGCGATGCCTACACGATCGCCGGCGTCGTCCACGACATGCGGAGCGTCGTTCATCGCCCCGAGGTGATGGGCAAGCAGCTCAGCTTGGTCGGCTACATCGTGAAGACCAACCTCGTCCCCTGCAAGGACGACAAGGCCGCCAAGAAGGAAGACTGCACGCCCGCCTGCGCCGTGCACAAGGGCGGCAAGGGCGACCCGGTCGACTGCGAAGCGCCGGTTCCGACGTTCTACATCGCCGACTCCAAGGACGAGAAGACGGCCATCATCCCGGTGATGGGCTGGTCCTCGAACTACGCTCGCATCTACGACGCCATCGAAGAGATGGAGAAGACGACGACGCTGGAGAAGGAGAAGGAGGTCAAGATCGAGGACCCCGTCTGGGGCATCGCGCTCCCGAACCCGCTCCCGGCGGTGGGCGCCAAGGTCAAGGTCACCGGCTCCTACAGCACCACGTTCGCCCGCTCGTCGGCCGGCATCCAGGCGAACCCGAAGTACGGCATCCTCACGGTCGAGAAGATCGAATACCTCGAGGAAGCGCCGGAGCTCGCGACGCTGCCGACGATGAAGCCGCGCAAGAAGAAGGACAAGTAGCGACGAGCCGGACTGGGGGCGCGTTCCTCGCTTCCAGCTGATCCCCGCCATTTCCTCCCCCCGGCCCCCTCCACTTCGTGGAGGGGGAGAGGCTTGGAAGGCGGGGATTCCTACATTTGGCTACCAAAATGAAGCACCGGGAGAGTTTTCTGCTCTCACGGTCAAACCTTCGGGCTGCTCGGAAGTCAGAAGGTCCATGGCAGAGCGGGACCAGGAGAAGCAGAGCTCGGTTTTGTTTTCGCTCCGTGAGCTGATGAGCCTCGAGGAGGAGCGGATCCAGACCGAAAAACAGCGGGAGGAAGAGGCCAGGGCGGCGGACCGGCGCGCCAAGATGGAGGCCGAGCTGCGCCTCCGCGCCGCGGAAGAGGCTCGCATCCGTGCGGAAGAGGAACGCCGCCAGCTCGAAGCGGCGCGCGAGCGGGAGGAAGCGGCGCGGCTCGCTGCCATCCAGCAGGCCGCGATCGAGCGTGCACGCCTCGAGGCGGAAGAGAAGGCGCGGCTCGCGCAGCTCGAGCTCGCTCACAAACACGAGCGAGACATCCAGGCGCTGCGGGGCGACAAAGACAAGGTGCGGTTGCGCCGCGCGCTCGTGGCCGTCGCCCTCGGTGCGTTCGTGCTCGCGGGCGGAGGGCTCGGCTTCTATTTCGGGCTCGTCGTGCCCGAGGCGGAGCGCGAGCGAGCCGCGGCCGAGGCGAAGGCGCGCGCGCTGCAGGCCGAGCGCGACGACGCCGAACGCGCCGCCGCCGAGCGCAGGAAGCAGGTCGAGGACCTCACGGCTCAGCGCGACAAGGCGGTCACCGAGAAAGAGCGCGCCGAGCTCGACGCGAAGCTCGCGAAGCTGAAGGAGGAAGCTCAGCCGAAGCCGCCGACCGGCAGACCGGGCACGGGCACGGGGACCGGTACGGGCACCAAGGGCGACCCGGCGCTCGACGCGTGCAAGAACTCCAAAGACCCGATGTGCGGGATGTGATCACGGATCTGTCGGCAACGTCACGCGCGTGAACGAGCGACAGGGGACGAGCACGGAGTGGCCGTCGCTCATCCAGATCGGGAACGAGGAGCCCGCTGGCGGAGGACCGGGCTGCGCGGTCCGCACGTTGCGCAGGCCGCAGGGAACGTTCAGCCACCGGCCGCTCGCGCCCGCGGCGTTGCCCTGGACGAAGACCTCGCGCGGGGTCTTCGTCTCGACCCAGAGCAGGCCGCGGTCTCGCGCGAGGCCTCCCGTCTCCGGAGGGTCGGGGATCGCGGCCGGGAGCGCGCTCGGCGCGCTCGTGAGCGGGGGCGCGCTCGTGAGCTCCGGGGTAGCAGGAGGTTTCGCCACCGATTCCGCGGCGGGCGCGGGGCCAGGCCGCGGCGCCTGGTCCGTCGCGGCCGGCCGGTTCGTTGCTGCTCCAGCCACCGGCGAGGCGGGCATCGGAGCCGATCGAAAGAGCAGGGACGCTCCCACGACAAGCGTCGCCCCTGCTGCCGCTCCCGCCCAGAGCAACCATCCTCGGCCATCGCGCTCGACCGCGACGGGGACGGGGTGAGCGGGGGCGGGCTCGTCTTCCACGAACCAGGGCTCGCGCGCGAGCGGCTCGGCGGCCGAAGGGGCCGGCGCACCGCCCGGCTTGGCGGCGATCTCGGGCGGAGTCGGGCTCGCTTCGGGCGGGGGGATCTCCGAGAGCGGCCTTCGCTCGTGATCCCGTAGATCCTCGGCGGCCACACGAAAGAGAGGGGAGGACAGCTCCTCCGCCGCGGCATCGCGGACGGCGCGCTCGAGGAAGCTGGCCGAAGGCTCGTCGACGATCGGCTCCGGCGCGCTGCGCACCTCGGACGTCGAGGGCCGGACGCTCTCGGGCCAACGCTCCTCTTCGGGCGCCGGCGGCGCGGCGTCGACCACGAGCGCGTCCGACGTCGTCAACGCGAGCGCCCGCTGCGAGAGGGCTTCGAGCGTCGACTCGTCCGCGGGGGGCGCCGGCCGGAGCGCCGAGACGAAGATGGGCAGCGGCGGTGCGCCGCCCTCTTCTTGCGGAAGGGCCTCCGGCGGGATGCTCAGGTGGGATCGCGGCCTCTCGCCGCGCAGCGCGGCGTTGGCTTTGACTCGCGCGAGGAGCGCCTCGAGCCGCGCCACGCGGTCCTCCCTGCTCACGAGCCCAGGATACCCCGTCTCCAAGCGGGAACCTCTACCAAGAAGCACGCGACGTGTGGACGACGTGGCTGTAGGGGCCCACGAGCGCTTTCCGTCACGGCGGCGGCGAGCACGGCGAGGCGGCGCCCGACGCCGACACCGCCCGGTCGCGCCTCGCGTGTAGACCCGTTCGCTGGTGCGAAGACGGGAGCTCGCGAGGGCGGCCGTGCCCGTCGAAGATTCGCCGAACACCTGGAGAGATCAGGCGCTTGCGAGCGCGTTCGCGCGGCTCGTCGATTGCTGGGGATGCGCCCATGATTCAACGCACCCTCGCCATCGTCGGGATCCTGCCGTCGCTGCTGTTTGGCGGAGCGGCCGCCGCCGACGAGCTAAAGATGACAGAACCGTCTTCCAATGCCGCGCCCGTCCACCCGCCTCCGCCGCGCCCGATGAAGAGCGCGCCGATGGTCGGCGTCGGCACGTTCCTGAGCACCGTCGGAATCGCTGGGCTCGTCGGCGGCGTGGCGACCGTCGAGTACGCACGCAACTGCGACGAGTTTCTGTGTGGGCTCTCGGGGTACGGAGGGGGCCTGCTCGTGTTCGTGGGCGCCGCGCACCTCATTCCGGGGGTGACGCTCATCGCGGTCGGCTCTCAACCGCGTCCGGACGACCAGGAGCCGGCGCCCCGCGCCTCGTTCGGCGTCCAGGGGACGAAGGGCGTCTTCCAGCTGACGTTCTGATCGCTCGGAGCGTCTCCTCGCCGCGCAGCGAGGGGGGCTGGGGGCGTGAAAGAGCAGCAACGACCTCACGGAGCCACGTGGCGCGCGCGAAAGTGGGCTGGCACCGCCGCATTCGCCGACATCCCGGACATGGCGAACACGACGGTGGCGCGCCCAGATCAGGCTACGGCTCGGCGATCGTCCCGCAGCGCAGTTGCGTGCCGTCTTTGTTCGGGGTGCAGCGGAAGAGCGTGCCCCACGCGGCGAACGGGCTCTGCTTGATCCGCGTGACGTAGTAGGTCTGGTCCTCGTCGCGGCGGATGCTTGTGTACGTCGCCTGGCAGCCGGTGCTCGCGACGACGAGCCCGACGGCAACCAGCTTGATGATCGAGCGCGGGCTCATTCGTCCACCTCCACTTTCACGACCTCGCACTCCTTCGAGCCGTCGGCCGGGCACAGCCACACCACCGGATCGGCGTTGCGGCTACCCGCCACGTAGACCCATCCTTCCCGCGGCGACGGCGTCGAGCTCCACGCCGTCGTCACGCAACCCGTCGAGCTCAGGGCGAGCAGGAACAGAACCGTTGCTTTCATGCGGGCGAGGTCTAGACCCACCGGCAGCCACTGCCCAGCCGGAACGGCGCCGCGAGCACGTCCGCGACGGAGCGGATGGGGCCGCTCGCTCTGAAGCCGAGCGATGCCGGTCGTTGGCGTACGGTGTTTCGCGCGTCGCCAGCGCGAGTCAGCGTCGCCGCGCGCCCGAACGGAGGACGTTGAAGTAGCGTAGCGCTATGCCGGAGGCCTTCGCAGCCTCCGCGGTATTCCCCCCGTGCTGCGCCAGGATGCGCGCGATGTAGAGCTGCTCGAACGCAGCGACGAGGCGCATTCGCGCGAGCGGCAGCGGGAGATCCAGGGCGAGGATCTCCGAGACGAGCGCGGACTCGCTCGCGCTCGGCGGGTCCTCTTCCGCTGCGGGAGTCGCGATGACGCCCGCGAGGGCGATTTGCCTCGCGACGGCGTTGCGAAGCTCGCGGACGTTCCCTGGCCAGGCCTCCTCCTCCCATCGCGCCAGGAGCTCGTTGGGCGGGCCCTTGCCGCCGCCGAGCGCTCGCCAGAGCTCACGCGCAAGGAGCGCGACGTCACCGCGCCGACGCCTCAGCGGTGGCAGCTCGATCCGGCCGACCGCAAGGCGATGGAAGAGGTCGTCTCGAAAGCGGCCCTCTTGCACCTCACGGTCCAGATCCCGCCTGGTGGCCGCGACGATCCGGACGTTCACGATGAACGACTTCTCCCCGCCGACCCGGCGCACCTCCGAGCGCTCGATCGCCCGCAGGAGCTTCGCCTGGAGCGGCAGCGGCAAGTCGCCGATCTCGTCGATGAAGAGAGTCCCTCCGTGGGCTTGCTCGAACACACCCCGGCGCGTCGCGACGGCCCCCGTGAAGGCTCCACGTTCGTGGCCAAAGAGCTCGGACTCGACGAGCGACGCCGCTACCGTCGTGCAGTCGAACACCACGTAGGGACCGTGCGCTCGTGCGCTCGCCTCGTGGATCGACTCGGCGAGCACCTCCTTCCCCGTACCCGTCTCGCCTTCGATCACGATCGGCACATCGGTGCGCGCGAGCCGCTCGGCGAGCGGATAAACGCGGCGCATCTCGAGGCTCGCACCGAGCACCTTCCCGAAGCGTTCGGCGGCCGACGGCGACGGCGGCGCTGGCTCGGCGCTCCGGTCGAAGCGGAGCGCGGTGTCGCCCACGCGCGCCACGCTACCGGGGCGGAGGTAGGCGTCGACCACGGCCACGCCGTCCACCACCGTCCCGTTCGCCGAGTCGAGGTCTCGGACGCGGAGCCGCGAGCCCGCGACCTCGAGCGCGGCGTGGCGCCGCGACACCTTCCGATCCTGGAGACGGATCGCGCAGGCCACGCTCTGCCCGATGAAGATGGCGTTGGGCGAGCTCGGATCGAGGAGCCAGGTCCGTCCTTGATCGGGGCCTTCGAGGGCCGCTACCGTGTAGGCCTGGGCGCTCTCTTCAGCAGGCTGGTACCGCTGTCCGACGACGGTCGAGAGGTCGTCTCGATCCCAAGGATTGCCTGATGTCACCGGCTGCGGAGTCTACCAGAAGGAACACGCCGCCATCGCGCTGGGCTCGGTTCGGGTCGGCCGTGGTGCTCGTCGCGCTGACCAGCGCGACGCCGCGGGCAGCCGATGCCGAGCAGGAGAGCACCAGGCCCGAGCGCGAGGCGGGCCTGGCGCTCGCGAGCCAGGCCGCCGCGGCCTACAAGTCGGGCCGATTCGAAGAAGCCATCGTCCTCTACCGGAGGGCCCACGCCGCGAACCCCGATCCGATCTCGCTCCACAACATCGGCCGCTGCTTCGAGGCGATCGGATCGGCGCAGCTCGGGCAGGTCGAGCCGGAGCAGGTCGAGCCCGTAGCGCTCCGTCTCGCGGCCGAGAACCTACGAGCTGCCGTCTCCCACTATCGACAGTTCCTCGAGGCCGAGCCCGATACGCCAACACGCGGCACCGTCGAGCCTCGGATCGCGGCGCTCGAAGCCCAGGTCAAGCTGCTGACGAGCCTCGCCGCGAGGCCGACCGAAGTCGAAGCGCGGCAGGAGCCTCCTGGCGCCGGTCGCGTGGCCGCGCCCTGGATCGTCGCCGGGATCGGTGGGGCGACCCTCACCGCTGGTATCGCCGCCGCCATTCTCGCCGTGCAAGAGGAACGAGTCGCCAATGATGCGTCGACGTCGGGCCGTGAGACGGTCGAGGCCGCCGAGCGCTCGAAGGATCTGGCGCTCGTCTCGAACGTGCTGTTCGGCGTCGGCGGCGCGGTCGCGGTCGCGGGCGCGGTCTGGGGCATCATCGATCTGGCGGAGCGCCCTTCGGGCGCGGCCGCTGCCCAGGTGGCGATCGGACCCGCGTCGGTCTCGCTCCGCCTGCGATTCTGACGAATCTGTCAGAGTATTTCGGGGCGCGCCGTGGGCGGGGGCGCGGGTGGGGCTGCGGTGCCAGGCGCTCGCGCCGGGCCCATCGGCGGCGGGCGCACGGGCGGGCCGCTCCGTCCCGGGCTCAGCGTGACGACGTGCCGTTGGTCCGCATCGAGCACGATGGGCTGCTCGTACGTCTCGAAGCCGGCCAGCGCCACCCGGAGCGTACGCCGCTCGTCGGAGCGCGGGAGCCTCAGGTGGACGGGGGTCTCCCCGTAGACGGTGCCGTCGATGGTCACGGTGCCGGGCGGCGAGGCGGTGACATCGAGGGTGATCTCGGCAGGCGCCGGGGCCGACGCCGTCGTCGTTGACGCGGTCGCGGTCGTGCCTCGTTCGACAGACGCCGTGGGCGAAGCCGGGGCGGTCAACCCGGAATCTTGGCCGCGCGTCGCGTACCAGAGCGTCACCATTGCGCCGAGCGAAAGCGCAACGCCGATCGGCAGCGCGGCGGTGCGCCACGACGCGCTGCTCTTCGGGCGGGTCGCCGGCGAGACGAGCTCCGACACGGTCGCCGCCGCGGTCGCGGCCGTCTTGTCGGCGACGCGCGGCAGCTCGATGCCCGCGTCGATCTCGGCGGGCGGTGGGCTCGGGATGTCCGCGCCGAGCCGAGCGAGGCGAATCATCTCGCGCTTCTCCTCGATTCGATCCGAGTAGAGCTCCTTCATCAGGGCGGCGAGCGAGGCCTCTGGATCGTCGGCCAGGCCGCTCGTGCGCAGCGCGGCGAGGAGGTCTCGGCGCATCTCCGAGCACGAGGCGAATCGCTCCTCGCGCCGTCGCGACAGGGCGGTCATGCAGGCCGAGTCGAGCGGCGCGGGGATCGTCTCGACGAGCCGAGAGGGAGGCACGATCGGGTCCTCGCAGAGCGCGCGGAGCGTGGCCAGATCGCCATCGCGCGCGAACAATCGGCATCCAGTGAGCATCTCGTAGAACACGATGCCGAGGCTGAAGACATCGGAGCGGCGATCGAGGTTCTTGCCCGCGCATTGCTCGGGCGACATGTACGCGAACTTGCCCTTGATCTGGCCGGGCTCTGTCTTCGTGTCGCGGTTCGCGAGCTTCGCGATGCCAAAGTCGAGGACCTTCACCGCGCCGTCGTAGGTCACGAACAGGTTCTGCGGTGACACATCCCGGTGCACGAGATCGAGGGAAACGCCGTCCTCATCCACGAGATCGTGGGCGACCTGAAGCCCTTTGCACGCTTCGGCGACGAGGTGAGCCGCGAGCAGGGGGGGCAGGGTGCGGCCGTTTGCCCAGAGTCGACGGAGCAGCCCGCTGACGCTCTCGCCCTCGAGGTACTCCATCGTCAGGAAGAGATCGTCGCCGTCTTTCCCGAGCTCGTAGACCTGCACGACGTTCGGGTGGTTGATCCGGGCCACTGTCCGCGCCTCGTCCAGGAACATCGCGACGAACTCCGGATCTTTGGCGAGGTGCTTGAAGATCCGCTTGATGACGACGAGACGCTCGAAGCCGCTCGGCCCGACGAGGCGCCCGAGGAGGATCTCGGCCATGCCGCCGCACGCGAGGTCTCCGATGACCTCGTATCTCCCGATGGTCGGCCGGGCGCGCTCGGCGGGCACGATCCGCAGGATACAGGAGCGTGGGCGCGGAGCGGGACGGCTCGGCGTGGTACCCTCTCCGGGCCTCGCATGCGGCACGCCGTCTCCTTCTTGATTGCGCCCGCGCTCTCGGCTTGCCTCGTCGATCCACAGAGCTCGGCCGCCGGCAAGCCCTGCCCTTGCCCCGACACGGGCTACGCGTGTGTCGAGGGAGTCTGCGTCGAGTCGGTAGACGGCGGCACCGGAGGCGCGGGGCAGACCGCGTGTCTGGTCCCCGCGGCGGACTTCCGACCGACCTGGTCCACCCCCGAGACCATTCGCTGGGACTGGACCAACCTCGGCGCGCAGGAGGATTTCTTTCAATACGAGGTCGTCCTCGGCGAGACCGAAGAGGACGTGCGCGCCGAGGCAGGCTCGGCCGAGATCGTCGGCCGCACAAAGAACCCCGAGCTCGGCTTCTACATTGCGCCCCGTGAGGGCGGCGCGGTGCCCGTGGTCTCCACCATCACCGATGAATTGGAGCCGAACCGAGCCTACTTCGCCAAGCTCGTGGTGACGGACGTGAAGGGCTGCCGCTTCTCGACCGACGTCGCGCAGACAACCACGAAGCTTGCCCCCATCGGACAGGTCGTCCTCTTCGACGAGCAGCTCGAGGCCGAAACGTGGGGCGCGCCCCTCGCGCTCGTTCCGGGCTGCGGGTTCGACGGTGGCGCATGTCTCCAGTGCCTCGCGGGAGCATGTCTCGACGCAGACGCCGATCCGGCGACGTGGGACGCGCTCCGGCTCGTGCAGTCGATCGATCTGGGCGCCGTCCCCCAGAGCGCGTTCGCGGGCGGGCAAGCCTTCCTCGAGATCCGCATCGCGCTCGCCGCCCCGACGCCGAACTTCTACACCGAGGTGATCTTCGGCGACCACGACCACGACGGACCTGGCACGATCCGCTGGTGGGGCACGCGCAGGCTCCCCGTCCGCGCGCAGACGAGCCCTGCCGCCTACCAGAAGATCCAGCTCCCGCTCAGCGGGCTGACCGAGGAAGGTGGGCCACCGCTGTCGTTCGCCGACGTCCAGGCCGGGTTCGATGAGCTGCAGATCGCGGGTGATTTCCTCGACGCGACCGAGGTCCGCCTCGACACGATCGCCGTCCGCTGGTGACGACGTGTTCTACCCATCATGTGGACGCGCAACGGCGCGGTACGGTGCTTGCGAGGCTCGCGCCCCCATGAGCCGAAAGTTGCGCGCGCTACCTCATGAGGATCACGTTGATCCCAGCCTTGCGGCGAGGATGGGATCAGGCTGGATCATCTTGATCCTGGCCTTCTCGGTTTCCGTCGCGGGCTGCACCGACGCGGCGGATGGCACCGGAGCGGGGGGCGGGGGTAACGAGACCGCGGCCTCGGGCGCCGGGGCGCCCAGCTCGGGCGCGAGCATGAGCGGGACCACGACCTCGAGCGGCGGGACGACGAGCTCGGCTGGCGGCAGCTCGGGCACGGGCGCGGGCGGAGGCGCGCCGCTCCCCGTCGACGAGTGCGAAAGCCCCGAGCCCGAGTGGATCTTCTGCAGCGGGTTCGAGGAAGGCAACAAGGACATCTGGGACGACTACGACGGCAATCCCGACCAGAACAACCTCCTCCTGGAAGACAGCGGCCCCTTCGGCAACACCGGCAATCACGTCATGCGGCTGCGGGTCGACCCGGGGCGAGGGGGGAGCGATCTCGTGAAGGTGTTGCCTTCGGATCACGACCGGCTCTACGCGCGCTGGTACATCCGATACGAGCCGGGCTTCGACTTCGACGCGCCCAACCACGGAGGAGGGCTGTTCGCCGGCTCGCGCGACCTGCTGGGCCAGTCGGGGAATCAGCCCAGCGGCGACGACTGGTACACGGGCTGGGTCGACTACGACTCGTCGCTCCACGTCCCTTTCATCTATTCGTACTACCCGGGCATGTACATGGACTGCACCGACCCGCAGGGCTCCTGCTGGGGCGACCACTTCCCCTGTATGGTGGACGACGGTCAGACCTACTGCACGAACCCGGCGCATCAGGAGACGACGATGCCCCCCACGCTCCAGGCGGGCCAGTGGTACTGCGTCGAGCTCATGCTCGATGGCGGCGCGCCCACGCCGAGCGCGGCGGGCGCGAGCGGTGCGTTGAACCTCTCGGTCGACGGCGTTCCGTACGGCCCCTGGGAGGGACTCTGGATGCGCTCGGCCGCGGAGCTCAAGATCAACATCCTCTGGCTCAGCCTGTTCCACCACGACGAGCACAGCGTCGAGGGCGTCTTCTACGACCACGTCGTCGTGAGCACGGCCCCCATCGGTTGCTTCGCGGATTGAAAGGACGATGACCATGCGGAAGCCTCTCTCACTCGTTCTCGCGGCGCTGGCCGTGGTCTCTTGCAATGGCGCCGACTCCGACGGCGGAGGCGGATCGGGCGGCGACGATACCTCCTCGACCTCGTCGACAGGCGGCCCCGGTGCGACGACCTCCGGCTCTGGCTCGACGACGTCGGGACAGTCGAGCTCCAGCTCCGGGAGCGGCGGCGGTGAGACCATTACGATCACCGGAACCGGGTTCGGCATGAAAGAGACTCCGGCGCCTGTCGTCTTCGACGACTTCGAGGGCGGGGCCGTCGGGGCGACGACGGAAAATCAACTCGCGACGGTCGGGGCCTGGCAGACCGGGGCGGGGAGCTCGGTGCCCGTCTACTCGGACGAGGTCGTTCGTGCCGGCGCCAGATCATGCAAGAACGCGTTCGACTCCGCCAACTACAACGTGTCGCTCGCGCAGAACCTCGACTTCACCGTCGCATACCTAGACTACTGGACCTACGTCGAGCCGCTCGACGCGTCACCCGAAGGCTTCTCTCGGAACTGGAAGCCGTTCCGCCTCTATGGGGATAGCGATACGCTGCAGGCCGGAACGACGACCCTCAACGGGAACTCCGCTGCCATCGCCTACTTCGAGAACTCGATGGGCAATGGGATCACCGAGTGGTTCGGCGGCTACCCGACGTCCGGGTGGTTCCATATTCAGGCTTGGCTGCGGCTCAATGACGACGGACAGCAGAATGGTACGATTCGGGTGCGCGTCGACGACTCCGCGGCCGGCGCGACCGGCGTCGCGCTCCGCAGCGGGAGTGCCCCGATGAACCAGGTCCGCATCGGTCACTACTGGGCGACTGACGGCGTCGATGGCTGGCCGTATGACAACCCGGGGGCGAATGTTTACCTCGACGACGTCTACTTCGACACCAGCTGGTCCCGCGTCGAGGTCGGCGACGCGGCGGACTACGCGGCGACGCAACACCGGGAGATCCAGATCGTGGATTCGTGGACGGACACCGAGGTAACCTTCAGCCTCTCCCGAGGCACCCTGCCGGCCGGTCCGGCGTGGGCCTTCGTCATCGGGGAGGACGACACCGTGCGCGCGACCGTGCCGGTCACGATCCCTTGACCGCCATCGAGCCCATGAACGACGTCGTGGGCTCGCCTCGAGCTGTTCCACGCGGCGGGCACCAACCCGTTGGGCGCTGGGTGGAACGTGGCCTCCTTCGCGGGCCCGGGCCCAGCGGCTGCACGAGGACGCCGGCGGCAGCGTGTTTCGAGCCGTGCTCGGAACATGGTCGCCCGCGAAGGATCGTGTCATGCGCGCTCAACCGATGCTCGCGCACACATGGCTCCGTCGCTTCGCCGCCGCCGTCTTGCTCCCGTTGACGTTCGGCTGCGGCGTTGCGGCGACCGAGCCGGCGCCCAAGCCGCGCCCGACCCCCGTCCAAGCCTCGAGCTCCGCGCCTGCGCCTCGTCCGGCGCCGCCCACCGCGGTGGCCCAGGTTCGTGTTTGCCGGCGAGAGGTCCCGCAGACCGTCACGGCGCTCGAATGCGACGTCACCCGCCCCGAGAACGATCTGGAGGCGATCGCTTCGCTCCCCGAGCTGCGTCGGCTGCAGCTGGCGACCGACGCCATCGATCTCACACCGCTCACGCGGCTCACCAAGCTCGAGCTCCTCGACGTCGCAGCGCCGGCGGCACGGCCCGACCCCCTGGTCCAGCTCCAGAGCCTCGTCGCCCTTCGTTATGCCGGGCACATCGTTCGCGCGATCGGCCGCCAAGGCGGTGTCCCCGTCCTCGATGCAGGCGGCCACGTCGAGCGTCCGCTCGTCGACCTTGCTTGGATCCAGAAGCTGCCCTCGTTGCGTGCCCTCGCTCTCGCCGACCTGCGCATTGCGGACCTCTCGCCCCTCGCGAGCGCCTCCCGGCTCGAGCTCCTCGATCTGGGCTGGAACGTCGAGGCGGCCACCAAGCCGCTCGATCTCGCGCCCCTCGATGGCCTCGCCAGCCTCACGGCGCTCGATCTGCGCAACGTGGCGCACCGCGATCTCCGTCCGCTCTCCGGAACGAAGCTGCGGCAGCTGCGCGTCGGCCCCATCGACGTCGCGAGCCTCGGCCCGCTCGAGTCCCTCGCCCCGACGCTCGTCGACCTCTCGATCGAGCGCTCCAAGGTCCGCGACTATTCAGCGCTCGGCAAGCTCGTGGGGTTGCGCAGGCTCGAGCTCGCTGGAAGCGACATCCGCGACGTCCGCGTGCTCGCCCCCCTCACGGGGCTCGAGGCGCTGGACCTCGGCGACACACGCGTCAGCGACGTCGCCGCGGTCGCGAAGCTTCCCGCTCTTGCGCAGCTCGACCTGGCGCACACCTCCGTTCGTCGCTTCGCGCCGCTCGCCGCGACGACCAGCCTTCGCCGCCTGATTGTCGGCGGAGCGACGATGGATCCGGAAGAGCGCGAGCGTGCCCTCGCGCCCCTTCGTTCGCGATCCGACGTCACGATCCACGTCGTGGCCGAGAACGCGGTGCAGTCCTTCGATGGCCTGTTCGAGGGCTGGGTGAGGGCGACGCTTCGCTGATCCTCGCGGTGCTCGCCGCAAGAGACGCGCCTTCAGAGTACCGGCGTGCAGGCTGACTCAGCCGTCGAGGCTGAGGCCCGCGGGGAGCCGCTCGCCCAGGAACGCGGCCCGTTCCTTCGGCGCGAGCGGCACGACCTCGGTCACCACACGAACGAGCTCGGCGTCGGCGCTCTCGCGCTCGAGGCGGCGAGCCACGTCCTTGCGGAGCGTGTCGGCGAGGTCGCGGGCTCGGTCTCCGGTGTAGCGCGCGAGATCGGCCGCTGCGCGCGGCGCGGTCGGCAAGTCGGCCCACTTCTCGCGGAGGAGGTGATCGGCCCACTCGCCGGCGACTCGGGGCGACACGGCGTGGTGCGCGCTCGCGTAGCTCGGGACACGCGCGCCGAGGCGCCCGATCGCGGCCCACAGGCGAGGGTCGCGCTTCGTCCAGGTTCGCTCGAGGATCCAGGCGCCGAGCTCGGCGCGGCGAGACGCGGGGACTCGCTCGAGCTGCGAGAGGAGATCGAAGAGCTCGGGCTCGGACGACTCCGGCTTGATGCCGCGTTTCTTGAGCTTGGCCTCGGGCGGCGCGACGAACGGATCGAGATCGTCGCGGATCGTGAGCTGCGTCTGCTCGTCCAGACCAGCGGCGACGCGTCGCAGGCAAATGAAGAACTGCTGCCAGGTGCGCGCTTCTTTCGGGAAGGCGATGCGCTCGGCGAACAGCGGCGCGACCTGCGCGACGCGTGTCTCGTCGCCGGGCACGCCGAACCCCGGCCGCAAGCAGAAGCCCGTGAGCTGGAGCCAGACGCGCTCGTGATCGAGGGTTCGGCGTCGCCCCTTTGCGTGGGTGAGCAGGCGGTCGGCGAGCGCGCGCGCCACATCCGCCGTCCACTCGTCCCGCTCGCCGAGGATGCGCTCGAGCTCCCGGAGGAGGTTCTTCGCGTCCCGCGCCTCCGAGGAGGTGCCCTTCTTGTAGACGTCGCTGATCCGATCCAGCGCGTCGTCCACGGCGCGCGCAGGCCGTCGGCTCGGCGTCCGCGACGCGGGCGCGTCCTCCGCGGACGAGGAGCGAAGATCGAACGCGAGCCGGTAGCGCGCGGGGGAGGGGCCGGACGCGCCGGCGTCTTGGAGCTCCGCGCAGGCGATCTCCAGCGTTCCGACCGGCGTCAGCTCGGCCTCGAGCTCGACCGACACCTCCGCCGTCGAGCTCGCCGCGACCGTCGTCGTCATCGGTGGCATGCGCGAGAACCGCTCGGCGTCGATCACCACGATGTCGCCGGGCTCGACGGCGCCGATCTCGTCCGAGGTGTAGAGGTCGAACCTCGCCGGTCTGCCGACGACGAGCTTGAACGTGCGGCCGCGCGCGCGGCAGAGGTCACCCTCCGGCGCCCCCTTGGGAACGACACACACCGCGCGGACCCCATCCGACTCGCCCCCGAGGCCCACGAAGAAGCTCTTTGGCGCGCCCCCTTCGATGCGCGTGCCGAGGCCGCGCAGCGCGAGCCCGAAGGTCGCCGCGCCCTGGGCGACCGCGAGGTCAGGATCGATGCCCTCGAGGAGCAGCGGCGCTTCCCCGGTCACGCGCCCGAGGACGTCGCAGAGCCGCTCCGCGATCATCGCCGATCGGAAGACGCCCCCGTTCAGGAGGACGCCGGCGAGCTTCGTGCCCGGCGGCAGGTGCTTCGCGAGGAAGGTCACCACGTGCCGCGTGAGCGCGACGTCTCGTTCGTACGGCAGACCCAGCGACACGAGGCCGGCGCGCGCGCGCGCCGACCGCTCGTGCGCCTCGACGAAGGGCAGAAACCCATCCACAACCACGGCCCTCGCCTCGGCTCGGGTCAAGGTCGCGCGGAGCGTCGAGCCCACGAGCGCCGAGCCGGGCCCGGCCACCGCGATGCGCGCTTCCTCCGGACCATAGGGGCCGAGGAGCTTCTCCTTCGCGTCGCGGCAGGCGACCACGAGCTGGGCGAAGCGCTTCGGATCGAGCCGCTCCGGCGGGGCGACGAGGCGAGGCTCGAGCGCGTGCGCGAGCGCGAGATCCATGTTGTCGCCGCCGAGCAGGAGGTGCGGCCCGACGGCCACGCGCTTGACGCGCGGGTCCGCTGCCGCGTTCGTGACCTGCAGGAGCGAGAGGTCCGTCGTGCCGCCGCCGACGTCGCACACGAGCACGTGGCAGAGCGCGTCGTTCTCCCGCTCCGCCAGCGCGCCCAGCGCGCCGTTCTGCATCGCCGCGTAGAACGCTGCCTGAGGCTCCTCGAGGAGGCGGACGCCGATCCCCGCCTCGTGCGCGGCGCGCAGGGTGAGCTCTCGCGCGAAGACGTCGAACGAGGCGGGCACCGTGAGCACCACGTCCTGATGCGCGAGCAGCGCCCCGGGGTGCTCGGCGTCCCAGGCGAGCCGAATGCGCCGGAGAATTCGGGTCGCCGCTTCGACGGGCGAGAGCTTGGGGCTCTGTTCGTCCGCGCCCCAGGGCAAGATGGGCGCTTCCTTGTCGACGCGCGGGTGACAGAGCCAGCTCTTCGAGCTCGCGACGAGGCGGCCTGGGACCTCCGCGCCCCGTCGCCGGGCCATCTCCCCGAGGACCCACGTGTCCGATTCGCCGAGCGCGGGCTCCGGGACGAGCTCCCCCTCGATCGCCGCGAAGGCGCAAGACGGCAGCAGATCCCGGCGCTCGCGGGTGGTCGCGGTGACGCGCTGCTCGACCGGGAAGATGCTCGGTCGAGCGTCGCCCTCGCTCGCGAAGGCGACCACCGTGTTCGACGTGCCGAGATCGATCCCGACGACGAAGCGTGCGCTTCCCTCGCGAGACGAGGTGGGTCGAGGAGGAGCGGGCGCTATCATGACGATACCGTCATGGCTGCGGGGCACCGTCGCCACGGACGCTGAGCTCGATCTTCCAGCGCTCGTCCTTCTTGAGGGGGGTGGTCGGCACGGCCTCGAGGAGCAGCGTTCCGACCTCGGTCACGCTTGCTTCGAGCTTCACGGGGACGACGTCGCCGAGCGCGCGCCCCTCGGCTGGCAGCGAGGCTTCGATCGGCGGCAGCTCCTCGAGCTCGCCCTCTCTCCAGTGGTCGAGCGTGGTTCCGGCAGCGTCTTCGCGCCGCACGGTGGAGCCGAAGAACTTGAACGTCACCGGCTCGCCCACCACGAGCCCGAGCTCGGCGTCGGGCAGCTCCGCTCGCGAGCCCTCCTCCATGCCGAAGGGCGCGACGCAGAGCGCGGAGATCGGCGGCTCGAGCCCCGGGACGGCCGGCATCGCGCTCTCGATCCCCACGTAGTAGCTACGCACCGTCCCGCCGCGGATGCGCAGGCCCTTCCCGCGGCGGACCTGCCCGTACCAGGCCGCGCCGACCGCGACGGCGTGATCGAGATCCGCTCCCTCGAGCACCCGCGGCGGCGGCTTGCCCTCCGCGGCCAGCCAGCTAGACAGAACGGTCATGATCCGCGCGCGCAGTCGCTCGCTCTTCATGACGCCGCCGTTGAAGAGGACGGCCGTGGGGTGGAGCATGGAGCCCGAGCCGCCGAGCGCCCCCGCTTGTTTGCCGAGGAACGCGGCGAGGTGCCTGGTGACGCCCGGGTCCTGCGCGTAGGGGAGGCCGAGCTGGGTCAAGGCGCCGCGAGCGCGCTGCGCGGGTCGCGCCCCGGCCGGCACCTCGGGGAAGAAGCCGTCGATCAAGAAGCGGCTCACCTCTTCCTGGGTGACCTCCGTCCGGAGCGCGCCGCCGAGGAGCTGGGAGCCGCGGGACGGAAGCGCGATGGGCGCCTTGTCCAGCGAAGGATCGAAGAGGAGCCGCTCCTTCGCCGCGCGCGACGCGTACGTGAGCGCGACCATCTGCATGCGATCGATGGTCTTGCCGGCGTCCTCCAGCTTCTTCCGCGCGAGGTGCGCGAGGGCGAGATCCATGTTGTCGCCGCCGAGCAGGATGTGATCGCCGACCGCGACGCGCTCGAGTGTGAAGGTGCCGCTCTCCTCTCCGACCGCGATGGCGGAGAAGTCCGTCGTACCGCCGCCGACGTCGACGACGAGGAGCACGTCGCCGACCGCGAGCTCATCGCGGAAGGCTTTGCCTTTCGCGCCGATCCACGCGTAGAGCGCGGCCTGCGGCTCCTCGAGCAGCGTGAGCTGCTCGAGCCCGGCAGCGAGCGCGGCCTCCACCGTCAGATCGCGCGCGGAGGCGTCGAAGGACGCCGGGACGGTGAGCACGATCTCCTGCTCGGCGAGGTCTTCTCCGCGCGCGTGCCGGAACGCCTCCGCCAGGTGATCCAGGTAGCGGTACGACGCCTCCACCGGGGAGATTGCCTCGACGTCCTCCGGCGCGTTCTGCGGCATGAGGGCCGAGCGCCTGTCGACGCCGGGGTGGCAGAGCCAGCTCTTGGCCGACGCGACAAGGCGCGAGGGCGCCTCCACCCCGCGCGATCGCGCGTACTCGCCCACGGAGAACGTCCGCTCGTCGTCCCACGGGAGCGGGCAGGGGCCCTCGCTCTCGTGCGCGAAGTACAGGAACGACGGCAAGAGCGTGCGGCTCTCGAGCGTGGATTTGCCGACCAGCTGGGGGATGGCCACCACCTCGGGCGGGGCGGGCGTGCCCGGGTGGGCCTCGTCCGCCGTCGCGCGCGCGATCGCCGAGTGCGTCGTCCCGAGATCGATCCCGATTGTCTGTCGTTCTCCGCTCACAGCTCGACCTCGGCCGGGCAAACGATCGTCATGTCGTGACCCTTCGTGGGCGACGGCAGGCTCACCTGCGTCGCCTTCCAACCTTTGTGCCGCAACGTCCCGGAGAACGGCGCCGCGCCCCGGACGTCACCCGTCAGCTTGACCGCTGCGCCGGTCTCGTCCGCCTCGACCGTGACCTTCGCCCCCTCCGCGTCCGCGCGGACGGGCGCGAGCTGGAGGACCGTGTCGAGCGCCTTGCGGCAGCCCTCGTGGACGACGCGGGCCGCCGTCCCCACGTCGGCGTCGTCGAACGTGGCGATGTCCTGCCGAACGAAGTCGACGAGGCGTCCTTCGCGCTGGAGCACCGAGAGCAGCAGGAGGGCACCTTCTTGCCGGACGAGCGACTCCTCGCGCGGTGGAGCGGACGCCCGTTCGGATGGCGCAGGCTCGTCACGAGGTGGCGGTTTTTGACCAGCTTCTCCTTCTCCCGAGGGCAAGAGGCCGGCGTCGAGCGCGCCACTCTTCAGCTGATCCACGCGGCGAGCAAAGACGCCGTCGAAGAGCACACGGAAGAAGACGACCCAAGCGAGGATGAGGCGGGCGGCGAAAGGGAGAGGCTCCGTCATGACCCGAAGTGGTCATACTGCGACGAGAGGAGCGAAAGAAGCGCGAGCCGCTCTATCGACACGCGACTCGAAATGGTAAAGCGAAGCGTGCCCATGATCGGATGCCAGGCGGAGGCACCGCATCTCGAGTTCGTCGGCGCTCCCGTCGCCGTCTGCGAGGAAGTGGCGTCGGCCGTGGCGGAGGAGCTGGACGCCGCCGCGCACATGACCGGAACGCTCGACGAGCGCCTGAGCGCGGTCGCTCGCGCGGTGGCCCGCGAGCTGCGGCTCTGGGTGTTCCTCTCGTCCGTTTGCGATCGGTCAGACCGCGAAGGCAGGGAGGAGCTCACCGATCGCCTCGAGGAGCTGGGTGCGCAGGCGTTCGCCCTGCTCGACGCGCCGCCGCCCGAGGCCGGGGCGTCGGCCGACAGCACGCCGGTCCCGGCCTTCATCAGCCGTGTGGTGGACGTGGAAGGTCTCGCTCACGGCTTCGAGGACGAGCGCACCGAGGTCAAGAAGGCCAAGTGGTCGAGGCTCTCGAACCGGGCCTTGGGCGAGCCGAAGAGCCAGCCCGCCTGAGTTGGGATAGCTTTCGCCTCCGGCTGTGCCGATCGCACCCACGACCCAGAAGATCGCGCTCGTGATGGTAGGGCTCCCCGCGCGGGGCAAGTCCTACATGGCGCGGAAGCTCGCTCGCTACCTGCGCTGGCGCGGTCACGAGACGCGTGTCTTCAACGTGGGCATGTACCGGCGCGAGCACGTCGGACACCACAAGAGCCACGACTTCTTCGACCCCAGCAACCCGGAAGGAGCGGCGGCTCGGCTCCGCATGGCGGAGCTCGCGCTCGACGACATGCTCGGGTTTTTGTCCGAGTCGGGGCAGATCGGCATCTACGACGCGACGAACTCGACCCGCAGCAGGCGGAGGCTCTTGCGCGAGCGGTGCGAGGCGAGCGGCGTGCACGTGGTGTTCGTCGAGACCATCTGCGACGACCCGGGGACGATCGATCGCAACGTCCGCGAGACGAAGCTGCACTCCCCCGACTACGTCGGCGTCCACCCGGACGACGCCGTGCGCGACTTCCTCCAGCGCATCGCGCACTACGAGCGCGCCTACGAGACGGTGGAGGACGACGAAGGTCGCTACGTGAAGGTGATCGACGAGGGGCGCAAGGTCATCGTCCACAAGATCGACGGCAACATCCTGTCGCGCGTCGTCTTCTTGCTGATGAACCTGCGCACGAAGCGGCGCACGGTCTGGCTCGTGCGGCACGGCGAGAGCGTCTTCAACGTGGAGGACCGCATCGGCGGGGACAGCGACCTGTCGCCGCGCGGCCAGTCGTTCGCGAGATCGCTCGCGGCCTTCATGCAGACCCGGCGCGGCGGGCACGACGCGATCAGCGTCTGGACGAGCACGCTGCGCCGTACGATCCAGACTGCGGCCATGCTCCCCGAGGCGAGCTCCCCGTTCCGCGCGCTCGACGAGATCGACGCCGGCGTCTGCGACGGCATGACCTACACCGAGGTGCGCCGCCGGTTCCCGGACGAGTTCGCGTCGCGCGCGCAGGACAAGCTGAACTATCGCTACCCGCGAGGGGAGTCCTATTCGGACGTCATCCAGCGGCTCGACCCCGTCATCATCGAGCTCGAGCGACACGAGCGCCCCGTGCTCGTCATCGGCCATCAAGGGGTGCTCCGCGCCCTTTACGCCTACCTGATGGACACGCCTCCGAGGGACTGCCCGCACCTGCCGATGCCGCTCCACACGGTCATCGAGCTCGTGCCCAACGCGTACGGCTGCACCGAGCGCCGATACCCGCTCGCAGGCTGATCATGGAAGCTCGGATCGGCCCCGCGCCCGCCCGCCTCGACGCGCCGCCCGCGAAGTCGGAGCCGCCTCCGCCGCCGTTCCGACCGAAGCTCATCCATTTCGTCGCGATCGCGCTCGTGTTGGTCGCGCTCGCGTTGCCGCTCTACCTGCTCGCCACGAGCTTCGGCTTCCGCCGCGCGGGGCTCTCCGGGTTCGTGGCCATCTTCTTCGCATGCCTGTCGGTCGTCGTCGGCGCGGCGCGGCTCGTGACCTCGCGCAAGCGCCCGCTCGCAGCCGGCCTCGCGATCCTCGCGAGCTGCCTCGGGGCCGCGGGGCTCGTCGTCGCCGGCGTGGGCGGCCATCTGGCGCGCGCGACCGCGCGCGAGATCGAGGGGAGCGACCACGCGATCGAGCCTGCGCTGCGCGCGTACCAGATCGCGGAGGCCGAGGCGGGCGGTCGCGCATCCGCGCTCCTCGGTCTGACGAATCTGTTTGGCTTCGCGTTCGGGTTCGTCCTCTTGTTGCTCGTGGTCCGGGCGCGGCGTGAGGCGCTGCCGCTGGTCGCGTCGGCGGCGCCTGCGGGCGCACCGCGAACGGGCCCGGTCTTCGCCTGGCTCTTCGGCTGCGCGGTGGTCTTCGTGACCGGCCTCGTGGTGTCCATCTGGGCTGCGGTGCTCGAGGTGAGGGACGCCCCTCATCCGCGCGCGGCGCTCCTGAAGGAGGCTGCAGAGGCCGCGGGGAGCGGCAACCTCGACACGGCTTGTTCGAAGCTCGACAAGGCCCTCGACGGTGGTGACCTCCCGGAGGAGGTGCTCTCGGAGAGCCTGCCCGACGCGCCGCGGCTCGCGGACAGATGTGTGACGGCAGCGATCGAGGCGCTGCCGCGCGGAGACGGCTGCCAGTCGGCCGCGGAAGCGTTGGGGAAAAAGCCCTTCGTGGAGCTCGTCGACGCGAAGGGCCGCGTGAAGGCGGCCTGCAAGCGCTAACATTCCCGCCGATGCAGGCGGCGGTCCTCTCCTCGACGATCGAGTCGGTCCACGTCCATCGTGACGGCGCGATCGTGACCCGGGTGATCGAAGCTCCGGCGCTCTCGGAGGCGCGCACCTCCCGGGTGATCGGCTTGCCGATCTTGCTCGATGACGCCTCCGTTCGCTTGAGCGTCGAAGGGCCAGCCGTGGCGATCGATCTGCGCGTCGCGCTCGAGGCCACGTCCGTGACGGACGACGAGCCCGACGATCGCGAGCGAGCTCGTCTCGCCGCCGAGGTCGCGCGCCTCGAGAACCTCCTCTTGCACGTCGACCGCCTGCGCGCGATGGTCGAGCGGACCTCGGTCTATCGCCGCCCGCAGCCGCAGGACGCGACGCCGCCTATCGAGGTCGACGTCGCCGCTCGTCTCACGCTGCTCGACTTCCGGGTCTCCGAGATGGACCGCCTCGCGACCGAGCGAGCGGGCGTCGCCCGCGATCTCGATCGAGCGAAGGAGGACCTGGCCGTCTTCCTCGACCGCCTCGCGCGCCGCCGAGGTGATCGCGCCCCGCGCCCCGACGAGCTGCGGAAGTCGGCCGTCTTCACCTTGCGGCCGACCGGCGCGGAGCCTGCGCCGCTGCGGCTCGCGCTGAGCTACGCGCTGGCCGGCGCGCGCTGGGCCCCCACCTACGCGCTCCACGTCGACTCGAAGAACGGCCGGGCGCGCCTCGACGTGCGCGCGTCCGTCAGCCAAACGACGGACGAAGACTGGCGGGACGTCGCGCTCGTCGTCTCCAGCGCGCCGCTCGTCCGCCCCTGCGATCTCCCGGAGCTCACGAGCCTCCGCATCGGCCGGGCGCAGCCTCGGCCGAAGCGCGGGTGGCGGCCGGCCCCGGGGGATGTCGGCGTTTTGTTCGAGGACTACCGGCGCGCCCTGCGCAGCGCGCCCCCGTCGGCCCCGCTCCCACCCGCCGCGCGTTCGGCGCCCGCCGAGACCGGGGCCCTCTCCGAGCCGGCGCACGACGGTCCCACGCCCGTCTCGCTGCAGAGCCCGGAGGCCTTCGCCGCGATGGCTCCGGCCATGGCGATGCCGGCAGCGGCATTCGGAGGTGCGCCGGGGAACGCGCCCCCCCCGCGCGCGGCGCCGATGTCCATGAGCGCGGCCATGCCCATGGGCGCGGCTCCGCCGCCCCCCATGCCCGCTCGAAGCAGCGCGCCGCTCGCCAAGGCGCGAGGGTTGCGGCAGCAGAGCGACGCCGACGCGCTGTTGCAGGAAGCTCCGCCGATCGTCGAGATCGAGCCCGACGATCGGCTGCTCTCGTTCGGGAGCCTGCGCCTGCCCGCCCCCGCTCGTTCGAGCGGGACCCTCACGATCGCCAAGAGGGACGAGGTGTATCTCGAGGCATCGGCCACGCTCGACGTGCGGCTCGCCGCCAAGGTCTCGGTGGCCCTGTCTGCGGCAGAGTCCAAACAGCGCGCGGCGATCGGCCAGCGGCCGTGGCCCCAGCGACACCGTCCGCCTTCGACGACCGAAGGCTTCGATGCGGTCTACGAGTCGAGCGCTCGCGTCGACATCCCCGCGGACGGAGACTTCCACAGCGTCCCGCTCTTGTCGGCCGAGTCGCCGTGCACGCTGTCGTTCGTCGCGGTTCCGCGCGAGACCTCCGACGTCTTCCGGCGCGCCGAGATCACGAGCCCGCTCGAGGTCCCGCTGCTGCCGGGCCCGTGTGACGTCTACACGGACGGCTCCTACCTGCTCGCCACCGATCTCGAGGTCGTCGCGCCGCGCGCGCACGTCAGCCTGGGGCTCGGCGTGGATCAAGCGATCAAGATCGCGCGAAACGTCTGGCACGCCGAGCAGACGGCCGGCCTCATGGGCGGCTCTCTCGTCCTCAAGCACCACATCAAGATCGACGTCGTGAGCCACAAGGCGCACCCGGTCTCGATCGAGATCCGCGAGCGCGTGCCCGTCGCAGCGGAGAACGAAGAGGACGTGCGTGTGGAGATCGCGGACGTGAAGCCGCCCTGGGTGGTGTGGGAGCCGCCCGCGTCGGAGCCCGAGCTCAAGGGCGGCCACGGCTGGCGGGTGCGGCTCGAGCCCTCGCAGAAGGCCGAGCTGGAGGCGAGCTACACGATCCGCATCCCGGCGAAGCTCGAGCTCGTCGGTGGGAACAGGAGGGACTGATGCGAACGGTAGACCTCTCGTTGCCGGTCGCGTCGGTCGTCGTCCTCGAGGACCGCGCGCAGGTCACCCGGGCCGGGCGCGCAGCGGTCTCGGCCGGCCGAAGTCGGCTCGTCGTCCAGGGCGTCGCGCCGGTCGCCGTCGACAAGTCCGTCCGCGCGTCGTCGACCACCGAGGGCGCGACGATCGTCGACGTGCGGATCGTGCGCACGCCCGTCTTCGTCTCGACCGACGAGCTCGACGCCGAGATCCGGCGTCTGCGCGAGGTGGTCGAGGAGCACGAAGGTCGCATGCGGCGCCTCCACCGCGAGGCGTACGACACGGATCGCCTCCTCGTCTCTTTCCTCGACGAGGTCGCGGAGGACGCGGCGTGGGCCCGCGCGATGACGGCCGAGAAACGCGCCGCTTACGAGGAGCTCGTGCGACGTTCTCGACACCTCGCCGAGAAGGCCGCCCGGCATGCCGCGGATCTGGAGGAAGAGAAGCTGGCCCTGGCCAGGAAGATCGAGCGGCGCCGCGCGACGGAGCGGCCGGACGGTCTGGTCGGCGCGCGTCTCGAGATCGATCTGGAGGCCGACGTCGCGGGTGAGGCTGACATCGACGTCAGCTACGTCGTCCCCAACGCGTGCTGGCGGCCTCGCCATCGCGTCACCTTGAGCGAGGCGCCGCCCGGCGTATCGGTCGAGACGGAGGCGGTGGTCTGGCAGAACACCGGGGAGGATTGGGCGAAGGTCCAGCTCTCGCTCTCGACCGAGCGAGCCTCGTTGGGCGCCGCCATCCCGAAGCTCGAGACCGACCGCCTCAGCACCAAGAAGAAGGGCGCGCTCGTGGTCCAGACACGGGAGCAGCAGATCGAGGAGGCCGGCCTTGGGGGCGGAGGCGTCGCGATCCGGAAGACCGAGGAGATGCCAGGCATCGAAGACGGCGGCGAGGCCTTGCTCCTCCGCGCCGAGGTGGCCGCGGACGTCCCGAGCGACGGCCGACCCCACGCCGTCCCGATCGCCTCCTTCCAGTCGCCCGCCGATGTGGAGCTCGTGGTGATGGCGGAGCTCGCCCAGGCCGCCATCACGAAGACCACCTTCTCGAGCTCGTCCAAGCGCCCTCTCCTCGCTGGGCCCGTCGATCTCGTGCGGCGAGGCGGGGCCGCCGGGCGGGCGCGGGTGGGGTTCATCGCGCCGGGGGAGAAGGTCGCCATCGGCTGGGGGCCCGAGCCGACAATCCGTGTCTTTCGCGAGGTCGAGCCCCTGAAAGACGAGACGAACCTGCTCGGGTCCTGGCACACGCAAACCCACGACGTCCGCGTTCGCGTCGTGAACCTGGGGTCTCGACCCACGGTCGTGACCGTGAAGGAGCGGGTCCCGGTCTCCGAGATCGACAAGGTGAAGATCGAGGTCGTCGCCAAGGAGACGACGGACGGCGCTCAGCCCGACGAGAGCGGGATCCTGTCGTGGAAGCTCGCTCTCGGTCCATATGCTAACAAGACCGTCAGTCTTCGGGTGGTGACGCGACGGCACGCCGACGTCGTCGGGTGAGCTCTCGCCCACCATCCTCGATCGCGCGCCCAGGACCGAGGATCACCCCTCGCGATACAGGGCGACGCAACCGAGGCTCCGCGCGAGCGTCCAGCTCTCGTCGGTCGACGCGCGCGCGAGCGGTAGCTCCCCGTTTGGCCCTGCGCGGGTCACGTCCGCTCCAAACGAGACGAGCAGCCGCATCAGATCGAGGTGGCCCTTCTCGATGGCCGTGAAGAGCACCGGGGCACCTTCCGGCCCCGATGTGTTCGGGTCCGCGCCGCGCTCCAGGCAGAGTCTCGCGGTCTCGAGGTGCCCGTTCACGACTGCGCCATGGAGAGCGCTGTGCACGATGCCGTATTCGTTCTGCTTGGGCGCGAGGAGGGTCGGGTCCTTGTCGAGGCACCGTGAGAGCACCGTGGAAGCGCCTGCGTGTCCGGCCGCGAGCACGAGGTCGGCGAGCTCGTCACGGGCTGGCGCATCGGACGCCGCGAGCAGGCGCCCGAGCATCTCTTCGCGCGCGTCAGGCGGCGTCTTCTCCCGCTGGCAGGAGAGGAGCCAGATCGGCGCCAGTCGGAATACGGGCCGAAGCGTCTCGAGACACGCGGCGAGGACGTCGGGCTTGCCGGTTCGAGCGGCGCAGAAGATCGTCGAGTCGGGCGCGGGCGGGTCGATGACCGCCGCTCCTCGAGCGAGGAGCGCGCGAACGAGACCGGCGCGGCCCTTCTCGACAGCGTGCGTCACGAAGCGTGCGCCACGCACGGTCGCGAGCGGGATCTTCCAGCGATCGATCAGCCGCAGCGCCAGGTCGTCGTCGACGAGATCGAGGATCTTGCGCGCTTCCTGGTCGTACTGGGGCGGGGGAGCGGCCTCCGCTACTGCAGCGACGGCGTCGTGCCGGCCCGCCTCGGCGAGCACCGCGGCCGCGATCTCGTGACCCCCGCGCGCGGCCACGAAGGAGACGATCTCTTCGTTCGTCTCGAGGCTCGCCACCTCCCAGATCGTCGCGGGCTCCGGCGAGCTGATCCCGCGAGAAGCCAAGAGGCTTGCGAGGTCCGCGTCGAGTCCGGCCGGAAACTTCGTCGTCGGCTTCGCGCCCAGCGAGAGGAGGCGCTCGATGATGTCGAGGGGTGCGCGTGCGGCCAGCGCTTCGTCGAGCGACGAGCGCTCACCGTCGAGGGGCTTGCCCAGCTTCTTCGACACTTTGTCGAGCGCGGCGCGCGCCGTGTCGAACCAGCGCGCGCGCAGGAACGCGGCGACCGCCTCGTCCCCGACCTTGGCGCCTCGCGCCAGCAACAGCTCGGCCACCTCGGGGTTCTCCGAGATGGCGAGCGGGTCGACCCCTGGCATCTTCTCTTTTGCCTGCGTGGGCTTCTTCACCGCGTCGAGCAGGAGCCGAAGGATCTCCACGTCTCCTCGCTCCGCGGCGAGGGAGATCGGCGATGCGTGTGGTGGGCCGGCTGGGTAGCTCCAATCCTCGGTCCATTGGTTCGGGTTCGCGCGATGCGCGAGCAAGATCCGGACGAGCGCAGCGTCCCCCTTCTCGACCGCGGCGTGGAGGGGCGTCACGTCGCCGCTGTTCGCATCCGCGCCAGCGGCGAGCGCCACCTCCAGGGCGGCGGCGTCTCCGCGCTCGATCGCGTCGAACACGCCGTCCGCGTTCGGCCTCGGCTCGCCGCTCGATCCGGGTGTGGCGCTGGTCTCGGGCGTGGCCGCCGCGTGACTGCCCGATGCCGCTCGGGTGATCCCGAGCCGCTCCACGAGCAAGTCGAGGATCTCCACGCGTGGATCGTCGACCCTGGGCCCATCGCTCCACAGCGCGCGGACGACGCACGGGGGCGCGCCCTTACCGAGCCACTCCGTCGGGGCGTCGGAGGGGCGGAGCACCGCGCCGTTGTCGAGCAGCAGCCGGACCATTCGTGGGCGCGGGCGCTCGATGGCTCGCTCGAGCGCAGTCCGATTCTGGAGCAAGGGGTGTGAAGGGCGCGCGTTCACCTCGGCTCCGACCGACAGGGCGTGCGCGGCCATCTCCAGCCGGCCTTCCTCCACACACGCGGTCAGCACGGTTCGATTCTGGCGGTCTCGCCCGCGGGTCGCGGCGGCATCCGTCACGGCCGCGCGAAACGCTGCGAGGTCGCCGTCTCGGATGAGCTCGAACGGATCTGTCGTCATGCTGAGGGCTCAGCGTACCTCCGCCGCGAGGCGCGGGGGCCGGTCTGTGACGAATTGGTGACGGCCGTTGCCTTCTCGTCACCATTCGATTCCGAAGCGTTACCGAACGGAAACGAAGGCGTCATCGAAGAGTGGTAGCGGCCGCGCGCGCGCGATAGAGGGGCGCCATGAGAGTCGCGCATGTCGTCCTCGCTTCGTCGCTCTTGTTCGTCGCCGCTTCCGCTGACGCCGACGACGAGATCCCGCTCAAGCTACGGGGGGAGTTCGGCGAGGGCTTCGGCGTCGAGACCGTCGACGGCTCGTTCGGCATGGGTGTCAGGGCCCGCGCCCAGACCCGCACGACGGTGGTCGTGCCCGAGGCAGAAGACGAGGATCCCACGGCGGACTTCCAGATCCGCCGGCTGCGCGTCACGCTCGACGCACACGGGTGGGGCGATCTGCTGACGATGAAGATCCAGCTGGCGTTCGCGCCGCTCGATCAGGATCCGGTCGCGCCGGTTCCTCTTCGCGACGCGTACGTGACCTTCGCGCCGCTGCGCGACCTGAAGATCCGCGCGGGGCAGATGAAGGTGCCGTTCGGTCGTCAGCGCGTCGTCTCCTCGGGCAGCCTGCAGATGGCCGATCGATCGATCGTGACCGGCGAGCTGAACCTCGATCGCGACGTGGGCGTCCAGCTCTTGTCGGAGGACCTGTTCGGCGCGAACGGTGTCCTCGGCTACAACCTCGGCGTCTTCGGCGGCGACGGGCGCAACCGGGTCTCGGGTGGGTTCGGCTTCCTCTACGCGGGCCGTATCGCGATCCGTCCGGTCGGCGGCGAGCTCGGCGACGATCTCGACGAGGTCGACTTCAAGCAGAACAAGCCACGGCTCCAGATCGCGGCTTCAGGCGCGTTCAACCACCAGACCGATCGCGCGAGGAGCACGATCGGCGACGTCTTCCAAACCGGGCCCTGGGCCGACTACGCACACGTCGGCGCCGACACGAGCTTCAAGTTCGCCGGCCTCTCGATGACGGGAGAGTTCTTCTTGCGTCGCGCGCTCGTCGACCAGAACACGGCGGACGTCGAGGGTGAGCTCCTGACCGACGTGGCCCGCTCGGGATACGGCGGCTTCTTCCAGGTCGGTCAGCTCATCGCGAAGAAGTACGAGATCTCCGCGCGCGCCGGCAGCTTGCACGTGCTCGGGGACCCGGAGGGCGGCCTCAAGCCCGAGAAGGAGCTCGGCGGCGCGCTCTCCTATTACGGGAAGAAACACGCCCTCAAGCTCCAGGCGGACGTCTTTTACCTCTGGGAGACCTGGGGCGAGGGCAAGGTCCAGACTCGTCTGCAGCTCCAGGTCGCGCCGTAGGCCCTCAGGGCACCGTGGAAGTGGCGGCGAGGCTCGAGCGCTGGTCCATCGTGGTTCCCTCGAGCCCCGTGGCGAGCACCTGATCGAAGCCCTCGATGCTCGCGTAATCTCGGTGCGACACGAGCGCGCCGAGCGTGTCGCCGGGAGACGGGGCGAACGCTTGGAGGTCGGCCGGCAGCTCGGGGAGGACCACCTCGCCCGCGACCGGCCGGTGGACGACCCTCCAGATGGTCTGCTCGTCGTCTTGCCCCCAATACGCCTCTGCCATGACGGCATCTCCGGTATCTCCGAGCGCGGACGACTCCCATTCCAACGAGAGCGGTGCAAGCTCGACCGGCAGGATCTGGAAGGCGGCGAGGCGAGACGCGTTCCAGGTGAAGTCGCTCGGTTGGAACGCGTCGCTGCAACGCGACGACTGCGCCGTGGTCAATGTGCCGTCCGGGTTGCTCGTGAGGAGGAGCGACGCGCTGTCGCAATGGTGCGAGCCGAAGGACGCCGCATGTGGCAAGAGGACCGACTCCGCCATCGTCGGCGAGGGCACGGTCCTGGACGAGGTCACAGCGAGCAACCGTACGGGACTGGGCTGCGAGGCCCCCGTGGTGAAGCTCGCCGAGAGCGCATCGTCGGGCACGTTCTCTGCGGTCAGCGTCACCGGCACCAGGGGCTCGGAGCTCCACGAGAGCGCGTGGGTCTTGCTTGCGCGCCGAGGGACATGGTGTCCGGCGCCAGGATCTCCGTCGGCATCCGTTCGTAACGAACCACGAGCGGCTTTGGCGCAGGGCCTCCGGTCGCGACCGAGAAGATCTTCCGCTGCGTGTGCTCCTCCTGATCCTGAATGTAGTCGTCCACGAAGAGCACCGAGACCATCGCGCCGTCCGGGATCTCCATAGACAGCTCGCCGTCTTCGTCGGTCTGTCCTCGGCTCAGGAGCGCGCCGCTCTCGTCGTGCACGAGCACGTCGAAGCCGACGCCCGGAGCATCGAACCGGTCGATCACGCGGACGGTGGGCGCCGGCGTGTTGCCACCCTCGCCTCCTGCTCCGCCGTCGCCTCCGCCCCCTCCACTCCCGCTCGGCACCTCACCTCCGTTCCCGGCCCCGCGCAAAGCGCACCGCTCAAGAAATGTGAGGGTGGCGCCCGAAGAAAAACGAGCGCTCCCGGTTCCTCGCAAGAACCACGAGATCATGAACCAGCTCCCTCTTTCGCTCCGGGTCGTCATCGGCATCCTCGGTCTCGCGCTCGTCGCCTGGCGCGTCCACAGCCGCTGGCGTGCCGCGAGCGAGCACTCGGACGCGATGGCCCTGGAAGTACAGGCCCTCCGCGCGATCCACGCGCAGCTGCTCGCGCATCCGGCCTGGCACAGGCTGGGGCAGGCGCTGGCGGCGAGAGGCGTCCAGGTCTCGTCCGAGGGCCCGCGCCCGGGAGCCTTCCACTTCGGCCTGCTCACGCTCTGGACCCAGACCGGCTACGCCATGCGGGTGGACGACCCTGCAGCCTGGATCATGAACGCCTACCTCCAGGGGCCCAAACGCATCGTGGCATCGCTGGTGCTCGCCACGGGCGAGGTCCAGGTCCGCGAGGTCACGTTCGGGGAGTGGCCGACCCAGGCCTTCTGAGGCGCGCTCGATGCCCTTCAAGAATCGTGAGCGCTCCGACCCGGCTCGGGTAATCTCGAGGTGCCGCCATGTCGCGTGACCCGCTGGACCCCGAGATCGCCCGGCCGCTCGAGCAGACCCTCGAGGCGTATCGCGGGCTGCTCACCCCCGAAGACCTGGCGGAGATGCGCGAGCTCCTCGAAGACGTGCTCGAGGCGCACCCGACCGCGGCGCTGCTCAGGCGCCGGCTCGGCCCCAAGGAGGCACCTGTCGCGACGGAGGAGTCCGTGGTGGACGGAGCCAACCCGGTGCCGGATCAGAAGCGCTCCGCGAGCGGAGACGACTGAGGCACGGCGTGGACACGACCGCGGCGACCCAGCTTACGCCCGAGCAGGCCGTGCTCGTCCGGTCGAGCACGGTCGTCGACCGCGCGCTGCGCGCCGTCGGCGGCAGGAGCATCTTGCCCCGCGAGGAGCTCAAGAGCGTCGCTCATCTCGCGCTCTGCTCGGCGGCGCAGCGCTTCGATGCCAGCAAGCAGGTGCCGTTCGACGGGTTCGCCTGGGTGGTCGTGTTGCGTGCGCTCGGCAAGGCGCTGCGCGCGGAGGCGAGGCACCACCGTCACCGCGTCGCGGAGGTCGCGCGCGACGAGTCCTACGGCGATCTGTCGGACGTTCGCGACCCGGGTGACGTCTGGTCCGACACCGACGAGTCGACACGCGGCTACCTGCAGGACATGAGCGATCAGGCGGCCGCGCGCATGGCGCTCGGCATCGCGAGCGCCGTCATGGCCACGGCCGACGAGGAGCGCGTCGTCCAGGCCGCCCATTACCAGAAGCTCATCGCGGCGCTGCGCGAGGTGATATCGGGCCTCCCCGAGTACGAGCGCAGGCTCCTCGAGCTCCGCTACTTCGAAGGTCGAGAGTTCGACCCCATCGCGTACGAGCTGCGTGTCAGCAACGCCACCATTCGGCGTCACCATCTGGCCGCGCTCGCCCTCCTGGGCAAGCGAATGCGCTCCCGCGGGTTCGCCGGGGCCTGAGCGGCTCGCCGCATGACGTTGCGCCGCCGAGACGAGGGGGCGGACGCGCGCTCGCGTGGCGTACCATCGCCGCTCCATGCGCAACGACGACCATGCTCCTCGCAGCCGCGACGACCTCCTCGCGCTCGCGCGCGAAGGCTCCGTGCTCGCCCTCCCGCGTGGGCTGCGCGAGCGGGTCATCGGCGCCGTCATCGAGGAGCTCGGCGGCGAGGAGGCCGCGCGGGTCGTCACCGGCTTTCCTCCTCCGCGCGACGCCATGGAGCTTCATGGCCCGCTGCGCGCAGCGGCGGAGTCGGGGGAGCTGGCCCTCGAGCAGCCGGGGCTCGGGCTCCTCGTGTACCTGCTCGGCGCGCCATCGCGTGAGCCCGCACAAACGGCAGGCGCGGCCACCGGGCATGACCCTGCGAGCCGACTCGTCGGTGACGCGATCGAGCGCGCCTGGCGAGAATGCTGCGCGCGGCGGTCCATCGAGATCTCCGTCTCCCGCCTCTGGTCGGGCGAATACGTCGGTGAGCAGGCCACGCTCGCGCTCTCGCTCGATGCTCGTGAGCTCGTCATCGAGATCGAGGCGGTGTTCCACGACGATCCACCTCCGAGCGCTCCGCCCGGCTCATGCTGGGCGCTGTGGGAGCACGAGGTCGTCGAGCTCTTTCTGCTCGGCGAGGACGACCATTACATCGAGATCGAGATCGGTCCACACGGCCATTACCTCGTCTTGCAGCTGGAGGGCCGGAGGAACATCACCAAACGCGACCTGTCGCTCCGCATCGAGCGCCTCGTCGTGGATCGCGGCGCTGGAACGTGGCGCGCCACGGCGCGGCTCGACGCGGCGTTCGTTCCGTCGCGGCCGCTCTGGTACAACGCGTACGCCATTCACGGTCGGGGAGCCGCGCGGCGATACCTCGCACACGCGGCGATGCCAGGCCCCGCGCCGGATTTTCACCGGCTCGAGAGCTTTCGGCTCTTCTCCGCGGAACTTCCGGCGGGCCCCGCGCAGTAGACGACTGGCCCCTCTCGGGAGACGATCCGAGGCGCATGTACACCAAGCGATCGAACGGCGAGCGACGTGTCGGCATCTCGGCCGCGGGCGCGCACCTGGCCGTGTGCGGCTGTCTGCTCCTCGCCGGCTGCGCCGCGACCCCGACAGGCGACGCAGCGGGGCAAGACACCTCATCGGCGGGACCCAGCCTGGCCGAGCCCACCATTTCAGGCGGTCGGCGCCTTCGATGCAGTGGACGACCGCAAATGGTGCTGGCCCCCGAGCGTCCCTTCATCACCAGTCAGGCCCAGCTCGACGCGCTGACGATGTGCGCGTCTGCGGAGCAGATCGACTTCACCCGAGAGACGGTCGTCGCCCTGTTCCCGGGCAACCCCAACACCGAGTCGATCCAGGTTCGCTCCTTCGAGGTGGACGCCGCGAGCAAGACGCTCGTCGCGAAGAGGACGGCGAGGCAACAACCTGCCCTTGGGCAGGAGAGAGAGCCGGCTCCTGCCCTGCTCTACGTGGTCGCTGCGACCGGCCTCGAGCATCTCCGGGATGAGGTGGCGCGAGCGCCGAGCACGGAGCTGCCGCGCCCACAGTTGCCGTAGCGCAGAGCCTGCTGCGGAGCGTTCTTCCTGCTACCCTCTCGGCAGTGACCGCACCCGCGCGCCCCGTCCGCTGCACGCGCTCCGAGTACGCCGCGCTCGAGCGCTCGAGCAACGTGAAGCACGAGTTCCTCGACGGCGTCATCTTTGCCATGGCCGGGGGAAGTCCCGAGCACGCGGCCATCAGCATGAACGTTGGGACGGCGCTCAACCTCGCGGTACGTGGCAAGGGTTGCCAGGTCTATTCTTCGGATCTCCGCGTCCGCGTCCTCGACACTGGCCTCGAGACCTACCCCGACGTGAGCGTCGTGTGCGGCACGGCCGAGCGCCACCCGGCGGACGATCACGCCGTGACGAACCCCGTCGTGCTCGTGGAGGTGCTGAGCCCGAGCACCGACGCGTACGACCGCGGCGAGAAGCTCCGCCACTACAAGGCGATCCCTTCGCTTCGGGAGGTCGTGCTGGTCGACCACCGCGAGCGCCTCGTCGAGGTGCATCGCCGAGAGGAGGACGGGGCGTGGACGCGACACGAGGCGAGGGCCGGCGGCGCGGTGCGGTTGGTGTCGCTGGGGTGCGAGCTGGCGGTGGACGAGGTGTATCGGGATGGGTTGGGGGCGGGCGCGCACGGCGCTGAATGAATCAGCTCTCTTCGGGACCGAGCTCAGCGAGCTTGGCCCAGAGCTCGAGATCGAGCTCCAGTCCTGCCAGCCCGGCACCGCGAGCTTGCCGCGAGTCGCCGCGGGTGCTCGGTGACCCATCAGCGACACCGGGATGACGCATAGCTCCCGCGCTCCGAGCTTCCGACGCGGAGGTGACCGATGTCGGAACTGCGGAAGATCGTGGATGAGAGAGACGCACGAGCATGCTTGTCGGCGCTCGCGAGGTCGGCCGAGCCGCTGCGGGTATGGGCGCGCCGGAGGGGCATC